>Ga0134124_10000586_pt1 | contig 29901 bp, 20 predicted proteins | sample KB304_FD_96880 | JGI IMG/M metagenome (GOLD analysis project Ga0134124, IMG submission 96880) | Terrestrial soil microbial communities without Nitrogen fertilizer from Kellogg Biological Station, Michigan, USA - KB3-0-4 | ecosystem: Environmental > Terrestrial > Soil > Unclassified ... | reverse complement strand
GGCGTTGAGATAGTCGTGGCGATGCGTCGTGGCGGCCCGCAGCGCCTTCTCGAACGGTAGCCGCTTGACCCCGCTGAGGGCGCCGCGCAGGAGCTCGTTGGCCCTGGCCTCGACCCAGCCGGTGACGTCGGTGTCCGCCGGCCCGCCGTTCGGCGGGTTGTACTTGAAGCCGCCGCTCTCGGGTGGGTTGTGCGAGGGGGTGACGACGATGCCGTCGGCCAGGCCGGTCGCCCGGCCGTGGTTGTACGTGAGAATCGCGTGCGACACGACCGGCGTCGGCGTGTACTCGTCCTTCTCCGCGAGCATCACCTCGACGCCGTTGGCCGCCAGCACTTCGAGCGCGCTGGCGCAGGCCGGGACGGACAGCGCGTGGGTGTCGATGCCGAGGAAGAGCGGCCCGTCGATCTTCTGGAGCTGGCGGTACTGGCAGATGGCCTGGCTGGTGGCGAGGACATGCCACTCGTTGAAGGTCTTGTCGAATGCCGAACCTCGATGTCCCGACGTGCCGAAGGCGACGCGTTGTCGAGGGACCGCGGGGTCAGGGACCTCGGTGTAGTAGGCCGTGACGAGCCTGGGGACGTTGGTCAGGATGGCCGGGGTGGCCGGCTTCCCGGCCAGGGGATGAGCATTCATCGAGGTCGAGCATACGCCCGGGCGACACAGGCCGCGGTCTCGGCGGCGATCATCCGCTCCTCGTCGGCGGCGACGACGAGCGCCCGAATGGGCGAATCGTCGGCGCTGATCACGCCGTCCGTGGTCTTGTGGGCGGCGTTCTTCCGGGGATCGAGCGCGAGGCCGCACCACCCGAAGCCCGCGGCGATGCGCCACCGGATCTCGGGCGAGTGCTCGCCGATGCCCCCGGTGAAGACGACGGCGTCGGTGCCCTCGAGGACCGCGAGGTAGGCGCCGAGGTACTTCCGCGCGCGGTGACAGAAGACGTCGAGCGCCAGGCGGGCGCGTGGATCGCTGGCCTCGCGGGCGAGGAGATCACGCACGTCCGCGCTGCCGCCCGCCAGCCCCAGCAGGCCGGAGCTCTCGTTGAGCCAGCGCTCGACCTCGTCGAGCGGCACGTGCTCACCGCGCGCCAGCACGCCGAGGAGGGCCGGATCGATGTCTCCCGACCGCGTGCCCATCACGAGCCCCTCGAGTGGCGTGAGGCCCATCGAGGTGTCCACGGAGGCGCCGCCGCGGATCGCCGCCGCGGAGCAGCCGCTGCCGAGGTGCAGCGCGACCAGCCGCAGGTCGGCGGGGGCGCGCCCCAGCAACGTGGCGGCGCGCGCCGTGGCCCAGGCGTAGGAGATGCCGTGGAAGCCGAAGCGCCGGATGCCGTGGCGCTCGGCCAGCTCCCAGGGGATCGCGTAGCGCGCAGCCGGCTCCGGCAGTGACGCGTGGAACGCGGTGTCGAACACGGCCACCATCGGGACCTCGACGCCGAGCGTGGCCCGGACCGCGCGGATACCGGCCAGGCTCGGGCGGTTGTGGAGGGGGGCCAGCGTCTCCAGCGCCTCGATCGCCTCGATGACGGCGTCGTCGATCAGCGTCGGCGCGGTGAAGCGCGGGCCGCCGTGCACGATGCGGTGGCCGACGGCGTCGATGGACGCGGTGCTTCGCGCCAGCTCGAGCGCGTGCCGGACCGCCGAGGCATAGTCGCCCTCCCGCACGGGCTCGGTCCGCTCGGCCAGCGCGCGGCCGGCGGTGGGCGGGGCCCCCGGCTCGACGGCCAGCAGGCGGAACTTCACCGTCGACGATCCGCAATTCAGCGCCAGGACATTCATACGGTGCTCCCGTGCTCCGTCCGCGCCATTCGTGCTCAAGAGTAGCCGATGACGGCGCGATTGACCCGCGTGCGGTCGGGGTGGAGGATGAGGTGGTGCTGTCGGCGAAAGAGCTCGACCTCCTCGACGCGTACTGGCGGGCGGCGAACTACCTCACAGTCGGTCAGATCTATCTGCTCGACAATCCGCTCCTGCGAGAGCCGCTCGAGGCCGAGCACATCAAGCCGCGGCTCCTGGGGCACTGGGGCACGTCACCGGGGCAGACGCTCCTCTACGTCCATCTGAATCGACTCATCAAGGCGCACGACGCCGACATGATCTATCTGTCCGGCCCCGGGCATGGCGGGCCGGCCGTGGTGGCCCACGTCTACCTGGAGGGCGCGTACTCGGAGATCTATCCCGAGGTGTCGCAGGACGCGGCGGGGATGCGCCGGCTGTTTCGCCAGTTCTCGACGCCGGGCGGCATCCCGAGCCACGTGAGCGTGACCACCCCCGGGTCGATCCACGAGGGCGGCGAGCTCGGGTACGTGCTCGTCCACGCCTTCGGCGCGGCGTTCGACAACCCCGGGCTCATCGTTGCCGCCGTGGTGGGCGACGGCGAAGCGGAGACCGGCCCGCTCGCCGGCAGCTGGAACGGGATCCACTATCTCAACCCGGCGCGCGACGGCGCGGTGCTGCCGATCCTCCACCTGAACGGGTACAAGATCTCGGGCCCGACCGTCCTCGGCCGCTCGAGCGACGGCGACGTCCGCGACCTGCTCAGCGGCCACGGCTACGACGTGGCCTTCGTCGAGGGCGACGATCCGAAGCACGTTCATCGGCAGCTCGCCGCGACGCTCGACGACTGCTACGCGAAGATCCGGACGATCCAGGCGGCCGCTCGTGAGCGGGGGGTGGTGGCCCGCCCACGCTGGCCGGCCATCGTGCTGCGGACGCCGAAGGGCTGGACGGGTCCCAAGGTCGTCGACGGCGTACCGATCGAGGGGACGTTCCGGGCGCATCAGGTGCCGCTCAGTCACGTCAAGGACAACCCCGAGCACCTCCGGATGCTCGAGGCGTGGATGCGAAGCTATCGGCCGGAGGAGCTCTTCGACACCGCCGGTCGGCTCGTGGCGGAGGTGGCCGCGCTGGCGCCGGCGGGTGATCGACGCATGGGCGCCAACCCGCACGCCAACGGAGGCCGAGTGTCCGTCCCGCTCGATCTTCCCGACTTCCGTGACTACGCGCTCATGGTCAAGGAGCCGGCGACCGAACGCCACGAGTCGACGCGCCAGCTCGGCAAGCTCATGCGGGACATCTTCAAGGCGAACGTACGGCAGGCGAACTTCAGGCTCTTCTGCCCGGACGAGACGAACTCCAACCGGCTCGGCGACGTGTTCGAGGTCGAGGACCGCTGCTTCGTCGGGACCACGCTCCCGCTCGATGATCACGTCTCCCCGCACGGCCGGGTCATGGAGGTGCTCAGCGAGCACAACTGTCAGGGCTGGCTCGAGGGGTACGCCCTCACGGGTCGCCACGGGCTCTTCGCGACCTACGAGGCGTTCGCCATGGTGTCGGCCTCGATGGTCGTGCAGCATGCGAAGTGGCTCGAGGAGAGCCTCCGGCTGCCCTGGCGGAAGCCGATCCCCTCACTGAACGTGCTCCTCACCTCGACGTGCTGGCGCAACGATCACAACGGCTTCAGTCACCAGGGGCCCGGCCTGATCGACGTCGTGCTCTCCAAGAAGGGGACCGTGTCCCGCATCTACCTGCCGCCGGACGCGAACTGCCTGATGGCGGTGGCGGACCACTGCTTTCGCAGCCGGAGCTACGTGAACCTCATCGTCATCGACAAGCAGCCGCAGCTGCAGTGGCTCGACATCGAGCAGGCGATCGCGCATTGCGCGCGGGGGGCGTCCGTCTGGCCCTGGGCCAGCAACGACGACGGCGGCGAGCCGGACGTGGTCCTGGCGGCGGCCGGCGATATTCCTACCCTGGAGGTCGTGGCGGCGGCGTGGTGGCTGCGGCGGCACGCGCCGGAGCTGAAGGTCCGCGTCGTCAACGTCGTGGACCTCGCGACCCTCTTCCCGCCGGACGTCCATCCCCACGGGATGGCCGAGTCGGCTTTCGCCGACGTGTTCACGCGGAGCGTCGACGTCGTCTTCGCGTTCCACGGCTACCAGCGGGCCATCCACGCGATCATCCACGGGCGGCCAAACGCCGAGCGCTTTCACGTGCGAGGCTTCAACGAAGAGGGCACCACGACGACGCCGTTCGACATGGTCGTGGTCAACGGCATGAGCCGCTACCACCTCTGCATCGAGGCCCTGCGTCGCGCCAAGCGAATGTCTTCGCGGGCCCCCGAGCTGATCGAGCGGTGTTGGACGGCGCTCGCGCAACACCACGCGTACAGTCGCGCCCATCTGGAGGACATGCCGGAGATCCGTGACTGGGTGTGGGGCGCCGCCTGAGCGACCAGCTCGGGTTCGGTCCAGGAAGCGAGGCGCCTCCACCGATGTGACCCAGACTCCACGAGGCGGCTTTCCTCCTGGTGTACAGTGGGCGTCGAATGACGCGCGGACGGAGCACGGTGTGGCTCATCGGCGTCACCTTGCTCGGCCTGGTCTCGGCCGCGTGCGCTCGAGTGCAGTCTCACCTGGAGCTTCCAAGGCTGGCGGCGGAGGACCCGTCGTTCCTTCCGACCATCGAGGCCTATACATCAACGGCCCACGGCGGCAACAGCGCGACCCTGCTGCTCAACGGCGATCAGATCTTCCCCGCTCAGCTGGCGGCCATTCGCTCCGCGCGCGTGACGATCAGCTACGCGCAGTATTTCTACGAAGAGGGCCCGATCGGTCTTGAGATCGCCGAAGCGCTGGCGGAGCGTTGCCGGGCCGGGGTCCGTGGCCACATCTTGCTGGATGGCTTCGGGGCCCTCGCGATGCCGGCGGCGTATCGCGAGACGATGACACTGGCGGGGTGCGAGGTCGCCACGTTCCGGCCGTTGAGTCCCTTGACGTTGCTCGGCGTCTTTGGCTTCGGCCGCGACAACAAGCGCAATCATCGCCGCATGCTCGTCGTCGACGGCCAGGTCGGATTCACGGGCGGGTCGGGCGTGAGCCCGAAATGGACGGGCGACGGACGAACGGAGGGCCATTGGCGCGACACGGACGTCCGCATCGAGGGTCCGATCGTCTCGAGGCTCCAGGGCGCGTTCGTCGAGAACTGGCTGGAGGCGACCGGCAACGTCCTGGGCGGCGACGCGTACTTCCCGCCGCTGCCCCGGCGCGGATCTGTCTCCGCTCAGATCGTCCGGAGCTCTCCCGAGGGGGGAGGCTTCTCGATGTACACGATGTTCCTGCTCGCCATGTCCTCGGCGCGACGGTCGATCTACATCACCAACCCCTACTTCCTCCCCGACGGTCGGATGACCCAGGTGCTCACGGAGGCGCCCCGCCGCGGCGTGCGGGTGGTCGTGCTATTGCCCGGGGCGATCGACAACAACATCGTCCGCCAGGCCAGTCGCTCGCAGTTCGGCACGCTACTCGAAGCGGGCGTCGAGATCTACGAGTACCAGGCGGGGCTGCTTCACGCCAAGACGATGGCCGTCGACGGCGTCTGGGCGACGATCGGCAGCACCAACCTGGACACGCGGTCGTTCGCCCTCAACGAGGAGGTCAACGCGGTCCTGTACGACAAGGACGTCGCGGGCCAGCTCGAGAAGATCTTCGCCGACGACCTGACGTACTCGCGGAAGGTCGATTACGCGAGGTGGCGAGGTAGAGGGTTCTTCAACCGGCTGCTGGAGCTGCTCTCGCTGCCTGTTCGCGAACAGATGTAGCCGCGCGGGCGGCTCGTCACCCGTCGGCGCGCGGTCGTGGCATCCCGTGTCCCCGCGACTCCGCGGAGGACACGGGATGCCAGCGCGCGCTACCGAATGCGCACGTCGCGCAACGAGCCAAGGACGCCGAACGCCTGTAACAGCCAGACGACGACCACGATGACGACCACGACGTTGATGATCGTCTTGATCTTCGAATCCATCGGCACGTAGTTGTTGAGCAGCCAGAGCAGAACCCCGACGACCACCAGCGTGAGAATCAGTCCGATCAGGCTCATGTCCGTTCCTCTCTCATTGCTCTACGACGACGGGGGTCATGCTTTTCTAGCTGCTGGTGCCGGGCGAATCGCTTCCTGCCCTGCCCGGAGAGCCTCGCTGACATGCTCCTTCGTATCGTGCAGGAAGTCGTCGGCCCGACGCAGGGCATCTGTGCCGCGGTCCAGCACCAGCCCGGCCGTCTCCTCTACCGCCCGAACGCCCTCCGCTGCCTTGGTGCGCACCCGGCGCGTCTTCTCTTCCACGTACGCCTCCACCTGCCGTCCCCACAGCCACACGACGGCTGCCCCCATGATCGCTCCCAGGACAAAGGCCCCACCGGTTCGCATCGCAGTCCTCCTCCGTCACTTGACGCGCATGTCGTTCTTGACGGACTTCACGCCGGCGACCCCGCGGGCGACCTGGACGGCCTTGTCGATGTCCGCCTGGGACCGGACGAAGCCGCTCAACTGGACGACGCCCTTGAAGGTCTCGACGTTGATCTCGTTGACCTTGAGGGTGGCGTCGTTGAGGATCGCGGTTTTGACCTTCGCGGTGATCACGGAGTCATCGACGTACTCGCCGGTGCCCTCGGTCTTGGCCGTCGAACCGCACCCCCAGGCCGAGGCCAGGACGATGGTGAGGACAAGGATGCCGAACCCTCTCAGTGACTTCATGGCCTGACTCCATTTCGAATGACGATCGCGGGGAGGATGCTCGGAGAGCCCAGCGTCCCGGATCGCCCCATGTGGACCGGCGCCACGTTTTCGGCGGAGAGCGCGACCACGTGGGGTACCGGCGGCCCCACCGCGCACCTGGTCGGCGACGCCGTCAGATGGACCGGCGGCCGCCAATGAACTGGAACAGGATGACCACGAGGGCGATCACCAGCAGGAGATGGACGACGCCGCCGACCGTGTACGACGTGATCATCCCGAGCGCCCACAGGACCAGCAGAATCACGGCAATCGTCCACAGCATGGCAACCTCCCTTGAGTCGCTGAAGTCGTGCTGCTGCGATCGTTCAAATGCAACCGAGGCACCAAGCCGATTTGTAGAGAATTCACGGTGTTGGCTGGCTGGCCGGGTGTGGCGATTGGGACAGGGTCGCCACTGCTGCGGCAAGGGTGCCCCACACCAGGTAGACGGTGGCACGAAGCTGAGCGCGGCGGCCAGCGGCGTGAAGCGCAAGGTCGCACCGATCAGCACCACGAGCACCGCAACGCCGTCAGGGTTGTCGTTGGGAAAAGATTTTCCACCAACAGGGCCCTGAGACCTTGCGTGGCGGAGGTCGGCGGCGCACTATGTACCGATCCGCGTCAAAGACGAGAGGGAGACCCATCCCTATCATCGGACGGAGGGAATCCCTGGTATGAATGAACACACCAGCCTGCCGCGCGCAGCGTCCGCGCGCCAGCCGTAAGATGCGCCACAAGTCGACGTCGCGATCGCGGGTTCCACGCGCCGCGAGACGCAGCAACCCAGCGCTGGCGTCCACGTACGGACCGCGTCCGCCCCACAGTGGTAGGCAAGACCTCGGACAAGAGGTGGCGTCGGCGCCACGCTTTCCAATCGTGGGAATCGGAGCCTCCGCCGGCGGCCTGGAGGCCTTCACCCAGCTTCTTCGGGCGCTGCCGACCGACACTGGCATGGCCTTTGTGTTCGTGCAGCACCTTGACCCGACGCACGCGACGGTCCTGACGGACCTGCTCTCCAGGGCGACCAGGATGCCGACCAGGCAGATCGAGGACGGCACGCTGGTCCGGCCCGATCACGTGTACGTCATTCCGCCAAACCACAGCCTGACGATAGCGGGCGGGATCCTACGCCTTGGCTCGCGAGACAACACCCACGGCCAGCACCTGCCCATCGACACCTTCTTGGCCTCCCTGGCCGACGACCAGGGAGTACGAGCGATCGGCGTCATTCTTTCGGGCACCGGGTCCGATGGCGCCGTCGGCCTTCGTGCGATCAAGAGTGCGGGGGGCGTGACGTTCGCCCAGGACGAGCGATCGGCGCAGCACGGCGGCATGCCGCACAGCGCCGTGGCCGCTGGAGTCGTCGACCTCGTCCTCCCACCGGGCGACATCGCCGGCGAGCTCGTGAGAATTGCCCGTCATCCATACGTCGAGTCGCTCGCGACGTCCCCGGGCGACGCTGATCCTGCTCCTGAGCGGGATGGTCTCCGTCAGATCTTCCGGATCTTACGATCCGCGACGGGAACCGATTTCCAGGGCTACAAGCCCGCGACGGTCCGGCGCCGCGTGGCACGTCGGATGCTGCTGCAGCGGATGGAGACATTCGAGAGCTACGCTCGCCATCTCCGCAAGCACCCGGCTGAGGTGCAGGCCCTGCACGACGACCTTTTCGTCACCGTGACACGCTTCTTCCGTGACCCGGACGTCTTCCACGCTCTCGCCCGTACGGTCTTTCCCCGCATCATGAAGGAGCGTCCCCGCAACACTCCGATCAGAATCTGGACGCCCGGGTGCGCCACCGGCGAAGAGGCGTACTCGATCCTGATCGCGCTGACCGAGTTCCTGGAGACGGAGAAGAGCCGGGGGGACGACGTCGCGATTCAGTTGTTCGCCACCGACGCGAACGGCGCGTCGATCGCGAGGGCCCGCGTCGGCCGATACCCGGAAAGCATTGCGCTGGACGTCTCGCCTGAGCGTCTGCGCCGGTTTTTCGTCAAGGTGGATGGCCAATACGAGGTGACCAAATCGCTCCGCGACGTGGCGGTATTCGCCGTCCACAACGTTGCGACGGATCCGCCATTCTCCCGGCTCGATCTGCTCACGTGTCGAAACGTCCTGATCTATCTCGGGCCGGACTTGCAGAAACGGGTGCTGCCGGTCTTTCACTATGCGCTCAAGCCCACGGGATTCCTTCTCCTGGGGACTGCCGAGACGCCGGGCACGTTCTCGGAGCTCTTTGCGCCCGTGGACAAGACGCACCGGATCTATGCGCGACGGCCGGGCCCGCCGCGGGCGGCCTTGGGCTGGACGCTGCGCGAGCTCGGCGGGAGCGCCGCCGACGGTGTGTCTCCCGAGAGGGCCGAGCGCGTTCCTGCACCCCAGGCGTCCGAGCTGGGCCGCGAAGCCGACCGCATCCTCCTCGCGAAATACGCCCCCGCCGGTGTGATCGTGAACGACGATATGGAGGTTCTCCACGTCCGTGGGCGTACCGGCCCCTATCTGGAAGTGCCGTCCGGTGCCGCGAGCCTGAGTCTGCTGAAGATGCTTCGCGAGGGCTTGCTCGTTGACGTGCGCGCCGCGGTCAAGCGGGCGCGCACGACAGGCGCTCCGGTCCGCAAGGATGGCGCCCGAGTGCGGCGGGATGGTGGCCTCGTGCGGGTCAACATCGCCGTCATTCCCCTCCGCTCTTCGACCGCGCGCCGCGCGGTGCCCGGCGCCTTTCTCGTCCTGTTCGAGGACAGCCCTTCGCTCGCCGCGCCCGCACGTAAGCGAAAGGCCGTTGGCCGCGGGAAGCTCCCGGGGGAGGAACGGACCACGCAGGCCCTGAGAGCGGAGCTGGAGTCGACCAAGGAGTATCTGCAGGCGATCATCAACGAACGAGAGGCGGCCAACGAGGAGCTGCAGTCTGCCTCGGAGGAGCTGCAGTCGACCAACGAGGAGCTGCAGAGCACGAACGAGGAGCTGGAGACGTCGAAAGAGGAGCTGCAGTCCGTCAACGAAGAGCTCGGGACGGTCAACGACGAGCTGCAAGCGCGAAATGTCGAGTTCGGCCGGCTCAATAGCGATCTCGCCAACATACTCAGCAGTGTGACCATCCCTCTCGTCATCGTGGGCCCCGACCTTCGAATCCGGCGGTTCACCGGGATGGCCACCCGTGTCCTCAACGTGGTCCCGACTGACGTCGGTCGCTCGATCCGGGACATCCGCTGGAAGATCGAATTGCAGGACGTCGAGCGGGTGCTGCTCGGCGTGATCGGGACGCTCACGCCGTGGCAGGGCGACGTCCAGGATCAGGATGGCCGCTGGTACTCCGTCCGTGTCCTGCCCTACCGGAGTATCGACGACAAGATCGACGGCGCGGTCATGGCCTTCATCGACGTCGATCTGCGTCGACGGCTCGAGAACGAGACGCACAAGCGCGCGGACGAGTTCGAGCGTGTGAGCGGGATGAAGGACGAATTCCTTGCCCTGCTCTCGCACGAGCTTCGCACGCCGCTGAGCGCGATGCTCGGCTGGGCACGGTTGTTGCGGTCCGGGAAGCTCGACCCCGACCGTGCCGCGCACGCGGTCGAGGTCATCGAGCGCAACACGGTGTTGCAGGCGCGACTCATCGAAGACCTGCTCGACATCTCGGGAATCATCGCCGGCAAGCTGAGGGTCGAACGCCATCCCGTCGCGATGCGTGACGTGACCGAAGCGGCGGTCGAGGCCCTCCGACCGGCGGCGAACGCCAAACGGGTCCAGCTTGACGCGACGCTCGGTTCCGATGCCGCGACGGTGCTTGGCGACTCCATCCGCCTGCAGCAGGCGGTCGGGAATCTGCTGTCCAACGCGCTCAAGTTCACGCCCGAAGGCGGCACCATCGAGGTCCGGCTCGCGCGTGGCGAATCGCATGTCGAGCTTCAGGTCCGCGACACCGGGGAAGGCATCGCCGCGGACCTCCTGCCGCATCTGTTCGAGCGGTTTCGTCAAGGCGAAAGCTCCATCGTGCGGCCGCACGCCGGCCTCGGTCTCGGCCTCGCCCTCTCGCGGTACCTCGTGGAGCAGCACGGGGGAACGATCCGCGCTGAGAGTCCCGGCCCGGGACGAGGAGCAACGTTCACCGTGATTCTTCCCCCCGCCCCCCCGGCCCCTTCCGGCACGGAGGTCGGCATGGTGGGGCAGGAGCGGGCGAAGCGGCTCGTGAGCCCGCATGCGCTCGCCGGCATCCGTGTCTTGGTGGTCGAAGACCACGACGACACCCGAGAGTTCGTCGCGGCGGTCCTCGCGCAATACGGCGCCGAGGTAACGACGGCGACGTCGGTCCGGACCGCGCTCGCGGCGTTCGAGCGCGCAAAACCGGATGTGCTCGTCAGTGACATCGCCATGTCGGGGGAGCATGGCTACGACCTGATTCACGCGGTGAGAACGCTCGCGGTGGAACAGGGCGGGCGGGTCCCCGCGCTCGCCCTGACAGCCTACGTGCGGCCGGAGGAGCGCGAACGCGCTCTGGCCGCCGGCTACACCCGGCACCTGGCAAAGCCGATCGACCCTATCGATCTGGCGAGCGCCGTAGCCCAACTCGCCCAGAGGTGAGACGGGGGAAGTCTCGTCATTCAGCGACTGGTGCGATCGAGCGGGGTCGGGCGGCGCTCGCTCAATACCACGCGTACAGTCGCGCCCATCTGAAGGACATGCCGGAGACCCGTGACTGGGTATGGAGCGCCGTCTGAGCGTCGTTTCTCAGGCTATCACCGTCCGGGTTGCGTGGAGTATCGCTCGGAGTGGGCCGCGTGAAGCTGCCAGTTGTCGCTGTAGCGCCCGGCCAGCGTCGGGTCGTGAATCACGAGCAGGCTCCCCTCGGCCGGGGGGGCGAGGCTGAAGCTGCCGGTGATGACCACCTGATGATCGATCACCATCGCGTTGGTGGCGGTGGCGCTGTGAGCGGCGTCGCGCAATGTCCGGATACCGGCCTGGGCCAGCGTGGCGGCCGACCCGGGCCCGCTGGACCGATCACCATTCAAAATGACCTCGACACCGACCCCGCGGCGATGAGCATCCACCAGCGCTTGCATGATCTCCGGCGCGTTCAGCGCGACGGCCTGCACCCGAACACTCTGCTTGGCCCGGCCGAGCGCCTCGACCACGGCCTGGGCCGCCCCGCCCTCGGAGGAGAAGTAGACCGCCCATGGCCGCGACTGCTCCGGCTCCTGCACGCGGGGTGGCTGCGCCCAGGCGGTGAGGGGGAGCAGCAGCGACAGGACGACGAGCCTCCACATCGATCTGATCATCGCACGGCCGGTGAGCCGCATTTTTCTCGGGGGTGGTTCCGCCGGCCGGGCTACCTTGGAACTGCGGATATGACTGGCGCGATGACGCGGCGGAGTCTCCTCGGGTCGAGCCTGGGTGCGGCGGCGGCGATACTCGCCGTCCCGGTCGCGGCCGGCGCCGTCCTGCGGGAGCGGTTCGTGATCGTCAATGCCGACGACCTGGGCCTGTCCGCGGAGGTCGACCGAGGGATCTTCGAGGCCCACGACGGCGGGATCGTCACCAGCGCCAGTCTCCTCGTGGACGGCCCCGACGCGGAGGCCGCCATCGAGCAGGCCCGCAAGCGGCCGAAGCTCGGGCTCGGCGTCCACGTGGCGTTCGATTCGAGAGGGAAGTGGCTCATCGACGTGCAGGATCTGGATATGGTCCAGCGCCAGATCGACCGGCAGCTCGATGCCTTCGCGCGCCTGACCGGCGGGCCCCCCGACCACATCGATTCGCACCACCACGTGCACCGGCGCTTCAACGTCGCGCGCCTGTTCCTCGACGCGGGCCGGCGATACCGGGTGCCGGTGCGCGGCTTCTCGGACGTGGTGTTCCTCGGCCGGTTCTGGGGCCAGCCGGAATTCGGCAAGACCGACATGTCGAAGATCAGTGTGGAGGCCCTGCTGGGGCTGCTGCGGTCGCTGAGGCCCGGCGTCTCCGAGGTCTCCTGCCACCCGGGCCGTCTCGAGACGCGGCCGGACGCCATCTACAATCGGGAGCGCGAGGCCGAGCTGAGTACCCTCACGGACGAGCGGGTCAAGACGGCCATCGCCGACGAGGGCGTTCGGCTCATCAGCTATCGCGACTACGCGCGCCTCAGATCCTGATGAAGATCCGTCGCCGGTACATGATGCTCAGCAGGCCCAGCCAGAGCAGCACGTAGGTGATCGCGTAGGCCAGTGACGCGTTGGCCGGCGCCAGCCACGACGCGAAGACCGTCTCGTAGACGTACGACCTGAGCACGAGCGGCTCGCCGTCAGGCGGACCGGCGATCACGATCCAGTCGAGGACGATGGCGAAGAGACTCGACAGCCAGTAGGCCGTGATCGCGTTGGTTCCGAAGACGAGAAGCGGCCGCGCCCATCCGCGCCGCCCCCTCATCTCGACGAGCCAGTAGACCAGAGCCAGAACCAGGCAGGCGATCCCCGCCGAGAACAGCACGTAGGAGCTGGTCCACAGGCTCTTGTTGATCGGGAACACGCGGCCCCAGGCCAGCCCGACGACGAGGGCGACGCCGCCAGCGACGATCAGGCCGACGGCCTTGGTCGAGGGCCTGCGGTCCGAGCGGATCCATTCGCCGGCCAGCACGCCACACAGGACCGTGGCGATCGCGCCGACGGTGCTGAGAATGCCCTCGGGATCCCAGGTGCCTGCGTCGTGCGGGAGATGGTTCGTGCCGATGACGTGCAGGTCGATCCAGTTCGACAAGTTCATGTCGGGCTCGAGCACGCCCGGGCCGATTCCAGGCACGGGCACGCTCGTCATGAGGGCCCAGTAGCCGAGGAGCAGGCCGATCAGGACCCCCGCCTGGCCGCGGATCCCCGTGGACAGCACGATCGCGGCGGCGACCAGGTAGGAGAGCGCGATGCGCTGCAGCACACCGAGGATGCGGAGGTGGGCCAGATCGTAGTGAGGGAAGCCCTGCAGGGCGAGGCCCAGCCCGAAGATGATGGCGGCCCGGATCAGCGCCTTCCGGAAGATCTCGCGCGGGGCGATTCCACGCTCGAGCAAGCCCCCGAGGGAGAACGTCGTCGTGATCCCGACGATGAAGAGGAAGAACGGGAACACCAGGTCGGTCGGCGTGGATCCATTCCACGCGGCGTGCTGGAGGGGGCCGTACACGTGGGTCCAGCTCCCCGGGTTGTTGACGAGGAGCATGGCCGCGATGGTGGCCCCGCGGAACACGTCCAGCGAGGCGAGCCGCCGGGCCGGACGAGGCGAGGGAGACTCGATGACCAGGCCTTGCCTCAGCACTACGCGAATACCGTAGCACTCGGGAAGGATGTCGTCTTCAGCGACCGCCGGTGTCGATCGGTACCTCCGATCTCGAGACGGCAAAGATCTCCCACGCGGCCATGAACATCGCCGCGATCACCGGGCCGATCACGAAGCCGTTGATACCGAAGATCGTGATGCCGCCCAGCGTGGCGGTCAGCACGACGTAGTCGGGCATCTTGGTGTCCTGGCCGACCAGCATCGGGCGCACGACATTGTCCACCAGGCCGATGACGAGCACGCCGTATGCGATCAGCAGGACGCCCTGCCACACGGACCCGGTCGCCAGGAGATAGATCCCGACCGGCAGCCACACCAGGGCGGCTCCGACCGCGGGCAGCAGTGACAGCACGGCCATCAACGCCGCCCACAGCAGGGGGGCGTGGATGCCCAGAAGCCAGAAGATCAGGCCGCCGAGCGCTCCTTGCAGGATGGCCACGACGATGTTGCCCTTGACCGTGGCGCGGATGACGGTGGTGAACGTGGCGAGGAGCGCGCGCTGGTGGTCGGGGCGCAACGGGATCGCTCGCGAGATGCGCCTGGCCAGGTCGTCGCCGTCGCGCAGCAGAAAGAACAGCAGGTAGAGCATGACGAAGAGGCTGACGACGAAGTCGAACGTGTTCTGACCAATGTTGATGGCCTGGGTGGCCAGGAACTGACTGGCCTTCATCAGGCCGGTGGACAATCGCTCTTGCACCGCGCCGAGGTTCGTCAGCTCGAAGCGGCCCAGCAGATGCGCCGCCCACGCGGGCAAGGCGTCGACGACTTGCTGAAAATACTGGCCGAAGTTCAGGTCTTTGGACTGGATCCTCGCGTAGACGCCGAACGCTTCCTGCACGAGCGATGCGGTGATCAGCGTCAACGGCAGAATCACCATCACGAGGATGATCGTCAGTGTGGCGAGGGCCGCCAGGTTGCGCCGTTGCCGCATCGCCGTCGACAGCCGTCGGTACAGTGGCGTAAAGAGGATGGCGATGACGGCCCCCCAGAGCACCGCTCCCGAGAGCGGCCACAGGATCCATGCGAAGGCCAGCGAGACCGCGACGATCAGCACCAGGAAGGCTTTGTCTTCGAGGGACGGCGCGTGGGCTGGGGTGGGGGAGTTCACGATGGGCCGGCCTTCTGGCCGATCTTACCTGCATAATCCGGCTGAGGCCCGCCATGGTGTGCGCAGTGGGAATCGCGATGGGTGTTGAACCTGTCCCGGGATGCGCCGAGAATCTGGCGTATGAGGGCTGAGTCCGCTCGCCGCTGGCCCCAACGGCTCCGACGGCTGGTCACCACGGTCCCGTTCCTCATCACCGTCGCCGTGGTGGCGGCCCTCGCCGTGGCCTACACGCTCGCCGGCTTCTTCCTCGTGCCCCGGCTGATCAGGACGTACGTGCCCCGGTACGTGCAGGAGCAGCTCAAGCGGCGGGCGGAGATTGGCGAGGTCCGGCTGAACCCGCTCCTGCTCAAGCTGGAGATCAAGCACTTCCGCCTCCAGGAGGCTGACGGGCGGCCCCTGCTCGGCTTCGACCGTCTCTTCGTCGATTTCGAGCTCTCGAGCCTGTTCCGCAGGGCCTGGACCGTCGCCGAGTTCCAGCTCGAGGCGCCCCGCCTGGACGTGGTCCTGACCCGCGATGGCCGGTTGAACCTGGCGGATCTGCTCGACGCCTTTCCCCAGGGCGAGCCGGCCACGCAGCCGGCGCCGACGACGCCGCGGCGAATGCTGCTGGAGCATGCGCGGGTCAGCGAGGGCATGCTGTCCTTCACGGACCTGTCGGGCCGAGCGCCGCAGACGGCCACGGTCCAGCCGATCAACGTGGAGCTCCACAACATCACGACGTTGCCAGGCCGGCGCGGCCCCTATGCGATCTCCGCGATGTTGACCGGCGGTGGCGTCGTGGACTGGGAGGGCGAAGTGTCCCTGGTCCCCGTCGCATCCGCCGGCCACCTCGGCCTGCGCGGCTTCCCGCTGGCCACGGCCTGGCGCTTCGTCCAGGAGGACGTCGCGCTTGCCGAGCCGGCCGGTCGCCTCGACGCGGAAGCGGGCTATCAGCTGGCCTATCGGGACGGGGCGACGTCGCTGAAGGTCGACGGCATCGATGTCACGGTGACGGGCCTCGTCCTCACGGAGCGTGGAGGGAAGGCGCCACTGCTCGGGCTGGAGAAGATTCGCCTGGCCGGCGGGCGCGGCGATCTCATCGCGCGCGAGCTGACGGTGCCGGCGATCTCGGTGAGCCGCGGCCGGCTCGCCGCCACCATGGCCCGGGACGGCACCGTGAACTGGCAGAACCTGATGGTCACGCCGCCCGCCGCTCCCACGGCCGGCGTCACCCCGGCGCCGGCCGCGCCGCCGGCGGCGACCCCCGGAGAGCGCCCCTGGCGCCTGGCGGTGGACAAGGTGCGGGTCGAAGAGGTCGCACTGTCCTTCGCCGACCGGAGTCACGCGGCTCCACTCGATGTCGACGTCGGCGATCTCACCGTCGATCTCGCCGCGAAGCTCGAGAGCGGTCCCGCGGGCCTGGCCGGCACGGTGGAGGACCTGGGCGTGAAGATCGCGCGTGTCGCGGTGGCCGAGGCCACCGCCGCGAAGGCGAAGCTGCTCTCGCTGGATCAGATCCTGGTGGAGGGCGGCCGCGTCGATCTGGGCGCGCGGCAAGTCGCGATCTCCCGGGTCGCCGTGACGGGCGGGGCGACGACGGTGGTCCGTGCCGCCGACGGTTCCATCCCCGTGGTGACGATGCTGGGCCCCGCGCCTCAGGCCAAGCCCGTCCGGCCATCGCCCGCCGTCCCCGCGCGCGCTCGTACCGCGCCGGCGCCGGCCACCAAGCCCTGGACGGTCGCGCTGGGGAAGTTCGACCTCGCCGATCATCGCCTCGCCGTCGCCGATCGCAGCGTCACCCCCAACGTCCAGCTCGAGCTCAGAGGCATCAAGGTCGGCGCCCGGGAGCTGCGCAGCGACGGCAAGAGGCCGATTCCATTCGACGCGGCCTTCCGCGTCACGCAGGGAGGCCGCTTCACGGCCAAGGGGCGGGTGGCACCGGACGGTACGACGGCCGACGCGACGTTGTCCCTCACCCAGCTCGCGCTCACCCCGGCCCAGCCATACATCGCCAGCAACGCCGACATCGAGCTCCGCTCCGGCGAGGTGTCCACGGCCGGGCGGCTCACCTACCGCGGCGGGCGCGCTCGGGCCACGGTCACGTACACCGGCTCGGCTGACGTCGAGGGTCTGAACCTCGTCGAGGCGACGACCGGCGATCCCGTCGTGTCCTGGAAGTCGATGCACGTCGATACCATGCGGTTCGGGCTTGCTCCCGATCGGCTGGAGATCGACGAGGTGAGGCTGACCGGGCTCGACGGAAGACTGATGATCTTCAAGGACAAGAGCCTGAGCGTGGCCAAGCTGATGAAGCCGGCCGGTGCGCCGGCGACTACCGCGCCGGCGAGCGCCCCACCGCCGCCGAGCGCCCCACCGGCACCGAGCGCCCCACCGGCACCGAGCACCCCACCGGCGCCGAGCACCCCACCGGCGGCGAGCGCCCCACCGGCCGCGGCGGACAGCGCCGCCGCCCCCGGTTTCCCCGTGGTCGTCGAGCGTGTGCGTCTGGACGAGAGCTCGATGAGCTTCGCTGATCTCAGCCTGGTCCTGCCCTTCGCGACCCGTGTGCATGGGTTGAACGGCGTAGTGGTCGGCCTCGGGTCGGACCCGGAGACCCGAGCGACGATAAAGCTCGACGGTCGGGTGGACGAGTTCGGGCTGGTCAAGGTCGACGGCTCCCTCAGCGCGTTCCGTCCCAAGGTCTTCACCGACATCACGGTGATCTTCCGCAACGTGCCCATGTCCACGCTGACGCCCTACAGCGCCACGTTCGCGGGGCGGCGCATCGTGGCCGGCACCATGAACCTCGATCTGCAGTACAAGATCGACCGGAGCGCGCTCGTGGGCGAGAACAAGGTCGTCCTGCAGAAGCTCAAGCTCGGCGAGCGCGTGGAGAGCGCGGGCGCGATGCGGCTGCCGCTGGACCTCGCGATCGCCATCCTGAGCGACTCGGAGGGACGGATCGACATCGCGCTGCCGGTCCGGGGCAACGTCGATAGCCCCGAGTTCAGCTACGGCCACCTCATCTGGCAGGCGCTGGTCACCGTGATCACCAAGATCGCGACGTCGCCGTTCCGGGCCCTGGCCGGGCTGTTCGGCGGCGACGCCGACGCCGAGAAGCTGCAGACCATCGTCTTCGAGCCGGGCAGCGATACCGTGCGACCGCCCGAGCGACAGAAGCTGCAGCGGGTGGCCGAGGTGCTGGGCAAGCGCGAACAGCTCAAGCTCACCGTGCACGGCGGCTACGAGGCGAAGATGGACGGCGAGGCGCTTCGCTCGCTCCGCGTGCGCCAGGACCTGGCGCAACGCCTGGGCGTGAAGGTGAAGCCCGGCGAAGACCCTGGCCCGGTGGCCTTCGATCAGGCGAAGACGCAGCGCACGCTGGAGGCGATGCTGACCGAGCGCGGCGGCGCCAAGGCCATGGAGGAGTTCCAGACCGGCTATGAGAAGGGCACCGGGAAGAAGGGCGAGCGCGCCAACCCCGTGCTGGCGCTGGTGGGCCGTGGCAGCGCCGATCGAGCCTTCTACGAGGCGCTGTTCCGGCAGCTGGTCGAGACGACGCCGCTGACCGACGCCGAGGTGACGGCCCTCGGTCAGCGCCGGGCCGAGGCGACCGCGCGCGCGTTGAAGGAGCGCGCGGGGCCGGCCGCGGCGCGCGTGGAGGTGGGGGACACGGAGGCCGCCGGCCACGCCGAGCGCAATGCCGTGCCCACGCGTCTGGAGCTCGGCGCCGCCGGTTCGTGACGCCGGCGGGAGATCCCGCCGCCCTTCTCGCTGGGGCGATTGCGTTCCCGCCTCCCACCGTGCCACGATGCGGGCCCAATCGCGTCCCCAAGGAGATGCCGATGACCACACAACGGAGTGTCCGGGCGGCCGGCTGGTGCAAGCGGGGGCTGACGTTGTTGGCGGGTCTGGCCCTGTCGGCGTGCGCCACCACGGCGTCGATGGTGCCGGGGCCGCAGTATATGATCGTCGGCGTCGACCAGAAGGTGACGTGGGACGATACCGGCAAGGTCGTGTTCCTGCCGCCGGGCAAGGACGTGGTCTCCGTCGTCGACATCAGCACCCGGGAGGCGCCGCGGATCGTGGCGAGCCTGCCGCTGATGAACTCCGTGTTCGGCCCGCCCACGAACCTGGCCATCACCCCCGACGAGCGGGTGGCCATCGTCGCCAACTCGATGGCCTGGGAGCAGGACGGCGCGGGCTGGAAGGCGGTTCCCGACAACAAGATCTACCTGATCGATCTCACCGCCAACCCGCCACGCCTGGCCGCCACCGTGCAGGGCGGCAAGCAGCCGTCCGGCCTGGCCATCAACGCGCGCGGCGACCTCGTCCTGGTGGCCAACCGCGCCGACAACTCGATCAGCGTCTTCTCGCTCCAGGGCACGACGCTGAAGCTGATCGACACGGTGGCCATGGGCGAGCAGGTGGCGAGCGTGGCCATCACGCGCGACGGCAAGTGGGCGCTCGTGACGAAGTTCCCGGGCCACAAGATCGCCGTGTTGAAGATCGACGGTCAGAAGGTCACCTACGACAAGTACGACATGCCGGTGGGTCTCTGGCCCTACAACATCGACGTCACCCCCGACGGCAAGATCGCCATCAGCGCCGACAACGGCAACGCCGGCGGCTCTGACGGCCACGTCGACACCGTGAGCGTCATCGATCTGGAGGCCACGCCGCCGCGCGTGATCGATCGCGTCGTCGTCGGTGACGCCCCCGAGGGCTTCGCCATCAGCCCGACGGGCGCCATCGCGGTGGCGATTCTCCTCAACGGCAGCGCCGGCGTCCCCAAGACCGCGTGGTTCGCCAACAAGAACGGCAAGGTCGCGGTGCTCCGGATCGACGGCAAGAAGGTGACGAAGGTCAAGGAGCTCGAGGTGGGCGGCCTGCCCGAGGGCGTGGTCTTCAGCCCCGACGGCAAGTACATCTACGTCGGCAACTACGTCACGCGCGACGTCTCCATCCTGCGCGTGGACGGCACCGACGTCACCGACACCGGCAAGCGTCTGCAGCTCCCCGGCCCGCCCGCCTCGATGCGCGGCCGCGCGCGGTAGCCGGCGGCACCGTCTGCACGGCATGCGCATCGCGTCCATCGAGCCGATCGTCGTGGAGGTGCCGCTCGCGGCCCCCGTCCGGGGCGTCCACGGAACGACGGTCGGCCAGCGCAGCGTGCTGGTGCGCGTCACGACCGACGGGGGCGCCGAGGGCTGGGGCAACGTCGATCCAACCCCGGGCTACTCGCTGGTGACGGCGGCCGCCATCCGCGATGCCGTCGCGCGGCTGGCGCCCGTGCTCGTGGGCGCCGACCCGTTCAACGTCCATTGCGCCCTGGCGCTCATGGACCGCGCGGCGGTGGCTGACGGGTTCGAAGCGAAGGCCGCGATCGAGATGGCCCTTCTCGACCTGAAGGGCCACGCGCTCGATCTTCCCGTCCACTCGCTCCTCGGGGGTGCTGTCACGCGGGAGGTGACGCTGAACGCGTGGATCGGCACCGTGGCTCCCGGTCAGGCGGCGCGCGAGGCGACCGAATGGCTGCGGCGCGGATTCACGACGGCGAAGATCAAGATCGCGGGCGCAGGCCACGACGGCGTCGAGCGGGTCGCGGCCGTCCGGGCCGCCGTGGGGGACCGCATGGCCCTGCGCGTGGACTTCAACGAGAGCCTCACGCTCGCCGAATCGGTGCCCGTCATCCGACGCCTCGAGCCGTACGCGCTGACGCTCGTCGAGCAGCCGATTGCGCGGACCGACATCGCCGGCCTCGCCACGATCCGCCGCCAGATCGGCGTCCCGCTGATGGCAGACGAGAGCGTGACGGGACCGGCCTCGCTGATCGACATCATCAGGCGGGAGGCCGCCGACATCGTGAAGCTGAAGGTCATGAAGCAGGGGGGGCTCATGCGCACGCGGCAGATGATCGAGTGCGCGGCCGCCGCCGGCCTGCGCGTCGTCATCGGCCACGGCTTTGGCCTCACGCTGTCGACGCTGGCCGAGGCGGCGGTGGCGGCGACGAGCGAGGCGGTCCTGCCGGGCTGCGAGGCCGTCGGCCCGCTCAAGATGGCCGGCGACGTGGTGAGAGATCCGGTGGACCTCGGCGCCGGGGTCATCCATCTCACCGACGCCCCTGGCCTGGGCGCCGCGATCGATCCCGATGCGCTCGAGCGCTATCGCGTCGAGGGGTAGGGCGAAGGGGCAGCGATAAAGGCATGCCTTCGGGCGAAGTCCTGGCAGGGCGCGCGTCAGCGGGCTGCCGGCGAGGCCCTCACAGCCGCGCGCGGCGAAGGAGCTGGGCGTTGATCGCCACGATGATCGTGCTCAGCGACATCAGCACGGCCCCGATGGCCGGGGGCAGCACGATCCCCCAGGGCGCCAGCACCCCGGCCGCGAGCGGGATCGCGGCGATGTTGTAGCCGGCCGCCCACCAGAGATTCTGGATCATCTTGCGGTACGTGGCCTTGCTCAGCGCGATGATGCGTGGCACGTCGCGCGGGTCGCTCCGCACGAGCACCACGTCGCCGGCCTCCACGGCGACGTCGGTCCCGGCGCCGATGGCGATGCCGACGTCCGCCGTCAGCAGCGCCGGCGCATCGTTGACCCCATCGCCGACCATCGCGACACGCTTGCCCTGCGCCTGCACGCCCTTGATCTTCGCGGCCTTCTCCTCCGGCAACACTTCGGCGAACACGGTGTCGATGCCGAGGTCGGCGGCGACGGCGTTGGCGACCGGGCGAGCGTCGCCGGTCATCATGATCACCTCGATGCCCTGCTCGTGCAGGCGCCGCACGGCCTCGCGCGACTCCTCGCGAACGGCGTCCGCGACCGCGAACACGGCCACGGGCGTGGCCTGCTCGAGCATCGTGATCGCGGCCTGACCGCGCGCCGCCGCGCGATCGACGGCCGCCCGCAACGCTGGGTCCATCTTCACGTTGAGGCGGCGGAGCAGGGCGGGACCGCCGAGCAGGAGCTGTCTCTCGCCCACGACCGCTTGCACTCCGTGCCCCGGAACGGCCTGGAAGTGTTCCGCGCTCGGGATGGCGAGTCCGCGCTCCTCCGCGCTCTTGACGATGCCCCGGGCGATGGTGTGCTCCGAGTCGCGTTCCACCGCCGCCGCCAGCGCGAGGGCTTCCTCCGGTGTGACGCCCTCCCGGGTCGTGATCTCCACGACCCGGAACTCGCCACGGGTCAGCGTACCGGTCTTGTCGAAGAAGACGGCGGTGACGTTGCGTGCTTCCTCGAGTCCGCGCCGATCGCGCACCAGGAGGCCACTGCGGGCGCCGAGCGTCGTGGAAATCGCGACCACCAGGGGGATGGCGAGACCCAGCGCGTGGGGGCAGGCGATCACGAGCACCGTCACGACGCGCTCGATCACGAACGAGGCGTCCTTTCCCGCGAGGAACCAGGCCACCAGCGTCACCACGGCCGCGGCGACCGCCACGAGGGTGAGCAGAAATGCCGCGCGATCCGCGAGCGCCTGCGCGCGGGAGCGTGAGCTCTGGGCCTGGGCCACGAGACGCATGATGCCGGCCAGCGCGGTCTTCTCGCCCGTGCCGGTGACCTCGATCCGGAGGGAGCCGGAGCCGTTCACCGTCCCGGCGATCACGGTGCTCCCCGGAGACTTCCGCACCGGTCGTGACTCGCCGGTGATCATCGACTCGTTCACGTCGCTCGAACCGTCTCGGACCACGCCGTCGGCGGCAATGGCGGCGCCCGGCCGAACGAGCACGAGGTCTCCCTCGCGGAGGTCGGAGACGGGGACGGTCTCGGTGCGTTCGCCGACGATGCGGACGGCGGTGTCCGGAAGAAGTCTGGCGAGCTCTTTCAGCGCTCCCTGGGCCTGGGAGATCGAGCGCATCTCGATCCAGTGGCCGAGGACCATGATCGTGACGAGCGTGGCCAGCTCCCACCAGAGATCCATGCCCGGGAAGCCGAACGTCACCGCGAGGCTGAACACGAAGGCGACCGTGATCGCCAGCGCGATCAGCGTCATCATGCCGGGGCGGCGATCGGCGAGCTCGCCGGTGGCGCCCTTGACGAACACCCAGCCGCCGTAGGCGAAGACGAGCGTCCCGAAGAGTGCGGGGATCCATCGCGACGCGCCGGGACCGCCCCACGCCGCGTAGCCGAGCCAGTGCTGGATCATCGGTGACCAGACGAGGGTGGGGATCGACAAGAGCAGCGTCCCGAAGAACTTGCGGCGGAACATCTCGACGGAGTGACCCGCGTGCTTGTCGTGACCGGCGTGCGCATCGGGATCCCCGGGCGCGCCGTGGGCCGCGTGACGAGCCGCCGATTCGGTCGCTCGCGCGGCGGCCTTCGGGTGGTGCTCGTGCCCGGCATGCGGATCGGCCGTCATCGCCTTACTGTAGCGCGCGACCGAAGCCCGTGGCCGGCATCAGAAGGAACGTCCGGTCAGCGCCGCCGCCGCCGGAGTGTCGCGACCGCGGTCAAGCAGAGCGCGAGCCAGAAGACGCCGGCCGCGATGGCCGCCAGGGTGTCGGAGAGATAGTGAGCGCCAAGGTACATGCGGCTGAGGGCCACCAGCGGGATGATGAGAGCGGCGCCGCCGGCGGCGAGCGCTCGCCAGCGCCAGCGGCGGATCGGGCGAAAGAGCAGGACGGCGAGAAACCCGTACAGCAGCGTCGCGAGCATCGTGTGTCCGCTCGGGAAACTGTAGCCGGGGACCGTCAGGAGCGGATGATCAAAGGTCGGACGAGCGCGTTGAAACACGATCTTGAGGAGCTCATTGAGCAGCGCGCCGCCGGGCACGACGAGAACCAGTGCGAGCAGCCAGTGCGACCGGCGCCGAGCGACGAGGACGATCGCTGTCGCGAGGCTCACGGCGGTGACCACGGTCGAGCCCGCCAGCTCCGTCGCGACGAGCATCGCGCGCGTGAAGGCAGGAGTCGCGTGCCGATGGAGCCAGGCGGCGAGCCACTCGTCGGCGACGGTGAGGAGGTCGCGGGTGACGACGTCCTCGGCGATCTTTCCAAACATCCAGCCCGCCGCGAGCAGGGTGGCGGCGCCGATCGCGAGCAGGAGCCCGAATCGCACGTCCGGCGACCGCCGCTGATCCAGGAGCCGATGCAGCGCCGCCACCCAGCGGGACCTCACAGCAGGGGGGAGAGGAGCCTCGCCACCGTGCAAGCATACCCGATGGCCGCCGTCGCCATCTGGATCGCCGCTGCCCTTCTCTATCAGGCGCCGCCCGCTGCGCCGTGCGAGGCCGGAGAAGAACGACCCCGGCGACCCTCGCTAGTGTGGCCGCGTCCTCGGGACATCCTGGACGGGCGGGCGACACTGGAAAGGGCCGATGTGCTGACCTTGCCGACTCATCGCGAAGGAGGGTCGGATGGGGAGCGCGCTTTCCCGGGATTCGCCTCGGGCGTGATGGGATCATGATCCGGGCATTCCTGCCCCGATCGTTGCCGGCAGCGCTGACCGGCCTCAGCGACCTCGCGCTGGACCTGCGCTGGACCTGGAGCCATGCCGGTGATGCGCTGTGGCGGATGCTGAGCCCGGAGAGCTGGGAGCGGACGCGAAATCCGTGGATCATCCTGCAGGACGTCTCGGAGGAGCAGCTCGAGAGGGTTGCCCGCGATCCCAGCTTCCGCGAGGAGCTCGGACGCCTGCTGGACGCGCGCCGGGCCTATGTCGCGCATCCCGGCTGGTTCGGTCAAACGCTGGGAGCGCGCGCGCTGGAAGGCGTGGCCTACTTCAGCATGGAGTTCGGGCTTGGCGAGGGGCTTCCTCTCTATGCGGGCGGCCTGGGCGTGCTGGCCGGCGACTACCTCAAGAGCGCCAGCGACCTCGGCGTTCCGGTGGCCGGGGTGGGCCTTCTCTGGCAGAACGGCTACTTCCGCCAGATCCTCGACGCCGCGGGCGCCCAGCAGGAGGTCTACCCGTACAACGACCCGACGAGCCTGCCCATCCAGCCGATCCTCTCGGCCTCCGGGGGCTGGCTGCACATCGAGGTCGAGCTGCCAGGACGTACGCTCCTGCTTCGCGCGTGGCAGGCGCAGGTGGGACGTACCGTGCTCTACCTGCTCGACAGCAACGATCCGCTCAACAGCCCGTCCGATCGTGGCATCACCGCCGAGCTCTATGGCGGCGGCGTGGAGGTCCGGCTGCAGCAGGAGCTCGTCCTCGGTATTGGCGGCTGGCGACTGATCGAGGCACTCGGCCGCCCCGTCGAGGTGTGCCACCTCAACGAGGGCCACGCCGCGTTCGCGATCCTCGATCGGGCGCGGAGCCTCATGCGCGCGCAGAAGCTGGCCTTCGAGGAGGCGCTCTGGGCGACGCGGGCGGGCAATGTGTTCACCACCCACACCCCGGTCGCCGCCGGCTTCGACGTTTTTCCACCGACGCTCGTTGCCCGCTACCTGCAGGCGTGGGCGCCGCCCGCGGAGCTCACCATGGACTCGCTGCTCGCCCTTGGCCGCCGGGATGCCGCGGACCCTCGCGAGCCCTTCAACATGGGCTATCTCGCGCTACGCGGTTCGATCGCCACCAACGGCGTGAGCCGCCTGCATGGCGCGGTGAGCCGGCGGCTGTTCCAGGGACTCTACCCCCGATGGCCCGAGCACGACGTGCCGGTCGGCCACATCACGAACGGTGTCCACGCCCCGAGCTGGGACTCGCGCTGGGCCGATCAGCTCTGGACCGACGCCTGCGGCAAGGGCCGGTGGCTCCAGACCGGGCAGACGCTGCCGCCGGCGATCGCCAGCCTGCCCGACGAGTGCCTGTGGACCCTGCGGAGCGCGGAGCGCGCTGACCTCGTGCGCTACGCACGCGCTCGGCTGGCCCGCCAGCTCGGACAGCGCGGCGCCGACCACGCCACGATCGCCGAGGCCGAGGGCGTGCTCGATCCGGACGCGCTCACCCTGGGCTTCGCCCGGCGGTTCGCGCCCTACAAGCGGCCGACGCTTCTGCTCCATGACGCCGAGCGCCTGACGCGTTTGCTGGCGGCGCAGGACCGCCCGGTGCAGATCGTGGTCGCCGGCAAGGCGCATCCTCGCGACGAGGAAGGCAAGCGCCTCGTGCAAGCCTGGGCGCAGTTCGTCCGGGGACGGGACGTTCGCGGACGAGCCGTCTTCCTCGAGGATTACGACATGTCCCTCGCCCAAGAGCTGGTGCAGGGCGTGGACGTGTGGATCAACACCCCGCGCCGGCCCTGGGAGGCCAGCGGGACCAGCGGCATGAAGGTCCTGGTCAACGGCGGCCTCAATCTCTACGAGCTCGACGGCTGGTGGGCGGAAGCGTACGTCCCCGAGGCGGGCTGGGCTCTCGGCGATGGCCACGAGCACGACGACGCCGACTGGGACGGGCGCGAGGCCATCGAGCTCTATCGCCTGCTGGAAGAGGACATCGTTCCCCTGTTCTATGACCGCGACGCCGGCGGTATTCCGCGGGCATGGGTGGCCCGCATCCGCTCGAGCATGGCGCGTCTGGCGCCGCAGTTCAGCTGCAACAGGATGCTCTGCGACTACGTGGACGACATGTATCTGGGGGCGGCCCGGTCCTGGCGCCGCCGGCAGGCGGACGGAGCCCGGCTCGCGAAAGAGCTGGTGGCGTGGTGGCATCACGTCCAGCGTCACTGGGACGCGGTGCGCTTCGGGCGCCTCGTCGTGGACCGAGCCGGCGATCGGTGGGTGTTCGCGGTGGAGGTGGAGCTGGGGGAGATCCCGCCCTCGGCGGTGCGAGTCGAGCTCTACGCCGACCCTCAGGACGATGGACAGCCCTTCCGCGCCCTCATGGAGCAGACGTCGCCCGGCCCGACCGGGCCCTACACGTATCGCGCGCTGGCGCCCGCGACGCGCCCGGCCGAGCACTACACGCCGCGGGTCGTCGCGGCCCATCCGGACGCGCGCACACCGGCCGAGGTTGCGCTCGTGTGCTGGCAGCGGTGAGGCGGGCAGGGATGGCCGAGCCAGGGTGGGTCTGTTGTGCTCAGTGCCCCGTACCGGGAACGGGCAACATCCCGGTTCCCAGGGGCGGCGCCGGCGGCAGGCCCGTGACCTCGAGGATCTCCTGCTCGTTGAGGGTTTCCCGCGCCACCAGGGCTTCGGCGAGCGCGTCGAGCTGCTTGCGGTGGGCGCTCAGGAGTCGCTTGGCCTCCTCGTGACTGTCGCCGATGATCTTGAGCACCTCGGCGTCGATGGCCTCGGCGGTCGCCTCGCTGTACGGCCTGGCGCCGGTGTAGCCGCCGGCGCCGCCCAGGTAGGGATTCTCCCGGGGCGCGAGCTGCACCAGCCCGACCCGATCGCTCATGCCCCAGCGCGTGACCATCCGGCGAGCCAGAGCGGTGGCCTGCTCGATGTCGTTCTCGGCCCCCGTCGTCCTGGTGCCGTAGACGATCTCCTCGGCCGCGCGGCCGCCCAGCGCTCCGATGATCCGTCCACGTAGATAGGCCTCCGGATAGTTGTAGCGGTCGCTGTCGGGGCGCTGAAACGTCACGCCGAGGGCCTGGCCCCGCGGCACGATGGTCACCCGGTTCACCGGGTCGGCGCCGGGCACCACCAGGCCCAGGATGGTGTGCCCGCCCTCGTGATAGGCGATGCGCTCCTTGTCGGCGGGGCTCAGGATCAGCGGGCGCTCGGGGCCCAACACGATCTTTTCCAGCGCGTCCAGGAAGTCCTTGTGACGGACCTCGTTCTGCCCGCGCCGGGCCGCCAGCAGCGCCGCCTCGTTGACCAGATTCTTCAGATCGGCCCCCGAGAACCCCGGCGTCGTGGCGGCCAGGTTGATCAGGCTGACGTCGGTCGCGAGCGGAACCTGGCGGGTGTGGACCTTGAGGATGGCCTCACGCCCCGCCTTGTCCGGAAGGTTCACCACCACGCGCCGGTCGAACCGTCCGGGCCGCAGGAGCGCCTTGTCGAGCACGTCCGGCTGGTTGGTCGCCGCCAGCACGATGATGCCTTCCCGGCTGGAGAAGCCGTCCATCTCGGTGAGGATCTGGTTCAGGGTCTGCTCCTGCTCGCTCGAGCCCCCGATCACCACCTGGCCCCGCGCCCGACCGATGGCGTCCAGCTCGTCGATGAAGATGATGGCCGGCGCGTGCTCGCGGGCCTGCTTGAAGAGGTCCCGCACTCTCGCCGCCCCGACTCCCACGATCATCTCCACGAACTCCGAGCCGCTCATCGAGAAGAACGGCACCCCCGCCTCTCCCGCGACCGCCTTGGCCAGCAAGGTCTTCCCGGTCCCCGGCGCGCCGACCAGCAGCACGCCTTTGGGAGCGGTGCCGCCGAGCCGCGTGTACTTGGGCGGGTCCTTGAGGAATTCCACGATCTCGACGAGCTCGTTCTCGGCTTCGTCGATGCCGGCGACGTCGTCGAAGGTGACCTTCGTATCCTTCTCCTGATCGTAGCGACGGGCCTTGCTCTTGCCGATGCCCATGAGCCCGCCGCCCAGGCCGCCGCCCTGCTGCGCCCGCCGGAACATCCAGACGTAGAACCCGATGAAGAGCAGGGCCGGGCCGAATCCGAGCAGGAGCGTCGACCACGGGCTGCCTTCCTGGATCGGCTTGGCGCTGATCTCGACGCCGTGGCCGATCAGGAATGCTTCCAGGCCGGGGTCGACGAACGAGGGGAGCGTGGTCGTGAACGCGCTCACCGCCTTGGGCGCTTCCCTCGGCACCGCGCCGCGCTGGCTCGGGGCCTGGGGCTCGCCCTTGGGCGCCGCCGCACCCTTTTCGCTCGCCGGCGGATACGTGACCGGTGTCTTGAAGCGGCCCGTGATGGTGTCGCCCTGGCTGTGGATCGCCTGGACGTTGCCCTTCCCGGCCTCTTCCTTGAACAGGGTATAGGGCACGGTGACGGGTGCTTCCGCGCCCGGCATCAGGAAGCGCGCCAGCAAGAAGTTCGCGAGCAAGATGAGCACGAACCAGAGCCAGGTCCTGCGCGGCGGCATCGTCGCCGGTCCGGAACCCTTCGAGGCGCCCGGCCCACTCTTCGCCGGCTGGCCGCGCCCGGCCGGTGCGGGCTCGCTGTCGCGTCGTGATGGGCTCATGATCATCTCCATGCGCCGATTACACCGGCGCGGTGCCGTGAGCGAACGCGTCATACGGCGAGGGCGTCGCGAGCCGCGCCGGCCGGACTCATGCGCGCAATCAAGACAGCCCGTCCGACTGACCGCAATGCTAGGCAGCAACCACGGCACCGTCAAGGAACAGAGCGGCGGACATCGGCGCCAGCCGGCCTGGCGCCCGGACGAAGATCAAGAGCGATATGGCCATCGTCGTCCCCGCGGGCCGGCGGATGGGCCCTCGCCCTACCACGCAGAGTCTTGTGTTACAGGCCCAGGGCCCGCCGAGCGGCCTCCAGGGATCCGGCGTTGGGTATCTCGGCCATCTCGATCGATGCGGTCATGTCGACGCCCGCGGCTTCGGAGAACAGGACCACCAGGGCGTTGCCGGTTCGTGCCGCCGTGAGGTCGCAACTGTCGAACTCGATGGCGTGGTGCGGGCGCAGGACGGCGGCGACGAACGCTGGAGACAGCAATCCGAGCCGGCGGACCTGCCAGAACGGGCAGTTACCGGCGTCGTGCATCTCGAAGTCTTGGACGATCTCGGCGCAGCCCTGACCGAAGTCCGCCCCGCGCAACCCGACCGGGCCGAAATCCCGTTCCGGCAGCAGACCGGCGGCGTACGCGAACGCGTCCGCCAGGCCCTCGTTCAGGCAGCTGTTGTTGCCCGGATGACTCTGGGCCACCTCGCTGAACAGCTCGTGAACGTACTCGTGGGCGAAGCGAGGCATGACCACATCGTAGACGGAGCCCACGAAGGCGATGAAGTCCGGATTGCCGTAGTTCAAGACGATGCCCAGATTGCCGTCGGAAAAATTGCCTTCGCCCAGGGTGGCAAGCTCCGTGGGCAAGAAGATCGCATGCAGCTGTCCTGGATCGATCCCCGAGATCTGCTTCTCCACCGCGACGATGTCGCGGCCACGCTGATGCAGCTGAGCCACTTCGTCGTCGCCGAGAAAT
>Ga0134124_10000584_pt1 | contig 29965 bp, 28 predicted proteins | sample KB304_FD_96880 | JGI IMG/M metagenome (GOLD analysis project Ga0134124, IMG submission 96880) | Terrestrial soil microbial communities without Nitrogen fertilizer from Kellogg Biological Station, Michigan, USA - KB3-0-4 | ecosystem: Environmental > Terrestrial > Soil > Unclassified ... | reverse complement strand
TTTCCTGCACCTTCCCGGCCATTCTGAAAGGCAACAGGAGGAAAGACCAATGGACAAGGCTCTGTACGACAAGGGCATGGCGATGCGCCGCAAGGTGCTGGGCGACGAATATGTCGACCGCGCCGTCGCCAATACCGACGATTTCAACCGTAAATTCCAGGAACTGCTCAACGAATTCTGCTGGGGCGCGGTGTGGACCGACCCGGACTTGAGCCCGCGCGACCGCAGCCTGCTCAACCTCGGCATGATCGGCGCGCTCGGCCGCATGCACGAGTTCGAGGCGCATTTCCGCGGCGCGTTGAACAACGGTCTGACGCACAAGGAACTCGCGGCCGTGCTGCGGGCGATGGCGATCTACTGCGGCTTCCCGGCCTCGGTCGACGCGCATCGCGTAGCCAAAAAGGTACTCGCCGAAGTGGCGTCAAAATAACCGTTTCCGGCGTGGCTTAAACGCCAGGGCCGAATCACGTTACTGAGAAGGCCTAATTCTTGTCTTGAATGTGCCTTCATCCCGGGGCATTGCAGGGACCGCGGCACAAGGGCCGGGGTCCCTGCCGCTCCTCAGGGGAATCGATGATCCGAAGTTTCGGCCTAGTCCTGCTGACGCTGCCGGTCGCGGCGGTGGCCCTTTCGGGCGCCTCTGCGCAGGCGCAGTCCTATCCGCCTTACTACCGCAGCGCGCCGCCGCCGGGCCCTTACTACAACGACCGCCTGCCGCCGCCGAACTACTTCGACGACGAGGACGACGACGCGCCCGTCGTTCGCAACCCCCGCGTTCCCCGTTACTCCCAGCAGCTTCCGCCCGCCGTTCAGCGTGGCCAGGGCGGCGCGCCGACGCGCGTGCTGCCTTACCCGGAAGAGGCCGATGCCGCGCCTCCGCCGCCGGGATTTGTCACGCAAAGCGGCCAGCCGCCGGCCTATGGCCATCAGCTCGATCAGCAACCACCGCGCCAGTTGACGCCCGCGCAAAACGATCCGGACGTGCTGCGTCCGCCTGGAGCGATCGGCAATAATCCGCCGCCGGCTCAGCAGGCCACGCCCCAGCAGGGCGCTTCGCAGCCGGGCGCGCCCGCAGCCAGCGTGATGACGCTGCCGCCGGAAGATCAGCCGGAAGTCGGCCAGCCGAAAGAGCTGCCGGCCAATCTCAAGAAGCAGCTCGTCGACTTCGTCACCAAGGAGCCGGCCGGCACGCTCATCGTCGATACGCCGAACACCTACCTCTATCTCGTGCTCGGCAACGGCAAGGCGCTGCGCTACGGCATCGGCGTCGGCCGCGAAGGGTTTACCTGGACCGGCACCGAACGCATCTCGCGCATGAAGGAATGGCCGGATTGGTTCCCGCCGTCCGAGATGATCGAGCGCCAGCCTTATCTGCCGCGCATCATGGCGGGTGGTCCCGGCAACCCGCTCGGCGCGCGCGCGCTCTATCTGGGCAAGACGCTGTACCGCATCCACGGCACCAACCAGCCGTCGACCATCGGCTCCTTCGTCTCGTCGGGCTGCATCCGCCTGCTCAACGAGGACATCGAGGATCTCTACAGCCGCGTGCAGGTCGGCACCCGCGTCGTCGTGATGCCCGGAAAGCATCCGGATAACGTGGCGAGCGGCCCGCAACCGCCGGCCAATCCGATGGCGCCGCCGAGTCATGCTCCAGCGGTGAGCGGTTCGATCCCTCCCGCGAACGCGCAGGCGATCACCAGTTCGACGCTGCCGCCGGCCGTACGGCGTTAAAGCGCCGCCTCCGTCATTGCGAGGAGGCGTAGCCGACGAAGCAATCCAGTCGGAATTTGCGGCTCTGGATTGCTTCGCTTCGCTCGCAATGACGCAGGATTTTAAAGCTCCAGCGTGCCGCGCAACATCGGCACGCAGCGGCCGGCGATCGAGATTGCCGTCACTTCGCCATTACGCTTTTCGGCCGACGCGTCCAGCAGGCTCGGGCGCCCCATGTCGACGCCCTGGCCGATCCGCAACGACAACTTCAGCTCACGCTCGGGACGCAGGCTCGTCAGCAATCCGGCGAGTGTCGCGATGCCGCTGCCGGTCGCCGGATCCTCGACGATGCCGAAGAGCGGCGCGAACATCCGCGCCTGCAGGTCGAGGCCATCCGTGTCGTCGCGCGTGTAGAGCAGAAAGCCGGTCGCCAGTTTCATCGGCAGATGCTGCACAAACACGTCGGTCTGCGGCCGCGCCTTCTTAAGCGCCGCGCGCGTCTTCAGCTCAGCGAACACGAACGGATTGCCGCAGGACGCAACACGTGGGGTGTGTCCGCTGATCTCGATGTCATCGACGCTGAGCGAGCAGGCCGCGGCGACGATGCCGGCGGAAAATTCCTCGCCCACGTTCAGAGCTTGCGGCGCCGCCAGACGCGCGCCGGCCACTGCGTTGGCCTCTCTCAGGACGTCGACGCGAACGAGACCCACCTTCTCCTCGAACACGAACTGATCGCCCTTGCGGCCGCCCACGGTGGCGAGCACGTAAGCCGTGCCGACGTTCGGGTGACCGGCGAAAGCGAGCTCCGCTTTCGGCGTGAAGATGCGTACCCGCGCGGTCGAGGATGCGTCCTTGGGCGGCAGCACGAACGAGGTCTCCGCCAGATTGAACTCGGCCGCGATCGACTGCATCTGCTCGGTGGACAGACCATCGCCGTTCAGCACCACGGCAAGCGGATTGCCGCCGAATTTGCGGTCGGTGAAGACATCGACGGTGACGAAATTAAGCTGCATCGATGCACCTCCTCACCGCGGTTCCAGTTTACGCGCAATTTATCCGCCGCCCGCGACAGCGGCGCCAATGATTATTCCTGATGTCCTGCATGCCCGCTGGTGATGATGGGCATGGCTCCTGCTCGTCGTCCTGCGGTATCATGGACGCAATAAGCCGGTCGCCGCTACCGCGGAATGAATCGGCATCGGGCTGGAAGCGATTGGGAGGACGGCATGCAGCGATCGAATTCGCCGCGTTCTGACCAGCAAGCTAAACTCGACCGGCGCACATTCTTGACCGGGGCCGCTGTTGCCGCCGGGGCCGCGAGCACGATCGCATCGCCCGCTGCCGCGGCCACCACGCCGTCGCCGCAGGAGCAGCCGCGTCCATCAGCGTTGCCGCCCACGGCGAAAGTCGCCGCCGCCGAAGCGGGTACGCCGCCGGCGCTCAAGTCGCAGGCCGGCAAGCCCGGCTCCGATTTCATGGTCGACGTCATCAAGACGCTCGACATCAAATATCTGCCCTGCAATCCCGCTTCGAGCTTCCGTGCGCTGCATGAATCGCTGATCGACTACGGCGGCAACAAAAGCCCCGAATTCCTCACCTGCCTGCACGAGGAATCCGCGGTCGGCATGGCGCACGGCTATTTCAAGATCGCCGGCAAGCCGCTGCTCACGCTCTGCCACGGCACCGTCGGCCTGCAGCACACGGCGATGGCGATCTACAACGCCTGGTGCGATCGCGTGCCTGTGCTGGTTGTCGGCGGTAACGACGCCGACGCGGCGCGCCGCCCGCCGGGTGTGCCGACCTTCCATTCCGCGCAGGACATCAACGCGCTCACGCGCGACTTCACCAAGTGGGACGACACGCCGGTGTCGCTGCCGCACTTCGCGCAGTCCTTCGTGCGCATGTACCGCATCGCCACCACGCCGCCTTATGGGCCGGTGATGATGTCGCTCGACGCCGGCCTGCAGCAGGAGCCGATCCGCGAACACGGCGAGCCGCTGTCGATTCCGCGTTTCGTGCCGAGCACGCCGCCGCAAGGCGACAGCGGCGCGGTGAAAGAAGCCGCGCGCCTGCTCGCCAATGCCGAGCGGCCGGTGATCGTGGTCGACCGCGCGGCGCGCACGCCCAACGGCATCGCGCTGCTGGTGCAGCTTGCCGAGACTTTGCAGGCGCCGGTGGTCGACCAGGGCGGCCGCATGAACTTCCCCAAGACGCACTATCTCAGCCGCCCGCCGAGCGTTATTCCGCAGGCCGACGTCATCATCGGCATGGAGCTGTCGGATTTCTGGGGCGCCGTGAACGCTTTCACCGACAACGGCGAGAACGGCGTCGGCGTCAATCACAGCCGCATCAAGCCTGGCACCAAGCTGATCAGCATCAGCGCGGTCGAGCTGATCACCAAATCGAACTACCAGGACTTCCAGCGCTTCCAGCCGGTTGACGTGGCGATGCCGGCGGACGCGGAGGCGACGTTGCCGGCGCTGATCGAGGCGGTGAAGGCGGCGATCCCGAACGACCGCAAGGCCGCGCTCGCCAAGCGCGGCGAAGCGATCAAGAAGGCCTATGCGGAAGGGCGCGAGACCGTGAAGCGTAACGCGGCGATTGCCTGGGACGCCTCGCCGATCTCGACGGCGCGGCTCGTGATGGAGATGTGGGCGCAGATCAAGGACCTCGACTGGTCGCTGGTGGCGTCCGAAGGCAACGTCAGCCAATGGCCGAACCGGCTGTGGCCGATGGAGAAGTATCACCACTGGCTCGGCCGCTCCGGCGGCTACGGCGTCGGCTACGGCGCTCCGGCCTCGGTTGGCGCGGCGCTCGCCAACCGCGATCTCGGCCGCTTCTCGGTGTCGATCCAGTCGGACGGCGATCTGATGTACGCGCCCGGCGTGCTGTGGACGGCGGCGCGCCACAAGATTCCGCTGCTGGCGGTGATGCACAACAACCGCGGCTACCACCAGGAAGTCATGCACGTGCAGCGGCTGGCGAATTTCCGCGATCGCGTCGCCAATATCGGCAACGACTTGAGCCCGCTCGGCACGGCGATCGAGAACCCGGACATCGAGTACCACAAAATGGCGGAGTCGATGGGCTGGTGGGCGAAGGGCCCGATCAAGGACCCGGCCGATCTCGCGCCCGCGCTCAAAGAGGCGGTGGCGGTGGTGAAGTCGGGCCAGCCGGCGCTGCTCAACGTGTGGACGCAGCCGCGATGAGACACATCTTTTTTCTGGCGATCGCTGTCGTGCTCGCGCCGGGCGCCGCCCTCGCAGCGTCAGCCGAAAACGGCAAGGCGGCCTACGTCAAGAACGGCTGCTGGCAGTGCCACGGCTTCCTCGGGCAGGGCTCGATCATGACCAGCGGCGGCAAGGTCATTTCCCGCACCGAGATGTCGCTCGAGGCCTTCATCGGCTTCGTGCGCAACACCAGCGGCACCATGCCGCCCTATCGCGCGGCGATCCTGTCGGACGCCGACCTCGCCGACATCTACGCCTATCTGCAATCGGTCTCGCCGCCGCCGGACGCGAACAGCATTCCGTTGTTGAAGTAGCTAATCCCCCCACAGCTCAAGCAGCGCGGTGCGCAGCTGGATTTCGTCGAACGGCTTGCGCAGCACCGGCACATCGCGGTGCCGGAGGCCGGCGGGCGGCTCATAGCCGGTGACGAAGATGTAGGGAATGCCGCGCAGCCGCAGCTTGTCGGCGACCTCGGTGGCGTAGGCGCCGTTGATATTGAGATCGAGCAGGGCGCCGTCGAGATCGGGCATCTCGGCGAGTTGCACCGCCGATTTGAGATTGTTGACTGGCCCGATCACGTGCAGGCCGAGCGCCTGCAGCTCCTCCTCGAGCATGATGGCGATGAAGGGCTCATCCTCCAGGATGAGGACGTTGCGCTTGCGCGGCGTGTCAGCGGACATCGGCTTGTCCCTCGGATGCGCGCGCAAGCCGTGTCACCGCTTCGATCATCGCGCCGGCGTCGGCGATCCCTTGGCCCGCAATATCGTGCGCGCTGCCGTGCGCGACGGAGGAGAACAGAATCGGTGAGCCGATCGACAGCCCGGCGGTGCGGTTGAAGGCCAGGAGCTTCGCAGCAATGTGGCCCTGATCGTGCAGCATGACGATAAAGGCATCGCAGCCTTGTTTGCGGAACATAGTATCGGCGCCGAACGGGCCGCTGGCGTCGATGCCGTCAGCCGCCGCTTTGTGAATCGCCGGCCCGATGATCTCGATCTCCTCGCGGCCGAACAGGCCGTCTTCGCCGGCATGCGGGTTGAGTCCGCTGACGAAGATCTTCGGCTTGGCGATGCCCAGCTTCTTCAGCGCAGTATCGGTGACGCGGATCACCCGCCCGATGTGCTCGCGCGTGATCAGCTTGATCGCCTCGGCGACGCTCAGGTGCAGCGTGGCGTGCACGATGCGCTTATCGTCGAAGCAGATCATCAGATAGACGTCTTCGACCTTGGTGCCGGTCTCGCGCGCGACGAAAGAGGGATAGCCGTCAAAGGCAATGCCGGCCGCCGCGATCGAGCGCTCGGTCTGCGGCGCCGCGACCACAGCACCCACCTCGCCGGCGAGCGCGGCATGAATCGCGCGGCTGGCGCTGGCGAGCGAGGCGCGGCCATAGGCAGCATCGACGGTGCCGAACTTGACCGGGACATTGGCGCCGTCGGAGGCGTCGAGCAGGTTGACCGCGCCGTTCGACCAATCGGCCTCGGACACCTTCCGCACGACTTTCAACGTCGGCGACAGCTTGGCGGCCTGGGCATGCATCTCGACGACCGCCGGCATCCCGACCAACAACGGACGGCAGGCGGCGCGCACGCGCTCGTCGAGCGAGGCCTTGAGCGCGATCTCCGGTCCGATGCCGGCCGGGTCCCCGGTCGCGATGGCGATCTTCGGCAGGCTCATCGTGCTCCCCAGCAGCCGTTCCGGTATAGTCGGGGGCGGCAGGGCAGGATATCAGCCGGGGGAGCCGTCGCACATGTCGAATTACACAGCGCTGGTCACATTGCTGGCGGTCGGACTGTACTTTTACACTGGCGTGCTGGTCGCCAAGGCGCGGTCGACATACGGGGTGAAGGCGCCGGCCACCACCGGGAACCCGGATTTCGAGCGGGTCTTCCGGGTGCAGATGAACACGCTGGAGTGGATGCCGATCTTCCTGCCGCTGCTCTGGTTGTTCGCCTTCTATGTGCGCGACTGGGCGGCGGCGCTCATTGGCCTCGTCTGGATCGTGGGCCGCGTTTTGTACATCCAGGGCTATACGCAAGGCGCCGACCAGCGCCACCGCGGCTTCCTCGTACAGGCGCTCGCCACCGGCGCGCTGCTCATCGGCGCGCTCATCGGCATCGTGGCGCGGATGGTATGAGCCGAGCTATTCGGCCGCGCTCACCTTCGGCTGGCCGATCGCCGCATTGACGCGCGGCATCACCTCTTCGGCCATCAACTGCATCGAACGCTTGGCGAGGCCTGCGTCGACCCAGTCCATGCCGGCGTAAACGAGTTCGCCGAAGTCGCCGGTCTCTTCGCGCATTTTCAAAATCTGGTCGACCACCTTGTTGACCGTGCCGTGGAACACGCAGTGGTCCATGACGTAGTCGTGCGTGATCTCTTCCTCCGGCTGCTCCTTGTAGCTTTTGAACACGTAGAGCCGGTTGCCCTTCTTCATCTTGGCGCGCATCTGCTCGAAGTAGAAGCGATAGGGGCTGTTGGCGTCCTCGCGGCCGTAGCGGGCGGCGACCTTGTCGTCATCGGCGACGAAGATGGTGCGCGCCACGCGCCAGTCCTTCACGTCGGCTTTCTGGCCGGCCTCCGCCTTGCCCTTGCTGTAGTTTGCCCAGTGCGACTTGAGGTGATTGGCGAGCAAGAAGTTTGCCGAGATCGGGTGGAAGTCGCGCTTGCCCATCAGCACCACGCCCGGCGAGAACGGCGCCACCACGGTGCCGACGATCTCCGGCCGCGGCTTCTGGAACGGTTTGCCCATGATGCCGACGCCGAGCTCGAGCGCCGCGCTGCGCGCGAACGACACCTTGAAGCGGTTGCCGGGGAAGTCGATGTCATAAGGCGGCTCGCGCTCCCAGATCGCCAGGATGACGTCGATAGCGTCGGCGAAGATCTTGTTGCGGTCCTCGTCGAAGATGCCGATTGCTTCGTTGTCGGAGGGCAGCGCGCCGGGCGACACGCCCATGATGAAGCGCCCTTGCGCCAGATGATCGAACATCGCGGCGTTGACCGCGACCAGCACCGGATGCATCTGCGCGAGGTTGGTGGTGCCGGTGGCGAGCTTGATGTTTTGCGTCGAGTGGATGAGCGTCGCCTGGAACATCATGCTGTTGGTGATGTTCTCGCAGGCATCGGTCAGGTGTTCGCCGACGAAGGCGTCGTAGAAGCCGAGCTTGTCGGCCAGGATGATCGCCTCGCGATCCTCGCGCAACGTCTGCGCCCAATCCCGGCCCATCGGATGCACCGGCATCGTGAAGTAACCCAACCGCATTGCCTTCTCCGCCTCGACGCTTTCGGGCGGCAACCTAACCGAGGCAGCAGGCGGTTGCAGCAACTCTTCGCCCGCTGCGACGTTGCCGCCCGGGCGATTTTGAAAGGGCGAAAATACCCGCTACCCACAGGCCGCCGCGCACCCGGTTTCGGAGGTGGCTGGCAAGGACTAGGTTGCCGAAAGCCCGCCGTCCGATTCGCCGGAGTTGCCCCATGCTGCGCTGGTTCCACGCCCTGATGCCCAAAGAAGAGCGGTTTTTTGAGCTCTTTGCACGCCATTCCGAGGCGGTACTCGGCGGCGCACGGGCGCTGCGCGCGATGCTCGAGGGCAGCGACGCGATCGCGCAAAACTATCAGATCGTGATGGATCGAGAACAGGACGCCGACGACGTCACCCGCGAGGTGCTAATCGCGGTGCGCCGGACCTTCATTACCCCCTTCGACCGCGGCAACATCCGCGACCTGATCACCTCGATGGACAATTCCATCGACCAGATGCAGAAGACCGCCAAGGGCATCAAACTGTTCGACGTGAGCGAGTTCACTGCGGAAATGAAAGAGATGGCCGACGCGATCGTCAAATGCGCCGAGCTGGTCAAGCAGGCGGTGCCGATGCTGCAGGCGCTGCAAACCCAGGCAACGCAGCTCAGTTCGCTCACCGAGCAGATTTCCAAGCTCGAAGGCCGCGCCGACGAATTGCACGACATCGGTTTGAAAACGCTCTACCGCGCGCACGCGACCGGCAACGCCATGGGCTTCATCGTCGGCAATGAGATCTACGATCACCTGGAGAAAGTGGTCGACCGCTTCGACGACGTGGCGAACGTGCTGCACGGCATCGTGATCGAGCATGTCTAGCCGATGGAAGCCACGCTAGCCCTCCCGTTCCTGTTTGCGCTGATCTTTGTCGCGCTGGCGTTCGATTTTCTCAACGGCATGAACGATGCCGCCAACTCGATCGCCACCATCGTCTCGACCCGCGTGCTGCGCCCGCAATACGCGGTGTTGTGGGCCGCGTTCTTCAACTTCGTCGCCTTCCTGTTCTTCGGCCTGCACGTGGCGGAGACCGTCGGCCGCGGCATCGTCGAAGCCGACGTGGTCAATGCGCGGGTGATCTTCGGTGCGCTCGGCGGCGCCATCTGCTGGCAGGTCGTCACCCAGCGTCTCGGCATTCCGTCGTCGAGCTCGCATGCACTGATCGGCGGGCTGGTCGGCGCCGGCATCGCCAAGGCCGGCTTCAACGCGGTGGTGTGGGGCGGCGTGATTAAGACGGCCGTAGCCATCGTGCTCTCGCCCGGCATCGGCTGCGTGCTGGCGCTGTTCCTGATGCTGCTGGTGTCGTGGCTGTTCGTGCGCTTCACGCCGGGCGGCGTCGATCATGTCTTCCGCCGCGCGCAATTCGTCTCGGCCTCGCTCTACGCGCTCGGCCACGGCGGCAACGACGCGCAGAAGACCATGGGCATCATCGCCGTGCTGCTCTACTCGCAGGGCTACATGAGCGGAGGCTTCCACGTGCCGTTCTGGGTGGTGATCGCCTGCCAGATCGCGATGGCGGCTGGCACGCTCGCCGGCGGCTGGCGCATCGTGAAGACGATGGGCTCCAAGATCACGCGGCTTAACCCCATGCAAGGCTTCTGCGCCGAGACCGGCGGATCGATCACGCTGTTCACCGCCACCTGGCTCGGCGTGCCGGTCTCCACCACGCACACGATTACCGGCGCGATCATCGGCGTCGGCGCCGCCAAAAAGGTGCGCGCCGTGCGCTGGGTGGTGGCGCGGGAGATCGTCACCGCCTGGATCATCACTATCCCGGCCGCCGGCATCCTGGCGGCGATCTTCTATCTGGTGAGTGGGATTTTCAGCTAGCGCGTCGTCATTGCGAGCGAAGCGAAGCAATCCAGAGCCGCAAAAGCCGACTGGATTGCTTTGTCGGCTACGCCTCCTCGCAATGACAGATTAAGCCGCGACCTTGGCGAGGAAATCCTCGACCTCGCCGCGCAGCTCGGCGGCGGCGGCTTCCACCGCCTGCGAGGCGGTCAGCACGCTTTCCGCCGAGGAACGGGTCGCAGTCGCCGTGCCGGAAACCTCGGTCAGCACCGACACCACCATCTTGGCGCCGTTGGCGGCGCTGGTGACGTTCTGCGAGATCTCGCCGGTCGCCGCGCTCTGCTGCTCGACCGCCGCGGACACCGCGCCGGCGTAGCGGTCGATCTCCTGCATGCGGCCGGAAATGCGGCCGATGGCCGCCACCGCGTCGCCGGTCTCGGTCTGCACCGATGCGATCAGCTTGGAGATGTCCTCCGTCGCCTTCGCCGTCTGCACCGCCAGCGATTTGACTTCCGATGCGACCACCGCGAAGCCCTTACCGGCATCGCCGGCGCGCGCGGCCTCGATGGTGGCGTTGAGCGCCAGCAGGTTTGTCTGCTCGGCAATGCTGTGGATCAGCCGTACGACGTCGCCGATCTTCTGCGCGGCATTGGCCAGCGCGGCGATCTGCCGGTTGGTGTCCTGCGCCTCGTTGACCGCGCCGCGCACGACCTCGGTCGCCATCGTGAGCTGCCGGCCGATCTCACCGATCGAGCTGGCGAGCTCGTCGGCGGCGATGGCCGCGCTCTCAACATTGGCCGAGGCTTCGTTTGACGCAGACACAGCGCTGTCGGCGCTCTTCGATGTATCGCCGGACGATGCGAACAAGGTCGTCGCGGTCGCTCGCATCGCCATGGCTCCGTCAGCCATGGTGCGCAGGTGATCCTCGACGCGGCGGCGGAAGGCCGCGATGGCTTGCTCGATCTTGGCGCGCTGCTGCTCCTGTTCCTGCATGGTGAGACGTTCGCGTTCGGCGTCGCGCCGCTCGGTGACGTCCTCGTGGGTGCCGACCCAGCCGCCGCCGGGCATCGGCCGGTTGATGACGCAGATGGTCCGGCCATCCGGGGATTTCACTTCCGCGGTTGTGGTCTCGCCGCGCGCCATGGCTTCGACCAGCGAATGCCGGTAAGTCTGCGGGTCGTGCGCGAAACTGCCGGTGGCGGCGCGAAACTTGAGCACGTCGAGCAAGGTGATGCCGGAGCGGGAGAATTCGTCGCCGAGTTGGTAGATTTCGACGTAACGCTTGTTGCTGATGACCAGCCGCTCGTTGCCGTCGAACATGCACAGGCCTTGCGACATGGTGTCGAGCGCGACGCGCATACGCACATTGGCCGTGGAAAGGCGTCGGGCCGCGGTCAAGGCCATCGCCAGCAGGGAGACGATCGCCGCCGCCAGCGCCGAGGAGGCAAGCTCGGACAAGCCCCATACTTTCAGCGGCAGCATGAAATGGAGAAGAGCGAAAGAGACTGCGAAAACGGCGAGTCCGACCGGGGCAATATGCCGCCAGTCCTGCGCCGTAGCGTGTGCGGGCTCCGCGTGGGACATCATCGCTCGATCCGTGACCGCGCGCACGGTATTCCTCAACACGTTGTTTTGCGGTTAATGTCGGGTGACCGAAGTGTTAACGGAAGATGAAGAAAGTAGGGGGCGCGACAATGAGGCGTGTTCTGTTGGCTTGCTGCGCATGGCTCGCGCTATGGCCCGCCGCGGTGTCGGCGCAGACCGACTTTCCTAACCGCCCGGTTCATATCGTCGTCGGTTTCGGTCCCGGTTCGGCCGCCGATCTGACCGCACGCGTGTTGTCGCAGCGGTTGACGCAGACGCTGGGGCAGCCGTTCGTCGTCGAGATCAAGCCGGGCGGCGGCAGCATGGTGGCGGCCGAGCAGGTCGCCCGCGCGCCGAAGGACGGCTACACGCTGTTCATCGGCACGGTGGCGGTGGTCATCAGCTCACTGTTGCAGCCGAACGCACGCGTCAACCTGGCCAAGGATTTCGCGCCGGTGTCGCTCGCGACCTCGTCGTCCAATGTTCTGGTGGTGAAGCCCTCGCTCGGCGTCTCCAACGTGAAGGAGCTGATCGCGCTCGCCAAGGAGAAACCGGGACAGCTCAATTTCGGCACCTCCGGCTTCGGCACCTCGCCGCATCTCACCGGCGAACTGTTCAACATGCTGGCCGACACGAAAATCGTTTCGATACACTATCCCGGCAGCGCGCAGGCGCTGACCGATCTGCTCGGCGGCCGCATTCAGGCGATGTTCTCGCCCGCGTCGACCGTGCTCGGGCATGTCGAGAGCGGCGTATTGCGCGGCCTTGCCACATCCGAGAAAGCGCGCACGGCGTCGGCGCCCACGCTGCCGACTGTGTCGGAATCGGGTTTGCCCGGCTTCGACACCAGCGTGTGGTTCGGCGTGGTGGCGCCTGTCGGCACGCCGCAGCCGGTGGTCGACAAGCTCGCGGCCGCGATCGGCGAAGCGCTCAAGAACGAGGAGGTCATCAAGCCGCTCAAGCTCGCCGGCCTCGACGTGCGCCCGATGGGACCGGCCGAGTTCGGCGCTTATATCGCGAGCGAGACCAAGAAATACAGTGACGTGGTCGCCGGCGCCGGCCTGCGCCAATAGTAAGGACAGAACAATGCCCAAGCTGCGCGCGGTCGAGTGCCGCGAATTCATCAAGGCGGTGATCGAGAAGGCGGACGCCATGGGCGTGCCGGTGTCCATCGCCGTGTGCGGACCGGAAGGCCACATCATCGCGGTCGAGCGCATGGACGAAGCGGGCTTCATCACGCCCGACACGGCGATCGCCAAGGCCTATACCGTCGCCGCTTTCCGCTCCATGAGCCCGCGCTTTCCCGACGGCTTGGTGATCCAGCAATGGTTCAAGGAGCGCAATCCGCAGCTCCTCGTCAGCCTTGCGGCGTTGACCAATGGCCGCATCGCGGCCTCCGGCGGCGCCGCGCCGATATTCGTGGGCGATGAGATGATCGGCGCCTATGGCATTTCCGGCGGCACTTCGCAGCAGGATGAGGAGATGGCGATCTACGCCCGCGCCAAGGTCGGCTGGGCGCACCGCTCGACCGCCGAGCCGGCCGACAGCGTCAAGCAGCACATCGCCGAGCTGTATGAGAAGGCCGGCATCAAGGGTCACGACTTGTGACGATCCACACGACATTCACCGGCCGCGTCGAGGACGAGGCGCTGCTGCGCGGCCTCGGCCGCTATGGCGACGACGTGAAGCCGGAGGGCGCGCTTGTTGCGCATTTCCTGCGCTCGCCGCATGCCTTTGCCCGCATTACGCACATCGAGGTGAGCGCAGCCAAGGCCGCGCCGGGCGTGGTGGCGGTGTTCACCGCCGCCGATCTCGCCGCCGCGCACTACCATTCGATTTCGCACGCGCATCCGATTCCCGGGCGCGGCGGCAAGATGCCGGTCTCGCCGCACCGTCCGGCGCTCGCCGAAGGGCGGGTGATGCATGTCGGCGAGCCGGTGGCGATGGTGGTGGCCCAAAGCGCAGCGCAAGCGCAGGACGCCGCCGAGCGTATCATGGTCGATTTCGAAGAGCTGACGCCGGTCACCGATGCACGCGAGGCGCTTGCCGAGGGCGCGCCGCGGCTCTGGCCGGACGCGCCCGGCAATCTCGCCTTCGACTGGAGTGCACCGGCCGATCCGGACGGAAAGAAGCAGGTGGCGCTCGACAAGGCCTTCGCGGAAGCCGCGCATACGGTGCGGGTCGAACTGGTCAATCAGCGGCTGGTGGTCGCTTCGCTCGAGCCGCGCACGGCCAGCGCTAGCTACGATGCGGCGGGCGAGACGTTCACGCTCCGCTGCGGCACGCAAGGCTTTGCCAGCGTGCGCGGACAGGTGGCGGGCGCGCTCAACATCAAGCCGGAGCAGTTGCGCGTCGTCACCGACGATCTCGGCGGCGCCTTCGGCATGAAGGGCTGGTGCTATCCGGAATACGTGGCGATGCTGCATGCGGCGCGCGCGCTTCTGCGGCCGATCCATTGGGTGTCGACGCGCTCGGAAGCCTTCGTCACCGACAACCAGGGCCGCGACTCGTTCTGGACCGCCGAACTGGCGCTGTCGAAACGCGGCAAGTTCTTGGGCCTGCGCGTCGACTGCATCGGCAACATGGGCGCCTACTTCACCGGCGTCGCGCATTTCTGCGTGACCACGCACATCTCCGGCTGCCTGCCGACCGTCTACGACATCCCGCACGCTCAACTGAACTCGCGCTGCGTGCTCACCAACACGCTGCCGACCGGACCCTATCGCGGCGCCGGCCGGCCCGAGGCGAGCTACCTGATGGAAAGGCTGATCGATGCCGCGGCCGACGCCACCGGCATCGATGCGGCCGAATTGCGCCGCCGCAACCTGATCGCGCCGGCGCAGATGCCGTACACGACCGCCTTCGGCAACACTTACGACAGCGGCGATTTCCCCGGCCTGTTCGAGCATGCGCTCGAGGTGGCGGACTATGCCGGTTTCGCCGCGCGCAAGAAGGCCGCGAAGAAGCAGGGCAAGCTGCGCGGCATCGGCATTGGCTGCTATCTCGAGATCGCCGGCGCATTCCCGGAAGAAGCCGCGCGCATCACTTTCCCCGGTGGCGAGCGCGTGCAGGTCAGCATCGGCGCCGGCGGTAGCGGGCAGGGCCATCCGACCGTGTTTCCAGCGGTGGTGGCGCGGCGGCTCGGCATCGCGCCGGGCAAAGTAACGCTGTCGTCGGGTGACTCGGCGCGCGATGTGCCGGGCTTCGGCGCGGTCGCCTCGCGCTCGGCGATGTATGTCGGCGGCGCCATCGCGGTTTCGACCGACAAGGTGATCGAGAAGGGCAAAAAGGTCGCCGCTTTGCTGTTGCAGGCGGCGGAAGGCGAGGTTGATTTCCGCGACGGCCGCTTCCGCGTGAAAGAGCGTGAGCTGTCGCTATTCGAAGTTGCCGAACGTGCGGTCGAGCTGAAGAAGCAGGGCGTCATCGCCGAGAGCCTCGACACGCAGGCGAGCTTCAAAGGCCCGCCGTCGTTTCCCAACGGCTGCCACGTGGCGGAAGTCGAGATCGATCCCGATACCGGCGCGCTCAGCATCGTGAACTACGTGGCGGTCGGCGACTGCGGCAACGTCCTCAACGACACGATCGTCAGCGGCCAGATTCATGGCGGCGTGGCGCAGGGACTTGGCCAGGCGCTCACCGAGCAGACCGTCTACGACGCCGGCGGCCAGCTCATTACCGGTTCGTTCATGGATTACGCCATGCCGCGCGCGCACGACATGCCCGCGATGCAGGTCGAGCATCGCCCGGTCGCTTGCCGGACGAATCCGCTCGGCGTGAAGGGAACCGGCGAGGCGGGCACCACCGCGGCGCCGCCGGCGCTCCTCAATGCGATCCTCGACGCGCTGCCGCCGGGTTCCGCGCTCGACATGCCGGCGACGCCGGAGCGCATCTGGAACGCGCTGCACGCGCGCAGATAAAAAAAAGGGCCCCGGTTAAGGGGCCCTGTGTGCATAAGGTGGAGGATTCACGCCACCGTCTAAGCCTACGGGAGGAAAACGGCGGCTGCGCACGGATACAGTGAAGCGGGATGCCGTGCCGCTGCCAAGTAAATTGCCCATAAATTCACCCCGCCCGAATTGTGGCATTCTCGCTCGTCCCTGCGACAATCTGCGAAATTGAAGTCGGAAACCTCAGCAATGACCTACAAACTCTACAACGCGCCACAATCCACCTGCAGCCAGCGCGTCCGCTTCGTGCTCAACGCCAAGCAGCTTCCCTTCGACGAGGTGAAGCTGAACCTGCTCGAAGGCGACCAGCTCAAGCCGGATTATCTCAAGCTCAATCCGAATGGGGTGGTGCCCACCCTCGACCATGACGGCGCCATCGTCATCGACTCGACGGTCATCACCGAATACCTCGACGAAGTCGAGCCGACGCAGAGCTTCACGCCGGAAAATCCGGTGGCGCGCGCCCGCATGCGCGCGCTGATGCATTTCATCGACGAGATGCCGGCGGCGGCGGTGCGCGTGCCGACCTTCAACCTCGCCTTCCTGCCGAGCTTCCAGAAGATGAGCCGCGAGGATTTCGTCGCCATGGCGGAGAGCAAGCCGCTGCGGCGCGAATTCATGATGACCATGGGGCAGACCGGCTTCCCCAAAGCGGAGATGGATGCCGCGCTTGCGCGTCTGCGCCGCGCCTACGAGCGCATGGACCGCGAAATCGCGGCGAGCGGCGGCCCGTGGCTGCTCGGCAAGGAGATCACGCTCGCCGACGTCGCGGTGATGCCGGCGCTGGTGCGCATGAACGATTTGCGTCTGCCGGACTGGCAGGATCTGCCGCGCGTCGTCACCTGGTTCGACAATATCCGCGCGCAGAAGGCCTTCACGCCAACCTATTATCACGGCTCGTTGCTGTCGGAGCGCTTCCCGCATCTAAAGACCGCCGCGCCGGGCGCGTAGTACACTGCTCCCTCATTCTTATGAGGGAGCCGCTCCATGAATCCCATCACCGTTCTGATCACAGTCGTTTTCGGCGTCATCGGTTTTCTGCTGTTCGCTGCGGCTATGCCGCTGCCCGGCATCGGCTTCGGCATCCTCGCGCTGCTCACGTTCTTTTCGCTCAAAATGGCGAACAACTGGGAGCGCTTCGTCATCCTGCGCACCGGCAAGCTGTCGAGCGTGAAGGGACCGGGCTTGTTCCTGATGATTCCGATTTTCGACTCGGTCGCCGCGGTAATCGACGAACGCATCCAGACCACGCAGTTCAACGCCGAGCAGGCGCTCACCCGCGACACCGTGCCGGTCAATGTCGACGCCGTCATCTTCTGGCACGTGCACGACGCGCAGCGCGCCGCGCTCAACATCACCAATTATCGCGAGGCCATCGACCGCGTGGCGCAGACATCGCTGCGCGAGATGATCGGCGCATCGCATCTCTCTGCGCTGCTTGCCGAACGCAAGGCGGCTGACGAAGTGCTGCGCACCGAGATCGCGCGGAAGACCGCTGACTGGGGCATCTCGGTCAATTCGGTCGAGATCCGCGATGTCGCCATTCCGGTCGGTCTGCAGGACGCTATGTCGCGGCAGGCGCAAGCCGAACGCGAGAAGGAAGCGCGCGTGATCCTCGGCTCGGCCGAAGCCGCGATTGCCGCGAAATTCGTCGAGGCGGCCAATACCTATGCCGGCTCACCCGCCGCGCTGCATCTGCGCGCCATGAACATCATCTACGAAGTGACCAAGGAGCGCGGCGCCACCATCCTGATGCCGACCTCGATGGTCGACTCGATGAGCGTCGCGCTGCCGGCGGCCTTGATGGCCGACGGCGGATTGGCCGGAAAACCGGCCTGACGGCTCGAGCGTCATTGCGAGCGAAGCGAAGCAATCCAGGGCCGTGGAATGCCGCTCTGGATTGCTTCGTCGGCTAAGCCTCCTCGCAATGACACCTAATTACTTGCCGGGCGTGGGCAGTTCGAGTTTCACGGTCGACGTATTGCCGCCGCTCGAGCCCGGGAACTTGCCGGTTGCGAACAGCAGTCCGCCGCCGACGATAACCACAATGAGTGCCCCGACCATAACGCCGAGCACGCCCACGCCGCCACTGTTGTCAGCCATAATATCCTCCCGTGTTTGCGCGGGGAGGTAAGCGCGGGGCCCGCGACTTGGTTCCGGCCCGGCTATTTGCTCGACATCAGCATCGGTACCTGATCGGGACCTATGGTGCCGGTCGTGTAGAGGATGGCGCCGCCGGCGACGAGCACAATCATTGCGGCGGCCAGGATGTTGAGCACGCCAATGCCACTGCTGTTATCAGCCATGGGTGACCTCCCTGAAATGCCGGAGGTTTAATCGGCGGGCCGACGTTTGGTTCCGGTTCCTGGAACCGGCACGGCGCTCGCCCGCGCCTTCTTCGCGTCTTCGAAGCCGTGCATGCCGCCGAACCACTGGACGGCGACGACGGCGCCCTTGATCGGTTGCAGCAGGCCGAGCGTCATCGCGAGCGCCATCACAGGCCACAGGCTCATGCTCAGCCAGATCGGCGGCGCGATCTGTGTTTCCACCGCCAGGATGATCGGCACCAGGATGTGGCCGACGATGACGATCACCAGGTAAGCGGGAAAATCGTCGGCGCGGTGATGATGCAGTTCCTCGCCGCAATGCGGACACGCATCCGCGACCTTGAGGAAGGCGCGGAACATGCGGCCCTCGCCGCAGGCCGGACAGCGGCCGCGGAAACCGCGCCACAGGGCCTCTCCGGCGGAGGCGGGGAGGCGGGATTGCGTCACGCGGTCAGTCATCGCAAGTCCTCAAAAAAAGTGGGCCCCGCTTGCGCGGAGCCCACCGCTCGATGTGTTCAGGCTCAGTACCGGTTCGCGATCGGCAGCTCTTCCGCCGGGAACAGCGAGATCAGCCGGCAGCCCTTGTCGGTGACCACGACCTCTTCCTCGATGCGCGCGGCCGAGAAGCCGTCGGTCGCCGGGCAGTAGGTCTCGATCGCGAACACCATGCCTTCCTTAATCTCGGTCGGATGATCCATCGAGATCACGCGCGAGATGATCGGGCGCTCGTGCAGGTTCAGGCCGAGGCCGTGCGCGAACTGCAGGCCGAAGGCCGTCATCTCGTCGGGGAAGCCGAACTCTTCCGCTTTCGGGAACACGTCGCAGATATGCGCGGTCGAGGCGCCCGGCTTGATGCGGGCGATGGCGTTGTCCAGCCACTCGCGCGCCTTCTTGTAGGCGTCGTGCTGCGCCGGCGTGGCGCGGCCGACGTTGAAGGTGCGGTAGTAGCAGGTGCGATAGCCCATGAACGACTGCAGGATGTCGAAGAAGGCCTGGTCGCCCGGGCGGATCATGCGGTCGGTGAAGTTGTGCGGGTGCGGGCTGCAGCGCTCGCCGGAGATGGCGTTGACCGCTTCCACGTCGTCGGAGCCGTGCGTGTAGAGGAACTTGTTGACCTCGGCGACGATGTCGTTCTCGCGCACGCCAGGGCGCAGCATCTCGTTGACCAGGTCGTAAGCGCCGTCGACCATGGCGGCGGCGCGGTTCAAGAGCGCAATCTCGTCTGCCGACTTCACTTCGCGCGCCGACAGCATCACCTGCTGGCCGTCCTTGATGGTGAGGCCGGCCTTCTGCAATTCGAACATCATCGGCGGTTCGATGATGTCGACGCCGACCGGCATTTTGGCGACGCCGGCCGCTCGCATCAGCGAGGCCATTTCCTCGGCGTGCCGCTTCATGAGGCCGAAGGCCGGGTCGACGGTGCCGCGCAAACCCACGAGGCCGGCCTTGCAGTTCTCCGGCAAGAGCCAAGGCGAGTAGAGCCTGTGGTGGACGGCGGCCGAACCGAAGTCCCACAGGATCGGCTCCTGGCCGCGCATCAACAGCACCCAACGCGACAGCTTATCGCGCGACCATTCGCCGATCTTGGTCGAGGAGACGTAACGGACATTGTTGTCGTCGAACAGCAGCAGCGCGCCGAGCTCGGAGGCCTCGAGCGCGGCCTGCGCGCGCGCCAGCCGGTAGCGGTGCATGCGGCGGTAGTCGACGCGCTCCTCGAAATCGACGCCCATGGTGCCGAGCACCGGCAAATGCCGGCCCCAGTTGTAGCGCGGGTTGATGTCCTCGGCGGTGATCTTGCGCGGCTCGCGCGTCATCTCGTCCATGAGTGTCTCCTCGTCCCAAGAAAGCTTGTCTGACCCGGCTTATAGCTGGCTCGTGTCCGCCATTATAGCCTGTCGTACGGCAAATTCAGCGCGCCGGCCGGCGCAGGTGGGCATATAGCACCGCCGGCACGGCAAGGCGGCAATGCGCGGCGCGGGGGTCTGTCGCCAGCATCGGGTTCGGATAAGCTCGTTGGGCAGGAGGGCGGCTTGAGCGGACAACGGACGCTGCTTTATCTCGACGATCTTACGCCCGGCCAGAGGTTTGTCGGCCGCACGGCGATCGATGTGAGCGCCGAGGCGATCAAAACCTTCGCCCGGCAGTACGATCCGCAGCCGTTTCATCTCGACGAGGAGGCCGCCGCCAAGACCTTGTTCGGCGGGCTGGCCGCCAGCGGCTGGCACACCACCGCCCTGACCATGCAGCTTCTGGTCGGGGACGGGCCGCCGCTCGCCGGCGGCATTATCGGCGCCGGCACCGACGAACTGCGCTGGCCGCGGCCGGTGCGGCCGGGCGACCGCCTGCGCATCGAATGCGAGGTCATCGAGGTGCGGCCGTCGAAATCGCGGCCCGATCAGGGTTTGGTCAAAATGCGCACCACCACGCTCAACCAGAGCAATGAGCCGGTGCAGATCTTCACCGGCAACCTGGTGGTGCCGCGGCGGGCGGCGGCGGGCTGAGCGGAGTGCCTCTGCAGGCTTGACTTTAAGTCCTAGCTATGTATATAGTCCATTCGTTCGCCGGGCTGGATGGGGCGCCGTCATGACGCTCCCCTGACGGCCAGGCGGGCCGGTGCGCCGACAATGCGCACCGCGAAAGAGCTTGCGCGCGTCGCGCGAGGCTCGACGGATGGAGCGCCTGGGGGGCGCAGCCGGTCGCAAGACCGGCGCACGTCCTCGCAAGGCGTGCAGGGCCGCCCGATCGCAAGGGATGTGCCCACAAGGGGTCTCGCAAACCCCTGGCGCCCTCCCGGCGCTCCATTTCTCTTTTACGAGAAATGAAAAAGGGAAATGACGGCCTTCCCGGGGTCTCCGATACGGGTGATGACGCGCGTGTCCACTTCACCCTCCAGGGGAGGGTGAAGAGATCAAGCCACCTTCTTCCCCCACAGCCTTGCTGACGCAAGATCGGCGCCTTCGCGGATCGAGCGCAGCTTCAGCCACACCGCCGGCTCGATCACCCATTCTCTGTTCGTGAAGGTGCCGAAGCCGCAGTCGGTGCCGGCGATCACGCGCTCGCGCTCGCCGACCGCGCGCACGGCATCCTCGATTCGGCGGGCGACCACTTCCGGGTGCTCGACGAAATTGCTGGTGGTCTCCACCACCCCGGGGATCAGCAGCATGTCCTTCGGCAGTGGATGCTTCTTGAACGCGTCGTATTCGTGCGCATGGCGCGGATTGGAGAACTCGATCGACAACGCGCCGACCTGCGCCTCGTACAGCGGCGGCAGGATCTTCTCCAAGGCGATGTCGTGGATGTGCGGACCTTCCCAGTTTCCGTAGCAGACGTGCAGGCGCACGCGGTCGCGCGGAATGCCGGCGATGCCCTCGTTGATGGCGGCGACGTGGCGCTGCACCGCTTTGACGAATCCGGCGTCGTCGAGATCGCGGTAGAGCATGGTGCGGTCCATGGCGAGGTCGGGCGCGTCGATCTGCAGGATCAGCCCGGCCTGATGGATCGCCTGGTATTCATTGCGCATCTCGCGCGACAGCGCGCTCAGGTACTTGTCCTGGCTGCCGTAATGCGCGTCGAGCATGGTCGACGAGATGATGCCGGGCGACGGCGCCGTCATGAAGCGCTCGACGAAGCGGCCGTCCGAGACGGTCTTGAAGCGCGCGATCTCGCTCTCGAGGGGCTTGATGTCGCGGTATTTCAGCTCAGCCTGGCACTCCGGCGCGTTCTGCTGCTTGCTGACGTGCGGAAAGCGGCGCTTGAGATTGTCGATCAGCGCCGGGAACTCCTCGAACTCGCGGCCGCGCCGCCGGTTCGAGACGCCGCCGAAGCCTTCCATGCGCTGCGGGACGTAAGTCTGAAAACCGACCCGCTGCTGTTCGCCGTCGTTACCAATGTCGATGCCAGCCGAGGCCTGCTTGTCGACGACGTGCTTGACCGCCTTGTCCAGCTCGGCGGCCATGCGGGCGGTATCGAGTTTTTCGCCGGCCTCCTGGCGCACCAGCAGGTCGGACAGCGTGTCGTTGCGCGGCAGGCTGCCGACGTGGGTGGTCAGAATGCGGTCCCGGCTGACAATCATGGAGTACTCCCGTGAGCCTGACCTGACGATGGTCAAGGGGTCGAGCATTGCGAGCGAATATTCTGCCCTGCATAATACGGAAACGTCTGGGGAGAACACAAATGAGCATGGCAGAAGCCCGCGGGGCCGAGCCGGCCGCGTCCGACCCGGTGGGACAAGTCCCACGCGACTATAATTTCGCTGCCGACGTGCTTCGCCGCAATCTCGAAGCCGGCCGCGCCGGCAAGCCGGCCTATATCGACGGGCGCGGCTCCTGGACCTACGGCCAGCTCGCCGACCGGGTGGCGCGCTTCGGCGCGGCCTTGCGCGGGCTCGGCATCCGGCGCGAGGAGCGCGTACTGATCGCGCTGACCGACACGATCGACTGGCCGACCGCCTTCCTCGGCTGCCTCAAATCGGGGATCGTCGCGGTGCCGGTGAACACGCTGCTCACCGAGGACGACTACGCCTTCATGCTGGCCGACAGCCGGGCGAAATGCCTGGTCGTGTCCGAGGTGCTGTTCCCGCGCTTCCAGAACCTCATCGCCAAGTGTCCGGACCTCGAGCACGTCATCGTCTCCGGAGCGACGCCGCACGGCTACCGGCTGTTCGAGGACCTGATCGGCGCCGACGAGCCGGAGGACTACACCGCGCCGACCACGGCCGATGACATCGCCTTCTGGCTCTACACCTCGGGCTCGACCGGTAAGCCGAAGGGCGCCGTGCACGTTCACGCCAGCCTCAAGCTCACCAACGATCTCTACGCCGTGCCTTTCGTGGGATTGAAAGAGAGTGACCTCGTCCATTCGGTGGCGAAATTGTTCTTCGCCTACGGGCTCGGCAATGCGCTGACGTTCCCGCTATCGGCCGGCGCCACCGTCGTACTCAACCCCGAGCGGCCGGTGCCGGACGGTGTTTCGGCGCTGTTGCGCAAACATCCGGTCACCGTCTTCTTCGGCGTGCCGACATTTTATGCCGCGTTCCTGGCGAGCCCGGCCGCGCCCACGCGCGACGAGGTGAAGTTCCGCTGCTGCGTGTCGGCCGGCGAAGCTCTGCCGACGGAAATCGCGCGTCGCTGGAACGAGCGCTACGGCGTCGACATCTTTGACGGCATCGGCTCGACCGAGATGTTGCACATCTTCCTGTCGAACGGTCCGAGCGGCGTGAAGTACGGCACCACCGGCAAGCCGGTGCCAGGCTACGACATCAAGCTGCTTGGCGACGACGGCCTGCCGGTGAAAAAGGGCGAGATGGGCGAGCTGTTCGTGCGCGGGGCTTCGAGCGCGATCATGTACTGGAACAACCGCGAGAAGTCGCGCGCGACATTCCACGGCGAGTGGACCCGCTCCGGCGACAAATATCTCGAGGATGCCGAAGGCTATTTCGTCTGCTGCGGCCGCGCCGACGACATGCTCAAAGTGTCCGGCCTCTATGTCTCGCCCACCGAAGTGGAAGCGGCCTTGGCGTCGCATCCGGACGTTCTGGAGGCGGCGGTGGTCGGCTGGAACGACGATCAGCGGCTGGTCAAGCCGAAAGCCTTCGTCGTGTTGAAACAGGCCGACAAGGCCGGCGATGCGCTGCTGCGCGCGCTGCAGGAACACTGCAAGGAGAAGCTCGCGCCGTTCAAGTATCCGCGCTGGATCGAATTCCGCACCGAGCTGCCGAAGACGGCAACCGGCAAGATTCAGCGCTTCAAGCTGCGGGCGGAGGATCGGGTGTGAGTTGGGCGTGACTCTCTCCAACGCCGGCTTCCTCACTTTCGGCGCGCAGCGCCTGGAATACCGCATGATCGGCCCGCCGCCGGACCGTGCGCCGACCATCGTCATGCTGCACGAGGGGCTCGGCTGCGTCGGGCTGTGGGGCGATTTTCCGGATCGTTTACAGAAAGCGACCGGCTGCGGCGTCTTCGTCTATTCGCGCGCCGGTTACGGCCAGTCGTCGCCGGTCGCCCTGCCGCGGCCGCTCTCCTACATGCATGACGAAGCACGCGAGACGCTGCCGGCGCTGCTCGACGCCATCGGCTTTGAGCGCGGCCTGCTGCTCGGGCACAGTGACGGTGCCTCGATTGCGGCGATCTACGCCGGCACGCATCAGGACCACCGCATCGGCGGGCTGGTGCTGATGGCGCCGCATTTCTTTACCGAGGACATGGGCATCGCGTCGATCGCGGAGGCGCGCGTCGCCTACGAGACCGGCGATCTCAAGCCGCGCCTGGCGCGCTGGCACGCCGATGTCGACAACGCCTTCAAGGGCTGGAACGGCGCCTGGCTCGATCCCGACTTCCGCAAGTGGGATATCGCCGAGCAACTCGCCTATATCCGCGTGCCGATCCTGATCGTGCAGGGCAAGGACGACCAGTACGGTACCGTGCGCCAGATCGAAGTCGCGCAACAGGAATGCTATTGCCCGGTCGACGTGGCGCTGTTGGCTGGCGCCAAGCATTCGCCGCAGCGCGACAAGCCGGATGAAACGCTCGCCGCGATTTCAGACTTTGTCGCGCGCGTGCTGGCGAACGAAGCCGCTGGGGCGGCCTAGCCGCAAAAAAATGGCCGGCGCGAGCCGGCCATTTCGCAGTCCAAAGATTTGGAAGCTTACTCCGCCGCCTGCTTGGCCGCGGCGCCGTGCGCGCTGGTGAGATAATCCATCGCCGCCTGCACGCCGCCCTTCTTGATCGGGACGCCGGCGAGCGTCAGCGCCATCTCGGTGATGCCGAGCGCGCCCACCAGGGTGCCGTCATTGACATCGCCGAGGTGACCGATGCGGAAGTACTTGGCCGCGTATTGTCCGAAGCTTGCGCCGTAGGAGATGTTGAAGGTCTCCAGCGCCAGCGCGCGGAACTTGTCGGCGTCGTGGCCTTCCGGCAACAGCACGGCGGTGATGGTCGGCGAAAGCTGCGCGGTGTTCTTGTTGAGGTTCTCGAGGCCCCAAGCCTTCACGGCGCGGCGGGTCGCTTCCGCCAGCCGCTCATGCCGGGCGAACACATTGTCGAGGCCTTCCTCGTGCAGCATTTCGATGCCGACCGCGAGGCCGTGCAGCATCTGCGTCGCCGGCGTGTAGGGGAAGTAGCCGACCTTGTTCATGCCGAGCATGTCGTCCCAGGCGAAGAACGACTTCGGCATCTTCGACGACTTGTTGGCGGCGAGCGCCTTGTCGCTGACGGCGTTGAACGACATGCCGGGCGGCAGCATCAAGCCCTTCTGCGCGCCGCCGACCGAAACGTCGACGCCCCATTCGTCGTGCCGATAGTCGGCCGAAGCGAGCGAGGAGATGGTGTCGACCATGTACAGCGCCGGGTGACCGGCGGCGTCGATCGCCTTGCGGACCTCGGCGATGGGCGCCAGTGCGCCGGTTGAGGTTTCGTTGTGCAGGATGCAGACCGCCTTGATCTCTTTGTTCTTGTCTTCGCGCAGCTTGGCTTCGATCGCTTTCGGATCGGTGCCCTGCCGCCAGTCGGTGGCGATGAATTCCGGCTTAAGGCCGATGCGCTCGGCCATCTTCTTCCACAACGTGGCGAACTGGCCGGTCTCCACCATCAGCACCTTGTCGCCGGGCGACAGCGTGTTGACGAGCGCGGCTTCCCACGCGCCGGTGCCGGTCGCGGTGTAGATCACCACCGGATTGCTGGTCTTGAAGATCGTCTTGATGCCGTCGAGGCAGCGCTTGGCGAGCTTGGAGAATTCCGGACCGCGATGATCGATGATCGGCGTGTCCATCGCCCGCAGCACGCGGTCGGGCAGGGGCGTCGGCCCCGGGATGTGCAGGAAGTGCCGACCGACCGGACGCGATGAATTCTTAGCCATGGGCATTCGCTCCTAAACCGCAACGTCACGAAGATTTGGGTGGTGTCACCACAGCACTAGCCCGGCGCTTTGCGGGCGGCGCGCTTGTGGCGTTGAACTATGAATGTAACATTGCGGTCAAGCGGTTTTCCCCGGATGCGCTATCCTGTGATTGCGTAGGCTGAACGGGCCCCAAAAAGGACAAGAAACGTGGCGGTTGTGTTGCCCGGCTTGGAGCGCCGGCTGAAGGCCGAATTGAGCGGGGACGTGCGATTCGACCGTTTTACCCGCGGCCGTTATTCGACCGACGCCTCCCATTACCAGATCACGCCCGTCGGCGTGGTCGCTCCCCGCACGATAGAAGAAGCCGAACGGGCGATAGCGATTGCCCGTGCAGAGGGGGTGACGGTGCTGGCGCGCGGCGGCGGCACCTCGCAATGCGGACAGGCCATCGGCAAGTCGCTCGTCGTCGACTGCTCCAAGTATCTTACCCGCGTGCTCGACCTTGACGTGAAGGGCCGGCGCTGCACGGTGGAGCCCGGCATCGTGCTGGACGACCTCAACCGTCAGCTCAAGGCGCACGGGCTGTGGTTTCCGGTCGACATATCCACCGCCTCGCGCGCGACCATCGGCGGCATGGCCGGCAACAATTCGTGCGGCGGCCGCTCGATGCGTTACGGCACCATGCGGGACAACGTCGTCTCTATCGAAGCGATTATGGCAGACGGTTCGCTCGGCCATTTCGGACCGACCGGCGGCAACATCAACGACATACCGACGCCGCTGCGCCCGCTCGCCAAAGATCTCCTGGCCATCGGCGCGCGCGAGGCCGATGAGATCGCCGCGCGTTTCCCCAAGGTGCAACGCCGCGTCGGCGGCTACAATCTCGATGCCTTGGCGCCGGGAAAGAACGACATCAATCTCGCGCACGTGCTGGTCGGCTCCGAGGGCACGCTCGGCTTCTCCACGCGCATCGAACTGAAATTGTGGCCGGTGCTAGGCCGCCGCGCCGTCGGCGCAGTGCATTTCGGCAGCTTCTACGAGGCAATGAGTGCCGCGCAGCATATCGTGCGGCTGAAGCCGATCGCGGTCGAGCTGATCGATCGCACCATGATCGAGCTCGCCTCCGCCATCGCCATGTTCAAGCCGACGCTGGACAAGTTCGTGCGCGGCGATCCGGCGGCGATCCTTCTGGTCGAGTTCGGCGAGGACGATCAGGAAGAGAACCTGCGCCGCCTGCGCCAGCTCAAGGACACGATCGGCGATCTCGGCTTCGGCTGGGACAAGAGCGGCGCCAAATGGGGCGGCGTCAACGAGGTGCTCAACGCCGAGCTGCAGGCGGCGATCACCGATCTGCGCACCTCAGGCCTCAATATTATGATGTCGATGAAGGAGGAGGGCAAACCGGTCTCCTTCGTCGAGGATTGCGCGGTGCCGCTCGAGCATCTCGCCGAATATACCGACCGGCTGACCCGCATCTTCGAGAAGCACGGCACGCGCGGCACCTGGTACGCGCATGCCGGTTCCGGCTGCCTGCACGTGCGTCCGGTGCTCAATTTGCGGCAGGAAAAGGACGTGCATGCCATGCGCGCGATCGCCGAAGAGGCCTTCGCCATGGTGCGCGAATACAAGGGCTCTCATTCCGGCGAGCACGGCGACGGCATGGTGCGCTCGGAGTTCAACGAGCCGATGTTCGGCTCGCGGCTGGCGCGCGCCTTCGAGGAGGTGAAGGATCGCTTTGATCCGCACGGCCTGTTCAATCCTGGCAAGGTGGTGCGGCCGACGAAGTTCGATGACCGCAGTCTGCTGCGCTACGCGCCGGGCTATCACGGCGAGTCGGTGATGACGCATCTCGACTGGTCAGCTTATCCGGGCACCGGCGGCGGATTCCAGGGCGCCATCGAGATGTGCAACAACAACGGCGCCTGCCGGAAGCTATCTGGCGGCGTGATGTGCCCGAGCTATCGGGTGACGCGCGACGAACGCGACGTCACACGCGGTCGCGCCAATACGCTGCGGCTCGCCGTCACCGGCCAGCTCGGGCCGGACGCGCTCGCCTCAGAAGAAATGATGGAGACGCTCAAGCTGTGCGTCTCCTGCAAGGCGTGCCGGAGCGAATGCCCGACCGGCGTCGACATGGCGCGCATGAAGATCGAGGCCAAGGCGGCCTATGCCAAGAAACACGGCATTTCGCTGCACGACCGGCTGGTCGGCTGGCTGCCACGCTATGCGCCTTACGCCGCGCGCCGGCCGGGCCTCGCCAATATGCGCAACGGCAGCGCGCTGCTGCGCCGCCTGGGGGAGAAATTTGTAGGCTTCGCGGCGAGCCGCAGCCTGCCGCGCTGGCGCTCCGACATTTATCAGGACCGCTTCGACTGGCGTTACCCGCCTCCGGCCGATGGCGGCCGCGATGTCGTGCTGTTCGCCGATACTTTCAACCGCTATTTCGAGCGCGAGCATGTGGAAGCTGCCCGCAAGGTGCTGGTTGCCGGCGGCTATCGCGTGCACGCGCTGCTACCGGACGATGGCGATACGCGTCCGCTCTGTTGCGGCCGCACGTTCCTCGCTATCGGGGAAGTGCACGAGGCGCGCCGCGAGATGACGCGCACGCTGAAGGCACTCGCCCCGCACATCGCGCGTGGCACGCCGGTCATCGGCCTCGAGCCGAGTTGCCTGCTCACTTTTCGCGACGAGCTGCCGGCGCTGCTGCGCACCGATCAGGCAGGCTCGCTTGCCGGCCAGGCTTTCTTGTTCGAGGAATTTCTGGCGCGTGAGCGCAAGGAAGGGCGTCTCGACCTTCCGCTTAATCCGCTGCCGAAGCAGGCGCTGCTGCACGGTCACTGCCACCAGAAATCATTCGCCGTCATGGGCGCGGTCGAAAGCGTGCTGCGGCTCGTGCCCGAGCTTGAGGTGAAGCCGGTCGAATCGAGCTGCTGCGGCATGGCCGGCGCCTTCGGCTACGACGCGGAGACCATCGACGTGTCGCTCAAGATGGCGGAACTGACGCTGCTGCCGGCGGTACGCAAGGCGCCAGCGGATGCGCTGATCGTTGCGGACGGGACCTCCTGCCGGCATCAGATCGGGGACGGCACGGACCGGCAGGCGACGCATGTCGCGACGGTGCTGGCAATGAGTCTCGAGGCGGCTAGCGGAAAAGCATCAAATCCGTCACCCTGAGGCGCGAGCGCCATAAAGGTGGAGGACGCGATGCCCTTGCCCCTGCTGCCGACGTCGCTGGTCGGCTCCTATGCGCAACCGGAGTGGCTGATCGACCGCAAGAAGCTCGCCGGCCGCTTTCCCCCGCGCGTGCGGGCGAAGGAGCTCTGGCGCGTCGCACCGGACCTTCTCGATCAGGCGCAAGACGACGCCACGCTCGTTGCCATCCGTGACCAGGAGCGTGCCGGCCTCGACATCATTACCGACGGCGAGATGCGGCGCGAAAGCTATTCGAACCGTTTCGCCACCGCGCTCGATGGCGTCGACATCGATAATCCGGGCACGGCGCTCGATCGCTCGGGCCATCCCAATCCGGTGCCGCGCGTCACCGGAAAAGTGCGCCGCCGGCATGCGGTCGAAGTGCGCGACGTCAAATTCCTGCGCGCCAATACCGATCGCACGATCAAGATCACCGTGCCCGGACCGTTCACTATGTCGCAGCAGGCGCAGAACGACTTCTACAAAGACGAGCAGGAGATGGTGCTCGACTACGCGGCGGCGGTGAATGCGGAGATCAAGGACCTGTTCGCTGCCGGCGCCGACATCGTGCAGATCGACGAGCCCTATATGCAGGCGCGGCCGGACAAGGCGCGACAGCTCGGCCTCAAGGGCCTCACCGCCGCGCTAGACGGCGTGCGCGGCACGACCGCCATCCACATTTGTTTCGGCTATGCCGCCATCATCCATGTGCGGCCCGAAGGCTATTCGTTCCTGCCCGAGTTGGTCTCTTCGCCCGTGCAGCAGGTGTCGATCGAGACCGCGCAATCCCATCTCGACTGCGCGGTGCTGGAAAAGCTGCCTGGCAAGACCATCATCCTCGGAACCCTCGACCTGTCGGATATGACAGTCGAGACGCCGGAAACCGTCGCCGCGCGCATCCGCCGCGCGTTGCCCTACGTGCCGGCGGAACGGATCGTGGTCGCGCCCGATTGCGGGCTCAAATACCTGCCGCGCGAGGTGGCCTACGGCAAAATGTGCGCCATGGTCGCCGGGGCCAAGATTGTGCGCGCCGAGCTCGCCAAATCATAGGGTGTAGCAG
>Ga0134124_10000583_pt1 | contig 30043 bp, 30 predicted proteins | sample KB304_FD_96880 | JGI IMG/M metagenome (GOLD analysis project Ga0134124, IMG submission 96880) | Terrestrial soil microbial communities without Nitrogen fertilizer from Kellogg Biological Station, Michigan, USA - KB3-0-4 | ecosystem: Environmental > Terrestrial > Soil > Unclassified ... | reverse complement strand
CCGCATTGGGAGCCATCATTTCCGTGGCCGGTATCGATATGCACGAATTTATTTTCAAGGGCTTCCCTCCTCACAAAAAAGGAAGACAGACTTTTTTTCAGTCAGTCGTTGAGAGCACCGTACCGGTGGTTTTGTATGAGTCTCCTCATCGGGTCTTGAAAAACCTCGAACTGTTGCGTGAAATGTCTCCGGAAAAAAGATTAGTGCTCGGCCGTGAGCTGACAAAGATGTTCGAAGAGATAGTGCGAGGCGATGTCGGAGAAGTGTTGAATCATTTGGAAAAGAAAGCGGGAAAAGTGAAGGGGGAGTTTACAATCATCGTATATTAAAAGAAAATGAAGAAGCCCGTCGGTGCACGATGGCGGTAACGGGCTTCAACTTTTGTGGGCGGCTACTTCGGGAAGAGCCAATTTCCCAGAGAGTTGTTGGCGAAAGTGCAGCTGCCGATGCCGGATGAACACATCACTGATTCCGCGGCATAGAAGCTCCCGAGTGCGATCAGGAACAATGCCGCGACCACAATCGGGAAATACCGATCGAACCAGCGACGCATGTTCTCCTTGCAGGAACTCATGAAGAGTCCCAGGCGATAGACAACGAGTAGTAGCCGCGCTTGGAACAAATTCATAAGATGCCTTCCAATAGATTGTTAATGAAACGAAGCGAAATACACTTCATCACAGTATACACCATAAATAACGTTTTGTCAACCCTGCGCCTTTTGGTGTCCAAATAAAAAGGCTATAATAAGGCAAATAATGCCTAGTAATATTTTAAAAGGTGCGGGGTCAAGATTATACTATGAATAATACCGAAAACAAGCCATTTTTTATAACGACCCCCATTTATTACGTGAATGGTTTGCCTCATATCGGGCACGCCTATACGACAGTCGCCGCCGACTGTCTGGCTCGATTCAAGAAGCTTCAAGGAGAAGAAGTCTTTTTTTCAGTTGGTACTGATGAGCATGGCCAGAAAATAGCCAAGAAGGCCGAAGAAGAAGGAAAAGACCCGGAAACATTCGTCAACGAGATTTCCAGTGCGTTCGAAATTCTTTGGCAAAAGCTGAATATCGGATATTCGAAGTTTATCCGTACCACGGATCCGGAACATAAAAAATCGGTTCAGATAGTTTTGCAGGATCTCTACGATAGGGAGCTGATATATAAGGGATTCTACGAGGGACTCTATTGTGTCGGCTGCGAGCAGTTCAAGACGGAAGATGATCTGGTGGATGGTAAGTGTCCGGATCACAATACCGTGCCGGAAATGATGAAAGAAGATACGTATCTTATGAAGATGACCGTCCTTCAGAAGGAACTGACAGAAAAAATCGAGAAGAAGGAACTTTCGATCGTTCCGGAAAAGTATAAGAATGAAATATTATCTTTCCTGAAAGGGGAAACCTTAGAAGATGTTTCCATTTCCAGGAAAAAAGTGAAGTGGGGCATCCCTCTCCCATTCGATCCGACGCATACGACCTATGTATGGGTGGATGCGTTCTTGAATTATCTGACGGTGCTTGGCTGGGATGGCGACAAAATGAATGTTCCGAAAGAATGGCCGGCTGATGTGCAGTTCATCGGGAAGGACATCTTGCGGGTGCACGCCACCATTTGGCCGGCGATTCTGATGCACCTCGGTATACCGACGCAAAGAATGCTTTTCACTCACGGGCACATTCTCTCTGGCGGGAAAAAAATGAGTAAGACTCTGGGGAACGTGATATCTATTGACGAAATGCTTGAGAAGTTCGGAGTCGACGGAACACGCTATCTCTTGATGAGTGCGGGAACTTTCGGAGAGGATGTCGATCTCACCATGGAACGCATGATTGAAAAATATAACAGCGACCTTGCGAACGGCTTGGGCAATCTTGTTTCACGGGTACTGAAAGTCTGTCAGAACCTGTCCATACGATTCAATCCTGAAGAACCGTCCGTTTTTGTCGATCCGGCCATGATGAGTGAAATGCGTTTAGCGGAAGTTTTGAAAGTCATTTGGAATCAAATAGACAAGAGTAATAAATATATCGATCAGGAAAAACCATGGAAGCCGGAAGAGTCGACTCCGGAAAGATTGCAGGATGTGATGACGGAGCTTCTGCAAGATATTTTGGTAATAGCTGTTGCTTTGAAACCTTTTCTCCCTGAAACATCTCGGAAGATCGAGGAGGCTCTAAAAAACGGCTCAGTTGAGCCTCTTTTTCAGAGAATCAAGTAATATGCAGGATATCCACACACATCTCTATTGGAAAAGTTACGAGAGCGATCGTGACGAAGTGGTGGCGCGTGCCCGAGAAGGAGGCGTGAAAGAGATGCTGGTCATCGGCTGTACGTTAGATGAGAGCAAGCAGTCGATCGTGGTAGCAGAGAAATATCCCGAAATGTACGCGGCTGTGGGCGTTCATCCTCATGAGTTCAACGAAGAAGATGCGAGAAATAAGATGCTGAATGAAAAGTGGATCGAAGAATTGAAAAAATTGGCGGAGAATGAAAAGGTTATCGCCATCGGAGAATGCGGGCTCGATTACTATTCTCACGATCAGACAAAGAAAATTTCGGATGAGCAGAAGATGTTTCAGAAAGAAGGATTCATGGCGCAAATCGAATTAGCAAAGGATATTCGATTGCCGATGATCATTCATTGTCGGGATGCTTATCATGATATGTTTGAAATCATATCTCGATATACGGAAATAAAAGCCTTCATCCTCCATTGCTATATGGGAGATACGGAAGTGACAAAGAAATTCCTATCGCTCCCGAACGTCTATTTTTCTTTTACCGGGAATATCACCTATCCGGTTAAAAAATCCATCGAGGGAAGCAAAGACGATCTCACCGAGACCGTAAAATTGATTCCTCTGGATCGGATTTTCGTCGAAACTGATTGCCCCTTTCTTTCTCCTCAGTCCAAAAGGGGAGAGCGGAATGAACCAGCCTACGTTTCTGAAACTCTTCTCCATATGGCTGGCCTTTTGGGAATTGAAAGTGCTATGCTTGAATGGACGACAGAAAAAAATTTTTCAGATGTCTTTACTCTATAATTTTTTCCTATGAATGAAATGCCACCTATAAATCAGGGTGAAAACGGAGATAATGAACGCCAAGCCGAAATCAAGGCATTGGATGAGAAGATTGCGAAAGTCAACAAAGAAATATCCGATCTTCAGGAAAGAAAGGATAAGGAAAAAAACCACTTGGTAGCAAGGGCTTTCGGTCAGCAAATAAGCATAAAAATAAACGAACGTGCCGGGTATATGATGAGGAAACGAGAATTGCTTTCCAAGGATTGAGAACAGGGTATATAGTGTATATTGGAAGCAGCGTAAAATGTATCATTTACTCTTATGGGAAAGGATTTCGTGGAGCGGCAGTATGACAGTATAACTTTAGCCGAAAAAAATAAAAATGCCGCCAAGAACAGGGCTTCTGATTTTGGTTACTATAGTGATTTGCTTGCAGAAATGGCGGAGGACGGAAAGAAGAAGGCTCAAACGGATCCGAAGGAACAGGAAGCGAAGGGCGGAGAGAAAAAAGCGGATACCAAGGAACAGCAGAAAGAAAAGAGAAGAATCGCTCATGAGGAAGCGCTGAGATTTTTAGACGGTCAGATACAGCTTCAAGACGATATCGTGAAAGCGAAAGAAGATGACATGAGAAAGGCAGCAGAAATCATCAAAAAAAATCCGAGATTAGCAGCGAAAGAAGAAGAACTGAGAAAGCCTCACAGCATCGAACGAGTGAGAGCGGTCATCGAATCGGAGAGACTGAAAGAAGAGAGGGCACAGTTGGTGCGTGAATATGAAGAACAGGTCTGAATTCCTCAAGATATTATTGAACATTCTGCTTGTTTGACAGGTATTGTTTCCGAACGTACAATAGAATCGCAAAAAAGAAGGGGAAACCCTCTTTTTGTATATCAAAAAATCTATGGAAATATCCATCGCAGCGGAAAAACTTTTCAGTATCGGCAGTCTGCCCATAACGAATGCTTTGCTCATCGGAGTCATCGTGAGTGCGGGGTTGATTCTTTTTATTACGGCAGTCACCCGGAAACCGGAGTCGGTTCCGCGGGGTTTTCAGAATCTTCTCGAAATTATTTTCGAAGCGCTTCTCAATCTCGTGGAAAGCGTGACCCAGGATAAGAAGCAGGCACGGGAATTTTTTCCTCTCGTCGCTACGATTTTTCTTTTCGTGATCTGCGCCAATTGGGCGGGGCTGTTGCCCGGACTGGGAACCGTCGGAGTGTTGCACGGTGAGGCCGACCATCAGACGATCATTCCCTTTCTCCGCAGCACGTCGGCTGATCTCAATTTCACACTCGCTCTTTCTCTCATGACGGTTTTCATCATTCAGTTTACGGGAATCGCTGCGTTGGGGATCGCGAAGTACGGAAAGAAATTCTTCATCAGTCCTTTCCATAAGCCATATGGCATCGGGACGCTCGTGGGTGTCCTGGAACTCGTGAGCGAAGTCGGCAAGACCATCTCATTCACCTTCCGTTTATTCGGAAATGTTTTTGCGGGTGAGGTTCTGCTTACGGTCATGCTTCACCTCGTGCCGTTCTTTCTCCCGCTCCCGTTCATGTTTCTGGAAGTATTCGTGGGGTTCATACAGGCAGTCGTCTTTTCGATGTTGACGCTCGTGTTCTTGAAGATGGCAACTTTGGAGGCGGAACACTAGATCGAGTCATTGGACAGGAATGGAAAATCGTCTTATAATAATCAAATTGTTAAATAATTTAATAGCATAAATATATGGAAGTCGAATCAGCAAAACTTCTCGGAGCAGCACTCGCCATGGGCCTCGGCGCCCTCGGCCCTGGTATCGGTTTGGGTATCCTCGCCTCTAAGGCATTGGAAGCTATCGGCCGTAATCCGGAAGCTCAAGGAAAAGTCCAGACAACGATGATTCTGGCTATCGCCGTAACGGAAGCGGTGGCAATCTATGCTCTTGTTATTGCCTTGATGATCCTGTTCGCGTAGTTTTCTATACGGTACATTTCTTTGTTGCAAGCTCCGGTACTCGACGCTGTATTCCGAAATACAGTTTACTCCGTTCCTCGCTTGCGCCGCGAACTGCACTCGAATATAAAACTACTTAGATGCTAAGCAAATATTCTCTAAGTTACCTTCATGGAAATTTTTGCCAAACTGGGTGTAGATTGGAAGCTTCTTCTTGCGCAGGCGATCAACTTCGCGGTGCTTTTTTGGGTGCTTCGCCGATATGCGTATCGGCCGATGCTTGATTTTCTCGAGAAGCGGACAGAAAGGATCGAGAAAGGCATACAGGATGCCGAGCTCGCTCAAGACAAATTGAAGGAGATTGAGGAAAAAGAAAAGGCCGTGTTGCGAACGGCGCAGAGCGAGGCCCGTTCCATCATTCTTTCGGCTGAAGCGGCTGCAAAAATCCGCGATGATGAGAGGATGGTTGAAACAGAAGCGAAAGCCAAGCGTTTCTTGGAAGAAGCCGAATTGAAGATCCGCGAAGAGAAAGAAAAAGCGATGCTTGACGCGAAGACTGAGATCGGAGAAATGGTCTTGCTCTCACTTGAGAAAATTCTGCGTGAAAAAGTGACTCCGATGAAGGATAAGGAAATCATTGAAGATCGTACACGATAATGCGTCCCACGATTTCACAATATGCTGAAGTGTTAGCGGAACTTTCAGGGGAACATTCCTCCCTCCCGAGCGAAGTTTTGGCCAAAAATTTCCTTCTCTGGCTCAAACGGCGCGGTGAAGAAAAGAAACTTTTCGCGATAGTGAAACGATTGGAGAAGGTTGAAAATGAAAAGGAGGGAAGACTTTCTGTGATAGCGAAAACCGCTTACGAAATCTCCAAAGAGACGAAAGGACAGCTGGAAAAGAAGGCGGAAAGCTTGTTTCCAGGGAAAAAAATCGAACTGCACCATGAGATCGATTCGGATGTCATCGGGGGAGTGGAGCTACGTACCGAAGAAGTGTTATATGACGCGACTCTCCGCGCTGAACTCCATAGTCTTAAGAATTCTCTTCTAAAAGTTTAAACCCAAAGCACCTATGAGCAATCCACTGATTCAAGAACTGAAGAAAAATATTTCCGAATTCCACCATGAACCGACAGCGGAAGCGATCGGAACGGTGCTTGAAGTAGGCGATGGTGTCGCCCGCGTGGCCGGATTGTCGGAAGTCATGGCTTCTGAAATGGTTGAATTCGAAAATGGAACACTGGGTGTCGCCTTGAACCTGGAAGAAGGTGAGGCGGGTATCATGCTCTTGGGTGAAATGACCGACTTGAAAGAGGGAACGACCGTAAAGAGTACCGGAAAAATCCTTTCCGTTCCCGTCGGCGAAGCCGTCATCGGACGCGTCGTTTCACCGTTGGGTCTGCCGATCGATGGAAAAGGTGAAATCGCGGCCAAGGCTTTTTACCCGGTCGAAAAAATCGCTCCTGGAGTTATTACCCGGCAGGGTGTGAATCAACCGCTCCAAACAGGAATCAAGGCAATCGATGCGCTCATTCCTATCGGACGCGGCCAGCGCGAACTCATCATCGGCGATCGTCAGACGGGCAAAACTGCTATCGCGATCGACACCATCCTCAATCAGAAAGGGCAGGATGTGATCTGTATCTATGTCGCTATCGGTCAGAAAGAATCGAAGATCGCCCGCATCGTTGCGGAATTGACCAAGAATGGAGCTATGGAATATACGACCATAGTCGTAGCCGGCGCTTCTGATCCTTCAGCACTTTCTTTTATCGCACCGTATGCTGGGTGTGCCCTTGGTGAATATTTCATGGATCAGGGTAAAGATGTGCTGGTCATTTATGATGACCTTTCCAAACACGCGGTCGCTTACCGCCAGATCTCCCTTATCCTTCGTCGTCCGCCGGGACGCGAAGCCTATCCGGGAGATGTTTTTTATGTACATTCCCGACTGTTGGAACGAAGCGCGAAACTGAATAAGGAAAATGGCGGAGGATCGCTCACGGCACTTCCGATCATTGAAACGCAGGCAGGCGATGTTTCTGCATATATTCCGACCAATGTCATTTCCATTACAGACGGTCAGATCTATCTGGAATCGGATCTTTTTTACAAAGGTATCCGTCCCGCTTTGAACGTCGGCCTGTCCGTGTCGCGCGTGGGTTCGGCGGCTCAGATCAAAGGAATGAAGCAGGTTTCGGGGACGCTCCGTTTGGATCTGGCTCAGTTCAGGGAACTGGAAGCGTTTTCTCAGTTCGGATCCGATCTTGATGAAAAGACCCGATCTTTGATTGAGCGTGGACGCAGAGCCGTGGAAATGCTGAAGCAGCCGCAATACGCCCCTCTCTCGGTGGAAAAGGAAGTGGCAGTGCTCTATGCGCTTACTCGCGGACATGTGGATGATATTCCGGCAGAACAAATCGGAAAATTTGAACGTGAATTTTTGTCGTATCTCGAGACACAAGGAAAAGAAGTCGGAGAGGCGATCCTGAAAGAAAGAGCTTTGACTCCGGAAGTCGAAGAGCTTTTGAAGAAACACATCATTGAGTTCAAGAAAAGTTTTTTACTTTAAATCACCAATAACCAAGAGACAATCATCAAACGAGAACCCCTGAATTGACTATCGGAAATTGTTTATTGATCATTGGAATTTGTATCAGCGTATATGGCATCAGCACGAGACATCAGAAGACGCATCAAGGGCGTGAAAGGCACGGGGAAAATCACCCGGGCCATGGAGATGATTTCTGCTGTCAAAATGAGAAAAGCGATCGGCCATGTGCTTTCTATCCGTCCATACGCCAAGAGCGCCATCGAGCTATTGAAACAGCTCGACAAAGCGGCTGGTGAAGAAAAACACCCTTTGATTACGGAACGTCCGATAAAAAAGGAATTGTATGTCGTGTTGACGAGCAATCGCGGGCTGTGCGGTGCGTTTAACACCCAGGTGTTGAAGAAATTACGGCAGGCCCTGAAAGAGGATGAAACACGTGAAGCGGTATTTCTCACTATCGGAAAAAAGGGAGAAAATTCGATCCGTCGGATGGGCGGGAATATCATCGCGTCTTTTCCTGATGTCTTGGGAACGCCGACAGCCGAAGGAATGCGAGGAGTCGTACAGGTGATCATGGAAGAATATAGAGCGGAGCGGGTAGACCGGGTAGTCATGGTCTATACGGATTATATTTCCATGCTTTCTCAGGATGTGAAAGTTCGGGCATTGCTGCCGGTGGCGCTGAAAGACACCAAAAAAGCGATGCATGAAATGAATGGAAACGGTCAAATCGAGAAAGAGGAAAAAAAGAAAGAAAAGGCCGAGTATGTGATCGAACCGTCTCCGGAAGAAGTCTTGGAACAGATGATTCCGCGGCTTATAGAGATGGAACTCTATCATGCCGTACTCGAATCCAATGCTTCGCAGGAATCATCCCGGATGATGGCGATGAGAAACGCTACGGACGCGGCGAAAGACATGGTATCGGATCTGACGCTGGCATATAACCAGCTCCGTCAGCAGAAGATCACCCAAGAGATCGCTGAGCTGTCTGCCGGTATGGCGGCGGTGCAGAAGTAGTATTCGGTATTTCGTATGTCGTATTATGTATTATGCCGAATACCTGATACGAGATACCAGATACAGAATCTGATGAGTTGTTTAGAAAAAAAGAAGCCCCTGCGCGGTTGCGATGAGGGGCGTAAGGAGAGAGCGTCGCTGAAAGGAGGGTCATTCATACGTCTCGTAGTAGACCTTCCTCGCCTCCGCAGAGCCTTTCTCGATAAGAGCATGAAGAACTATCTGGAGCCCTCGGTTGTGGTGGCGCTCGATGATGTTCCAGACGATGAGTCCTACCATCCCGATCCAAAGGAGAGTGTTCCAGTTAATGTTTTCAAAGTTGAGCATGACGGAATCCTTATCTGCGGGAAGAAAGAGGGTTGAGAAAGAGCGATGTCTCACAGTACATCCAAGAAACAGGAACGTCAAGTCTCTTTCGAAGCAACGATTTGTTTTTCAAAAGAGTTGAAAGACATGAGTTGTTTGGAAAAAAGAAGCCAGAAATGATTCAAGACAGTCGCGTAATGCAAACTGTCTTGAATGGCGGCATCGATGTGCCTACGAATGGTCGCCCTGAGTGCCGTCGTTCTGCGGTTTGGCGAACATGTGTTTCCCGCCGCTCTCCACCCAGATGACCCAGAAGAACATCCAGACGAGCGCCGCGACACCGAGAGCGAAACTCCACCCTCGCGTGAAAATCGGCGGGTGGCCGAAAATCTCCGGGGCAGTGACAGCAAGGTATGCGACAAGCGGCGTGGCCGCAATCGCTATATCCTTCAGAGCGGGGAGGACATGTTTTTCCATGAGGTATCTTTCTTGAGTTGCACGGGTTGAGAAGGTACTTCAATATATGATAGCATAAAATTGTGATTATGTCAATAGTACAGAGAAATGATTAATTGATTTTTTACTTAAATAAGCCAAAAATATGAGTAAGACAGGAAAAATAATTCAGGTTATCGGACCGGTTGTGGATGTGGAATTCGGAGATGGCGGAACATTGCCGAATATTTATGATGCCCTGGAACTTCTGGTGGAAGGAAATAAATTGGTCGTGGAAGTCCACCAGCACCTGGGAGGAAACAGAGTGCGTGCTGTGGCCATGGGAACGACTGATGGCGTCAGGCGCGGTATGGAAGCGGTTGCCACCGGTGCCCCTATTTCCGTACCGGTGGGGAAAGAGGTATTAGGAAGAATGTTCAACGTATTGGGGAATGCGATCGATGGTAAAGAAGATATCGTCGTCGAAAAAAGACGTTCCATCCATCGGAGCGCGCCGGCTTTCAACGAGCAATCTACCAAAGCGGAAGTTTTTGAAACAGGAATCAAATCCATCGATCTCATCTGTCCTTTCATGAAGGGTGGAAAGGTCGGCCTCTTCGGAGGCGCCGGAGTCGGAAAAACGGTTGTGATTCAGGAATTGATCCGTAACATCGCCCAGGAACACGGCGGCTATTCCGTCTTTGCCGGTGTCGGTGAACGTACGCGCGAGGGGAACGACTTGTATTTTGAAATGAAAGAATCCGGCGTGTTGGACAAGACGGCACTCGTGTTCGGACAGATGAATGAACCGCCGGGATCCCGCCAGCGCGTCGCTTTGACAGCGCTCACTATGGCCGAATCATTCCGTGACGATGAAGGCAAAGACGTACTTCTGTTCATCGATAATATTTTCCGTTTTACACAGGCAGGGTCTGAAGTGTCGGCTCTCCTCGGACGGATTCCGTCCGCCGTGGGATATCAGCCGACTTTGGCGGAGGAAATGGGCGGACTGCAAGAACGCATCACCTCGACCAACAAAGGGTCTATCACTTCCGTGCAGGCAGTCTATGTCCCTGCGGACGACTTGACGGACCCGGCGCCGGCCACAACGTTCGCTCACTTGGATTCTACCGTCGTATTGAATCGCGCGCTGACTGAAATCGGTATCTATCCTGCTGTGGATCCTCTTGATTCGAGCTCGACCATACTTGACCCGCAGATAGTCGGTGAACGGCATTACAACGTGGCTCGCGGCGTTCAGAAGGTGCTCCAGCGTTACAAAGACCTGCAGGATATCATCGCCATCCTCGGCATGGAAGAGCTGACTGACGATGACAAGCAGACGGTCGCTCGGGCACGAAAGATCCAGAAATACCTTTCCCAGCCATTTTTCGTGGCGGAACAGTTTACGGGTGCTCCAGGAAAATACGTAAAGCTTGATGAGACGATTACCGGATTCGAAAAAATCCTTTCGGGTGAACTGGACGATATCGCTGAACAATCTTTTTATATGAAAGGATCCATCGAAGACGTGATAGCCGACGGAAAGAAGCAATAAGGATATGATCAGATTCAAAATCGTTACGCCGGAAAAGACCGTGATGGAAGAAGAAGTGTACCAAGTGACACTGCCGGTTCTTCATGGAGAAATAACGATTCTTCCCGAGCATGTGCCGTATATCGGAGCCATCAAGTCCGGCGAGATTGTCCTGCGAAAAGTCCAGAACGGAGAAGAAGAGAGTCTTGCGACATCAGGCGGGTTCGTGGAGTTTCATGACAATACATTAGTCGTCTTGGCGGATACCGCTGAAAGGGCGGAAGAAATCGATCTCGTTCGTGCGGAAGAGGCCAGAAAGAGGGCGGAAGACTTGAAGAAGGAGCGCCTCACGATGGACGACGAGGAATACGCCCGCACCGCAGCTATGATCGAAAAAGAATTCACCCGCATCAAGGTCGCGCGAAAACACCACAGCCGAGGAGGAATAGGAATAAAAAACCTGGAGGAGTAGCTTCTTTGTCTCACGCGAAAAGGGGTGTAGACTGAGGATAATTAATATATTTTCTTATGACCGAAGACGTAAGCCGCGATAAGCAGATCGTGTGTATCGTGGATGACAATGCGGATATTCTGGAAATCTATAGCGCCAAATTCCATCGGGAAGGTTTTTCGGTCATATCGGCAGGCGATGGGAAAGCAGGTTTGGAGCTCATCAAACGCGAACGGCCCGACGTCATTTTACTTGATATCGAGATGCCTATTCTGGATGGAATAGGAGTGTTGAAAGTCTTGAAGGAAGATGCGGACCTCGCCAAGATACCGGTCGTCGTATTGAGTAATATCGATAAGGATTCGATGTTTCAGGAAATTGAAAATCTCGGGGCAGCCGAGTATTATCTCGTAAAAGCGCAAACCGATCCGCAGAAAGTAGTCGATGTTACGGTCGAAGCGCTCGCTTCCAGGGCATGAAGGTGCTTATCGGGTCGTGAAATGAACAGGTTGCTTAAAACCTGTTTTTTCTTGAAAAAATGGCGCTCCTAAGGTACAGTAAGGAGGTATGAAAAAAGCATATACACCGAAATCCATAGAAGCGAAATGGCAGAAAGCTTGGGCGAATAAAGGCTTTTCTCTGCCGAAATCGAAGAAAGGAAAGCTGTACGTCCTCGATATGTTCCCATATCCGTCAGGAGACGGATTGCATGTCGGGCATGTGGAAAATTTTACGGCGACCGATATATACAGCCGTTTTCAGCGTTTTCAGGGATACGACGTCCTTCGCCCTATGGGCTGGGATGCTTTCGGATTGCCCGCGGAAAATTTCGCTATCAAAACAAAGATTCATCCGAGTAAAAAAACTTTGGAATCAATAAAGAATTTCAAACGACAGATCAAATCGGTCGGCCTCCTGTATGATTGGGAACGGGAGCTGAATACGTCGAGTCCCGAGTATTACAAATGGACGCAGTGGATGTTTCTTTTCCTGTACAAAAACGGATTGGCATACAAGAAGAAGGCAAAGGTGAACTGGTGTCCGAAGGATGCGACGGTGCTCGCCAATGAACAGGTGATCGAAGGCAAGTGCGACCGCTGCGGAACAGACGTGATGCAGAAAGATCTGGAACAGTGGTTTTTTAAGATCACGGATTTTATCGATGATAAGAAAGCGAAGTCCGGCAGAAAAGTCAGCGGTCTGCTCAATGGCCTGAATACGGTCGATTGGCCGACATCGACGAAGCTAGCCCAGAAAAATTGGATCGGCCAGTCAGAAGGGGCAGAAGTGAAATTTTTTATTACTGGAACGGAAGACGAGATTACGGTGTTCACGACCCGGCTGGATACGATTTTCGGCTGTACGTATATCGTGGTCGCTCCTGAACATGCGCTTTTGAAAAGGCATGAAAAGAAAATAAGGAATGGAAGCGAAGTGAAAGGATATCTGAAGAAAACAGCGCGGAAAACCGATCTGGAAAGAACTGAGTTGAACAGGATAAAGACAGGTGTTCTCGTCGAGGGCATCGAGGCAGCTCATCCATTCACGGGAAAGCGCTTGCCGGTGTATGTGGCGGACTATGTCTTGAGTACATATGGAACGGGAGCCGTCATGGGGGTACCGGCGCATGATGAGCGCGACTTCGAGTTCGCGACAAAATATGATCTGCCGATTACCGCTGTCATCGCTCCGTATGTCGAAATGGGCGGGGCGCATGCGCTGCAAAAAAATAAGAAGACGGTCTCCCGGGATTGCGTGACAGCGATTGTGCTCGATGAAACCGGGGAAGAAGTTCTGGTATTGCGTAGAAAAAAAGGAGGGGCGAGAGTTTTTCCCGGCGGAGGACTTGAGAAAAATGAAACAGCGAAGGAGGCGATAGAGCGGGAAATCAAGGAGGAAACCGGCTATCAGAATTTCACACTGGAGGAACTTGCCGTTCCGGTCCTCTACGGTTCCGGTTTCAAGCCGCACAAGGATGTGAATTGTTTCGATAAGGACTTGCTTTTTGTGGCACATCTTATAAACAATAAGAGAAAAGAGGTCGCTTCAGATGAACAGGATACGCATGAAATAGTCTGGGAGAAAAAGGAGAACCTGAAAGATCTCAAGGATTTCGCCGAGCACCATAAGTTCATGTGGGAGCTGTTTGAAAATAAGACAGCGATGTATACGGGGGACGGCATCTTGTATGATTCAGGAGAATACAGCGCTCTCACGTCGGACGAAGCGAGAAAGAAAATGACGGCATGGCTGCGGAAAGAGAAGCTCGGGGGAAAAAAGGTGAACTCACGGCTTCGTGATTGGCTCATTTCCAGGCAACGCTACTGGGGTGCGCCTATCCCGATCATTTATTGCGAGACGTGCGGGGCTGTACCGGTTCCGGAAAAAGACCTGCCGGTGAAATTGCCGACGGATGTGGATTTTCGACCAACAGGGGAATCGCCGCTCGTCCGATCGAAGAGCTTTCATAAAGTGAAGTGTCCGAAGTGTGGTACCAGCGCGCGCAGGGAATCCGATACCATGGATACGTTCGTCTGTTCCAGCTGGTACTATCTGCGGTTTGCCGATCCGAAAAATACGAAGCAGTTCGCATCGAAAAAGATGCTCGAAAAATACCTCCCAGTCGATTTCTATATGGGCGGCGCGGAACATACGGTCCTTCATCTTCTTTATGCCAGATTTTTTACGAAAGCTCTCATGCTCCATGGGTACGTCGGCTTTGATGAACCATTTCAAAAGCTCCGCCATCAAGGGATAATTTTGGCTGAAAATGGGCAAAAAATGTCGAAATCAAAGGGCAACGTGGTGAATCCGGATCAGATTGTGACCGAATTCGGTGCTGACAGCCTTCGCTTATATGAGATGTTCATGGGACCGCTGGAGGATATGAAAGCGTGGAATACCAAAAGCATAATCGGTTTGAGACGATTTTTGGAAAAGGTTTGGAAATTGCGGGAAAGGGTTGAAAAGAGAAAAAAATGGAAAAAAGATCTTACTGAAAGTCTTCTGCACAAAACGATCAAGAAGGTGACCGATGATCTGGAAAATTTGAAATTCAATACGGCGATAAGCGCGCTCATGATCCTGGCGAACGCGCTGGAAAAGGAGGACGGCATATCCAAAGAGACGTATCGGTCGTTTCTTGTCCTTCTCAGTCCTTTGGCGCCGCATATTACGGAAGAACTGTGGTCATTATCGGGAGAAAAGGAATCTATCTTCAAGGCATCGTGGCCGAAATACGACGCTCTGAAAATCAAGGAAGAATCCGCGAACATTGTCGTCCAAGTAAATGGAAAGCTTCGAGCATTGCTTCGCTTGCCGGCCGACATCTCGGAGGCTGAAGTGAGAAAGACGGCAGAAAGCGAAGAAGCCGTTTCGAAGCATATCGAGGGGAAGACGATTCGGAAAGCGATCTATATCCCCGGCAAGCTGATTAATTTCGTCGTATCATAAGAAATATCTATGTGCGGTATAGTCGGCTACATCGGTAATCGTGGAGCGAAAGATTTTCTTTTGGAGGGATTGAAACGATTGGAATATCGCGGATATGATAGCGCCGGGCTTGCCCTCATCGCTGAGAAAAAAATCTATACCGTGAAATCTTTGGGAAAGGTCGCGGAACTCGAAAAGAGGTCCGAAGGCAGAAAAAATCTTGACGAAGCGACGTTAGGCATCGCTCACACGCGTTGGGCGACGCACGGAAAGCCATCGGAAAAAAATGCTCACCCCCATGCCGATTGCGAAGGGGAGGTATCGATTGTCCACAATGGGATCATCGAGAATTACATTGTTCTTAAGGATAAGCTCCAAAAAAAGGGCCATCATTTCCGATCTGACACGGATAGCGAAGTGATCGCCCATCTTATTGAGGAGCATCAGAAGAAGGAAAAAACATTTGAAGCGGCTTTTCTTGCGACACTGAAGGAATTGAAAGGGACGTACGGCATCGCCGCATTCTCTCTGTCCGATCGGGAGAAACTGTATATTGCGAGAATGGGCAGTCCGCTGGTGATCGGAATCGGATCGGATGAATTTTGGGTGGCATCGGATGTGTCCGCGATTCTGGCTCATACGAAAAGGGCGGTCTATCTCGAAGATGGAGAGTGGGCCATCATCGAGCGTTCCGGTTACCGTGTAAAGAACGGAACGAAAAAAAGCGCGAAGAACGAAACGTATATCGAATGGTCGGAGGCGCAGGCGAAAAAAGACGGGCATCCGCATTTCATGCTGAAGGAAATTTTCGAACAACCGGAAAGTTTTTCGGCCGCTTTGCGGGGGAGATTGCTGATCGAAGAAGGTGCTGCGCGGCTGGGAGGTCTTCGGGAAAAAGAGAAAGAATTGAGAAACATCAAGCGTCTTATCATCGTATCGTGCGGAACCTCGTATCATGCCGGGCTGGTAGGCGAATATATGCTGGAAGAATATGCGGGTATTCCGGTCGAAGTCGAATTTGCTTCCGAGTTCCGTTATCGGAAACCGATTCTGGATAAGCATACGGCCGTAATAGCCATTTCTCAGTCAGGAGAAACGGTCGACACTCTGGCTGCCATACGGGAAGCGAAATTAAAAGGCGCCCTGACGCTTGGAATCGTGAATGTCGTGGGTTCTGCCATTGCCAGAGAAACAGATGCCGGCGTCTACAATCATGCGGGACCTGAAGTGAGCGTCGCTTCGACCAAAGCTTTCACGTCCCAAGTGGCGGTGCTCACGCTGCTCACGCTGTATCTGGGGCGTCAGAGAGGGATGTCTCTTGTGACGGGACAGAGGATCGCCAAAGAGCTTTCTCGAATCCCGAAGCTGATGGAAAAGGTTTTCGTTCAATCTGATGCGATCAAGAAAATGGCCAAAAAATATGCCGCAGTCGATCATTACCTCTATTTGGGAAGAAAATACAACGTCCCGATCGCTCTTGAGGGGGCTCTCAAGATAAAGGAAATCGCCTATGTGGCTGCCCAAGGTTATCCAACCGGAGAAATGAAACACGGGCCGATCGCATTGGTCGATTCGAAGTCTCTTACCGTATTCCTCGCCCCGACTGATAGTGTGTATGAAAAAAGCCGGAGCGGATTGGAGCAGATCAGGGCGCGCGGCGGGAGAATAATCGCCATCGCGACTGAAAAAAATTTGGAGATCCAGAAATATGCGGATGAGATAATCACCATTCCGAAAACGCTTGAAATGCTGACGCCGCTTCTTTCTGTCATCCCTCTCCAGCTTCTGGCGTATCATATGAGCGCTGCAAAAGGATATGATGTCGATCGTCCGCGAAACCTGGCGAAATCCGTAACGGTCGAGTAGGGCAGTGACTTTTTTCTGTAATATCCTATGCACGCATTGATATTGGCAGCTGGAAGAGGAGCTCGCATGGAGGGACTGACCGAGAGTTGTCCCAAGCCCATGCTTCTTCTTTTAGGGAAGCCTCTTCTCGAGTGGAAAATGGAAATGCTTCCCGATGAAATCGACAACATCATCCTCATTATCGGTTATATGGGGGATACGATCCGATCCTACTTCGGCGATACATGGAAAGGAAAGTCTATCACGTACATAATGCAAGAAGAACTGAATGGGACAGCCGGAGCAACGGCTCTCGCGAAGGACGTGGCGTCATTTCCACTGCTGGTTACCATGGGGGATGATCTTTATACCAAAGAAGACCTTGAACATCTCCTGGAAGAAAAAGCGGCATTGTTGGTCATGTATACGGATAATGCTTTGCGGTTCGGCATCATCGAAAGTACGGAAGACGGGTATTTGAAAGGAGTGAAAGAAAGGCCTCATGGCATGAAAGAGGGGCTCGTCAGTACGAACGCCATTCTGCTTCCCAAAGAGTATTTCGATATTCCGATGGTACCCATAAGCGCTACGGAATATGGGCTCCCTCAGACGCTTTCGGAAATGTCAAAAATCAAACCGGTAAGGCTTGTGGAAGCCACAAAATGGCTGCCGATAGGGACTCCTGATGACGTCAGGCTGGGGGAAGAATTTCTTCGGAATTTTTGGATCCGATGAGTGTTTTCGCGCTCTAGAGTTAAGGCCGGAAGAATGTTACAATACAGAGACATTATTCTGAAAAAATTGCGAAAAAATTATGCGAACGAGTATCACCGAATATCTCAAGCTTGATAGACCGCTTGTTATTTTTGATCTTGAAACGACCGGCCTTGGCATCGGAGAAGAAAAAATAATAGAGATAGCGTACGAAAAAATCATGCCGACCGGAGACGTCATCGCCTATACGCAGAGGATAAATCCTGGAAAGCCGATTCCTCCTGAGGCGAGTCAGATCAATCATATTTTCGATGTCGACGTCGCGGACTGTCCGAGCTTTGCGAAGCTTTCGTACGAACTGTGGACGATGTTCGAGGGTTCTGACGTGGGTGGATTCAATATCTTAGGCTTTGATCTTCCTTTTTTGCGCGGCGAATTCGCTTCCGTGGGAAAGAATTTTGATTTTACGAACAAAAAAGTCCTTGACGCGAAAATCCTGTACCATAAGATGGAAGCCAGAAACATGTTCGCTCCCCGCAACCTCTCTGCGGCCTATAAGCTGTATTTCGGGAAGGAACATACGACGGCCCATACCGGAGCCGGCGATGTTCGCGTAACGGTTGAAATTTTGGAAAAACAATTGGAGATGTACCCCGAATTCCGCAGTTGGGAATACCTTGCCGAACTGCATGGGAATAAGAAGCTGTTGGAGTCGGCGAAGAATGAACATGCGCCGCTGGTTACCAAGTCGTCGCCCGAGACACTGTTCTGATATTTATTCTTTATGGAAATCTATGAATTTCTTTGATGCCATCGTGCTCGGTATCGTTGAAGGTCTCACAGAGTTTCTTCCCGTTTCCTCTACCGGGCATCTTATCCTTGCCTCGAATCTTCTACATCTCCCAGAAACCGAATTCTTGAAAACATTTCAGATAACGATCCAGTTGGGGGCGATTCTCGCGGTCGTGTTTCTCTACTGGCGTAAACTTTTGCTCGATTTCGAAATCATGAAAAGAATTGTTGTCGCGCTTCTTCCTGCCCTGGGAATCGGATATCTTTTTTATGCTGGTATCAGGAAATTGCTTGAGTCGAGTCTCGTGGTCATTGTCGCGTTGTTTATCGGAGGTATCGTCCTGGTTCTTTTCGAATATTTTCGGAAAGAAAAAAAGGGGACGGTTTCGGATGTACGAATGATTTCCTACAGGCATTCATTTTTGATAGGACTGTTTCAGGCTTTAGCCGTCATCCCGGGCGTATCAAGGGCTGGCGCTACGATTTTAGGCGGACTTCTGCTCGGAATGAAACGTACTGCCATAGTGGAATTTTCCTTCTTATTGGCGGTTCCGACCGTACTTGCCGCGACTGCTTTGGACCTCTTAAAGAGCGCTTCAACTTTTTCGTCATCGGATACGGAGCTGTTCTTGATCGGTTTCGGGACATCATTCATAGTTGCTTTTCTCGCAGTAAAGTTTTTCCTGCACTTTGTCGAATCGCATACATTCATCCCGTTCGGCCTTTATCGGATCCTTGCGGCGGTATGTTTCTATATCATTCTCTTTTAACGAACGCTATGACTTTTCTTTACGGAAAAATAGTTGCTGAAAGATTATACGAAGAAACAAAAGAACGGATCATGCAGTCGGGTATCACGCCCGGTTTAGGGGTGATCTTGGCGGGGAATGATCCGGCCTCGCATCTTTATGTCGGATTGAAAGAAAAAGCGGCTAAGCGCGTGGGTATAGATTTTGAAAAAAAGCTCTTTAGCGAAGACGTTTCTCCCGCAGAGATCATTGCCGCCATAGAAGAGTTCAATAAGCGGGAGGATATCCATGGCATCTTAGTCCAACTTCCTCTTCCGAGCGGATTGCCTACTGATGAAATCATTTCTTCCTTGGATCCGAAGAAAGACACTGACGGATTTCATAAAAAAACTATTGCGGAATTTCTTGCGGGAGATAAGGAAAAGTGTCCTGTTTTTCCGAGAGCGATCGTTGAGCTGCTTCGCGAAACAAAACACGTATTTGAGAATGAAAAAGGGATCGTGATAGCGAATTCTCTGCTCATGGGGAATGTGATGGCAGAGGTTCTGACGCTTGAAGGCATGGAAAGTGAATTCATCCGGAGTTCGGAACCGAAGTCTTTGATGGTTGAGAAACTGAAAGAGGCGAAGGTGCTCATTACTGCATGCGGCATTCCCCGATTTATCACGGGCGATATGCTGCCGGAAGGAATCATAGTGATCGACGGTGGAATCGAACATGAAGGGGAAAAAGTCGTCGGAGATGTCGAAGAAGAGAGTGTTTCGTCGAAAGCGTCTTTTCTTTCACCTGTTCCCGGAGGCGTCGGTCCGGTGACAGTCGCAACGCTTCTGGCGAGAGTGACGGACGCGGCTTTGGAGAGCATTGACAAATAGGGATCAATTTCCTATCCTGTCTCTATGCTCTTGGAGCATTTTTGGCTTATTAAAAAGGAAAATGCCGGGATGGTGGAATGGTAGACACACGGGACTCAAAATCCCGCGATAGCAATATCATGAGAGTTCGAGTCTCTCTCCCGGCACAACAAGACATGAAACAGACGAGAAGTCTGTTTTTTAGTAACAAAATTGATAATCAAAGCTCGATGCCCTATAATACTTTTAGTCGATGAGTCGATGTGATTTTTTGAATGTATTTATTCTGATATCAGAGACATGGCCAAGGTGATCGGGTTCGTCAATCAGAAAGGCGGGGTGGGTAAGACCACTTCGACTATTAATGTTGCCACGTATTTGGCTGAATTCGGGAAAAAGGTCCTTCTTGTCGATCTGGATCCTCAGGGGAATGCCTCTTCTGGGCTCGGAATCGACGCGCGTCGTCTGGAAAAAAATCTGTATCATGCCATGATCCTTGGGCTTCCACCGCAAGAAATCATTCTTCGTACCGGTACGGAAAACTTGCATATCATTCCGGCGGCACAGGACTTGGCGGGCGCAGAAATAGAAATGGTTCATATCGAAAACAGGGAGTTCCGCTTGAACAAGGTGCTGGTACAGGTACGGTCGTATTACGATTATATTCTGATCGACAGTCCTCCGTCGCTCGGTTTATTGACCATAAACGGACTGGTAGCATCTGATGAGGTGGTGATTCCGGTGCAGACCGAATACTATGCCCTTGAGGGTTTGAGTCAGCTTCTGGGAACGATCGAATTGGTGAGAGAACACCTGCAGCCGAATCTCAAAATCATGGGAGCATTGCTGACGCTGTTCGATCGACGGAACCGTCTGGCCCGGCAAGTGGTATCAGAAGTTCGGACGCATTTTCCTGGCCCGGTTTTTGAAAATGTCGTTCCGCGCTCTGTCCGTCTCGCGGAGGCGCCGAGTTTCGGAAAATCGATTCTGGATTTTGATGCTTTTTCAAAGGGCGCCCGGGCATATAAGAGCGTCGTCAAAGAAATCATTGCTCGGGACGAGGAAGAGAAGAAAAAACTAAAAGTGCTCTAATAAGCCATAATTTACAGATTTTTACCATTTTTTATGTCGCAACAATACGGATTAGGAAGGGGGCTCGCGTCTCTTATTCCTCCCAAAAAGAAGGCAGACGAAGGCGAGGAAAGAAAAGACGAAGAGAAGTCTCCTTTCACGATTTCACCTGTCAGCCGCTCTTTCCCTTTGGAAGATTTTGAAAGAAGAACAGCGATCGAAGAGACGAAGCCGCAAGCACATACGGGAGAAGAAGAAGTGGATATAAACAGAATCGTTCCGAATCCTCATCAACCTCGGTTGCATTTTGATGAATCGAAGCTTGTTGAATTGGCTGAGTCCATACGGGAGCATGGCATCCTTCAGCCGCTTGTGGTGAGTCCGAGTGGTGATAATTTCGAACTGATAGCCGGAGAGCGGCGCCTTCAAGCGGCGAAACGTGCCGGTTTGCATACTGTGCCGATAATCATACGCGATGCCAGCGAACAGGAAAAATTGGAGCTGGCCATCATTGAAAATATCCAGCGACATGATCTCAATCCGATTGAAGAGGCGAAGGCATTTTTAAGATTGGTAGACGAATTCAATTTGCAACAGGATGAGGTTGCGAAAAAAATGGGGAAAAGCAGGAGTGCGGTAGCGAATACGCTTCGCCTTTTGCATCTGCCGATAGAGATTCAGCGAGCAGTGATGGAGGGGAAAATAAGCGAGGGACATGCGAAGGCGCTTTTGGCGATAGAAAACCCTGAAAAGCAGCGTGCTGTTTTCGATCTCATCATCAAGGATGAATTGACCGTGAGAGAAACGGAACAGAAGGTTCGTACCGTTTCCGTGAAACCTCATATGAGAAGCGTCGTACCGCTGAATCCTGATCTGTTGGAGCGGACAGAGCATCTCACGGAGATGCTTGGAACAAAAGTGAAGATAGCTCCGTCCGGCAAAGGCGGAAAAGTTGTCATCGAATATTATTCTACCGAAGATTTGGATGGCCTTCTCAGGCGGTTGGAAGAATAGTCATTCAAAGTGAGAAATAACAAGCAGCCGTTATCTGTCTTGTTTCTTTATTTTCAAGATGCCGGAGGAGGATTTGAAATTTCATAACAATAGCTTAAATAAAGAAAAAAAGCATCTGATAATGCTTTTTTTGATCAGAAATCGGCTACAGAACGTCTTTCTTTCCTTCGTCCTCTATCTTTTTTACCAGGCTCTTCATTTCCGTCGAAACGTGATCTCGTCGTGCGATAAGAAGCGCATCATCGGTATCGATGATCACGGTATCTTCCAGTCCTAAGGTGGCGATCAGTTTTCCCTTTTTCCCGTGAATAAAAATATTCTTGCTTCCGATGTCGATGTGATCATCATGTGTCGTGACTGAATCCGCTCCCTCCTTCTTCGCTAAAAATTCATACAGAGTTTCCCAGTTCCCGACGTCGCTCCATTTGAGGGCGCTTGGGATGACCAATCTGTTTTCTGGCAGAAGTTTTTCAACGATCACCGGCTCGACCGCTTCGGAGGCTGCGAGGCTGTAGAGACTTTCAAATTTTTTTTCATCCAGAACTCCTTTCTTTTTTTCATCCATTATTTTCTCGATGGTATCAGAAAGTTGCGGAGAAAATTCTTTTGTCCATTTCGTGAAATTCGATGCGGAAAAAATAAAATAACCGGCGTTCCACAGATATTCCCAGGACGCGAGATATTTTTCGGCTGTTTTTCGATCCGGCTTTTCTTTGAAGGTTTCAATGAAAAATACGCGCCTTCCTTCGATGGTGGCAAATTCCCGGCCCATTTTTATGTATCCGAGGCCGGTATCCGGGCTATTGGGATTGACCCCCACCGTGACCAGTTTCTCTCTGTGGGTGTCGGCGGTAACCAGAGCTGCCCGTAGCGTCGAAACGAATTCTTCCTCGTTTTCGATGGCATGATCGGAAGCGATGGTCGCTATTATCGCGTCGCTATCAGAAGCGGCAATGGTGGCGGCAACCAGCGCGATTGCCGGGGCGGTATTTCGCGATTCCGGCTCGATGATAATGTTTTTTTGGCTTATCTCAGGTATTTGTTCCAATACGAGCTCCAGACAATTCTTGTTGGTTGATACGAAAATATGGTCAACAGATACCACCTGAAGGGCCCGATAGAACGTCTCTTGGATCAATGTTTTCGACGAAATGAAGGACTGAAATTGCTTGGGTTTTTTCTTCCGGGAAAGTGGCCAAAGCCTGGTACCCGTTCCGCCTGCCATGATAACAATATAGTGAGACATATTTGAAGTAAAAATGGGACTTTTTTAGTATACGGACGGCATAAGAAAATAGCAACCTTTTCTGCTCTTTTTTCCTGCGAGCAAGGCTTATTTTTTACTTTTAAAAAAGGACTTTTTTGTGCTATATTTACTGCACTTATTCCCAACCATGACCGAGTAAGGTCCTCTATGGAAAAAAAGGAGAAAGGAAATTATTTCATTCAAATCCTTGTTCGGCTCTTCTCTCTGCCTACGGGGGTTTTTTTGATTTTTGTTTTTCCCGCCAGTACCACCTATCAGCTGAAGGACTATGGCTTTGGAGGAGGGGGTGTGGGGAACGGATCTTCCGGAAGCTATTCTGTCAACGCGATTGGCGGAGAGCAGAGTCTGGGGTCGCTCGGTGGGACGGCCTATGATCTGGGTTCTGGGCTTACCTTTACTCAGCAGGCCAATGTTCCGCCCGCACCGACATTTACGAATCCAAGCAATTATTACAATAAACTGAAAATTGTTCTCGATACAGGAGATAATCCGAGCGATACGAAATTCGCTATAGCTATAAGTACGGATAATTTTTCGAGTGATACGCGTTACGTCCAAAACGATAGTACGATAGGGGGAGTGTTGGGGGGAGAAGATTATCAGACATATGCCTCATGGGGAGGCGCTGCCGGGACTCTGATTATCGGACTTGTTCCGAGTACATCATACGCAGTCAAGGTGAAAGCGATACAGGGAAAATTTACAGAAACGGGCTACGGTCCTACGGCGACGGCAAGCACGGTAAGTCCTCGGCTGACATTTGATATCGATGTTTCTGCTCTCGATGAAGAAAACAGCGCTACAGCAACCAGTTTTGGCAACTTATTTGCGGGAACGGTGACTGATAGTGACAAAAAGGTTTGGGTAGATTTCGATACCAATGGTGAAAGCGGCGGCCGCGTGTATGTTTATAGTAACAATGCCGGTTTGCTCAGTACTAGGGCGGCGTATACAATCGGTACGGTGACCGGTAATCTGACCGCACTGACCGAAGGTTTCGGCGCTCAAAGTTTGACGGCGACAAATGGGTTATCAGAGACCGTTCTGTATGATCAGACGGGGAATAACGTTGGCACAGTCGATACTTCGATTCGTGAAATATTCACCGCTTCTGCTCCCACGACTGGCGGCCGCGGTTCTTTTCTCTTTAAAGCGAAGTCTTCTGCTGTTACTCCTGCCGCAAACGACTACACGGAGTCAATTACAGTGGTCGCTGCCGCGAGTTTTTAGAGAAAGGAAAGAAAAAAGGCTGAGTATAGCGATAAAACATTTGACACGTATTTGATAGGTGCTATAATTTATTTGTCGCAATCTTTTTGTCTCGAAATAAAAATAAAAAAAGTAAATTGTTCAAAAGATATGACTCTCCCAATGAAACAAAGGACGTCTTTTTTCGGGATATTTTTTTTACTTCTTGTATTAGTTCTTCCGATTCTTTTTTCTGAAAAGACAGACGCTGCCGCTTTTCAAGAAGTAATGGTTCGGTTGGATCGTTTATCTGCTTCTACCGCTACTGGCGGAACCATTTGCGCAAAGCCGCAAACCGTAGGCACAGAGTCTGATGTGCAGATTACTTTTCCGACTGTTGCTGGAACGGATTTTACCGTGAATGCCACGGCCACGAACTGGGATGTGACGACGACAAACTTGCCGAGCGGAGCCATTGCATGGCCAGGTATTGGTGCTGAGGCGACTAATGTGACCGGCAAGGTAGTGACTTTTTCGAGCACGGATCTTGTGGTTGGAACGTTATACTGTTTTAATTTTGTTTCCACAAGCACGTTGACGACAGGAGCGGCTGGTAATAACCAAACGGGGACTATAACAACACGTACCGGTGCCGCCGCCACCATTGATACGTCCGGGTATGCGCTCTCCGTTGTTTCGAATGATCAGATTGTCGTTTCAGCAACGGTCCCGCCAACATTTACATTCAGCCTCTCGGGCAACACCGATGCCTTTACGGCAAACCTCTCGACATCGATCGTTTCCACCACCGGACGGACGGTGACGATTTCTACGAACGCTGATTCCGGTTGGGTAGCCTGGGTCAAGAGTGCCAATGCGGCTTTGAACTCTGCGGGTACAGGCGCTTCCATTGCAACCGCCGGGACAGTGAATGATACTCCTGAAGATTTGGATTCAGTCACTGGGTATGTCCTCGATGTCGATATCACGACTGATAGCGGTACCGGGACTGGCGCGGTTCAGCAAAATCCCGGGTATGGAGATGAGTATGCCGGTGCGGATGCGACTCAGGGCGGAAGTCTGTCAACAACATTTCAGCCCATTGCCGAAGCTACGGGGACAACTGCTGGTGATGTGCTGACGCTGACTGAACGTGCCAAAATTACCGCCGTTCAAGCCGCTGCCACAGACTATACTGACACACTTACCGTTGTTGCTGCCGGTCGGTTCTAAAGAAAGCATGCATACCTAATGAAAAGACCCCTTAAGAGATCAAAACAGGGGTTTTTGTTTGCCTGGTAAAAAACCTTAGAAATGAGCTATAATGTTGACAATGGCTATGTACAAATACAAGAGACACTTTTCTTTCTTTTCGGCTGCTGTAGCCATTCTTTTTTTATTGTTGGTATTACCTGGGCAGGTCCGTGCCCAAGAGGCTGGCCTGAGTCTCGTTACCTCTCCGCTTCCTATTAATCTTGTTACGGAACCAGGCAAAACGGTTACAACCGAGCTTCGGGTCAAAAACAACGGTAGTCAACCGGAAACGCTGAAAATCGATTTGATGAAATTTCGAGCGTACGAGGAAACAGGGAAACCGCAGCTCCTGGAGCGGGAACCATCGGACGATTTCCTTGGATGGGTCACTTTTTCTGAGCCGGTCTTTACCAGCGTTCCTGAAGAATGGAAGACGATTACCGCCACCTTCACGGTACCCGAATCCGCTTCATTCGGTTATTACTATGCCTTTGTTTTTTCGCGGGCAGAGGATGCAGATATTGAAGCATCGCGTCAAACTGCAGTTGTGGGCGGAACGGCAGTTCTCGTTCTCCTTGAGGCGAGAGTGCCTGGTGCATCGCGAGAAATAGAAGTGACAGAATTTTCTACTGACAGGAAGTTTTATGAATTTTTGCCGGCGACCTTTAACGTAAAGCTGAGGAATTCCGGCAATGTTCATATCTCTCCGCGAGGCAACATCTTTGTCGAGCAGGGGAATACGAAAAATATCGCTTTGCTCGAAGTGAACAGTGAGCGTGGAAATATCTTGCCCCAATCTAGCCGTATTTTCCAAGCTTCATGGAAAGATGGTTTTCCTGTTTATGAGCAGCAGACTGAAGACGGCAGGGTTGTTTTTGATGAGAACGGAGAGACCGTCGAAAAGTTGAAATGGGACTGGAACGACGCTTCCAAGTTGCGATACGGTAAGTATCGGGCTCAGCTTGTTCTCGTCTATGATGATGGTGCCCGTGATGTGCCGATTGAAGGAGAAGTTTCGTTCTGGGTAATCCCTTGGCGCTTGCTTTTGGGGCTAGCGGTCATACTTTTGTTTTTCTTCCTTGGTATTCGTTCAACCTTTCGTAACATTTCAGCAAAAATTTTCAAGAAATAAATCAGAAAGCATGAGGAGTCTTTTTGGAAAATTGTTTTTCTGTTTTGTGTTCTTGCAGGGAATGATGCTTTTCGGACCGCCTCTTCATGCAGCAGATGAGAAAGGGGGACTGACTATCGAGCCGGCTTTTCAGGAGGTAGTGCTCGATCAGAAAAACGAAAAAAATACGTTTCCAATATCGATTACCAATTCTTCAAATGCGCCGGTGTCGCTTCAGATTTCAGCTATTGATTTTGGAAGCCTTGATGAGTCCGGCGGAGTCGCTTTTCTTGGTTCCGAGAATGAACTTGAGAGGAAATATGCGCTGGCCTCATGGCTGAAGCCGGAAAAGGATGTTGTCGTGATAGATTCCGGTGCAAAAGAAACTATTTTGGTAACCATAAAAGATGAGGAGGCGCTCAGTCCCGGCGGGCACTACGGCGCGATGGTATTTAAAACAGGTCGTCCTTCTAATACAGAGGATGCTGAAAGTATTATTTCTATCGAGCGTCTCTTCTCCACCCTTGTGTTCGTGAAGAAAATTGGTGGAGAAAAATACGAAATGAAATTTATTGAACAGGAATATGATGACAATCTCGTCAATTTTCAAGAAAAACTCAAGCTGCGCTTCCAGAATACGGGCAACGTCCATTTGGTGCCGCGTGGTGTTGTGACTGTTACCGACCCGCTTGGACGGACCGTCGCCAAGGGTATCATAAATCAGGAATCGGCGCTTGTTTTGCCGGAGACTACTCGGGATTACCCCGTACGTATTCAGAAAAACGCTCCGATTTTTTTCCCAGGGCGCTACAGCATGGAAATTGCCTATCGCTACGATGGGAAAAATGATTTTACAACCGTTCTGACTCGATTTGACTTTGTACCGTTACCTGCTATTGTTGTATCTCTCCTTGTAGCAACTAGTATTGGGTGGTATGTGGTGCGGCGCCAAAGAAATAAGGGTGAATATTTGGCTTCAAATAAGGACGTTTAGAAAATACGTCGCTTTTTTCCTTTTCCTTTTTCTTCTTCTTGCGGGTACCAACGGTGTCAAAAAAACGAGTGCCGCCACCTCTCCGAGCGGACATCCTGGCCAGACAATAACAGTGACGGCTACGGTGCCGTTGACGCTTGAATATGGAAATCTGATTATAAAAAATTCGGATATATCGCTTACCAAAAACGCATTTATTGTGGGGGATGAGGGGGTTATTTCAGTACATTTACAGGGAGGCGAAAAAGAAGTCTTGAAGAATCATGTACTCGAGTTGCATATTTTCAATAAGGAGGAGGAAGAAGTGGTTTTTCAAACGGGAACAACTGATTCTTCGGGAAACGCACGCTTCACGGTAATGTTTGGTGAACTTTTTTTGGGGGAAAATACCGCTCGTGTCATTGATACGACATACGGCAGCCCTCTTGAGATTAAGGAAAAACCTCGCTTTACCGTGTACGATGAAAGAGAGGATGCTGAGAAGAACACGGAAAAATCTATTCTGATTGGTATCAATGCGCATGTCGGGAACACCTCAGAACCTTTTCGATCGGGAGCTTATGAGGTAATCGATCCGTACGAGTACGAAAAGAATGTTACAATGGGAACGTCAGATTCTGTTGCTGGAATCGCTCGAGCCGGGCCGGACATTCCTCTCTAGCGAAATGGCATTTTAGGGCTGATAAAAGGCTCGGATACGTATGAAAAAACAAAAACAATCTTTCCGAAAAAAACACACGTCAGCTTTGGATCTTGGGACTAAAGCGGAACCACAAATGAAAAAAGAAAACGATCGGAAAGGCTTTCCTTTGGGGATTTTTCTTCTTTCGGTACTGTTCCTCATGATAGTCGTTATTATCTTTTGGTTGTATGCTCGGCAGCCTGCCATCGGGGATATCCATACCAGCACAGCAGATCCGCAGAAAGCAGACGATACTGTCCAACAAGACAAGCAATACTCTGGAAAGTACCTCTCTTTTTCTTATCCGGCTGCATATCGTGAAAAAGTGCACGAAACGCCTCTAACTGGTCCGGTGAAAGAGGTTTTTTTTCTTTCTGCAGATACGATAGAGGGGAGAAAGATGGCAATCACTGTCGAAGAGAGGGAAAGCTCAGATTTTGAAGCTTCACCCTCGTTCCAACTGCGCAGAAACAAGCCAGAAATGTATGAGGAGGAGTCAATTTTGGAGAGCGGTTTCAAGGGGATTCTTTTCAGAAAAAACAGCGTAGTTTTTGAACGAACCTTCTTCTTTCATCACCGGAATCTCATAGTTATTATCGCAACGACTTCGCCATTTAACGACGAAAATATTGAGTCGGAACTGTTTACTTTGCTGGCCACACTTCGCTTCCGGGACTAGCGGATCTTGTGGCCATTTTTGAGTCTTGACATACAGCAATCGTTGCTTTGAGAAAGGCATAATTTCTGGTATTCTAAATATGAAATTGAGCTCGGGGTGAGCCTGCTCAACCGGTTTTTTTATGTAGAAAATTTTAGACATAAAATGTCTAAAACGTGGTATGTCAAACTCGCCAAAAACTCAAATCAAAAAAAATCAAAGGAATAAATATTTCTTTCTTTCTTTCGTCTTCGCGTTTATTATCTTCGCGAGTTTTTTCGCTGTCCATTCTTCTGAAGCAGCGACGGGTATCAATGAACAGATAAACTTTCAGGGAAAGGTGGTTAATTCGGACGGCACAAACGTGCCCAACGGAAGTTATCCATTCCTGTTTTGCATCTATACCGTTTCAAGTCCGGCGACTCCCTGTACGGTCGGCGCCAATAACGATGCGATTTGGAAGGAATCAAAAAGCCTGACAGTCACTGATGGAATTTTTCAAACGAATTTAGGCGATACGACGACGCTGCCGGGATCGATTGATTTCAATACGGATAATATATACCTTGGCGTCAACTTCAATAGTGATGGACAGATGTCGCCACTTGTTCGTTTTACTGCAGCTCCATACGCAATGAACGCGGCAAAGGTTGGTGGGCTCACGGTAACAGATACGACGGGGACTCTGACGATTCCGAATGGAAAATTAATTTCTTTTTCCGATGCGTTTGCGACTGCCGGAGCTTTTTCCACGACGCTCACGGCTACCGGCGTGACAAATGTCACTTTGCCGACGACTGGAACCCTTGCGACACTGGCCGGCGTCGAAGTGCTGACAAATAAAAGTATCGGATCAACAGGCCTGACGTTCTCCGGCGCAACAACTGATATAACTACAGGTACAGGAGAATCGCTCGTGATTGTGGCGAACGGCGCAGGAACAGTGATTATTCAGGATGCGACGGCGGTTGACTCTCTGTCGTCCACCGGCGCCATCGCCGCCAACGGAGGCATCACCTTCGACGCAGCTACAGATACGGTGGGGGCATTTACTGCTGCCGGCACCATCAACCTCAACAACAATATCTTAACCAACATCGGTAACACGGGTACGGACTTCATCGCCGCAACCGGTGCCTTGACCCTG
>Ga0134124_10000582_pt1 | contig 30060 bp, 25 predicted proteins | sample KB304_FD_96880 | JGI IMG/M metagenome (GOLD analysis project Ga0134124, IMG submission 96880) | Terrestrial soil microbial communities without Nitrogen fertilizer from Kellogg Biological Station, Michigan, USA - KB3-0-4 | ecosystem: Environmental > Terrestrial > Soil > Unclassified ... | reverse complement strand
CCATGTGCGGCGCGGACGTACTGGGCATCGACATCTCGCCCGAGGGCGTGGAAAACGCGAACAAGAACGCCCAGGAGGCCGGAGTCGCTGGTCACTGCGAGTTCCTCACCATGGACGGCGAGAACCTTGTGTTTCCCGAAAGCAGTTTCGACGTGGCCGTGGAATACGGGGCGCTGCACCACGTCGACCTCGATGCGGCCATGCGCGAACTCAGCCGTGTCCTCAAGCCGGGCGGGGAGATGATCTGCATAGAGGCGCTCCGCCATAATCCCGTCATCCACACCTACCGGAAGCTCACACCCAGTCTGCGAACCGAGTGGGAGGTTGCACATATTCTGTCGGTGGACGATCTGGACGTCGTCCGCAAGTATTTCAAGCAGGTGCAGGTGCGGTTTTTCCATCTCATGGTTCTCGGGGCAGTTCCGTTCAGGAAGACCTTCCTGTTCCGCCCCCTGCGCAATGCGCTGGACGCCCTGGACAGCAGAATTCTCGCCAATCAGGCGGTGGGCAAGTACGCGTGGATCATGGCGATCACCATGAAGGACCCAATAAAGCCAGGCAGCTAGCAGCCGGGCGCCGGCCCCATGGAAGAAATCGACACTCAGCACCGATGCCGTCCGAGGCGAGGGGCGTACCAGATCAGCAAACGGATCATCGATGTGACGTTTTCATTGGTGGCCCTGGTGCTTCTGTCCCCGGTGTTGCTCGGACTGGCCGCGGCAATCAAAATGGACTCGCAGGGACCGGTGTTTTACAGGGGGATTCGCACCGGAATGCATGGCCGCAAATTCAGGATATGGAAGTTTCGGACGATGACGGTGGGAGCGGAACTGGAAGGCACGACCACGGTGTTGGGCGACGCGCGCGTCACATCCGTCGGCCGGTTCATGCGCCATACCAAGCTCGACGAATTACCGCAGTTCCTAAACGTGTTATCGGGTTCCATGAGCATCGTCGGCCCACGGCCGGAAGTCGAGGAACACACAAACCAGTACAGCGCGGAGGAAATCGCCATTCTGTCGGTGAAACCCGGGATTACGGATTTCTCATCTCTGCGCTATTTCGACATGGCGACGGAACTGGGACAAGACAATCCACACGAGCACTATGTCAACAAAGTGCGCAACGAGAAGAATCAACTGCGGCTGAAGTACGTAAAGGAGAGCTCGATTCGTACCGATCTGTCCATTCTCGGAATGACCTTAGCCAAGGTGATTCGTCGCCTATTTGGTTTGGCCTAGCATGCAGTACGTTGAGTTGGGCACCACCGGCCTTCAGATATCCCGCATAGGGTTTGGTTGCGCCGCCATTGGCGGATATGACTACGGCGTGGTAGACGACGGCAAAAGCGCATTGGCGGTCAGGGCTGCGCTCCAAGCCGGAATAAATTTCTTCGATACGGCCGCCGTTTATGGCTTTGGCCATGCCGAGGAGTTGCTGGCGAGTGCGCTTGGAGCCGACCGTCACGAGGCGGTGATTGCCACGAAGGGCGGCGTGGAATGGGACCAGAGCGGGCGCACCCGCAGGACGCTTTCCCCGCGGGTCATCAGGGCGGGCGTCGAGCGCAGCTTGGCGCGCCTGCGCCTGGATGCCATCCCCCTGTTTCAACTGCATTGGCCGGACCCGCGGACCCCTGCCGAAGCGGTCGCCGAGTGCCTTACCAGGCTTATCGAGGAAGGCAAGATCAGGTTTGTCGGAGTCTGCAACTTTTCGTCGACTGATATCCATGAGTTGCAAAAGCACATTCCGGTTCACTCGCTGCAAGCCGCTTTCAGCGTGACGGAGCGGGAGCACGAGTCATCTTTGAGGAAGTCGAGGGCTTCGATGGGACTGACGTCGATGGCTTACAATGTCCTCGCCCGCGGCTTCTTCGGCGGCGCCTATCGTTCCGCGGCGGATTTCTCGGGGACGGACACCCGCCGCGTCAGTCACTTGTTCCGGGGCGACCAACTCGAGAGAAATCTCAAGGTGCTCAGATTGCTTGAACAGACTGCCGGACATACGGGGTTGACGACTTCTAGCGTTGCCATCGGCTGGGTGCTGGATTCGGGCGTCGTGGACTGCGCGATCGTGGGTGCGAAGACTGAAGCGCAGGTGGTGGACAACGTGCGGATAATGAACGAAGCCATTCTCAGGCAGACGTTTGACCTACGGATAGACTGACAAAATGTCGAACAACATCATTGTCGAGGGCGGATTCAGGGCGCCCGCAGAGGCCGAGGAGGCTTCGACAAACCGGGAATGTTTTGAGAAAAATCCCGATTCATGGGAGAAGAAACTCGAATCGTTCCCCAAGTACGTCAGGCGTCAGAACCTCACCCGGTTCCTCGCGCTCTACGAGATTTTCAAGCAGGTGCTGGATGTCAAAGGTTCGGTCGTGGAATGCGGCGTTCACCGTGGTTTCGGCCTAATGACGTGGTTGAAATTGTCCGCCCTACTCGAACCGGTCAACCTTACGCGGCGCATATACGGATTCGACTCTTTCGCCGGGTTTCCGTCAGTGTCTGAGAAGGACGCGCCGTCCATGCCGGCAAACGTGCGCTCCGGAGACCTGTTCTCCGACTCCAAGGAAGAACTGGAAGCACTTATCAGCGCACACGACAAGACCCGCTTCCTGGGGCATTTGTGGAAGGCCAAGTTGATCCAGGGGGACGCTGTGCAGACCATCCCGGCGTTCATTGACGAGAATCCGCATCTCCTTGTCAGCCTCCTGTTCCTGGATTTCGACCTGTACGAGCCGACCAAGGTTGCCCTTTCAAGCTTTCTGCCGCGGATGCCGAAGGGGGCGGTGATCGCGTTTGATGAACTCGACAACCCGCTTTGGCCAGGAGAGACACAGGCCATGCTGGAGGTCTGCGGCGCCGGCAGGCTGAGACTTCAAAGACTGCCGTTTGATCCGTACATCGCTTTTGCCGTCGTCGAATAACGGCCCATCCAGTCCCGGTAAGTCAATGATGAATTCTCAAAAATTCGCCAGGCAGATTCGCCGCCATGTGGTCGAAATGACCAGCCGCGGTAAGAGCTCCCATGTAGCGTCGGGCTTGTCTATCGCGGACATTCTCGCCGTCCTCTATGCCCGAGTCATGACGTTTCGACCTGACGCCCCGTCCTGGGACGGGCGTGACCGGTTCATTCTGAGCAAGGGGCACGCCGGAGCCGCAGTGTACGCCGCCCTTGCGACAGCAGGCTTCTTTCCCGTCGAAAAGCTTCTTACGCATTGCCAGAATGGATCCGATTTGAGCGGGCACGTATCGCACAAGGGGGTGCCCGGCGTTGAATTCTCCACCGGGTCCCTGGGGCATGGTCTGTCCGTGTCCGCAGGCATGGCGTATTCCCAGCGACTGCGTGGCCACGGCGGACGCGTTTACTGCCTGCTCAGCGACGGGGAAATCGACGAAGGATCCAACTGGGAAGCAATCCTGTTCGCAGCGCATCACCGGCTCGACAATCTTATAGCCATTATCGACTACAACAAGATACAAAGCCTGGCCCCTGTCAGTGAAACACTTGGACTCGAGCCCTTCGCTGCGAAACTAGAGAGCTTTGGCTGGAGCGTGCGCGAAGCCGCCGGGCACGATCATGACGAACTGCACGCCGCCATTTCGCAGGCAGGAAGCGGGAAACCCATCGCGGTCATCGCCCACACCACCAAGGGCCGGGGCGTGTCATTCATGGAAAACTCGGTGCTCTGGCATTACCGTTCCCCCGCCGGCGAGGAGTATCGGCGTGCGATGCTGGAGCTGGAAGGGGACGCCGAGTGAGGGATACCTTCATTCGCAAGCTGTCGGAGCTTGCTGAGACGGACGACCGCATCATGCTGATCACAGGCGACCTGGGGTTCGGCGTTTTAGATGATTTTGCCAGGAGATTTCCCAGGCAGTATCTGAATGCCGGAGTGGCGGAGCAGAACATGACAGGGCTCGCCGCGGGCATGGCGCTGGACGGTCGCATCGTATTCACTTATTCGATCGCCAACTTTCCCACGCTCCGGTGCCTCGAGCAGATTCGCAATGATGCCGCGTACCACGATGCCGACGTCAAAATCGTCGCCATAGGCGGGGGGTTCAGTTACGGCCCTCTGGGCATGTCGCACCATGCCACCGAAGACCTGGCGATACTGCGCGCGATCCCCAACGTCACGGTCATTTCACCGGGGTGCCTATGGGAGGTCGAGCGCGTAACCGAGTTCCTGCCCGCCCAGCGTGGGACCTGTTATCTGCGCTTGGACAAATCCGATGCCGGGAGGACCCGGTTGCCGGGAGAAGAGTTCCATTTCGGCAGGATTCGCACCCTCACCCAGGGCGATGACGGCGCTATATTGGCGACGGGGGGGATTTTAGGGGTCGCGCTCCGTGCTGCGGAAATGCTTGGACGAGAGGGATACGGCATCCGCGTGATGAGCGTGCACTCGCTGAACCCTTTCGATTCCCGCGCCACGCTCGAGGTCTGTGGTGCGGTGCGGGCAGTCATGACCCTGGAGGAGCATATCGTCGGGGGCGGGCTCGGAGGACTGGTGGCGGAAACCTGCATGGATGCGGGGATTCTGCCGAGAAAATTTCATCGCATGGGGCTGCGACCGGGATTCAGCGGCCCGGTAGGCAGCCAGGAATATCTGCGTGAGCGTGCCGGGCTCGACGAACGTGCGGTGGCGGGGAGGATGCGTGAGTTGCTCACAAGGTAAGGCAGGTCGTGGGCGGCTTATCCGGAGCGTCCAAGGCTCGATTGCCCGCGAAGAATGCCGGCCAGCGCGAGCAGATTTGCAATCAAGTAGGCAACCACGAGCGCGACCACCGCGGCCTTTGCCATCTTCAGATATTGCGCCGACATTTCGTCGGTAAGAAGAACGTAGCCCGGCTGGATGCCGCTGACGAGCAGAATGATCTGCCGTATCTCCTTGCTCAGATGCAATAGGCGCAGCATATTGTTGTAGCGGTCGTTCTGGATGAAGTTGATGCCCTTGAACCACATGACGTAGCTGAAAGAGCGCGGATTGTAGTTCGGTCGATCGTTGAAGAATCCCGCGTCGGGATACTGCGGCGGCAGATCGACCAGCCTGAGTTCCTGCCAGCGGCTGGCGTTCCGGATTTCGAATTCATTCAGCAATCGGCCCTCGCTCGATTCGACTTGGGCGGTGAGTTGCGCATCGAACCAAATCCACTTCGACTGCGAGCGATCAAAGTATTCGACGCCGCCATGAACGGTATTGGTCACGATCCGGACTGGGAGTTCGAGGGCGTAAGCATAGGCCGCGTAGGCCTTGGCGTAGTCCGAACAACAGCCGTCGCCGACCGACACCATGTCGATGGCCTCTTTCAGGCCGTCTGCACCGCCGCAGTTTCTTTCCGTCGGCAGTCTGCCCACGAGGGTCCCGATCGCGCGCGCTAGATGCGTATCGTCGCCGGGTCGGCTTGCCCTTGCCTCCTTGAGTTGAGCAAGCATATTGTGGTCCAGATAGGAAGAATAAAGAGCGGGTGATCCGTCAGTCTTGAATTTCAGGATTGTGTCGATGCTTTCGAGGCCCCTGATTTCCCTGTCGGAATAGATTTCCGCAAAGACGAGGTCCCGAACGCCGACTTTGAATGCGTTAGAGGGCATGGAGTGGGCAAGGTATAGAAGCACCGCATTGCTGAGCACGAGCATCGCCAAGCGAAGCCAGAGCTCTTTCCCGCGCGGGGCAATTTTGTCCATCAACGACGTCGCATCTTCTCTTGAAATTGCCGGCTCAATCCATTTTTATACGGTTCGGCGGTCATTGGCGCCAGCCACGACTTCGAGTTGCGCCCTCCAGGCCGGCGCCCGAGTCAGAATCAGGTCCTCATTGCCGCACTGGGGTTGAAAGTCCTCGACTGCTTCCAGCAGGATGGTACGCGTTTCATTGCTGTTGCCCGCTTCGACGGCTCGCTCCAGTCGTTCCAGCAGTTGGCTGATGGTATGCAGCGGGAGCATTTTTTCGGTGGCGCTTTTGATCCGCGGGTGGGCCGTTGGGGAGGTATTGTGTCCGGTCAGTAGTTCCTCATAAAGCTTCTCGCCCGGCCGCAGCCCGGTGAAGACGATTTCTATGTCCCCATTCGGATTTTCGACGCTCTTTTCCTGCAGGCCGCTGAGCTTGATCATGCGCTTCGCCAGATCCAGAATCTGGACGGGCTCTCCCATGTCCAGAACGAAGACGTCACCGTTTTTCCCCATGGCACCCGCCTGCAATACCAATTGCGCGGCTTCCGGGATGGTCATGAAATACCGCACAATGCGCGGATCGGTGACGGTTAGGGGGCCGCCATTTCGAATCTGCTTGCGAAAAAGGGGCACCACTGAGCCGGATGAGCCGAGCACGTTGCCAAAGCGCACCGTCGTAAATCGGGTCCGGGATTCCGTACCTCCCATGCTCGAATCGGCCGCCAACGCCTGAAGGACCAATTCGGCAAACCGCTTGCTCGCCCCCATTGTATTGGTCGGGCGCACGGCCTTGTCCGTGGAAATCAGAACAAACGTCTGTACGCTTTGGTTGAGGGCTGCTCTGGCAACTCGGTAGGTTCCCACGACGTTGTTGAAGGCGCCTTCACACGGATTGTGCTCCACTAGGGGCACGTGCTTGTATGCGGCGGCGTGATAAATTGTTTCAATGTTGAATTTGCGGATGGCGCGTTCCGCTCGAGCCTGGTCTGCGACTGACCCAAGTACCGGATAGATTCTGGTGCTTGGAACCACAGTGCCAGAACTTTGGTGATGCGCTAGTTCCTGCTCCAGGCTATAGAGAAGGAACTCGCTTTGCTCGAAGAGCACCAGCGACGCCGGCCTCAGACTGCATATCTGCCTGCACAGTTCGCTCCCGATGGATCCGCCCGCCCCTGTGACCATCACTGACTTGCCCGTAATGTTTGCCTTGAGGAGATGGGCGTCGGGTATGACGGGATCGCGCCCGAGTAGGTCTTCGATCTCGACTTCCCGCAGATCGTCGGTCTTGATCTTGCCTTCCGCCAGATCAGACACCATGGGCAGCGTCCGCACCTGAACTGGATAATGTTCCAGCAGGGCCACAATCTCGCTGCGTCTGTGGCGGGACGCTGATGGCAGGGCGAGCAGTATTTCCCTGACTTGGTAGCGCTGAATGAGTTCCGAGAGGCGCTGTGGCGGAAATACTTCTATGTCGCCCAGGCGAGTTCGGTGCAACCGTGCGTCGTCGTCCAGATAAGCGATGGGCCTGAGCTCACGACTATGCGACAGTGCGAGCGAGAGCTGCACGCCGGCGGCACCGGCCCCGTAGATAATGACATTGCGCCGGTCAGCGCCGAAGCTATTTGACGGATGGAGCTGGTTTAGCCATGCCCGCGCCATAAATCGCGACGCTCCCAGGGACAGGAGTGCCAGGGCGCCGTGAATGACCAGCACTGACCGCGGTGTGCCGGGGACGGGCAGCAGATAAATCACCGACACGGCAAGCGCGATGTAAACGGCAACCGCCCGGGCGATGCTGGTCATCGCCCGGGTTCCGGCGTAGCGAATGACGGAGCGGTACAGGCCAAAAGCGACAAATATCGGAAGGGCCAGAATTGGCGCAACGATCATCAGCGTGAACAGCGATTTTTCGTGAAATTGCACGCTCCCCAAGCGGAGCACATAGGCGAGCCACAGCGTGAGCTCGATCAGGAGCAGGTCGATCGACGCGATGAGCAATTGCTTGAAACGGCGTGAAAGAGTTACAAGTCGCGATGAGAGGTTCTGCACCGCGCGGCCCAGCGCGAAATAGGCGTACAGAGCCAGCAACAACACTGAGATCAGCGTCCACGCCACCCATCCGCCGCGTACTTCGTCGGCCGCGCTGTCGGTCAGCGCATCGAGCCTTGGGCGCGGCTGACCTGGGGCCATGCAGAACACACGTCCGCTTGGGTTCGCTGTGTTTTGAGATTGTCGCTGACTGTCTTCGCACACTGCCGACGCCGTCGCCGGATTGGGCGAGTCAAAAATAACCACCCCATTGGGAATCACAGCGGAAGGCGTGGTTAGGGACGCTGAGGAGAGCGCCCTCCTTTGCTCGCGGTTCAAATCGCCAAGGCAGGTCGCCTGCAACACCCGGCAGGTCGGGCAACTAACGACGAGTGCGTCCGCCAAAGAGCTCGTCAGCGCTTGACATGCCTTTAAGGAATCGACCCCTCGTTGGAGTATTGTGACCTTGAGATTGTTGTCGCTCTCGAGCACCAAATAGGGGTGCTTAGATGAAGGATGCAGATGGATGCCCGTCCAGGCGGCAAATCCGGCCAGCAGCAGCGGGGGCAATAGAAAAGCGAGCCTCTTGACGAACTTCATTTTTCGGATTATCAGCGTATTCACAAACCCCGCTCTGCTTTACTGAAAAAACAATTCGCGGAGTTCACAATTCGCGATGGCTCGGAGGATGCGATTCTTTACGTTATGCCACAGATTGTTAACCGTAACTCATTGAATTTCATTATAAAATACGGACGCCGTGCATCAGAAAAGTTTTCGAGAAGGGTTGTATTATTACAACACATTCGGTAACGTGGAAGAAGAAATCGAGGAAATGCGCTGAAATTTGTTTATTATCTTCTGTTGGTTCGTTGCAAAATCAAAACTTTGTTTTCTTTCATCATGCGGGGATAAAATGCTTGGGAAAATAATTGCCGTGGTTATCAGCGTAGCCTTTACGCTTCCTGCATTTGGCCAGACTCCTGGGGCCAACAGTGCTGGTGGCAGCGCGACCGGCGGTAGCGCGTCGGGTGGCGCTGCTGGCGGTACTGCAGGTGCGGGCGCATCGGGCGGCGCAGCAGGCGGAACTGCGGCGGCGGGTGCTGGTGTAGGCGGTATCGGTGCCGGTGCGGTGGCTGCGGGCGTCGCCGCAGCGGCTGCCATTGCCGCGGCCGTGGCCAACAGCAACAGTCCGGTCTCTGGCACTACCGGCACCACGGGCACGACCGGTACACGGTAAACAGTCGCTCTTACCCAGTACAATTAAAGAGCCCGGCATCGCCGGGCTCTTTCTTTTTGGCCCTCGGGGCATTTTTTTCGATGTATCGAGCGGGCTTCACGTCCTCCATTTTCTACCGATATTTAGCGCCGCTAATGTCGCTGGCAGTGGCCGGTTGCTCCTCTGGCACCGGCGCCATTTTGCAGACCGTGAGCAATGTGGTTCCGCGCGGGGCAAGCGCGGCGCAAGCTCGTCTGGACCCTAATTTCCGCTACTTGCGGGTCACCATCGATGGTCGGATAGCCCTGCTCGCCCTCGGTTACATCGAACCGGCGTCGCCCGCCCCCGTCGAGGTGTGGTACAGCGCCGAGCGCGAAGTACTGCGCTTCCAGTCCGGCCGGCTGGTGGGGGCAACCGGGCTGCCCACCGAATGGCGCAACGTCAAGCTGCCCGACCTGCCCACCTGGAGCGTCCTGGCCCGCCACGACGAGCCCCTGCACTGGATTCGCGGCCGGGATGTCATGCCGGGATACCGCTACGGCATTTCCGACGCCCTGACGCTCCGGCCCATTCAGGCGCCGGCCCGGTCCGCTTTGGAGGGGATCGATCCGCAACAGTTGGCGTGGTTCGAGGAGACATCTCAAAATGAGATGGGTATTTCGGGCTCACGCGCCGCGGCGGCGGACAAGGTCGTCCGCCTGCCCCCCGCCCGCTATGCCGTGGACCTGCGCGCAGGCAGGGAGGAAGCGGTGTATGGCGAGCAGTGTCTTTCCGTGGATGTGTGCTTCACTTGGCAAAGGTGGTCTGCCCAAGGTGACTCCCGGTGAAAGCCGCAAGGCTGTCACCGCTCGCTCGGCGAGGAGCGGACAACGGCGCTTGCGGCCCGGTGACGCTGACGCTGTGCCTCTTCGTGGCGTTGCTCAGTCTGCTGGCCCTGCCGCGTCTCGCGCAGTCGAAACACCTGAGCGACTGGCTGCTTGAGCAGCCGGCTTCCGCGGATGCCTATCCCCTGGGGCTGAGTTGGCGCGTGCCCGAGGAAATTCCGGCCCAGCAGGCGCTCAAGTTCAAGCTGGTCCGGGCATTGTCCGGGAACAGCGGCTCGACCAAGATCAACGCTTCGGCGCGCGAGGTCGACGGGCTGCGGCTCTGGATTGCCCAACTGCCCGTCACCGGCCGCGTGCCGGTGGCCTTGGCCGATGCGCGCTGGCTGCAGGCCAACCCGGCGCGCGATCCAGTTTTGCTGCCGGGCCACAGCGTTGTGCTGCCGCCCCGTCCGCGCACGGTGACGGTGATTGCATCCATGGGGGCCCTGTGCCAGGTCGAGCACGTTCCCGGTACCGAAGTCCGGGGTTACATCGCCGCATGCCCGGGCGAAAGCGCGCCGCCCTGGGCATGGATCGCTCAGCCCGATGGCCGGGTGCAGCGCTTCGGCATCGCGGCCTGGAACCGCGAGACCCAGGATGAGCCGGCACCGGGCGCCTGGATCTGGGCGCCGCCGAGAAATGCCTGGCCGGAGCGGTTTTCCGAATGGTTGGCGGAATTCCTCGCCACCCAGGGGCCGGCGCGCGACGGGTTGCAGGTAACGCAGGGCGCCCCGCAGGAGGGAGGCCCGGCTGAATCGCTGAGCCTGTCCCTTTTGACAGAAATTTCCCCGGGGCGCGATTTATCCGGACAAGCCGGCGGCAAACCCGCAACGGCTATCAACTTGAAGCCGGCCGCCGCGCCGCGCTCGCGCAGCCTGGAAACCTCCACCGACGACTGGGGCGAGGTTGGCCTGCTGCAGACCCCCAGCGCGCGCATGAGCCGGGCCGGCCAGTTGAACGTGTCCTTCAGCCGCGTCTATCCCTACACGCGCGGCAACGTGTTCGTGCAGCCCTTCGATTGGCTGGAAGCGGGCTTTCGCTACACCAACATCAGCAACCGTCTGTATGGTCCTGCGGATCCCACGGGGAGCCAGGCCGCCAAGGACAAGAGTGTTGATCTGAAGGTGAGGCTGTCCGCGGAGTCATCCCAATCGCCAGAATTGGCCATGGGAATGCGTGACATTACCGGCACCGGTTTGTTCTCGGGCGAATACATTGTGGGAAGCAAGCGTGTTGGCGATTTCGACGTGAGCCTCGGGGTGGGATGGGGTTATGTAGGTGGACGAGGCAACTTCTCCAATCCGTTCGGCAAGCTGTTTCCGTCGTTCAACACGCGCAACAACAATTTTGGCCAGGGGGGGTCTTTTTCGCTCAGTAGCTACTTTCATGGGCCTGCGGCACTGTTTGGCGGCATGCAGTATCACACGCCATGGCGCCCGGTTATGCTCAAGTTGGAGTATGACGGCAACAATTATCAAAACGAGCCCATTGCGAACAACCAGCCGCAGAAATCACCGTGGAACCTCGGTATGGTCTACCGCCTCAACTCGAGCGTGGACTTCAACCTGGGCTTTGAGCGCGGCAACACGCTCATGCTGGGGCTGGCTCTGCATGCGCCTCTGAACGAACTGTACATGCCCAAGCTGGGCGATCCGCCGCGGGTGCCGGTCGCCGCCGCGCGCCCGGCGCAGGATCCCGACTGGTCCGCAACCAGCCGCGACATCGCGGCCCAGACCAGTTGGAAGGTGGCGCGCATCGAGCAGACCGAACGCGACCTGAACGTGGTGCTGTCCGAGTCCGAGGCCATGTACCGGCGCGAGCGCATCGACCGCGCCGTGTCGGTGCTGCACCGGGACGCGCCGAGGTCGGTTGACCGCTTCAGGCTCACCTATCGCGACAACGGCATCGACACGGCCGAAACCATCATCGACCGCGATGCCTGGGTGGAGCAGCGCACCGAGGCCTTGCCGCCGACGGAGCGGCGCGACCCGTACATGGCGCAGGCCCCGCAACCCCGGCCTTTGCCCGCCGGGAAACCGCTGTACACCAGCGCGCCGCCGCGCTTCGAGTCCGGCCTCAGCCTCAACTACCAGCAGAACCTGGGCGGGCCGGATGCCTTCGTGCTCTACCAGATCGGGGTCATGGAGAAGGCCAAGTACCGCATCCGCGACGACACCTGGGTGCAGGGCAGCCTGCTGCTCGGCCTGATCGACAACTACAACAAGTTCACCTACACCGCGCCCAGCAACCTGCCGCGCGTGCGAACGTATCTGCGCGAATACGTCACCTCGTCGCAGCTCACCATGCCCAACCTGCAGCTCACGCACGTGGGCCAGCTCAGCCAGAACCAGTATTACAGCCTGTACGGCGGCTACCTCGAACCCATGTACGCGGGCGTCGGCGCCGAATGGCTGTACCGGCCCTTCGGCAGCCGGGTGGCCTACGGCATCGACGTCAACGAAGTGAAGCAGCGCGATTTTCGCCAGGATTTCGGCTTCAACGACGCCGGCACGCAGACCGGCTACCGCGTGGCCACCGGCCACGCCACGCTGTACTGGGACACGGGCTGGAACGGCGTGCGCACCTTCGTCAGCGCCGGGCGCTACCTGGCCGGCGACTGGGGCGCCACGGTGCAGGCGGAGAAGGTGTTCGACAACGGCGTGAGCATGGGCGGCTTCTTTACCAAGACCAACGTGTCGTCGGCGCAGTTCGGCGAGGGCAGCTTCGACAAGGGCCTGTACCTGCGCATTCCGTTCGACGCCTTCCTCACGCGCTCCAGCAATTCCATCGGCACCTTCCTGTGGAAGCCGCTCACGCGCGACGGCGGCGCCAAACTGGGCCGCGACTTCGTGCTCTACGACTTCACCAACAAGCGCGACGAGCGCGCCCTGCGCTTCGCGCCGGCGCCGGTGCCGAACGACGCCGCGCCGGTGGAGGACCGCCGGGAGGCCTGGCAGCCCGCGCCGCGCGGGCCCGAGCCGTATACACGCGTCGTCCCCCAGCCCACGTCCGACCAGTGGTCGGCCGACTCTGGGCGCTATGCCCAGCGCCTGGCCGAGGCCCTGTATGCCCAGGATTTCCGCGACATCCAGGTGAACTTCGACCTCGCGCGCCGGCTGGTGGTGCGCGCTTCCAACGACACCCTGCGGCCGGCAAGCCGGGCGGTGGGGCGCGCCGCGCGCACGGCGCTGCGCCTGGCGCCGCTGGATACGCGCGAGATCCGCGTTGAGTTCATGCGCGACGCCCACGTCGTGCTCGGCTACGATTTCATCGACCTGCCGCGGCTCATGCGGTACTTCGATGGCCGGCTGGCGCGCGACGACATTGCCGGCAGCATCGCCGTCACCGTGGTCGATCCCGCCTACCGCGCCGACGATCCCCTGGCGCAACTGGCCGACCTCGACACCGAAGCCCAGCCGCGCGGACTGGCCGAGACCGTATTGCCCGAGACGCGCACGCTCACCCGCGCCGGCGGCGACTTTGCCGCCGCCGGCCGCATGGCCGCCCGCGCGGATTGGGTGGCAGGGGGCCTGTGGGCGGGCGGGCTGGTGCTGGCCGCGTCGGCGCTGGACAAGCGCGCCGACCGTTTTGCCCAGGACCACGCCACCAGCGGCTGGCTGAAGCGCACCGTCAAGCTTGGAGACGCCCTGCCGGTGCTGGCCATGGGCGGTGCGGCACTGGCGGCGCTGGATGTGGGCAATCCGGGGTTGTCCCGCACCGGCTACTCCGCCCTGGAAGCCGGCGCCACCGCCTACCTCGCCGTCACCGGCCTGCGCTATGCCGTGGGCCGCGGGCGGCCGGAGAACGGCCTGGGCACCCGCGATTTCAAGCCTTTCTCGGGCACCACGGGCTACGACAGCTTCCCTTCGGGACATACCGTGGTGTCGTGGGCGGTGGCCACGCCTTTTGCCGAGGAATACGACGCACCCTGGCTGTACGGCATCGCCGCCGTCACCAACCTCGCGCGCGTGGGCAGCCGCCAGCACTGGTTCTCGGATACGGTGGCGAGCAGCGTGCTGGGCTACGGCATCGGGCGGATATTCTGGCAGTCGGCGCGCGACCAGGCGGGCAAGGGGCCGCGGCTTGTTCTGGGGCCGCATAGTCTGGGGCTTGCGTGGAAAACAGACTGATGCACGGACCGCTGAGTGGGCTGAGGACCAGGCTGAAGCGGGCGGTCGCCTTGGCCCGTTTCTTCTCGCGCTTTCCCGCCCCCTTGTGTGTGGCAGGCGCACTGGCGTTGCCAGTGTCCTCCGCATTCGCCCAGTCCTGCCGGGTGCTCGATCCCGAACTCCAGAGTGCCTACCAAGGCGGCTGCAAGGATGGGTTGGCCGACGGGCAGGGCGTGGCGCGCGGCATGGCCGAGTATCGCGGCGCCTTCCGTGCCGGAAAAAAACATGGACCAGGGGTGAAGACCTGGCCGTGGGGCGACCGGTATGAGGGCGACTTCGCGGAAGACCGCAAGCAAGGCCAGGGCTTCTACGCATGGTCGCCGCAGGGTGCCTGGGCGGGACAAAGCTATCGGGGCGGTTTTGCCGCCGACCGGCGCGAGGGGGAAGGTACCTATGTGTGGGAGGACGGCAGCCGCTACCAAGGCCGCTGGGAGCGCGACTGGCCGCTGGACGCCATGGCGCCTGCGCTGCTGGCGCGCCTGCAGGCCCAGGCGCGGGCCGACACCGAGGCCAGGGTCGCCATCGCCCAGGTGGGGGCCCAGGTGTGCCGGGCCTTGCCGGTGGGCATCAGCGAACGCGAATGGATCCGCGGCCGGGTCGAGAGCATGCTGGGCGATGCCATTCTGGTGAGAATAACGGCCAGCGGAAATATTCCACTAACTTTAAACAATGCCGCGGTGGCGCCGGGGGCATCAATCTGGGATACTGTTTCCGCCGCGTGGCAGCTCTGCCCATGAGCAAAATGGAATAAAAGCGGGATATCAAAAAACTCGACGGCCATCGGCCGCATAGGGAGTGGAACATGCAAGCACGTCGCATCGCCGCAAGTCTGTTGTGGATAGCCGCCGCCTGGCTGATCAGCTTGCCGGCCTTTGCGTCGGCGGTTTTCGAAACCCTCCGGGGCGACGTGAAGGTGGTCAACGCCGGCGCGGTCAGCGCGCCTTCGCGCGGCCAGCGCATCGAGCAGGGAGCGAGCGTGCTAACGGGATCCGACGGGCAGGCGCTGCTGCGCTTCGACGACGGCCAGGCCATCCTGATCAATCCCGACAGCGAATTCAAAATCACCGCGTACCAGTACAACCGTGACCGGCCGCAGAGTGACAGCATCGTATTCGACCTGCTGAAGGGCGCGCTGCGTTCGGTGTCGGGCCTCATCGGCTCGCGCAACGCCAACGCCTACGCCCTGCGGGTTCCCCAGGCCACCATCGGCATTCGCGGCACCGACTTCATGGTCGAGATCGTCAATCCTCTGTACATGTCGGTGCTGACGGGCAGCATCTCGGCAACCAACGCCGCCGGCGCGGCGACATTCGCCGCCGGTTCCGTGGGCACGGTGGCCTCGGCCACGACCCTGGCGGCTTCCATCTCGGCCGCCGCGTTGCCTGGGACGGTGGCGGCTTCCTTCGGTTCCATGTCCTCGGTGACCATCAGCACCGTAGCCGGCGCGGGAGCAGCCGGCGGTGGCACCGGCTCGGGCGCGGGCGCCGCTTCCGGTGCCGCTTCGGGCGGCGTTTCCGCGGGCGTGGTCGGCGCCGCTGCCGCCGCGGCCGCGGCCGCGGCCGCCCTGACCTCGAGCAACGACAACAACACCACCGGGACCAGCGGCACCACGGGAACGACCGGTACGCGTTGATTCACCGCGACCCAGGCCGCTCTTGGTATGGGGGCGGCTTGGGAAAGCTAGCCCTGCTAAGCTAGCCCCATGGCTTCCGCTTCGACTTTGGGTGATAGCGCGCTGCAGGGGGTGTACTACCTGGTCTTCAACCTCGTGAAGGCCGTCACCACCTTCCTGCAGCGCGACTCGTATCTGTACTGGCCGTTTCTTGTTTCGACCCTGGCAATCTCGCTGGCCGTGGCCGTGTGGAGCGCAACCGGGGAGACCGGCTCCCGGTGGGGCCGCTTTCGCGGCTATTTCAGAGCGAAGGTGTGGTGGCACCCTTCGGCGAGGGCCGACTACCGGCTGTACTTTCTCAACGCGCTGCTGTTTCCGGCTCTGGCGGGCCTCTTGGTGTTCAGCAATGGCGGCATCGTTTCCCGGCTCGACGGCGCGCTCTCGCTTGCCGCGGCGGCGCCCTACGCTCCTTCTTCCCCCTGGGCGGAAGCCGCGCTGCGGGCGGCCTACACGGTCGTATTCTTCATCGCCTACGACTTCGCGCGCTTCGTGGGCCACAGCCTCATGCACGACGTACCGTTCCTGTGGCCCTTCCACAAGGTGCACCACACGGCCGAAGTGCTCACGCCCATGACCGCTTACCGCGTGCATCCCGTGGAGCTGCTCATCATGGCCTGGATCCCGGCGCTCGCCACCGGGGGGGTGACTTGGGCGTTCAACCGCTTCGCCGGCGCCGGCATTTCGGCCTACGCGTTCCTGGGCCTGCACGCACTTATCTGGTGCTTCAACCTCATCGACAACCTGCGCCATTCGCCGGTGTGGCTGCCCTACGGCAAGACGCTCGGCCGCTGGCTGGTCAGCCCGGCGCACCATCAGGTGCACCACAGCGTCGAGCCGCGGCACTGGGGCTGCAATCGCGGCTCCGACCTCGCCATCTGGGATCGCCTCTATGGCACGCTGTACGTGCCGGGCGCCGCGGAGGAGTTCCGCATGGGCCTGGCCGAGGGAGGGGAGGCAAGCTGGCATCGCGTGTGGTACAGCTACCTGCAGCCATTCAAGGAAAGCTTGCACAGCCTTTCAGCTCGCCTGCCGCGCAGCCCCGGGCAGCGGGCCTGAGAAGCCGAGCGTAGGCGCCTGCCGGCGCCCCTATCCGCCCGCCAGCCGCCGGATCTGCTCCACCGCGCTGTCGATCTTGAACTGGATGAAGCGCCGGCCGAGGGCGGGCGTGGCCAGCCTGGGGTCGCCGTTCACGCCCACTGTGTCCTGGCCGTCCGCCGCGCGCCGGACCTCGCCGCGGCGCACCGACGCGCGGTCCACGTACAGCAGCTCCGAGGTGTCGATGATGCCCGCGTGCGTGCCGTCCTTGAGCCCGTGCTCGGCCAGGAACTGTTCGGCCAATTGCTCGGAACGGTAGTAGAGGTCGCCGCAATAGACCACCCGCGTTCCCTCGTCGCGCCACTGCTCGTCCAGTTCCTCGGCCACCTGCTTCAGCACCTGCTGCCCGCCGCCGTGGTCGCCCATGAGAACGATGAGACGGAATCCAGCGGCCCGGGCGCTGCGCGCCTCTTCGCGCATCACCGCGGCGAAGGTCGAGCCGGAGACTGTCACGCTGCCGGGAAAGCGCATATGGCCGGTCTTGTCCTCGGCATCGCCCGTCGGCGCAAACGGGAGAATGGGATAAACCAGCGCATTGCCGAGCTTTTTCGCGATGGCGCGCGCCACGTGGCGCGCCACGGCGTTGTGCTTGCCCGTCGCCATGTGCGGGCCGTTCTGCTCGGTGCTGCCGGCGTACAGCAGCGCGGTGGTGCTGCCGGCCGCGACGGCGTCGCGCACCTCGGTCCAGGTCAGCTCTTCAATGAACAGCGGCGCGGCCTGCGCCCGAAAGGCGCCGGCCGCGGCACAGCACAGCGCCAGCACGCAACTCCATTTCACCGCCAACCGCATCGAGCCGTCCATGAATGCCTTGTCCGGATTCTACAGTCTGTACAATGCCATTCCACCCCAGCCCAGGCCGTGGTCGCAACCGGCCGCGGACCCGTACCCTAAAAGAAGAGCAATGAAACCGGGCTCGATTCCCATCCTCCTGCACGATGCCGCCGCGGTGGCGCTCGCATGGTGGCTGGGTTACCTGCTGCGCTTCAATTTCGCCGTTCCGGAAGTCTACGCGCAGGGCTTCGCGCGCACCTTGCCGGTGGTGCTGCCGGTGTACCTCGTGGTGTTCGCGCTGGCCCGCGTGGAGCGCGGCCTGTGGCGTTTTGCCGGCCTGCCCGACGTGGAACGCATTGTCGCCGCCGTGGCGGCAGCGGCGCTGCTGGCGCTGGCCGCGCTGTATGCCTCGGGGCTGAGCGTATACGTGCCGAGGGCGGTGGCCGTCATCGCGCCGCTGATGGCGTTTTTCATCATGAGCGGCAGCCGGCTCCTGTACCGGCGCATGGCGCAGAGCCGGGCTGAAGCGGCGGGCGGGCGCACCGACGTGCTCATCCTCGGCGCCGGCAGCGCCGCCGCCCTGCTGTTGCGCGACATCGCGAGCGGCTCGTCCGCCATGCGCCAATGGCGGGTGGTCGGCCTGCTCGACGACGACCCGTTCAAGAAGGGACGGCAGATCCAGGGTGTCACCGTGCTCGGCAGCCTGGCCGATTTGCCCGCCCAGGCGCGCCGGCTGGGTGTTGGGCGGGTGGTCATCGCCATGCCCTCGGCCTCACTGCAGGCCCGCACCCGCGCCGCCAGGCTTGCCGAGCAGGCCGGCGTTGCCGTCATGACCGTGCCCGGCATGGACGACCTGTTGTCCGGCCGGGTGGCGGTGTCGGCCATCCGCAGCGTGGAGCCCGAGGCGCTGTTGGCGCGCGAGGCGGTGACGCTGGACGAGCAGCGGCTGCGCGGCCTGCTGTCCGACAAAGTGGTCATGGTCACTGGCGCGGGCGGTTCCATCGGCGCCGAACTATGCCGCCAGATCGCGCAGTTCGGCCCCCGCCGGCTGGTCCTGTTCGAAGCCAACGAGTTCGCCATGTACGGCCTGGAACAGGAATTTCGCGCCGGCCATCCGGCCGTTCCCATCCAGTGCGCCATGGGCGACGTCAAGGACGGGGCGCGCTTGAGGCAGGTTCTGCAGCAGCATCGTCCGGACGTGCTGTTCCATGCCGCGGCTTACAAGCACGTGCCGCTGATGGAAAACGACAATGTCTGGGAGGCCGTGCGCAACAATGTGCTGGGCACCCTGGTCACGGCGCGCGCGGCCATCGACGCCGGCGTGGGCAGGTTCGTGCTGGTGTCCACGGACAAGGCCGTGAACCCCACCAACGTCATGGGGGCGACCAAGCGCCTGGCCGAGATGGCCTGCCAGGCCCTGCAGGCGAGCCAGGGTGGAACGCGCTTCATCACCGTGCGCTTTGGCAACGTGCTCGGCAGCTCGGGCAGCGTGATTCCCAAGTTTCGCGAGCAGATCGCCGCCGGCGGACCCATCACGGTGACGCATCCCGACATCGTGCGCTACTTCATGTCCATTCGCGAGGCGGCGCAACTGGTGCTGCAGGCGGGGGCCCTCGGGGAGGGAGGGGAGATATTCGTTCTGGACATGGGAGAGCCGGTGCGGATCGTGGATCTGGCGCGCAACATGATCCGGTTGTCGGGGTTTGCGGATGACGAGATCGCCATTGAGTTCACCGGGTTGCGGCCCGGTGAGAAGTTGTTCGAGGAGTTGTTGTTCGACAGCGAAGCGACCTTGGAGACGCCGCATCCGAAATTGCGGGTGGCCAAGGCGCGGTTTGTCGATGTTGAGTGGCTGGCGCGGCTGGTTGCCTGGTTGGATGAAGAGCGGCTTCGTTCGGATGACGAGATCAAGCTGGAATTGAAGGGGTGGGTGCCGGAGTATTCGCCGGCAAGTCACTAATTGACGTGGGATTTCGCCCTGCTGGCGAGGCACTTTCTTTTGCTTCGCCAAAAGAAAGTGCCCAAAGAAAAGGCGACCCTACGGGGGCGGTGGCTGCGCCACTTCCCTGCGGTGCTCGGTGTGGCGGGCCGGCGCGTAAACTCGCTTCGCTCAGACAAACGCGCCGGACGGCTCCCGCCACCCCTGCGCTCCTCGGCGCCCCCGAAGGGAGAAAAGTCAAAACCTAGTGCCTTGTAGTTTTCGGCCCCATGCGAACGGTCGTTAATCGGCACTGAAAGGCCCTCTCCTGGGGAGAGGGAGGCCTATAGACCGAAAAACTGCTCAGTCTTTGACTCTAGCGATTCGTATGACTTCCTGAATCCGCCTCAGGCTGCGCATTACCCTTGCCAAATGCTGCCTGTTCGCCACTTGCAAGGTGAAATGATTGATGGCGTACAGCCCGGCATCGTTGCTGATCGACACGTTGGAAATGTTGCAGCCGGCGTCGGCGATGGCCGCCGCCACTTTCGCCAGCACGCCGCGCTGGTCGAGCAGCGTCACCTTGAGGTTGACGTCGAACATGCGGCCGGTTTCGGGGTCCCATTCCACGTCGATCCACTTTTCCGGGTCGGTGCGCGAGCGCGCGGCGCTGGGGCAGTCGTGGGTGTGGATGACCAGGCCCTGGCCCTTCTTGATGAAGCCGATGATGGGGTCGCCGGGAATGGGGTTGCAGCACTTGGCGAATTCCACCGCCATGCCTTCGGAGCCGCGGATGACGATGGAGCCCGCGGGCTTGGCTTCCTTGCCCTCGGCCGGGTGGTGGTCCGAGAGCTGCAGGAGCTTGCGCGCCACGATGGCCGCCAAGCGCTTGCCCAGGCCGATGTCGGACAGGATTTCGGCCTTGGAGTGGGCGCTGGTGTCGCGCACCAGCTTGGCCCACTGCTCGGGCGGCACCTCGCTCAGCTTGGTGCCCAGGCCGCGCAGCGCCTGCCCCAGCAGCCGCTCGCCCAGTTCGCGCGACTCGCCCGCCTGGGCGTTTTTCAGGAAGTGGCGAATTTGCGAGCGCGCCTTGGCCGTGCGCACGTAGCTGAGCCACGCCGGGTTGGGGTGGGCGTGCGGCGCCGTGATCACCTCCACCCGGTCGCCGTTCTTCAACTCGGTGCGCAGCGGCACCAGTTCGTAGTTGATGCGCGCCGCCATGCAGCGGTTGCCGATGTCGGTGTGCACCGCATAGGCGAAGTCCACGGCCGTGGCGCCGCGCGGCATGGCCAGGATCTTGCCCTTGGGCGTGAACACGTACACCTCGTCGGGGAACAGGTCGACCTTGATGTGCTCCAGAAACTCGGCCGAGTCGCCCGAGGTGTTCTGGATGTCGAGCAGCGATTGCAGCCATTGGTGGGTGCGCTGCTGCACTTCGTTCAGGTCGGCGTCGCTGCTCTTGTACAGCCAGTGCGAGGCCACGCCGGCTTCGGCGATGTGGTGCATCTGCTGGGTGCGGATCTGCACCTCCACCGGGGTGCCGAAGGGGCCGATCAGCGTGGTGTGTAGCGACTGGTAGCCGTTCACCTTGGGGATGGCGATGTAGTCCTTGAACTTGCCCGGCACGGGCTTGTACAGGCCGTGCAGCGCCCCCAGCGCCAGGTAGCACGACGGCACGTCCTTGACGATGACGCGAAAGCCGTAGATGTCCAGCACCTGCGAGAAGGACAGTTGCTTCTCGTGCATCTTCTTGTAGATGGAGAAGATGTTCTTCTCGCGCCCCGACACGGTGGCGTCGATGCCGGCGGCCGGCAGCCGCTCCTTCATGGCGGCGAGGATCTTGTTCACTACTTCGCGGCGGTTGCCGCGCGCCGCCTTCACCGCCTTGGCGATGACCCGGTAGCGCAGCGAATACAGGTTGGAGAAGGCCAGCTCCTGAAGCTCGCGGTACAGGCCGTCCAGGCCCAGCCGGTTGGCGATGGGCGCGTAGATGTCCATGGTTTCGCGCGCCACGCGCCGGCGCTGCTCGGGGCTGACCGCCCCCAGCGTGCGCATGTTGTGCAGGCGGTCGGCGAGCTTGATCAGGATGACGCGCACGTCGCGCGCCATGGCCAGCAGCATCTTGCGGAAGTTCTCGGCCTGCGCGTCCTGCTGCGACTGGAACTCCACCCGGTCGAGCTTGGACAGGCCATCCACGAGGTCGGCCACCGAGCGGCCGAAGCGCTCGCTGATTTGCTCCTTGGAGACCGACGTGTCCTCCATCACGTCGTGCAGCAGCGCCGCGATGATGGCCTGGGAGTCGAGCTGCCACGTGGCCACGATGCCGGCCACCGCCACCGGGTGCGAGATATAGGGGTCGCCGCTCTTCCTGAGCTGGCCGTGATGGGCCTCGTCGCTGAACTGGTAGGCCTCCTCCACCCGAGAGATGTCGCTCGGGCGCAGGTAGCCTATGGACTGCCGCAGATCGGTGAGGGCGACAGCGGACATGGGCCGCCCTCAGGACATGAACGTGAAGCGCGCGCCGGGCGCGGCGCGGCTGGTGTGCTCTGGCCGCCGGAGCAGCGGCATTGCGTGGGCGCCGGCCGGAAGCAGGCGCCCGGGAAGGAAAATCAGCGTGTCACGCCGCGGATTCAATGCAATGGACGGGATTCCGCCTAGGTGGCGTTGACCCGGTTGAGGTATTCCACGCCCACCAGCCCGGCGGCGATTTCGCGCAGCGCCACCACCGTGGGCTTGTCGCGGCCGGCTTCGAGCAGCGGTGTGCCGCCCTGCGCCAGTTGCCGCGCGCGGTAAGTGGCGGCCAGCGTGAGCTGGAAGCGGTTGGGGATCTTTTTCATGCAGTCATCGACGGTGATGCGCGCCATGATTCACTCTTTCTTAATGGGTGCGGCCTGAACCGAGAACAAGGGGCCGAGGTCCGCCGGGAGGTCTCCAAGCACGGTCTGCGTGCGCAGCCGGGTGGCCCGGAAAACCGCCGCCAAATCCCGCTTGGCCTCCTGGAAATCCTTGTTAATAATAACATAATCGAACTCGGCCAGATGGCTGATCTCGTCGCGCGCGTTGGCCAGGCGCTGCCTGATCACGGCTTCCGAATCCTGCCCGCGGGCGCGCAGGCGCCGCTCCAGTTCGGCCAGGGACGGCGGCAGGATGAACAGGCCGATGGCCTCGGGAAATATCCTTCTCACCTGCTGCGCGCCCTGCCAGTCGATTTCCAGCAGGATGTCGCGCCCGGCCGCGCGCATGTCGCTGATCCAGGGCTGCGACGTGCCGTAGTGGTTGCCATGCACCAGCGCGCTTTCCAGGAACTCGCCGCGCCCCAGCATGGCTTCGAACGTGGCAGTGTCGACGAAGTGATACTCGCGGCCGTTCACCTCGCCCGGCCGCGGCGGACGCGTGGTGTAGGAAATGGACAGTTGCACCCGGCTGTCCTCGGCCAGCACGGCTTTCACCAGAGAGGATTTGCCCGCGCCCGAGGGCGCGGCGACGATGAAGAGCGATCCGGTCATCGGAGAGTGAGAACGCGTTCTGGTTGGGTGGTTAGGTCATTCGATGTGCTGCACCTGAAGGTCGCCCTTAATGATCAAACTCATTTTGAATTAGGAGCTTAGAGTAAATTCAGGAGTGACGATCAGGACTTGGCTACAAATCCAGCCGCACAGTGGAATTGGAACGCCAAGCAGAAACCATTGTACCGCCCCAAAAACGTTCCGGCGGGGACTCTGGGATTAGCGGTCAGAGAATCTAACTGCAATCTAGGCCGGCCCGTTAGCACTGCCAACAGCATTGTGCTCTGAGCTGGAAGGGTCGGGCACAGGCCGCGCTGCCGATGAGTGAGCGGAGATCGCGGGAGGGTACGGACTCAGCCGTCCCATACGTACTTGAAGCCATGTGGATTTGACCACCCCGCAAGGGTATGTTCGACAGCGCACAGACTGGAACACCGGAACCGGTCACGCTAACTCACATGGTCCCGCCGCGTAAGCCCGGACCTTTCCGCTGGTCGTTCACCCCGCAGCCCGAACCCATCAAAGCGCAACAGGCAGACACCAATGAACAAGAGACACGCCGGCGTTTGGATCGACCACCGTGACGCATTCATCGTCTTTGTCGGTGAAGGCGGGGAAGTGCACGGAATAAAGTCGGACGTCGAGAAGCATGTGCGGTTTTCCGGGCATGCGGTATCGGGGCACGGCTCGGCCGAAGACCAGCGCGACCGGCAATCCGCCGCCCACCTCGAAAAATACTACGATGAGGTCATCGCCCAAATCGGCGACGTGGGTTCGCTCCTGATCCTCGGCCCGGGCGAGGCCAAAGGCGAGTTCCAGAAGCGCCTGGCCGGCAAGGGCCACGCAGGGCGCGTAGCGGAGGTCGAGACAGCCGACAAGATGACCCACGGCCAAATCGCGGCAAAGGTCCGGCAGCACTACCAGAAATAAGCTGCGCGCGGAAACAGCGTGAAAGGCGCCGCCACCGCGGACCCGCCCGCATCCCCCATGCAGTTCTGGAGTCCCGCCGCCGCCGACGTATTCAAGCAACTTGCGGCAGTGCCGGAAGGACTGAGCACGTCGGAAGCAGCGCGCCGCCTCGTCCGCTATGGCGCCAACGTCCTCAAGCCCCAACATCGCTCCAGCGGGCTCTTGCTGCTGCTCGGCCAGTTCAACAGCCCGATCATTCTCATCCTGCTGTTCGCGACCGGGCTGTCGTTCTTCCTGCACGATACCGTCAACGCGCTGATCATCCTTGGTATCGTGCTCGCCAGCGGGTTGCTCGGATTCTGGCAGGAGCACAGCGCCACGCGCGCGGTGGAAAAATTGCTCGCGATGGTGCAAATCAAGGCCTGCGCGGTGCGCGACGGAAGCCCGTGCGACATTCCCATAGGCCAGCTCGTCCCGGGCGATATCGTTGCGCTGGGGGCAGGCGACATGGTGCCCGGGGACTGCCTCGTGCAGGAATCCAAGAATCTGTTCGTCGACGAGGCCACGCTGACAGGGGAAACCTACCCGGCCGAGAAATCGGCCGGAACTCTGCCTGCGGAGACGCCGCTTGGACAACGTACCAATTCGCTGTGGATGGGCACGCACGTCGTCAGTGGCAGCGCCACGGCGCTGGTCGTGCGCACAGGCAAACTGACCGAGTTCGGCAAGGTGTCCGAGCGGCTGAAACTGCGTCCTCCGGAAACGGAGTTCGAGCGCGGCATACGGCGATTCGGCTTTTTTCTCATGCAGGTGACGCTGCTGCTCGTGATGGCGATTTTGGCCGTCAACCTGTACCTGCATCGCCCGCTGCTGGACTCGCTGCTGTTTTCCCTGGCGCTGGCGGTGGGGCTGACGCCGCAACTGCTGCCGGCCATCATCAGCATCAATCTGGCACGCGGCGCGAAACGCATGGCGCTGGCCAAGGTGATCGTCAAGCGCCTGGCGTCCATCGAGAACTTCGGCAGCATGGATGTGATCTGCTCCGACAAGACCGGCACCCTCACCGAGGGCAAAGTGCGCCTTCAGTCGGCTTTGGACCCTGTCGGCGCGTCCAGCGACAGGGTGCTGCTGCACGCTTATCTGAACGCGGTTTTTGAGACCGGTTTTGCCAACCCTATCGATGAAGCCGTACGTGCCCACCGTCCGTTCGACGTGTCCGCGTATGCCAAGATGGACGAGATTCCCTACGATTTCATTCGCAAGCGCCTGAGCGTTCTGGTGGCGCATGACGGCACCCATTTGATGGTAACAAAGGGCGCGCTGAAGGATGTGCTTGCCGTCTGCTCGACCGCCGAGGATGGCGCGGGCGTGGTGGTGGACATCGCCCCCATGCGTGACCAGATTCAGGGCCACCTCGAGGAATTCAGCCGGCAGGGCCTGCGCACGTTGGGCGTCGCCTGCAAGAGCATGGGGAACACGTCCAGGATAGGAAAGACCGACGAGGCGGGTATGACGTTTCTCGGGTTTCTGGTTTTGTTCGACCCGCCCAAGGCCAACATTGCCGCGGCCATCGCCAGCCTCAAAGCCCTCGGGGTTTCGCTGAAGATCATTACCGGGGACAACCACCTCGTCGCGGCCAGCGTCAGCCAGCAGTTGGGTCTGTCGGGCATCAAGATGCTCACCGGGCCGGAACTGCAACAGTTGAGCGACGGCGCGCTGCTCAGCCGGGTTAGCGAGGTGCAGGTTTTCGCGGAAATCGAGCCCAATCAGAAAGAGCGCATCATCATTGCGCTCAAAAAAGCCGGCCACGTCGTGGGCTACATGGGAGACGGCATCAATGACGCCTCCGCGCTGCACGCCGCCGACGTCGGCATCTCCGTGGAGGGCGCCGTGGATGTGGCCAAGGAGGCGGCGGACATCGTGCTGCTGGAGAAGGACCTTAGCGTCCTCCTGAACGGGGTGCGGGAGGGCAGGACGACGTTCGCGAATACGCTGAAATACGTCTTCATGGCCACCAGCGCCAATTTTGGCAACATGTTCAGCATGGCTGGAGTGTCGCTCTTTCTGCCGTTTCTCCCCTTGCTGCCGACGCAGATACTGTTGACCAACCTGCTGACCGATTTCCCCGAGATGACCATTGCCACTGATCGCGTTGACGATGAAATGGTCGATCACCCGCGGCGCTGGGACATTGTGGCCATCCGTAAATTCATGATCACTTTCGGGTTGGTGAGCTCGATATTCGACTTCCTCACCTTCGGCGGATTGCTGTTGATTCTGCGCGCCGACGAGGTGCAGTTCAGAACCGGATGGTTTCTCGAATCCGTGGTTTCGGCGTGCCTGATAGTGCTGGTCATTCGCAGCCGCAGGCCGTTCTTCAGAAGCAGGCCCGCAAAATATCTGCTGATGACGACGTTATTGATTGTGGGCGTGACCGTGGCGCTGCCGTTCACCCCGCTGGGCGGAATATTCGGTTTCAGCGCGCTCCCGCCTGCATACCTCGCCTTGATCGCATCGGTTATCGCGCTCTACATTCTCAGCGCCGAATTGGCAAAGCTGATTTTCTACAAGGTGGTGAAGTTCTGATGAACACTCGCGCGCAAGGCGCCGTGGCGGAGCACTACTGCCTCAAGAACGGCGCGTCGATACGGATTCGCCCCATTCGCCCGGAGGATGCGGGCTTGGAGCAGGCCTTCATCGCCGCCCTGTCGCCGCTCAGCCGGCACGCTCGCTTCATGGGCGGTATCCGTGAACTCTCGCCCGAAATGATGGAGCGCTTCGTGAACGTGGATGCGGCGCATATGGCCTTCATCGCCGTGGCCGAGGGTGCAGACGGCTTGGAGGTGGGCGTGTCGAGATATTTCTCCGATCCCGGTGGGGAGTCGGGCGAATTCGCCATCGTCGTGGCGGATGCCTGGCAGGGTTTGGGACTTGGACGCCTGCTCCTGCGGAAAATTACTTCGGCGGCGTTCGCTCAAGGCCTGACGAAATTGACGGGGCAGGTATTGACCGACAATACGCGGATGCTTGACTTGTGCCGCTCGCTTGGCTTCTCAGTCTCTCGACAGAGCGGCGCGGACGATATCTGCGACGTGTCACTTGGGCTCTCCCCAGGAGCGACATGACCAAAAGGAGCTAGGAGACCTCTATCCCGTACGCGTAACGGGTGCAGCGCCTTTGCAGGCTTGGGCAGCATTTTCTCAAGCACCATTTGCCGCATGGTCTTCCCGGGTTGAAAGATACTATGTACGTCACCGCACAGATGAGCGAGCCACTTGAGTAGAGACTCTACTTGGTCGAGGATCGGTTCAAATTTCTTCGGTCCGCCACCGTGGTCGTTCATAGGAATGTACGCCGTGAAAGAGACTCAGTTCGAAAAATGCCTGATCGTCTATCTTCGCGTGTTGATGGCGTGGACATTCCTGTACGCATCTTCCCACCAGCTATTCGATCCGCAATTCAGTGCCTCGGCGTTCCTCGAGCACACCAAGACATTCCACGACTTTTTCATCAAATTCGCTCATCCGCCGCTGCATCAGGTCACCGACTTTCTGGTGCAATGGGGGCACTTTTTGATCGGCCTTTCGTTGCTGTCCGGACTGCTGGTCAGGGTGTCGGGCGTTTTCGCCATTGTGCTGATGCTGACCTACTATTTTGCCCATATGGATTTTCCGTACATCGAAAACAAGAACAACTTCATTGTTGACTATCATCTCGTTTACGCCGGAGTCATCGCGTATCTGATGGCAAAGCGGGCCGGCCACGTCCTTGGCCTCGATGGGATCTTGGCTCAGACAACTTTTGCCAAGGTACATCCCCGAGTGGCAGCCCTGGTGTGACGGTGTCGCGTTTGGCCCGGGCAAATCCCACCTTTGCGGCAGATATTCCCGGTTATCTGAAAAGCGTCTACTGGTGGGCCTATATTCATCCGCTCGCGGTACGGGTCTTCGAACGCGAATGGCTGATCAATCTGATTCTGCTTGGCAACTACAGGCGCCTTCGCGACGCGGCGCTGCGGGAATTCAGTGCGGTTACGTCACTTAGCGTTCTGCAAGTGGCTTGCGTGTATGGTGACCTCACTTTGCAACTGAGGAGGCGCATTGCGGGTCGCAGTGCGCTCGATGTGGTGGACGTGCTGCCGATCCAGCTCAGGAATCTTCAAAGCAAGTTGCCTCGCGATTCAAGGGTTTCTCTTTACCAGAGAAACTCGGCGGACCTTGGCTTCGCCGACGCGACCTACGACACGGCCTTGGTATTTTTTCTTCTTCACGAACTACCCGAGGACGTTCGGCGGACGACGCTCGCGGAAGTGCTCAGGGTGGTCAGGCCTGGCGGCAAGATCGTGCTAGTCGATTATCATCGCCCGTCACCATGGCATCCTTTGCGGGCAATCATTCGCGCTGTTCTTGGAAAACTCGAACCCTTTGCACTCGATCTCTGGCGGCACGAATTGACGCATTATTTGCCTGAGGGATTTAACTTCAACCGGACTGTCAAGGAAACCTATTTTTGGGGGCTTTACCAGAAAGTCGTGTTGGTCAAAGGTAAGTGCTGTCCCAAGATACTGGCCTCAACATGCGCGAAGCGAAGAACCTGGTCGCTTCGTTCTACAAGGAAATCTGCCTCCCACTGGTCGCGGGCTAGCAGGGCGATCTGGCCGGGTTCGGTACGTCAGGCGATTTTCCGAGCCGCCATGATAGATGGATGATCGGGCCGCCCGGTGGTATCCCAGCGGCGGCCCGAACGCTTTATAGGCGCGGCCTGGAGGTTGATGCGTTTTGTGAGCTCGCGGCTCGGCTTGAAGTGAAGCACGCGCTTGGCCTCCATGCGGACCTTGTCGCCCGTCTTGGGGTTGCGCGCCGTCCGCGGCGCGCGCTGCCGAGACGCGAAATTACCGAACCCGCGAAATTCGGCACGCTGGCCGGATTGAAGGTGTTCCCCAATGCGCGCCAGGAGGAGGTCAATGCATTTCTCGACATCCTGCGCAGCGAGATCAGGAAAGTGCCCTGAGACTCGACGGTACAAATCAGACCGCTTCATGAGGCTGTAGACAGCGCGCGAGCCGTTTCAACTCGTAGATGGCGGGGTCGGTTCCGAGCTGTTCGAGCAGCGCGCGGAACGCTGTGACCCCGACAGGATCCTGGTCTTCCTACTTGTCGTGGCCATCACCGGCGGCGGATAGTAGCCGGGCTCGCCTTGATCGCGCCCCTCACACACAAGGTAAAAAGTGCTCCGGCGGCGTTTAATCGGCTGAAGATATTCAGACCCTGGTTGCGCACGCTCGTCGCATGGACGCTCGCCGTGCCAGCGAGCATCGCAAAGGGCCAGGAATTTCTCGACGTGGTGTTCGAACCCAATGTCGCCCCGAGCGACTTCGGCACCCGAGCCGGCGGCTTGCTCGCCCTACGCCCCACCAATTTCATCGCGGCCTGCGCCGACTTGGTCGCAATCCCCGAAGACTTCCCGGGGATGATCCAGCGCTACAGCGCGATGCAGCTGCCAGTGAGCATCCTCTATGGGCGGGGCGACCGCATTCTCGACCCGCACGAGCACGGAGAGGTGCTTGCCGCCAAGCTGCCCGGCGCACAGCTCACGCTTATTGACGCAGGCCATATGCTGCCGGTCTCGGACCCTGAACGCGCGGCGCAATTCATCCGAGAGGCCGCAGACCGTGCGCTGGCGCAGCGCCCATGATCGTCAGGCCCCCGTGCGGAATTTGTCCGCCTCCATACTCGACCGTCGTCGCCGTCGCTTCTCGGTGATCAGGGTTAGATCGCGGTACGTGATAGCGGGGACGCCGCGCCGGCGGCCATGCCTTACAGGCTCCAGCCCCTGCGGCCCGGTGAGTCTGGGAGGCGTCCACTCTGAGCCCGGCACCTTTTCCAGTTTGCAGCCGACCGCCTGCACAAGAAAACCGGGGACGTGGCGAGAGAGCGGCCGGCGGTCGAGTGAGTGTCGCCAGCACGGACCTTTTCCCCGCTATGTGCGGCGACGCACAGACTCGCGTCATGCCCGCTCCCCATGCTGAGCATCATGAGGACGCCATTCCCCCGGGCACTACCGATCCGATGACGTGGGGATCTCTGCCGGCGCGCGCCACGCGCCTGATAAGGAGTCTCCAGGGACGCATCATCTTCTTCATTGCCAGCCTGTTGATCGTGGTTCTGGGCAGCGTGCTTCTGGTGGTGAACGAGGTGAATTCGCGCACGGCGTACGCCACTCTCGACGAGAACCTGG
>Ga0134124_10000581_pt1 | contig 30078 bp, 22 predicted proteins | sample KB304_FD_96880 | JGI IMG/M metagenome (GOLD analysis project Ga0134124, IMG submission 96880) | Terrestrial soil microbial communities without Nitrogen fertilizer from Kellogg Biological Station, Michigan, USA - KB3-0-4 | ecosystem: Environmental > Terrestrial > Soil > Unclassified ... | reverse complement strand
GCTGCGATTGAATCTTTCGATGAAGCCGTTCTGCATCGGCCGTCCAGGCTTGATGAACTCGAGCATCACGTTGTGTTGTTCAGCCCAATCAGCCAGCGTCACAGAGACCATTTCTGGACCATTGTCTAGTCTCAGCTTGCGCGGATAGCCGCGCACAGAGGCTATCCGCTCGAGCGTGCGCACGACGCGTGGCGCCGGCAGATTAAAGTCCACTTCGATCGCCAACCCTTCGCGATTGAAATCATCCATCACGTTGAAGGTGCGAAAGCGACGATCACCCCATAACGCATCGCTCATGAAGTCGGCAGACCAACACTCGTTCATTGCTTCAGGTACCACCAGTGGAGCAGGACATCTTGTTGGCAAACGTCTTTTGCCTTTCCGTTTTTTGTTTAGTTTCAGCGCACAATAAATGCGATGGACGCGCTTGTGGTTCCAACCATGGACAGCCGACGCAAACGCCGGAACAATTTGCCGAAGCCTTTCTCTGGTCGTTGCCAGGCCAGCTCCAGCAGTAGTTTGACGATTGGTCCATCGGCATTTGGTCGTGGCTCGTAGTGATAGACCGAGCGTTGCAGACCGAGGGCGTTACAAGCGCGCCGTTCACTTAACCCATACTCGGCCTGCAAAACCGCAACCAGCGCTCGCTTCGCCGCTGGCTTCAGAGCTTTTTTGCGATCACCTCTTTCAGCGCCCGATTCTCCAGTAACAGATCTGCGGAGATCTGCTTCAAGCGCCGGTTTTCGTCTTCCAATTCAAGCAGCCGCTTGATGTCTGAAGCTTGCATGCCACCGTACTTTTAGCCCCACCTTTCGAGCGGGATAATGACAACTTTCCGCCCATAAGCAAACGACAGAAATACGACAGCACCAGCCGATCGCGGTTAACAATCTCGGATTTAGAGGCTTAAGGCATCGCTTTCTGGTAAACAGAGAGCCCTCACCCAGTGCGACTCGTGTCCTTTTGTTCTCTACGATAGAATGCGTCTAAGTAACATTATGCCAGTGACAGCCTTACCTCCTGCCCCACAGTTCATTCACGTCACCGACCCTACCGTGAAAGCGCGGCTGGTCAACCTGCGTGAAAGCGTGGCGCCCATTCTTGCAAATAATTTGTTGCCGCATTTTACCGATCACAGTGTGGCACATTCCGATAGCTTAGCCGTATATGTAGACGATTTAATTGCCCCATTACAAGCCACAGAAAAGAGGCTAAGCCCGGACGAACTCTTCATCCTCTATGCAGCTTGCTACCTACATGACATAGGCATGCAGCATGGAAAAGCAAATGAAACCCAAGTTATTGCGGGCCTCAATTTGTTGCCTGCTTGGGGCGAGCTTACGCCTGAACAACAGAGTGAGATTATCCGGAGGCATCATGCCGCAATTTCTGCAGAAATGGTGCGGGCGTCCGTAAATGCGGCGGCTCCGATTATCGGAATTCAGTTGACGATTGATTATTCGCCGATGTATGTCGCGGCACTCTGTGAGGGGCACACACTCGCGGTCGAGTCAGAACGTTACAAATCCCTTATGACGGAAGGCCCAAAGATCAGAACTGAACTACTGAGTGGACTATTGCGAATCGCCGATATTCTAGACTTATCGCGAAGAAGAGCGAACAGGGCCAAGGCGTTGACGTTGAATCTCAATTTGGAGTCTCAGACACACTGGTGGAGACATCACTACACAGAGGACATTACGATTGACCAGAATAAAAACTTGGTATCTGTATGGTTCGATTTTCCGAAAAGCCACGATTCCGAATACCGCAGAGTGGTCCCGCAGATTCAAATGCCGTGGCTTCAGGAAGAGTTCACCAGACAAACGCCAGTCTTTCACCGATATGGTTTTGGGGTAGTGCTCTATTAGGAATGTTGCCGATTCCTGAGTCTTTTCGGTGCTAGGATGTTTCACCAACGGCACGGACTGGCCTTCGCGTGAACGAAGACCAGCCCTACACAGCCGAATCCTACCCCGTTAAGAGAGGAATTCGACCATGCAAAAAGATGTTACCACGGACCACACTGACAACCGACCTATCGGACTTGATTTAGATCGCGATGATTGGGAGTCAGCCCTTAAGCCCTACGAAGGACATCCCCACGCGGCACTCTTACTTGGCTTTAATGTAGCGGTTCTGCGAACGAATCTCGATAGGCAACTGATCAAGTGCCGACCAGTTATGGAAGCACTGGACGCCGCACTGGAAACGCTGTTTCCCTATACCGCGTTTCACAAGGGCTCCTTTGATCTGTTTCTCAAGTATGTGGATGGCAATCTCACGTTTGAAGAGGAACAAATGCTAAGCGCATTGGGCGTCAAACCACTCTGACCTTGCCGCTAAAATGAGGTAACCGAAAGGGCCGATTCGTCGGCTCTTTTGTTTGTCAATCGAAGTTCTCGCGTTACACGGATAGCTGGCCGTGATATTCTTCGGCGCAAATAAGCAAAGGCGACAAGCCCGCCAAAGCATTGTCGCCTAATCTTTTCTCACGCCACCCACACGGCGTCGCTGGTTTGAATTCTATACCTAAGTAGGAGATGCCAGCAATGCCGGATCACGAAACCGTTACGTATCAACGCAATCGATCTGCTGATGATCGAATGAAGCTATCGCGCGATGAGGTTAGCGTCACGCCGCTTGGAGATGGCACGTTTGTCGTGGCTTACCCAGATGCAACAACGCAACGTATCCATCCGCCGCGAAGCCGCGCCTTCATAGCCGAAGAAGCTCTTGAGTTTGCGCAGAAACTGTGGCGGGCAATCAGTGCGCGGCGAGCTCAAAATGTTGGCGAATAGCTTCAGCAACCCGACTCTTTGCGTGATAATCGATGTCAAGGCTGTCCACGACTGAAATACAATCTTCTGCGACGCTCTCAATAGTTTGGGCTAGAAAATCTCGAAGTTGATCGGCAGGAACGTCAAGAGTCCCATTAACCCTTCCTCGTGGACCGTGAAACAATTCCGCGCCCGCGCCGGGCGTGGGATAGCCGAAACGGAGCACGAGAGCAAACACACCTGTGGTATTCGGAAGCCAAGGTGTTGGACTGGCTGGCTTGATTGTGACGGCTTCTTCTGCGTACTGTGCAGGATTCATAGTCGCTCCTAACATCCAGCCTACTACTAGGCGGTTAGTAAATCTCGGATCGTCCAAACTGTCTGCGTGATACCCGATTCCATCCCCGGAGTGCAGCGAATTGATGAGTGAATACGGCAGAAATTATACCAGCAAAAGTAAAGACTCATCATGGCGTGAAGGTTGGACCACTTCTTACTAAACGCATTCGTCAATCTTGTAAGTCTGCGGACACTTGTGCGGATTGAGAGGTTCCCGCGCTCGACAATGCTGGTGCATATTCTTCTCGGATCGGGATTGCCAATAATTACTTTCGTCATTGTCTCCACCACTTCGGGTGGCGAATACTTTCGCTCGCCTTCTACGTCTTGCTTGCCATAAACTTTAATCAGTATGGCGAAGTCAACGCGCACTCCGAGCGAGTACGAAACCGCGTTTTCGTAAGGACGCCAACCGTCTGTGGTTAGCTGGAAGCGTCCGCTAGTCGCGTAGCTTAATTTCTCCGTGAACGCCTCAGTGTTTACGATGTCGCGTTGGCCCAAGTGCCACGCGAGCACAAGCTTTGTATTCCGTTCGATGCCCACAAAAGTATATGAATCGCCAACCTGAGGATCGGTAATCTGATTGTGTAGTTTGTGCCGATTCTTGAACTGCACGAAGCCCCAGATTTCATCCGCTTCGACATCCTTAACTGCGACGCCTTTAATCTTCGCATTCATAATGCGCTCGCATTTCTCGCCAGCGATCACTAGAAGATCCAAGATCGTCTTTTGGTGTGCGCCTGTGATTCTCTGAATCGAACGGATTGACATGCCTTCGAGCATGAGCTTGAGGATCGTCTCAGCCGTGTCGAGCGATAGGCGCATGTGACCGAGCGGGCCTTTAGGTGTTTCGTGTTCTTCTGAGAACGTGCGCTTACACTGTTTGCAGCGATAACGTTGAATACGTTGCGGGCCAAACTTTCCGAACTTCTTACAGAGGGACGAGCAGTTGTGACAGGTCATTTTGAGCCTTGAATCTTTCTGCGATTAGGCTCACAATGGATTTGCGAGATCGGACGTGAGCAATCGCGTTTGATTTTCAATGGCCTCGCTGATTGTTAGAAGCAATCGGCGGGGCTTTTCAATGCGAGTATATTACTCGCAGTAACATGTTTAGTCAAGCGAAATATACTACTTGCGGTAATATAATTTCTGCGCTAAGATGCGTTGCATGGCTAAAGTAAAAAAGATCGTTTACTACTGGAAGTGCGAGCGTTGCGAGCACGAGTGGCCGCCCAAAAGTGAAGACGAGCCAACGTGGTGCCCGAAGTGCAAAAGCCCGTACTGGAACAAACCTCGACAAAACAAACGAGCTATGGCGGCTCGATCACGATAGTGATCTCACCAGTCATGGATAGGCTAATGAGTAACGTGGTTGAGCCCACGCGCACTATTTGTGCGACTGGTCCACACGCCGTAACACGCTTCTCTTGCGGTCGAACCGGAAGCTGCGTTACCATGCAGACACTTCGAGCCCTTCGCCCGAAGGCGTTTTGGTTGGAAGCCATAAACGTTCGCCTTTCTACGATGCGCCGGGAGTCCAGTCCCGGCGTTTTCGCGTTTACCTCTCTATAATTTCAACCTCATCTCAATTTATTTAGGCCCTAAATAAAAAAGCCGCACACTCCAACCCCGATGAGACAAAATAGCTGTCAGATCGGACTCAAGAGTTGCGGCGACTTCGGAGGCTATCGAACAACGGCTACGCAGGTGCTTATGACAATCAGCCTAACGGCAGCGGTCAAAAGTGGCTGTCAGCGGCGGTTCGCTTAACGTCTCAGTAACGACACTTACTCGGGCCTTCACTTTTATTCAGTTATCAAACGAGCCGTATATTATCGAAAGTAATATTCAAGGTCAACGATTTTTACTCCAAAGAAAAAACACCCATGCGCTAAAGCGGCAAGTCAGTATAGTGATATAAGCAACCTCATGGATGGAAAACCCGAGATGGCGTTTCTTCGACAGTCAAACTAAGGCTAATGTGAGTGAGTCGTCGTTCTCTACGTCCGACTACCGCCGATGATCGACTTGCCGAGATCTGCGTTAAAGTTGACCGGGCCAAAAAGCACCTCACTGATTTCGAGGTTGAACTCCGCGCCTTTTTGGACTCCGACCCATATAAAGTTGGAACCAAGCCTGATCCTAAGACTCCGAAGGCTATCAAGTATTACATCGTAAGTGCCGCCGATCCTCCTCGCCTTCTCGCTGCTATCGCTGGCGACGTGATTCAAAACCTGCGGACTGCATTGGATCATCTGGCGTTCCAACTCGCTTGGCTGAACGGGACGCGGGATAAACGGATTCTCAAAAACACCTACTTCCCGATCTCTGAGAACGCCGCGAGATACAAAGCCGAGGCGGGTGGAAAAGTAAAGGGAATGTCGAAGGTTGCTGTAAAAGCTATCGAACGGTGCAAGCCGTACAAGAGAAGGGATGACCCTATCCTGTGGCGTCTCCATAGACTCAACAATATAGACAAGCACCGCGCCTTGCTCACTGCCGGAGTCCACGTTACGTCCTTTATCCCCCCTCCGCTCCTCAGAGTGGGATTGCTCAAAGCTGTCGCCGCTCAGGAAGGATGGCCCGTTAACGCTAGTGACGCGGAGATTGAGGCTATTGCTATCTCCATGCCCCTCCGAGGCAGAAGTGCCCCTCTGAAAGTAGGCCACGAACTCAGACTGCCGTTCATCAGCCTCCCCGATATACCGGAACTCAAGCAGGATATGCGTTTCACCTTTGCTGTAGCGTTCAATGAAGCGGGGATTGTCAAGGGTGAACCGATTCTTGAAACACTGCATGGAATGGTCGATCGCGTTGAGAACCTGATTCTCAATTTCAAGCCGCTGTTGGCGTGATCGCCGGGATGAGGACTTATTCATCTCTCACCTCTCGGCGGCAACATTCCTGATAGAGCACTACCGGTTTTGGATGGTCGTTGACTTCGGTAGTTAATGATCGCCCAGATAGTGCTTCTGAGCCGATGCCGGATTCGGTAATGGCCGAAATGTTGAAGCAACTTCATCGACAATTACAGTGGGCCGAAGAAGAGCATCGGCAATTAGTGGTGAAACTTTTCGAGGAGTCACAGCCTCACATAGATCGTAGATTGGATGAACTCGAAACCAAGAAGCCATCGCTTTCTCCCGGTGAGTATCTCAAGGAAATGAGTAAATTCGCTGCCGATGTGTCGGAGTTAGGTGGCAGACGAACCGCACGTCGTTTGCTTGGATCTGCATATGATGCCGGACAAGCTGAGTTGAGTCCTGGAGAACGTCTTGAAATCACGGTGCAACTAGTCAACCTGTTAAGACAGGAGGATGACACGAGGGGCGCAGTCAATGCTTTAAAACGTTTGGTTCCTCTCGCAGAAGCACTTCCTGATACAGATCCCAAAAAACTTTCATTCTGGAAAGCCTGGGCTTTGTCGCTAGCTGAGGAGTTGGCCTATTCCGATGCAACCGCGGCTTTTAATCGCGCCATCGAGTTGTCAACGAATAAAGAGGAAAGGGACGGCTTGCGAGCCGAACTCGCTGAACTATACCTGCTATGCGGCAATATTGATGAAGCCCTAAAGATTTCGGCTGAGGATTCTGCAAGTGATTAGAAACCTATCTTCGGGAACGAGAAAAATCATGGTGAACTGTCGATGCCTTGGCATGTTAGGCAATATCGACTCAGCGGTTGCAAAGATCGACGAGGTTTTGGCTAGCGGCGGAGAAATGTCAGCCTTAGATCAGGTTGCTCTGTTATCACTGAAGGCGGAATTACTATATCTGGAATATCGAGAAGATGAATCACTCGATGTCTTTGAGAAAGCTATTGAGCCCAAACTTGAACGAGTCAAACAGCAAGAGAAGTTCGTTACATCTCAGAACAAACATTACGTGTCAAGGGCTGCTCTTAGATTTGACGATCACCAAAGTGATGTTTCAAACGATCAGTTTGAATTAGTCGGCACAAAACTGTGGGATGCACCGGCGATGGTTCACGCCTACGAATCCGCATTCGCTGGAAGGCATTATGAAGCGCTCCCTGCTCTCTGGCGCGAACTGGTTAACTCTTACAGGCAAGGTACCTGGTCCTATTATCGCCAAGCTTCAAAGCGTCTCACGCGTGAGTTCTTACAGATCGGTTGGGCGCATGCGGCAGACGTTCACGCTATCAACTCGCAGAGCACCGAATTCGTGAACATCATAGGAAGTACCCTTCTGGCTTGGCGAAAACCAGAACTGACGGCGGTTGTGATTCAGCGGATTATTCACCAAGCAAACTTAAAGCGCCATTCGACGATCGGATGCAAATTATTAACGCAAATCGCAGATGCCATACCTGACGACCAAATGGAGGTAGTCCTTAAATGGCTACTCAAGAGTGCTACTAGTCAACCGCAGAGTCAGTCAGGTAAAAGCCTTATAGGCGCGTCATGGGAGACTATTCGAAGCCTAACGCCTCGCCTTACGGGAGAACAGGCCAAGGAGTTAGTGCAGGCCGCTGTTAATCGAGAGTCATGGGCAAAAACGAAAGCTGATTATCTACGGCCATTTTTGGTACAAGTTGTGAATGAGTGTGTATCACTTATACCCATCGGAGATTTGGCGGGACTTGCACAGGGAGCTATTCATATGGCTTCTGGAATGTCGCAAGACCTCAACTACGATAAAGACGTTCTAGATTTTTTCCATCATCTTTACCAAAGAGGGGACACTACAACAAAAAAACTAATTCGTGATGCCTTGTATGATACGCCCTCTGTCAATCTCGATTTCGTGAGGTTCGCAAAAGACTTTGGGAACGATATTGAAAGCAAGGAAGAGGTGAACAAGTTGTCTGAGCGTTTTGCGCAAGATGTAAGGCTTCAAGTCCAACATCTGTCACCCGATCAAGACCCGATTAAACCACAGGTGAGCCTTGGCATGGCGACGGCCCAATCTGGTGATAAGAAAACGGCTGTGAGTCTTTATTCCGATATGGGACTGAAAGCGGTTATTGCCTACCGCGCATTGCTTCCACTGGACACTTTAGAGTCCGTTCTAGCAGCGGTATTGGACATGCTGCGGGAACCGGAAAACATGTTGGCGAATAAGGTATTGATGATCAACGCCATAACCGGCCTTTCCGACAGTCTTAGCAAAGAACAGGCTGAAATTGTCTTTGAAGTTTTAGAGCCAATCGCAAGGGGTGAGATAGCAGGGCTCGATGTAAGCGCAGCATTTGGCGACCCCAATCATCCTCTAAATCCTTTCAAAATAAAGTTCGGTGAAGCGGCCACAATTCAAGGCGGTGCGTTGTACGCTCTTGCTTCTATTGAATCTTGTATTCCAGGGGTATATGGAGACCGTTTATCGAAACTTGTCGAGGAAGGAATGACGAATTCAAACCCTGAAGTTCGTGAATTAGCTTTCGTGGCGGCGCAGCAAATGCCAGTACTGAATGAATCCGCAGTGATGAGAACATTATCGGCGACTAGGGATTACGTCTCGGGTGTTGTCCAAGAAGCTCTTCTTACTCTGAATACCCACTTTTGTGATACCACTGCGTTTTGGTATTCAATTGCTTATAGCTTAAAGATGGCGGTCCAATCCCCCGAAACAAATGTTCGCCGAGTTGCGGCATTTACAATCATTAACCTCACGCCTAAGTGCACAAGCGAAGTTGTGACTGAACAACTAGCGGAGATGGAACAATTATTAGCCGCCGATTCGAGTTTCACTGTTCGTAAAGAAATATCGCTTAAACCTGTTGCCGATACATAGGAGTTTATTCATGTCAGCGGACAATGCCACGCCGACATCGAGTTCTCGATTCAGAGGTCCAAATGTTTTCTTGCGAGGCGTTGGAGTGTCTTAGAAGCATGTGGGGGAACTGTGTCGGTTTTAAATGGAAACAGGCGGTTATAGGTGCAAGCTAGAGCAATCGTAACGGGCTGCGATCCGCGATAAATGTCACAACGTAACAGCGCACAGTTAGGTTGCAGGTTTCGGGAACTCAAGCGATAAAGTGCGCTAGAGCCACTCAAACAGATCACAATTGGAGTATAAAGAAACAAGGTTGGATGGGGACTTGAGGCGTTAGAGACATCGTAACAGGACGCTGTGGCTGCTTTCCGTAGTTGAGTCCGACTAAAATCTCCATCAGACGGATTAACGTGGTTCCTCCGCCTCCATTGGAACTTTTGGCGTTGACGGGCCAATGTAGGTAGCCCGAAGTTGGTCAATCCGAAAATAAAGATCTGTTCCCACTGGCAATGTCATGTTGGGCCGATGTATGAGCACCCTTCCGAGAGTCCGAAGCTGCGCGACTCCATAGAGGATTGGGCCGGCAGGAGTGAAGTACGGAAGCCCTCCGTATAGATCGTCCCCTCCCTGCGACCTGTTTTCTGTGCCGAACTTGTCACCTTTAATTCCGACGGCCTCTGAATCACCTGCCAAGCTCCAGGTCTCGCCTTCAGGCGTAACCACTTGCTTAAGTGAGCACGTGAGATCGAAGCGCCACCTACCCGGTTTCAGCACAATGTATTCATTGTTCACTCTACCTATAACAATATAGTCTGTTGAACGTACTTCGACGAGAATTTGTTTGGGCTCAATCTTCAGCAATGACCGCTGCTTGACCCCGGAATGTCGCCCGGAGATTACCGACTCGACTAGGAAGTCGCGGTCAGCGTACTTCCCCTGATTCGGGTTTTCTATAGGCGCTCGAAGCTGTAGTGTGCGACCAATAGATTGGCCTTCATCCAATTTCTTAGTCGTCAGGCTTGCGTCTAGTCCCACTCGCAGCACCGCCCCAGGTGTTAGTGGAAGAGAAATGTTCTTGCCGGATCGCCAGATAAACCTTTGCCCATCAGCTCGCGCCGGCTGATCAATAATTAGACTCTCTTCCACTACCTGTAACTGCGGTAGACGTCGAGGTCGAGTCGTAAGGGTCGAGTCGTCCGACTGCGCCGCAATATCAATCACGGCGCAGAACACTAAGCTGATGATAATGGACAATCGGAGCATTAGTTGTTACCTCCAAGTCACCGGACGTTCATTGCTAAACGTGTCGGACCATAGAAACGGGGGGCCGGGGGCAGAACGACGCCCATGAAATTAAGCCGAGAAAGGTCGCTGAACTTTATGGTGCGTGTCGTCTTACGCAGAGCGATGGCGTAATTGCATTCAGTCACCGTGATCGATGCACCGCTGACGTAATCGACGATTGCTACGTGTCCGTAAGGGTTCATAGTGCCGTTCTTCATTTTGGCCGGACCAAAAACGAGAATTGAATTCTTCACGATCGCAGATGACCGAGATGAAATTGCAAAACCGGCGTTAGAAGCATTCACTAGCCAATCTTTCGCATTCCCCCCCCAAGTTACGTTTCGGCCTGTTCTGGCTCGATATACATCTGCAGCGCACTGAGTGCATTGACCTGAGGGGAAAACGTGATGCGCTGAACCGGCACCCTTGCCTGGGTCAAATTCCTGGTTCGGATCCGCCATCGCATCCGATCGGGGCGTGTCGGATGATTGGGTCTGACCCACTACCGACACTGAGCAGAGAGTTGTGAATACAAGTGTCACGATTAGCATTGAGATTTTGGTAGTCATCTTTTCTCCTCATTTGAGCAGGCTATACCGCCTCCTCAACCCGCTTGGGGCTTTCTAGTGCCCGCAATACACGAGGGTTGGACATTGCGATCCAATAACCCCGGACTATGTCGCCCGTGCTTGCAAGCTTTAATTAGTTTCGGAGAAGCGAGATATTCTGACTGGCCTGAGTCTACAGTTGCTTTCCGGAAAGTGAGCAGCTTAAGATAGACTTGTTGGCAGCCCGGTCGAGTTATCTCGATTCTGGTTGTCTCGCCGGTTCAGTGTTACGACTGAACCGGCTCTTTCTTTTTCCCTTCGCGCAGGATGTCAATGTCACACTCATATATATAACGTTTGACTCACGCTTTTTTTTGCGAGGAGTTATTGGTGGCCTACTAAAAGCTAATTGACACAACGAAGCTGGTCCATGGGGGGGTAATTCGAATCAACCCAGACGTTAGCCAGAAATTAGAGCTCTTGTGCTTGCGCTGCTTACCGCAAATGCTGCTTTTAAGAAACCTGCTACCAAAGGTGCTTTCAAAGATGTCATAGCTCTCGTTGCGGTACACTAACGTCTCTAGCCATTCGCTTCATAACGGCGGGCGAATGCGGCGCACTGGCGATCCGTAATGCCCATCACCTCGCGAGCTTCACGGTGCTGATCGTCCGCGCTATTAAGCGGCCCACGATCTCGGAACGACGTCGTTGTTTCTCATTCAAGGTGATTGTCCCCATGCTGCTAGCATGCGGACATTTTCACTGAGCAGTTAAGCGGACATTTTGTTTGAGCAGTAACAAAGGTGCTTTCAAAGGTTGACATTTGCACCCGGTTCGGATATTAGAGGGCTCCGCCTAGAGTTTGGTGGGCGCGGAGACTCTGCCGTGGCTGCTCCTTACGCCATATCTCGCAAAATCGAAGCCCTTTGAATGCTTGTGCAAGCTGGTAGGTCCGACCCTCGCTCGAACTATGAAAGCACTTAAGCTCGTTCGATACTCTGTTCTGCTCATGTCGATCGTGGGAATAGTTCTTCCACTTATCTCCGTATCAATTCGGAAAGAGACGCTGGATCGCTATAACCTTCGATGGCACCAAGCTTTTAATGAACAGACTCGGGTGCAAACAGTAAGAGTACGAAATGCGGGAGATGAACGGTCAGGTAAGCTTATTGTCGAAGTTCTTGCTGACAAACCAGGCTTGTTTGGAGACATCGAAACAGCATCATCAGAGGCCAATCCATCCATTTCCCTTGTGAAGGTTGCAGGAAGCACTTGCTTGACCTCAGATTGCAAAGCCATCTTCTCGCAATCTGAGAGGGAACAGCTTGCGCGGGCGGCCGACACAAACGACCACTCCACCATAGCTGACATTGAAACCGTTTTTGATGAAATTCTTATTGAGCGACTACGAACTGCGGGAAGCAAGAAAATCGCCGTGGGTCTTCTCGGTGATGGTCCATTTAACAGCGAAGATGTGCATCGGCATTGGCACGAACAGTGTAAAGAACGGGCCCAGCCCATTGAATGTCGAAAAGTTGATTCTGTTATTTTGGACTGGGAGATGGCGAAGCAAGCATATTACGCTGAGATGTTAGAAACGTGGGGCCGTTCTGCGGGAGTTGCTTTTGTTAACATCCAGAAGAATCCGAACTCGGGTTTCGCGCTGATATTTCAGCTTGATCCCGGTGAGGTTCGGATAGTCAAGATCCATTACTCTCATCTTTCGGGGAAAGCCTTACCATCTGTCGTTTCAAATACAGGTGATCAGACCACATTGGTTGCCAACTCATACGATCTGTTTAGTACTTGGATTTCATTCTTCTGGACCCTCCATCCCCGTATTACGATTCTTATTGCTGTCGCAATCCTAGCATTGCTTCCGTTGATGAGGTTTTTCGTGCCGCTACATCTAATCTCAACGAAACGACTTTTCGATGTTGCCGTTCGGAACGACGATTACCAATTCTGGAAAGAAGCGCTCGAGCGACACCGATTTTACATTTTGCAGCAATATCGAGAGCTGAAAAAAAGCTTAAATCCCAATCTCGTAATGGACTCTGAAGAAGTGATTGATTATGTCCGTAGTCGAATGACCGACCAATTTAAATCGGGGAAACTGCCAATGACAACACAAACACATCTCGATATGTTCATTCGGAGCGAGTTAGAGGACTTGGTTTCACCACCGTAGATGGATATAGAACTAGCCCTATTTCGGTTTCAGAGAGATCCTAGCGACGAGAAAGCTTGGGACACGATCGTTCTGTGGGCGTACAAGCCTTTGGTCGCATATGTGGCGAGTCTGTTAGTAGATTTTAATGTATCACCTACAGAAACCCCAAATGACATCGTGCATGACGTTTTGATAAAGTTCCAAGAGCGCGGTAATCTCCGCAAGCTACATTTAAAGTCTTCTGTCGAACTCGGGCGATATTTGAGAAGAAGCTGCAGAAACCGACTTATAGATGAATACCGACAGACTCAGACAGCTAGGGAATTTGTGGATTTTTTAGGACTAACATTCGACGAAGCATTTCCGGACCATCACAACATCTATCGGGAAATCTTCATCCGAGAGATTATCCAACTTCTCAAACCTGAATGCGGAGAAATCCTCGAAATCTACGTGACACAGCAGCTTACATTGGCGGAAATGGCCGAAGTGAGAGGTTCCTCTCCGGCAGCCTTCAACGCCAAGTGGTATCGGTGCCTAGAGCAAGCTAAGGAAATTTTTAAAGCAAAAAAAAGTCGGTCTCAAACGTTATATGAATAGCTGAGGGAATAAGAATTTCTCGCTCTGCCGTCGTATGAATGGTAGTTTAATTTTTAACGAGTCTTTTGACTCTTTCTGTTGGACTCCCTCGGTGGGCGAACACACTGCGTCTACCGTTAACCTGCCCTGCTTCGTTCTCACAGGAAGCGTATGTCCAAAAAACCAATATCTACAGAGCAACAAAACGCGCTCGTCCCCGATTCAATCGAAACATACCGGCAAGAATACGAGGAGAGTATATTCAGATTTTTCGAGAGATTTACGTCCGGGACTACGCTCTACCTGGACTGCCCATCAGGGTCTAAGTTGTGGCTAGCACAGACAGATGAACGAGATGCGATGTCATCGGAACATATATCTCAGTGTCCTCGTTGTCAGACTATTCTGCAGATGGTTCAGAGCAGTGACGAGCCGCAAATCCCTGTTCTAAAACCGCAGACCCAGAGTAAAGAGTTTTGGGCCTCTATGTTGAGAAGCCTGAATGGGCTCTATAGATTTTCAAAACCGCAGCATGTATTGCCATATGTGATGGTTGTAACGGTTTTACTCGCGGTGTTGGCGATAGTCTATATTCAACGCTCAAGTACATCATCGCACCCTCAACTAATAGTTTCAGTTCCAGAAGATAAATATTGGCTCGTGCGGAATTGGCTCATACAAGCATTAACCATTGAGCAAGATTTGTCTCTTTCTCCTCCAGAGAAAATCAAAAAGCTTCGAGATTTAGACACCAACTTTCCAATAAATGAAAAGCTGAAAGAGGTGCGGAGTGCAAATCTGGAGAAAGGAAAGCGTGCTGAGTTGTTTCAGCTAACTGAAAATGTGAGGAATCGACTAACTATTCTGAAAGCGCACAATGACGTGCGGAGTTTGCGAAATGATACGCCCGTTCTTGGAATGGCTGTTCAGCAGGAGAGTGAGCCGGCGGTGACTGAAGTGCTGGCGGCCGTGTCACAGACCACAGCTAAAGAGGCTGGATCAAATGCAGAGTTAGAAAACGCTGCAGCGACTGTCAAAGCACTGGAGCAAGTGCGGTTTACTGGATTAACGGATCAGACGATTGAGTTAACGATTCTCTCTGCTGGCGAATCACCGGAAGAACGTAAGCGGATTGAAACAAATTTGAATGCAATCCAAAAGCAACGGCAGATTTCCATCAAAGTAGATTGGACTTCGAAGTCGGGGTTTCGTTCGTCTTCGACACCGCCGAATAGCCTAAAGCCAACCTTGGTTTCCAGCAATCCATTTTAATAAAGGCCGTGTTCTAAAAGAGCGTTCAACAGTTCATTGGGATAGCAATGTGATAACACATATTCAGTTTCAGGCACATTACCCGGCCGTCTAAGTGTGTGGGGAAAACTGTGTCGGTCTTGAATGGAAAAAGGCGTATATAGGTGTATACTGATGCACTCCTAACGGGCTGCGATCCGCGATAAATGTTAGTAAATGTGGTCACAACGTAACAGGCGCACTGTTAGGTTGCAGGTTTCGGGACCGTGAGGTCGGAGGTTCGAATCCTCTCGCCCCGACCAGTTAAATCAAGCATTTACGGCTACCTGTAAAGGTGGCCGTTCTTATTTTGTGGCAGGATTGTGGCAGACGCGCAATCTCACCGCTTCAACCGCAGCTCGCTTGGCTCGATCCGTTGCGTGAGTGTAGCGCCGCGTAGTTTGCGGATCAGAATGTCCCATTGTAAGCGTCCCTTAAAACAGCGGGTGATGAGGCGCTTCAAGTCCGCCGATCATGCGCAGCGTTTTCTCTCGGCCAACAGCTACGGCGCTGTAATGACGCTGAGATTTCGGCGCTTGGGAAGAAGTGATTTGCGTTAAGGGGATCGCCAACTGACCAAAGGACGAAAGTCGCTTCAATCTTAGCCTTTAGTTGTCACTTGGTGATTATGTGAGTTAAGTTGACAATACCCATGTGGGACCCCGTCCGTTAAGAACGGGAGTCCCACATAAGAGTGTAGCTCGATCAAGGTTTCGGCTCGCGCAGGCAGAAACCGACAGAGGCTTCGTTGCTGTGGCTCCCCTGCCCACTATTTACGTTGGTTCGGTCTGAGACCCCGATTGTCAAAGCGTAACCACACGGCTTCATGCCCGTCGTGTTGAGAGTGAAGGTCCCGGATGTAATTCCTGGATCAGGAATCAGGGAAAGACCCGGAGGCAACACCAGACCACGCGATCCGCGAGGTGGAACTGGCAATACTAAGTTTGCCGGCCCCGGTGGTCGCAGCACAAACGAGAATCCCCCGAAGTGACGATCTGTAGCGGTATATGTGCCAGTGAACGTCGCGCCAAGCTCAAAGTCAGCACATTCAACTCCACCACCCAAATCGATCTCCAGCTCCGCTTTCGGAGCGATGTTGTCCACGAGGACAGTTACGACATTGCTATGTATGTCGTTGGCAGGATTCGCATCGACCTTCAAATCAAGTCTCAAGTCGAAACGAATATTGTCGTCGGCAATTGTTGAAAACCAGACTGACAGGATGTTGCTCTCTACGAACTGGAACGGTCCAAAGTCATGATAGTCGTAGTAACCATTCGCATCCGCGTGGATTACAACATCGTTTTGGATTAACACACTGCCAGTAAAGGTGTTCACTGTAATAGTGATTCCGGTTGGCTCATTGGTTAATGGAACGTAGGCCGAATCAGGAGCTCCACTCGGTTTACGCATGATCCGGTATTTCGACGCTGCAGTTCCGTTTATGATCTTTCCGGCGAGGGTAATCCTGCCGCCAAACGGAGCATCGTCGAAGCTAACGCCCGTGTGAATAGCGACAGCATCCTGGGCGAGGCCGGCGCCGTCAATCTTGCTTTCCGGGATATCCCCAACCGCGGTCAACAATGGAACCTGCTCTCCGGGTTTCACCTCGATACCGGGTTTGATGTGGATAAGAGTTTCCTCACGGTTGCCCCAGACTGGAATGAAGTTTGGGTTTGCACATGGCGGTGGCTGTTGCCATGAGAGGATCGCCCGAATTTTCATAATCCGCGCGCCCTGCCTGCACGGTTTGCGATATTGATCGAGGTTGACGGGAAGGAAAACAGCGTATTCCAACCCACCTTCCGGTAAACGATCAGAGTCGTAAGCAGTAACTGAGGTTGTGCCCAGACAGGTTTCGAACGAACCGTTGTTGTCGGTATCGGCCCAGAAGGTCACAAACTCTTTGCTGCCAGCGGTGCATGGACCACCGGAATACCCGTTGGCTTTCTTTACGCGAATGATGCCGGCCAAAAGGTTTTCGTCCGGGCTCAGACCGATGCAATCGAGCTCTTCATAATCCTTGTTCCCGTCCACTGGGAAAAACTTATCGAGGATCTTGGAGAGATCAACTCCGAAATTGGGCAGAATTTTTGCAGCGCCTGAAGCCAGTATTGTCTCGCTCGTCGTCGACTTGCTGATCAAACTCTGCACTTCAGTGAACGCGAACCGGTGTGGTTCGACGTCTTTGTCCTTGTATAGCTTGTGGAGGTCGACCGCACTTAGAACCTTCGGCGGCGGGGTAGTAATAAATTGCTCCGGATCCACGAACTCTTTGACCTTCAGTAGATCGAGATCCAGCGCTTCGGATAGATCGGTAAACCTGAACCTTCGGAACGGCTCAATTTGAATGTTTGTGTTGTGGATGTCACCCCAGACCGGCTGGAAGTCGGGAGTGTTTGCAGGTGGAGGCACGTTCCAGCTAAGAATTGCACGGACACGCGCGCGGTTTGGGAAAATGCAGAAGCGTCTTGGCAGTTGGACCGGCAACGTCACGGCATACTCGAGTCGTTTTGCTTCGGTAGTGCCGGGAATGTCAAACGCCGAAAAACTTCTGAGACCAAGATCCTGCCAGGTGCCGCCGTTGTCGAACGAGATATAGAAGCGGACAAACTCTTGTGTCCCATTCGAACACACGTCGCCGCCATAGCCTGATGGTTGCTTAACGAAAAGAACAGCCTCAAGCCGGTTAGCCTGTGGCTGAAACCCGACGCAACCGATCGATTCATAGAATGTATTGACCTGAATATTGACTTGCGGCTGGAACTGGCTGTCTTTCAGGTTTCCAAAGTAATTCGGATTAGCGAGGATGAGAGCTTTAAATTGTGCTCGTTCTTTCTCGAATCCCTTTTGAGGGGGTTGTTGAGTCTGAGTTGGGTTTTGAGGGGAACTTTTTCCAGTTGGCATATATTGCTCCTGTATCACTAGGCTGACGTTTAGAGGGTGAGGTATCGAAACAAAAAGAGATCAGAGCAGCATCCACTACTCTTTTGGTTGCTCCATCTGCGATCGACCACGGTTGGACACAGAGGAGTCTCTTCTTTCAACCCTTAGTGGGCGTTCGGGCAAAAACGTTTCATCTAGGAATGGAAATAGACGGTGGCGAGAGTTTGGTGAGGGAGCATGCGTTGCACAAAAGGGTCGCAGTGCTGAGATTTTCTCTCTGTGAGAAGAACGCTATCGTGACTTCATATGCAATGCTACCCCAATGTAACTATTTTTTTATCACGCGAACTGTATAGTCGGCGACGGGTTCGTAAGTTCCGAAGGATGTGCGACCCTCTACGCTCACAGCATAGTCACCGGTACTCAAGCGTTGCGATGGGACCACCCAAATAAGTGTCCGCGTCTGGCCCAACCGACGTGTTTTCAGACCCGCCTTCGACACGACAATGCCAGCCGAAGATGAGATCTTAGCCTGGTATGAAGGGTAGTCGTCTGACTCAAGAATGAGTTTAAGCCGTATTGTCGAGACATTAGACGGCACGCTCAATACAGAGCGCTCGCCCGGAGCACGTATGGAGTTTGAGAACAGAACTATTGAGGCTGGTGCTGCAGGCTGCGCAGCACTTCTTGCCAGTTCTTCCTTAGTCGCCTGCAATTCTTGCTGAAGTCTGACTTCGTCGGCTTTCGACGTTTGCAGATCGGCGGCAAGTCGATTTGTCTTCGCCTGCTGTTCGGCGAGCTGTTGGGCCAATTGTTGCCTTTGTTGTTCGATCGCGGCCCTTTCAAGACTAAGACGATTTTCAGCACGCTGCTGCATCCATAAAAGAGCTGGAATGACACCCACAGCGAGGAGAAAGCCGGCGACCACAACGCCTCTGAATGCAGGACTCTGGATGTTGGAAACTTCAAACAACCGATCCCACCAGCGTGTCTTCGCCGGCTCATACCCCACCAACTGTGCGGGCGTTGACTTTGAAAACAGTTTTGCAAATTCAACACGTTCCGCAACCCGTTCTGATTTCAACAGCTTGTTCTCAAATCTCTCTCGATCTTCCGACGAGAGACTTCCACCAACGTAAGCATCTATTAACTCGTCCTCGGCACTCTCGATTAGGTCAAAGACGCGATCGTCGACAAAAGAACGTTCCTCCAAACGAGCGGACTCAGCATCCGATAGCTTTCCCAGTAGATACCGCATCTCGATTGCTTTCTTGTCCATACCGTCCTCAAATGCTACCGAAGCTTTGCCTCAAACGTTGAGGAGGGCTCAGCGAGCGCCCATCAAAGCCCATCCTTACAGTCAGGCTACTGTTTCAGACATTTTGCGAAACGCAATCTTTCACGCAAGTCTCGAGACTGAGCCTTATTCGGTGTGCTCGGATTCTCAAGGCATTCATCTCAATGCCCAGGCCTTTTGCCATCTTTCTTCGTAGTCGAATCTTTGCGCTTCCTTCTTCACTGTAATAATCGTGAATCAAGCTCTGCGTCTCCACCGGCAGTTTTTCAAGACACCGGTCAAGACAAAGTTGTCGAGGGTCCTCCCCGGTATCTAGCCGTTGTGTTCGTTCCGTAGTCTTCATCATTTCATTTTCGGCGTTATGCAATTGTTTCTCTTCGTTCCAGGCCTCCATACGAACATAAGATGCGACCGTGTAAATAAAAGCCATTATCTTAGCGATGATCTCGCCTTCATCAAGCCGGCGCATTACACGGTCCAACGTTACATCGATATAGCGCTCAGCGTCCGTTACTCCGTTCCGCTCGAAATACCTACTCAATTTCAATCTGACATCTTTATAGATCTTACCGGCCTCATCGCGATCGGAATGAAAGGTCGCGAGCAACTTCTCAAACGATTGTTGGGTTGGTGTCCATTTGTCTTGTGAGGCAGATGTGCTCGCCAATTCTGTCGGCTTTTCAGCCGCGCGACGGTTGGGTTGTGGGTCGATTGGGGTCAAGGAAAATAGCACGCCTTCCCTTGCCGTGAGAATCCAGTAACGGCGAATTATAGTACATATAAGGGTTTTGATGTTGAAATATCATCGCCACTCTCCTTGAATAACAAATCCGGCCCAGAAGTAGGGATCATGCCAACGCGTCTGCCTCGAAATAGTGAGTTGCGCCGCGCGCAACGCAGCCACCGGCTTCTTTGCGTTAGTGAACATCTCCTTGTAAAACTCGGTCATCAGCGCTGCTGTGGCCGCATCGTCAACCTTCCACAAGCTTGCAACGACGCGCGCTGCTCCCGCGTACATGAATCCGCGCGTCAATGCAATCAAGCCTTCGCCTTTGAGCTGTTTTCCCACTCCCGATTCGCACGCGCTGATCACGACCAACTCCGCCGGCAGCTTAAGATTATAGATTTCGTGAAGGCGGAGGTAACCGTCTTGTTTCAAACCTTTCTCGTCAACGAGCGAAAGAATGATACCCGAGAGTTCAGGATGCTCCGGATCCGTTATCCCGTGAGTTGCAAAGTGCACGATGCGATATTGCGATAAGGCCTCGCTGGTTGCGGTAGCACGACTCGCTTTAAAGTCGAGGGCCAGCATCGTTTGTCCACGCGGCGCAACATCTTCGATCGCCTTCGCTTCTTCTCGGGAATGCGGCAACCACGAAACCGTTGTGCTTCGGATAGCTGTCATGACTGACTCTGGCAAACGTTTCACGTCGCTGGATTGATCGGCTGAGGGATTGCCAGTTAACTTGGCCTGCTTTCCCGCTTCGCTCTGTACGGCGCCGGCTTTTTTGACGAGTCTTACACGCGGGTCCGAGGAGTCAAAGACTGGATTTGCCAAAACGGCGACTGCGTAAGGAGCACTCTTGCGTCCCTGAAGCTCGCGACGTTGCACTGCGAGTACAGAGGCGGAGGGAAGGCTAACAAGCTCGTATTCATCAATTAACAGCCGAGAAACCTTTGCGGCTGTACGTTCTACCGGATCAGACTTTGACGGTAACTGAAGCAGAGCGAACGGTATTAATTGCAAGCCCCCATCCGCAACCACCAGAATTCGTTTCTCTCCAAGCAAAGAAGCAACTGGATCGATTACCATCCGGCTCAACTGAGAAGCCGCTTCGGTGTATTCAATGTGTGCCTTGTCGAGTCGTGCTTTTCTTTGACTCGGTGTTTCGTTACTGACAGATAGATTCCGAGCAGTTAACGCTATTCCGAGGCGTTGGGCCACCAGCTCAATTTCATCGCGCTTTGGCAATTCGACGGCTTTAATAGAGGTTTGAGTGACAACGAATGCAAAACTGCGTCGATCACCCAGCGCATATTCAAGCAGGAGAGTACTGTCGTCGAGCAGTTCACTCTGAATCTGGTTCAAATTCAGCGACTGAGGTTCGATAAGAGCTGCATACCTCGGACTGTCTCTACGTAATTGCGTGTCGAGATCATCAGCCTGAGAAATGAGGGTCTTTATGTCAACTTCCAGCGAGACAAGCCGGCGCTCTGTTTTCGTGAGTGCTTGTGACTGGGCCGGCTTGCGATCTATGGCAGAAGTTCGTTGCTGCACTTCTTTTTCGTTAAGCAGCGCCTGCCTGGTTTGAGCTTTGCTATTGAGACTCTCGGCCAGGGTTTGTTTCTTTTGCAATAGCGCCGGACTTATTCCCTGACTGATTTCAGAGGAAGTTTCAGCCAAAGCATCAATCAGGCTACGGGCATGCGCTCGTTCGTTGGCGCTTAAAGCATCCGCGATATGCCTCGAGTCGTTGTCGTTGCGATAAAGTAGAAGTCTGACGGCAATGTAGAGCTCAAAACATCGTTGCGTCGTCTCGAAGTAGGAGGTCCGTAGTTGCTGACTAATGATACTTCCGCGTAAGGCTTCGAATAGCGTAAGTGCCTCTGCGCTGACTGATGCTGCTTCGGCAAGCTGATTGAGATCGCGTTTTAAACTGGCGATGTGATAGAGAGTCGTTGCCTCGCCGAGCTTGTCTTCAAGTCGACGGCGCAGTGCTAACGCTTTGTCGAAGCTTTCCTGAGCCCTGGGCCGATCGCCCAGCGCCATATGAGTTTCACCGAGTTTCTGCTCGGCATCGGATTCCTGTTGCCGGTCTCCGACAGCTTCGGCAAGTTTGCGCGCTCCGTCAAACTGGTTGAGCGCTTCCACGAACTTTCCCTGCCGTCGGTAGACTTCGCCAATGCCAAGTAAAGTGTAAGTTTGTATGCGCGGGATTTTGAGAGTTGGATTTGTTTCAGCAATCTTACTCGACTGGTCCAGATATTTAAGTGCTTCGGTAAGATTGTTGAGTGAGGTATGAACAGTTCCAATATGTGACAACACATTTGCTTCGGCGCCAGGGTTGTTTAACTCTCGCAGTATGGTGAGAGACTTTTCATAGCTTTCCAACGCTCGTGAGAAGTCATTAAGTTTGTTGTAGAGGTCACCAAGATTAAGAAGAGTTGCAGTCTCGGTCCTTTTAGATAAGCCGCTGGCGGCAAGTGTTTCCTGGTAGTAATCGATCGCCTGCTGCCACCGTCCCAATCTCTCGTAAGCAAAAGCGACATTATTGAGGCTGTTCGGAATCCGGGCCGTTCTCTTTAACTCACGCCACCGCTGCAAAGCCATTTCGGAAAAAGTCAAAGCCTGATGGAATTCGCCTATAGAATCGTAGGCGCCCGCCAGGTTGCCGATAGTAATGACCTCGTTCTCCTGGTCATTCTCGAGCCGCCGTATTTCCAAAGCTGACTTAAAGAGCTCAATCGCTTCGCGACCTTCACCGGTGTCGGTATACGACAATCCGAGATTATTAGAAACACTTGCCTTTCCGCGACGGTCACCGTGGCCTTCAAAAATGCGAAGCGCGTTTCCCAAAAAACTGCGCGCCTGTTGCTGCTCATATAAACTTCTATATACTTCGCCCAAGTCATTCGATATCGTCGCTTCCAGTCGCCAGTCATTCGAGGCCAGGTCTTTTGTGAGCTCCAAAGCCTGCGAAAACACCTGTCTCGCTTCAGTTGATTCATTCAGATATCTCTGATGGGTGACACCAATGAGGTGTAGACTCATCACCTCGCCGTGACGGTCCTGCAGGGATTTGAACTGTTCAGATGCTTCCTTGAATTTCTTGATGGCCCGGCGCCAAATCTCTATCTCCGCATCGCGGGATTGAGATGTTGCCTCGAGCAGACTCTGTCCTTCAGCGAGTGCTTTCTGAGCTGCTACGCGCTTTTCATCGGACGGCTCCGGGTTTCGTACCGTCTCAAGCTTTATTTGATAACGGCCCGCAAGTGCCCATTCTTCCGAAGAAGTTACCTTCAGCGTATATTCGCCGGCGGCCGGTGCAATCACGGAAACGTAAAGTGGTCCCCATGCACCACTCCGACTTTGAGTCTGCACGATTGGCGCGCCGGTGGGACCACTCAGCGCCACGATTACGGCGATACCGAGCTGCTCGACTACTATATGAAAATATTTATTTTCAGAAATCGAGAACGTAAAAGTATCGGCTCCACCTCCCGCCATTTCAAGCGTGCGAGCTTCGCCTTGCACCAATCTATAGTCCTTCAGACTGGTCCGTGCCGCAACCGGCATTATGGACCAGCCGAAGAACAACAGGATTAGAGCGGAGCCAACGGTAAGTCGCTGGTTCGTTTTATTCGGAATGCGTCTATGCGAATGTTTAATCACGATAGAATGCGAATTGCACCCGCCGGACGGATGACATACGGATTGTTGGCCGTGAACTGGTTTCGGAATTCTGGCCCAATCCCTTGTTTCGGTTCAGAGTTATGGCTTGGTGGCTACCCAGGTGCCATTCTCCTGACCGTCTAAAGCCGCGAGAGAATCTGTTGACGCAGCAGCTACCGGCACGTCCCCAGTCTCGTTCGACTCGAATCTATCGTAGTATTTCCCGGCGACTAACTGAACATCGCCGTCGTCGTGGACAAATTCTCCTTCATAAAACCGCGTCACTCCTTCACCCATTGGGTGTTGTAGGTTCATATAGAAATGTGAGTTCACGAGAACAACCTGACCGGTTAACAATTCGGTAGTGCTACGTGCCTCCTCATCTCTATAGAAGCCAGTTACCATGCCCGTATCAGGATCTCGATGCTTGATCTCGATATACCCATCCACGCGCATGTCCGCTGATACTTCTCCATCGGTCGTCGGCCTAATCGAAGACCAAACTCCAATTATTTTAGCTACGTCAGGCATAACTGTTTCCTCCTTAATGGGGTTCTCCAATTCTGGACAAGGGGATTCTTGTAAGTTGGCCGCCGATTCGGCAAAAACTGTTAACACTTGTCGAGCAGTCTCTCCTTTGGCTTGGGAGGCCAGAATAGTAATTGACTGTTCGCCGGCATTCAGGCAGCGATACACAAGCTCGTCTCTTCGTACGAATACCTGTCCGGCAGGTGCAAAGAACTTGAACAGAGTTTCCTTTTCTTTCTTTACAAACTCAGGACTTGCCTGAATAAGAATTTCGTCTCCAACGCTTACTCGCTTGTTGGAAAATTTGAAGTGCTGCATTTCGATCATCTGACCTTTTTCCGGCTCAGGATCGCTTGCCATGTCTTCGTCCATTTCGCGGGCAAATTGTGAAACAGACACAGGCGTCCGGCCGACGTTCTGAATAAAAATGACGTTGTTTGCCCGGGCAAATAACAACACCACTTCGTCAGAGCCAGTGAATGCAACGTCGCCAATCTTCACCGGCTTGTCACCTACAATGAACTCGCGGCGTCGTTGTATGCCGGGTAGCTGAAACTCCGCCAGTAAGCCAAGCAGGAATAAACGAGCAGACGCGACCGACTTACACTCGTAAGTGAGTACTCTCAGCGCTGCTCCGGAGCAGTCCTCTGACAACCAAACAACGTCGGTTACACGAAGTGGATCGGGTGCTGCGTTGTAAGACTTAGCCTTACCAGGTTTCCATCCTGTCGGGATTTTTTGACCTTTACCGGCGCTATAATTCTTTAGAAAAAGCGATTGCTCTGAAGTTGAAGACTTCTCCAGCGCGGCGACATTGTTCTCATGCTGCTGCGCACAGTTTTGCTTTATTGGCTTTGGGGTTTCAGACCAGTCAGAGAATTCATACTCGTCGGCGAGGATTCGAAGTTGAGTTGGCTCTGCCGGTAATGCTCTTAGTACTCCACCACCATTGTCAATCTTTCGCCGTTTCCTCGAGTAGGGGAACTCCGTAGCCTCTCTCCCTCTGCGTGTGGGTCTTATTAGACGACCATGGTAGGCCGTGCCCGTCGGAGACCCCATCGGAAAATTAATTCCCAGAATCGGTAAGAAATTGTCATCAATTGGATTGCTGTCTCCATCAATCTGAAGACAGGAATCAAAAATTGTCGGAGTGCCACTGCTTGGAAACTTCCATGCGACTTCGTGAAACCTGAATTCCTGCGCAGTGCGAGTCGCTGAACCAATCTTCTGGATAAAATTTGTCTTGAATTCGAAACCTATTTTCGACTGAGTAAGCTCGCACCCAAGTACGTTGGCAAAACAAGACAAGATCGTTGCGCAGTCGATGCAGTTCACTGTTTGCCTTGCGCCATGACCATTGTTCAGAGCCTCCAGGAAACTCGTGCAGTTGAAGGCATCCATACCCTGAATTGTGAAGCAGGAAGAGCCCGAGCCCTGGTCGTTATATTTCAACTTGCTTCCACCCAGCGAAAATACCCATCGCGTGAGCAACGCTGCCGCTTCATCTACATTCCTGGCGCCCGTCGCCGCAACGCACGCGTGCTCGAGCACCTCAGTCCAGGGCAGTTGAAAATCCGGAGGACTTTCCAACTGGCCCCAGGGCTCCTTCGGCGCGTCCACCAGCGTATAGATCCGGTGCTGCGTTGTTTGCGCGAAGGTTCCGTCTACAAACCAATCCCAACTGATGTCCCATCGTCCGACTCCGGGATTTCCTGGCGGCGAATCGAGTTCAAAGAGCTCGAAGGTCGACAAACCGTTTTGAAATGTGATGGTTCGGGACCTGACGTTGCCCAGCACATTTCCGCTTCTTCCAATTGCATGCACCTCTGCACTCGTCGGGTCGGCAACCAAACGTCGGAATTGTGCCTTTATGGTCAGGTTGTTTGCTGAAATCTGACCAATGCTATAGGCCACCGGAGAGTCTTGCGGGAGAGTTGTTCCGCGCGTCCATTCTGGCACCGCGACGTCTTCGGCGCCGTTCTTGCGGATCGTGAAGGCGTCTCGGGTTGTTGAGACTGGATCGTGATTGAAGCTTATTGCCTCCAGGCTGATCGTCATGATTTACCTCTAAAGAGTGAAACTTCGATTCTGGGTCTGAGGTTTCTCTGCACACATCCTCTATTTATAGTGACTAATAAGGGCAAAACATTTCAAAGTCCCTCTAGTCCCGTCACGCTCCCCCGCAAAGTCTTTGAATCGCCCACCGCTGCAAGAAGGAGTTCAAACTACCGATAGTGGTGAGGAGCGCCCAAAACATTTCAATTTCGTACCCACGAAAGGTTTTCTGTTCAAACCACACTAAGCGTAGAGAAGCCAGATACGTATCCGATCGGGGTATGACATGCTGGACAGCCAAGGCTAGCCTCAACCTTCCCACCACCTTGGCTTCTCTTCTTTTTTTGCGGGCGTGTCGCTCGTTGGCTTCCCGGTCCCGCCGTTGCGGAACTGGTGAGCAACACCGGTGTTGCGGCGACTTTCCGCACGGCAAGGACGACTCTCAATCGTTCATTACTCCCGACCTCAGATGGTGTTCTGTTCTCGAGAGATTTCACCCAGGACGTAAAAGGAGAAAAGTATGGCCACGAAAAAAACTCGTAGTAAGAAGGCGGCGGACGCCAGTGCCAGTCGCACATCCTCCTCAGTCGACGAAATCCTGCTGGCTGCGATTGAACGCGGAGACGACAGTCTTGAAACCGGCCGCTACTTGATCACCTTCAAGGAAGGTGCGACGGAAGAGGGTCTGCAATCGCTAGGAACCCAGGGTATGCGCGTAGCTGATGCGCGTGAGTTCAAGAATCAAGATGCAGTGTTAGAAAGTGTCGGCGACGCTGATGCACTCGTTTTCCCGGAGATCGGAGTTGCCCTTGTGAGTGGAGATGCTGCCCAGGAGCGTAGCTTCAGCACTGCTTCTGAGGTCGCTGCAGACAGCCCAATCGAATCGATAGATCCAGAGCTCTTTGTGTTTGCAGAGGGAAGTCCAGGCGAATACCTGCACGGTTTCTCGGCGCAAAGCGAAAATGTTTCGAACGAGTACCTCCGTGGTTTCATCAGGGCTACGGAAGCGATTGCAAATGATCTGAGATTAGGAATGCCGGCGATACAACCGCAAACAGAACAAGAGGCGGTGACGGCCTTAGGCGCAACCTGGGGTCTCAATGCGTGCAGAGTTCCTTTGAGCACACGTCATGGCGTGGGCATCAAGGTCGCAGTGCTTGATACTGGTATGGACCTGGGCCATCCGGACTTCACTGGCCGGTCGATCGTCAGTCAACAGTTTGTCGGTCAACCGGTTCAGGATCTTCACAGTCACGGCACACATTGCATCGGCACCGCCTGCGGACCCAAGTCGCCGGTAGGTGTTACGCCGCGTTATGGTATTGCTTTTCGCTCGTCGATCTTTGTAGGCAAAGTGCTGAGCAATGCCGGGTCAAGCGTGGCGGGCAGTGTGCTGAATGGCATGAACTGGGCGATCGCTAATCGCTGTGCTGTGATCTCGATGTCGCTGGGCTCTCAGGCTGGACCGCAGCCTTACTACACTGCAGCAGGCCAGGCTGCACTTAACAATGGCCTCCTGATCATTGCTGCCGCAGGTAATGCAGGATCCTTCACCGGCGCTCCAGCTAATTCGCCGACGATCATGGCTATTGCTTCTCTTGATCCGACGCTTAGTCCATCTTCATTTTCCAACTTCGGTAAGATTGAGATTGCCGCGCCCGGACGTGATGTCTTCTCATCAGTTCCCAGACCCACACGTTACGGCATTAAGAGCGGTACCAGCATGGCAACGCCGCACGTAGCAGGATGTGCAGCGTTGTGGGCGCAGACCTCCAGTGCATTGCGCGGAATGAACCTTTGGAATAAGCTGCGGACGGCCGCGAAGCCATTGTCTTTTCCAGCCGCACGGGTTGGAGCGGGTTTAGTACAGGCGCCATAAAGAGGACGGCGATAGCCCGTTAATATGCACCCGCCGGGAAACAACTTTCCTGGTGGGTGCTGTGGTAGTCAGCGAGGTGTGAACATGGCAAAACAAAAAAGATGGGTGGTCACGACTTCCGGCAACCAGCCCTTAAGCGATGTCCGGAAGAATCTGGTTGAAAGCGGATTCACAGTGGATCAAGTGCTCGGCGAGATTGGATTGATCACTGGGGCTGCAGAGGACGACGTCGCAGGGCGGGTGCGAAAGATCCCTGGAGTCGTCGATGTCTCACCGGAGGCAAGCATAGACATCGGACCACCCGATACGCCCATCACTTGATAACTAAAACCTAGTTAACTTTCACTAATCGCGTTCCTGATCACTGCAACATAAACAACGTAAACTTTAACCTCCTGGAGGGGATCTATTTCATTAGCACTGATTCACTGTGGTACGAATCAGCCCTGATTGAACTTTAGATTAGCTACCGACCTGATACTCGCTCTGCACCAGGCCGCTCGAGTACGATCGCGTCACCACGTGGTGAACCTTTATGTCATCTCGCAGAACGCCAAACAGCGGAATGCCGTCTCCTATTAGCACCGGAACGCGGGTGATAATCAGCCGGTGAATTAAGCCGGCTCGAAGAAAACCCTGGATCGTTATGCCGCCATCCACATAAAGATGTTGGAAGCCACGGCGTTCGAGGCTCAAAAATATTTCTTGGGGTTCTCCTGACATATGCTCTACGACCGCGCCCACCGGCGCATGAGCGAGTTTATGCGTGCTGAGAACGAAGACGGGCTTCTGACCATAGGGCCACGAATCAAACTTGAGCACCGTTTCAAAGGTCTTTCGACCAATCACCATCGCATCAACGGTGTCCATAAACTCAGCATAGCCGTGCGGTTCGCCTCCGCCCTCTGGCAAGAAGTCAAACTCGCCGTTTGCCCTCGCGATAAACCCGTCCAGACTAGTTCCGATGAATACGGATGCTTTCAATATAAACTCTCCTTTCGTGGCTTTGCCCTAAAAGTCAGCAGTCGAACTTGGATCAGGTCAATACCACATCGCGATGTGTACTGACCCGATCCAACAATGATTCTGACTTTTGAGGCAAGGCCGCGGTGGATGTTATAGGGTAAACGCACTAATCTGTGAGTGAGGAGCGCCGGTCCAATGAAGCGCGCAAGACCGGCGCTCGCGTAGAGGAACGAATCAATGAACACACTCGGCTCAAATGCCTTCGTTTTCTTCGGCGCCACCGGCGACCTGGCTTACAAAAAGATCTTTCCCGCGTTGCAAGCGCTGATCAAGCGAGGGAACTTTGACATCCCGATCATAGGCGTGGCGCGTGCTGGCTGGACTGTGGACCAACTGCGCATGCGAGCGCATGACAGCCTGGAACATTCCGGCGATGTTGATGCGGACGCATTTGCCAAGCTATGCGCTCTGTTGCAGTACATAGATAGCGACTACCAGGACCTCGCAACCTACGACCATCTTAAACAAGCACTGAACGGGGCCGACCGCCCGCTCCATTACCTCGCGGTGCCGCCCAGTATGTTCGCAACGGTCGTGCGGGGACTGGGGCAAGCAGGATGCGCGCATGACGCTCGGATCGTGTTGGAGAAACCGTTTGGCCGTGACCTCGCCTCGGCTCAGGGCCTTAACGAGATCCTGCACGAGGTCTTCCCGGAATCGGCGGTGTTTCGCATCGATCACTACCTCGGTAAGGAGGCCGTACAAAATCTATTGTACTTCCGCTTTGCCAACTCCTTCCTCGAGCCCATCTGGAATCGCAATTTCGTCGACAACGTGCAGATCACTCAGGCCGAGGACTTCGGCGTACAAGGCCGCGGTGGTTTTTATGAAGAAGTTGGCGCCATCCGCGACGTGGTCCAGAACCATCTCTTGCAGGTGGTTGCGCTGCTGGCCATGGATGCTCCGGCCGGACGTCATCGCGATGCCCTGCGCAGCGAGAAAGTGCAATTGTTCAATGCTATGAGGCCACTCGATCCAGGTGATGTTATACGCGCCCAGTTCCGCGGCTACCGCGACGAGCAGGGCGTGGCCCCGAACTCTCAGGTCGAGACTTTCGCAGCCGTTCGACTCTACATAGATACCTGGCGCTGGGCCAACGTGCCGTTCTACATCCGCGCCGGTAAGTGTCTGCCGGTCACTACAACTGAAGTGGTAGTCACGCTGAAGCGCCCACCCATAGAGATCTTCGATGAGATCGAAGCGTCGGAAAGAAACTACTTCCGCTTCCAATTAAGTCCGCAGGTGATAATTTCAGTCGGCACACAGGTCAAGCTCCAGGGCGG
>Ga0134124_10000580_pt1 | contig 30108 bp, 58 predicted proteins | sample KB304_FD_96880 | JGI IMG/M metagenome (GOLD analysis project Ga0134124, IMG submission 96880) | Terrestrial soil microbial communities without Nitrogen fertilizer from Kellogg Biological Station, Michigan, USA - KB3-0-4 | ecosystem: Environmental > Terrestrial > Soil > Unclassified ... | reverse complement strand
GGGGAGGGTAGATTCTTCTTGACAGCGGTACGTATTCCGTGCTAGTGGCCGCGCCGGCGCAGGTGGTCGCGGCGCGGGGAGCACGGTGCGGTCGTCCCGTCAAGGGGAGCGCGAAGGAGGGGCTACGCAGCTGCGATGCGCGCGCCGCAAAGTCAAACGCCTCGCCTGGACCATCCAAGCGAGGCGTTCGGGGCCGCTGAACGAACCCTACTCTCTTATCGCAGAGACCTCAGCATGCGGCAAGTACCGCGACCAGCGCACTGGAATCCCGCATACGCAGTAGAACACCGTGATCGGAAACACGGCACCCTATCCCGCTAACCGCCTCACCCGCGCGTGCACAATCCAGTCTTTGAAGTCGTTCCGCATCTCGAGAGTCATCACACTTCCGAACGTCCCACGCACCCCACGCAACGCACCACGATTCAACCGTTCCATAGCTTGTACCAATCCCGCCGAATGCGCCGCTTGGTCCGCACGCGCAACCCCTTCACGGAGTAGGCCGCACTACGCGCTACGCGTCGCGGCGCGAGGCGAATCAAGTCAATCATTGTGAGGTACCGTATCACGGCTTCACCTCGCTTCGCACCTCACGATAGATGCGCCGGATGATGGTCGCTCCAAGCGAGTCATTGCAGAGGTACGAATTCCGCAAGAGCGTCGCATACGCCGCGTCCAGGTTCGGCGCAGGCACCTCTACGCAAACGCCCCTGACACTCCCTTCTACGCCGATGAATCGATACGTGCTCATCACGCCACCTCGCTAATCATGATGCACGTATGCTGAAACGCGCTTCCGCACGTCACCTCGCAAGCCGGCCGCTTGCCTTCGCACGCGCGGCACCTTTCCAGGCGCTCTTTCTCTTCGCCATTGAACACCCCGCACTCGGCGCGCTCGCAAGTCCACCCGACCGTGCGCACTTTCTTCGTGCCTGCGCTCGTGTCCACCTCCAAGAGCACTTTCACGGCTTCACCTCGCCTTCGCTCACGTCCAGAATGCGAACGCACTGACCGCGGTACCATTGCCCGCCAAGGGCAAAGCACCGCTTGATCTTCGGTCCGTCATAGTGCACGCGCTGAAAGACGAGCCAAAGGCACACCGCGGCGACGCATACAACGACCAATCCCCAGTTGATGCGATTCAATTGACACCGCGCTTTCCAAAGACTGCGTCCCAACCCTCGCGATACGCCTTGCTCGTCACCTTTGCCGGCTTATCGTAGCGCGACAGAATCGCGCGCCCGCCGTCCGCCTCTTCATAGTCGGACACATTCACGATGCTCGAACCGGGCGGAATGGGCATCCCCTCCACCGCTTCACGCGCACTTCCAAACTCACGCTTGCCGTTCGCGTGCTCTACACGAATCGCGTAAGTCCCATCCAAGCCAACCCCGTCCACATAAAGCTTCCCCTTATCGCTCATTGCCATGGCCTTTCATTCCTCAGGAATACCTAACGCACTCGGTTTTTCGTCTGGTCGCCACTCACCCCGCGACCTTCTAGCCTTGCCACGCGTTCTCTCATCTCGGAAAGCTCGTCTTGCATGACGTGACGAACGGCTTTCCAGTAGTTCAATCCTCGCCACAACCACCGAAACGTAATACGCTTTGGATTCTCATCCAAGGGATCCGGTCCGGCCGCTGTCACGATCTCGTCCGGAGTCATCCGCCCTTCCCTCCACCGATGCGGCCCGTACTTGACCGCTCTCCCGAACCACCGGACTCCAAGTCTTCAATGCGCGCCGCAAGTAACTTCTGTTCCTTGCGAAGTGCCTTCCACTGTCCGCGCTCACGGATGATCTCTCCAAGAAGGAACTTCCCGTCACGCGAGCGTGCTTTCTCTCCCTCGTCTTCTTCCCCCTTCTCTCTCTTGTTCTTCTTGGTCGCAAGCGTGTGCGCGCCCGCTCCAAGCACGGCGATTCCCGCTACCACTCCCTCCACGATCTCCGTCAAACTAGGCATGACGTCTTACTCCCAAGCGAGGTTACCCAATAACTCGATTCCCTTCCGCGCCACCTCTCCCCATCGTGGTGATTCCGTCATGTCCGTAAGCCATTCCCACACTGCACCGCGCGGCGACTGAATGCCTTGAGTCGTTTCGCCTACGGTAAGAACGACGTCAAGCCAATTCGTTTCATCGGGTACCGCAACGCGGCGGATGACGATGCTAGAGCCGTTACCCTGCCACGAGAGCGTTTCATCCACGGTTAGTCTTCCAAACATCGTAGGCGTGCGCCCCTGCCGCGCCGATGGCCAGCAAGGTTACTCCCGCGATGATCTGCTCTGCGATACTGTTCGCGTCGATAGCCGTGGTGACGATGCGCGCCGGCTTGCCGTTGACGACCGTGCGCGCCACCTCTTCCCCGATCGACGCGACGCGATCGAACGGAGACAGAACGGTCCAGTAGTTCTCATCCCATTCAACCATCGTTCTCTTCCTTTCCCATGGCAGGCGGAGTCACGGACGCTTTTTTCATCGCGTCCGCCATGCGTTCGGTCATTGCGTTGCGTTGAAGGATGAGCACCACGGCCGTGGAAAGGCTTCCGAAGATCCCGCTTGCTAGCTCAGTGGGGAGCACGCGTGCGGCCGTAAGCGCCGTGACTGCGCACAAGAGCGCAACCGTGATGATGACGAACCCCGTTGAGCTAATGGCCATTGACCTACTCCTTCCAATCGGGAACTTCTACGAGACTAAGACAAGCGGCCCTCACCACGTCAACCGTAGTGAGGGCCACTAGACGTGTCACCCAACCCTTGCGGGAGCGCTGAACGATGCGATCGGCGATGCGAAGCTCGTACGCCTTGAGAAGACGTAGGAGCGTCTTCATCTCATCGCTTGACGGAGACTCCGCTTGCGGCGCCATGTGCATCATGAGGGGCCCCTTTGACCGGACGGAACGAAGGACATCCGCACGAGCCGATGGGACACGCGCACGGCGCAAGCACGTGGTGCGCGCCGCGTCCGTGTCCGCATCGGCAGAGCATGAGCATCGACGTTTTCATGTTGGCTTTTTGGGAGCCGTTACCTTGATCTCCACCGCATCGATCTTTTGCGCGGCGAGCATGGTACGCACTTCTTCTTCCGCGCGTTCCGCGTTCTCCGTGGCGAGCATGTGCACGCCGCGCTTTCCGCTCTTGTCTTTGAACGTGACTTGAAAGATCGCCATGTCGTTCACCCGTCCACGCCAAAGAGAACACTACACGAAAGGGTGGGTTGACCAAACGCCCCTTGATTGGTGAGCTTGATCTCCGTCGTTCCCGGCTTGATTGCGATGAACCCGGGGAAGTCGAGCGGATCGTACACCTTGAGAGAGGTGAAGTTCTCCACCTGCTCTACCAGCAAGTTGTGCGGTGCCGCGCCTGCGCTGAACTTGCCCAGGGTGACCTCTACGGACGTAATCCCTGCGTTTCGCGGAATCGGAATCGTGACGCTCGACCCTGCCGTGAGACTGATGGGGCCGCTGAACGGGAAGTCCGGGATACGCGTAGGAGGTGACGCAGTGGATGCGCGCACGCCCCGCGTAACTTGGATGTGCACGGTATACGGAACGAACGGAGCGGCACCCAAGAACGAAGCGTCATGCACGGAAACCTCCACGCCTTGCGCAGGCGCAGAGATAGACGTTCCGTCTCCGATGCTAATCTCGCGGCGGACGAGTCCTCCTTCCACCTTCCAAAGCACTTCCGCGATGGCAGAGAAAGAGCCGTTCTTCGTGGGGCCTTGTGGAGTCATCGGCACCGCAAACTGAACGGTGTAGATCTCCGAACGCGGAAAGTCCGCTTGAAGCGAGACGGCTTCCCCGCTCGCTCCCCCGTCATCATGAAGGGTGCCTGTCGTTTGCCACCCTTCCGGGCGCCCTGCGCCGAGTCCACGCGGAATCTCGGGATCGTCATCATAAACCATCGTCGTATCCCCTTTCCCGGGAACGTTCACTGTCACATCTCCGCCCGTGTAGCTGTAGCTTGGCGGTAACACGTCGTTTGAGCATGCGACCAGGAAAGCAAGAAACGCGGCGACTATTGCCATAGTCCGATTCATGGTGACCCCTCTATTCCTCAGGAATATTGCCTAACCTCGCGAAAGTACGAGGCTAAACCCTTAGACGGATCATACGCGCGTTTTCTTCACCGGTCAAACCAGACTCAACCGGTAACCATCGGATGAGTCTCGATCGTCGGCTCATCCAAGAGCGTCCAGCCTTGACGCGCGAGAAGGGTTTTCGCGTGCGCAAGAGCCGCGTCGCGCTCCAAGCCTTCGATCGTGACGTGGCTTTGGACTTCCGCGCCTGACTTGTTCTTGCCGCGGAACTTCACTTGCCACGTACGTTCGAGCGTGGACGTCGCGATAGCCCTGCTTAGCTCCAACATGTTCTCAACGTTCATCGAAGTATCCTCCCCTTAGCTCAAACGCGGCTGTTGAGATACGAGCAAAGTCGACTTGACGTGACCTTGCGTGAGATTGGCAAACGTATCGCCCGTGATGCTCATGAAGAAGTTTGGGATATGCGCAGAGCTATCCGCGGCAACCTGCAAAAACGGAGACGGGGGACACGTGAAACCTTGAACCCCGATTCCTAACAGCGTTGGGCATACTCCACTAAGCGGCGCAGTCGTAAACCCGTCAATAATCTGCGCATCGCTTGCCGTAGCGAGCGGTGCAAACAGAGGGTCGACTAGTTCGATATCTTGGTTGACCAAGACAGCAGTAGGACGCGCTACGGAGTACCACGGATAAAGTGTTGCGATGATGACTCCGCCAGATGCTTGGAAACGTGCCAGCGTGTAATCGATCTCCGTCTTGACAATCGAACCGTGGTCGATCTGAAACGTAAGGAGCGTTCCGTTGAATGCACCATAATCTGGAAGCTCGACGCTCGAATCGTAGACGATGAGAACCGTAGAGCCGACCGGTCCGGCAACCGCGCCATTGGTCGGTTGCGTGAAGGGATTGATTCCGGTGTAAAAAGATGAGAAGACTGCGCCCGCTGCGAGCAGATTGATGACGGGAACACCCGCTGCGAGACTCTTGAATTGCGAACTGAAGTCCAGGCGAAAACCAACGATGTTGGCAGCGCCTGCCGCAACGTCTACGAAGGCGCGCGTTGCGCCTGCGCCAAGAATCATCGCTGCGCCGTTCGAGAGAAACAGAGCCAAGTTGAAGTTGCTTTGCGTATACGGAGCGACTGCGCCCGTAGGCTCTGCGAACAGTTCAATCTGTCCGTTCATCGATGCGAGGTTACTAAGCTGATTCCCGTCTTGAATCGTCAAGCGCATGGGAGAGCCGGCAACCGGACCGCGCGCGGGAAGGACATTCAGCCGTGACAGTCCGTCTAAGTCTGAAGTCACGATCGCCGCGGCATTCGACGAATCCACGTAGAGATCGAACGCCCCCTCTGCGGCTGTAATGAGCGGAACGATCTCCGCCCAAGTCTCGTAGTACGGTGCAGCCGTAGCGATACCTGGACGGAAGATTGCGAAGCTTCCTGCACCGCTTCCGCCTCCGAATGGCGGAGGCGTGATGCCTTGCGCCGTGTTGTAAGACGTTCCCGCTTTGACGATCGCCATAACGGCGCGCGCATCGGTGTAGAACGTGGATGCGATGACATTCGTTGAATTGATGACAGGGCGCCGACCCTCCCAGTATCCCGCGGTTGCCGTTTGAACAGCAAGAACGGTGTACATGTCATCGGGAGTCGACGCCCACACCGTATCAAAAGCTTGTGCGAACGCGCCCGCTACCGCGGAGATTCCAGCGTAAGCCGCGGGATCGCCGTTCACGGGGTTACGGCCAAAAACTTCCATTCCCGCCAAGGCGCCAGCGTACGCCGCGCAATACATCTTTAGATTGTTCGGTGTGTACATGTTGGCGCCCTTTATTCCTGAGGAATAGTCACTTGACGAGATGCAAGAACTTCAAGATCTTGTGAAGAATCGACTCGCGCGCTGTAGTGATGGCTTCGATGGTTTTTGCCGCACCTGCCTTCGCTTGCGGGTTCTCCGCTACGCTCGTCATGAGCGCGGCTTTCTGTTCGGGGGCGCCTCCGACCATGCCTTGCGTGATGGTCATTCCGGCCATCGCCTGGGGATTGATCTTGGCGATCTTCGCTTGTGCTGCGAGTGCGCGCATCGCAATCGATCCGCTTCCCGCTTTCGCGACCGGCAAAAGAGCAGGCTTTACGGTCGGTGTGAACACGCGCTTTTGCGTGTCCGCGATGAAACCCGCTCGATTGAGCGGCGCGTACTTGTCTTGACCGGTCGCCTTGTAGATCTTTTCGAACGCATCGCCGATCTTCCCCATCCACACATTGCGTTGTGCGACGGTCGCGCCGGGTTTGCGCATTGCCGCATCGGCCTGCGCTACGAGCTTATCGATCTCCTTTAGCCCGTTGACGTACGAGCCAAGGTTCGTGTACTGAACCTTCCGCGCGGCTTGGTCGGCTTCGTACTCCGTCCGCTTATCGGCCGGCCATTCCGGGCGCCAGAATTCTCCGCCGTCCGTACGGAACCCATCCGGGAAGGCGCATACGCCGCGTGCGCCCGGACCGCGATTGTATTCGGCGGTACCGCCTACTTCCTTGCAGCGCGCATCCCAGTTGCGCTTGTACGCATCCCAGTCACGGATCTCGTGATTCCACGTTCCCGCGAATGGCCAGTCTCCGCCACTGACGGAGCCATCCTTATAGCGGCAAGCGCCGTAAAGATCGGGCGGTACGCCTCCGACCAATTCGACCGCGCCGCTCTCTTTCTGGCGTTGTTGCATTCGGTCATAGTCGCCTTGACTGAATGCAGGTTTGGAATCGAAGATCACATGACCAAGCGCGATTGCGCCGGCCACTGCGGCGCCAACGGCCGCGCCGGCCGCAGTGCCAACAACTGGAATCGGGATCGCCGTTCCGATGGCCGCGCCGGCCGCAACGATGGTTCCCGTAGCCGCGGCGACAGTCGCGCCGGCAACGGCTCCCTTGGCAATGTCTCCGCCAACGTCTTCCGCGGCGCCACCATAATCGCCCTCACCAAGTTTTTCGGCGACACCCGCGGCTTTATCAACGTCACCTTGATCGACTCCAAAGATCGCTTCGCGCGGAGTCGCCACGGGAGAGACCACGCGGCCGATGTGCATCGAAACGGCCGCGTCGTAACCCTTCTTGTTCTCCGGCGTAAGCATCTCGCGAATGGCAAGAAGCGACTTGGCGGAGATGCGGTGCTTCATGAGCCCAAGGCCGATGTAGAACCCGGTTGCTCCGTTCTTGAAGAGGCGCATTCCCGCAAGCGCGGTCGGATCTTGGTGAACTTCGATGTAGCCGAGGTTTGCCAAGTAATTGAGCATGTCCAGATCGTACAGCTTCGGAAGCGGCCCCTTGCCGGCAAGGGGGACACGCGCCATGGCGACCGGATCAATTGCGCCCGTTGCGCTTGTCGCTTTGGCGCCCGTCGTTTCGAGACGTCCGGACGTCAAAACGGCATTCCGCACCCATTCCTGAGGAATACCGTTCCGCGTCTTGACTTGGGTTACGTTCGCCATGGCTATCAGTCCTTTCAGCCGTAGTGATCTACGAGTTTGCTTCGTTTCGCTTCCGGCAAGGCCGGCCCTCCACGCTTGCGGACGATGTTGTCCAGCGTGATAAGGTTCGCGGCCATCTTATCGCGGAACTTGGCCAGAACCTTGGTCGGCTTCTTCTTGTTCCGTGACTTCGCTTTCTTCATGGCCATCTCCCTTCATCGCGTTTCGTAGTTCCTTCAAGATCGCATCGTTCTCGTCTTCTAAGCTTCGCAGTGCGCGCTTCACTTGCTCGAATTCGCGATACGCACTCTCGTATTGTTCACGATGAGAAAGGACACGAGCGAAAGCCGTTTCGTACGTCACGCGCATCTCTACGATGCTTTGGTGAAGCGTGAGAGCACGATCGAGGATGGCGCGCGCGGTAGTCATCGCGCAACGACGTACTCAATCCAGCTATGGGCATCGTGCCCTGGCAATCCCTGGTAAGCTTCGCTCTTGTCTTTGATGAGAGACGGATCGTTCGCGATCTTCAGATCGACGTCCCATGTCTTCTCTGCCTTTGAAAGCGCGTCGCGCATCGCTTCGTGAGACGCGCCGAGGTGGCTCCGAATCGCTTTGATCGGCACGAGTCCGCCGTAGCGTCCGCGCCGATCGACTTCTTTGATGGCCGCGATAAGTTGCGCCGTGGTGACGCTGGACGTCTTGCGCGCGCTTGCCTTGACCGTCTTGGCGCGCGTCGCACGCTTCGCAGTTTTCTTCGCAGGCTTGGCAGGCTTCGCGCCGCACGCCTTCGCGTGACGTGTGCAAAGCTTGTCTAGCTCGTTCGCCAGCTTTTGGATCCGCGCCGCTTTCGTCAAAGCCATGATTCCCTCACTCGTCATTCACGAAGTGAAAGGTTGCATTCAGGTAGGGGATCTCGGACGCGGCCACCTTCGCGGGCGACATGGTGCTTGTTAGATCGGCGCGTGACAGTCGTAACTCACTGCGCCGATGCGCGTTCATCAACTCGTGTTTGACTTGTTCGATCGTCAATCCCGTGCGGCGTGCAACGATCGGCGCAATGTCTCCGATGAACACTTTGGAGCGCCCGTAGCGGGACGCTCCGTGCAACGTCTTGGCGACTTCGCGCACGAGCGCAGGCGAGAACGCCTCGTGTTTCGGCTTCCGTGCGCTCGCCTTGACCGTCTTGGCGCGCGTGGACTTCTTGGCCGTCTTACGCGCAGGCTTGCAGACGGGCGCGCAAAGCGCGTCAAGCTCTGCGGCGATCTTCTTCAAGCGTGCTTTGCGAGAAACGGCCATGACATCACCTCAGGGGTTGATGCGCTCGAACGTGCAGCAAGCGAGAGCATCGCTTGTCGCTTTCCCATAGAGTCCGTCCTCCACGAGCTTGACCTTGATGACGCGGAATGCGGGAGTCGGATTCGCCGGACCAGGAAACGTCTTGTCCGTGTTCACGTCATGCTGAAACGCTTTGACAAGCGGTTTCAGGGTCGCACTCTTGTCGTTCCCGTGCACCTTGAGATAGGCGTACAGGTTCGAGCTTGACAGCGCGTACGGCGAACCCGCATACGTGGTGCTTGCAGGCGCGGGAAGCTTCGGATCGGGCGAGATGGGTTCGCCCATGTAAACAGTCAACGCGCCGGCCGTAGCCGCGTCGTACTTGCCGCTTTCTTCCAGCTTGCCCGCGACGCTCTTGGCGTTCGGATCGGTGTTGTGCGCCGTCTGAAACGCTTTGACGAGCGTAGCCAGATCGGCCGTAGGGGCGATTCCGCTCGCCTTGAGATAATCGAAAAGCTTGTGCGCCGCGTCGATTGCGTTCCCCGTGGTCGCCACGGTGTTCACAACCGTAGCCTTCCCGGTGTCCGGATTGACGGGAACGAGCACACGCACGGGATTACCGGCAGGCGTGGTGCCGATGACAACAGGTTGCGGCATGGGTGCGTCTTTCGGGGGAGCAACCGGATCCAAGCGAGGATGGTCCGGAAGGTTTTGGACGAGGGGAGGCGTGATCTTGTAGCCGAACCACCCGAGTTTCTTTCCGATGAAACCGAGGCCAGCTACGGCGGGAACGGCGATGAGTGCGGGATGCATTGGGAGTCTCCTTAGGTGGCGCTAAGCACCATGCCTTGCTTGTCTTCTACGAACAGACCGATCGCAGGCGCAATGCCTACCATGTGAATCGCGCGCCTGTTTCCTTGACGGACGCGCCAAAACTTCAGCGCCACGTCTCCAACGTCTTCCCCATGCATGTACACCTCACGCGGGAACCACCCTTGCGGCGTGGATTCCTCGAACATGATTGCGTGAAGGATGCCCAGTTCGGAATGACGGTGAAGAGCCATGGGAGTATTCCTCAGGAATAAGTCAGTGCTTTGCGGGCCCCAATTCGAGATCGACGTTGCCGCCCGTGCCATTGAATGCGCGTTTGGCGTTCTCGTCTTCTGTCTTGAATTGTTCCGTGAGTTGCTCCAACCGCGAAGCGAGCATCCCCATCATGACGGGCGGAATTCCCAATTGCTGGAACGACGCAATTACGCCCATGCGTTCCTTGTCGCTCTTTTTGAGCAACTCACGCGCAAGCGTTTCGATGATGGCGGTATCTGCCGTGTTCTGCGGCACGATCTCCGCGCCGGTCAACTGATTCATGACAGCGGGCGCGATGCGCCAAAACGCTTTCATCATGTCGTTGTCACGTTGGAACTGCATCTCACGCATGCGGAGATCGTGTTGTTGCGTGATCTCCTTCATCCACATCTCTTTCATGATTACCCATGCGTCCGTATTCTCGCGCATGAGTGTCTGTTCGCGCGCAGTCATGCGATCGATAAGGCGATCAGTCGCCTCGAACAACATCGAGGTTTTCCCGAGAAACAGTCCCATCATCGCTTGCAGGCCATTCATGGCCAGTTGCTTTTGACCGCGCTCGTCCGGCGAATACGAGTTGAGCGACGCGGCATCAAAACCGTAACTCCCCTTGACCGCGTAGGGGAATTGACGGCGTTTCTGGCCGTACATGGCAATGAGCAAGAACGTTTGCTCGCCTGCCAAGTCTTGCGCGTACGCCTCCGCTTTGCCTTGCATAAGCGCGGCGACTTCGGCCGGGTTCATCCCGGGATGCGTCGGTTTCGTGTAGATCTCGATCTCCGCACTACTCGCTTGCACATGCGCAAGACTGAGTTGCGAACAAGGCTTCTCGTCAACTTGGTCAATCAAAGCCTCTGTAATCCAGGCTTCAAGTGACTTGCGTTGACGCACAACCATTCCCGTATTGCTCATGTCGATCGCTCCTTAGTACCTTCGCGTGAGTCCCAAGAATCCGAGCACCACGACCACCGCTCCAATGATCCATGGCGTCGCGTCTTTTGCTGTCTCGCCTGCGAGCTTTTCGCCTCGCTTGATAACCGTGTCCGTCTGTTTGAAGACTTCCAAGTCCGCGTCCGTTTGCTTGCGCGGTTGCGGTGTGTTTGAGTAGTCCGGTTTCCCGCCTGCCGCAGATAGGCGATCGGACAAGTCTTGCAAGTCACCCTTGGTCTGGTGATCCTTGTCTTGACGGATGGCTTTGATAACCGCGTCCCATTCAATGGGAGCCGGGATCTTGTCATCCGGAATTGGCGTTACGGATGCTTTCCCAAACGCCATGAGCGCGAGCGTTCGCGCGGCAGTGTATCGGCGCTTGAGTGCGGTGAAGTCATCATCCCAATCCTTCGCATCCGCGGGAGAGAAGCCATTGAACGCCTCGCGCGCAATGCGAAGTTGCGCGAGCGTGTAGTCTTTCGCAGTAACCAAGTCTTTCAGTTCTGCGATGCTCTCTTGTCCGAGAATGGTCATGGGAGTATTCCTCAGGAATAATCAGGGAAGGCGCTTCTTCACTTCACGCTTGATCGCATCGCCGTACTGACTCCACCCGTAGACCGCGCCTCCGATTCCGAGGATGGCCAAGCTCGGTCCGAAGATCTTGCGTTGCGTCTTCACGTAGGTTTGCGTCCCTGTTTGCGCCGCGGACGAAACCGCGGCGACTCCTTTCCTCATGAGCGCATCGAAGCCGTTCCAGTTGATGGCCGTAACGTCCAAGTTGTTTTTCAACGTATCCGCCGCGGCCATGAAAAGACTTTCGTTCGCGACATTGCGCGGACGGAGTCCGGGGTTGTTCGCGTCGTTGATGTAGCTCTCTTTCGCGGCCGTTGCGAAGTCCGGAACGAGCGCATTGACCGCGGCTTCGAACTTCGGATAGCGGAAGTTCGGGCCCATGGCCCATGCCATTGACAAGAGACCTAGCTGCGCATCGGCCGGCCAATTGTCATAGGTGGGAAAGCGCTTCTTCAAGATCGCTTCATTCGCGCGAAGCTTGCCGTTCACAAGCTGGCGAATGCCATCGTCCGTAAGACGGAGATTCGTGACGCTTCCGAATGCGCCCCCTCCGCGCAGCTTCATGTCTTGGCGCGCCTTGACCGCGTTCCACGCGGCGCGGATCTCCGCTTGACTTGCGGGCGATCCGTCCGGATGCACCCAAGGAAGCGATAGCGCGGAGTCTACCGGATCGATGAGATTCCCGATTCCAGTAGTGACGAGTCCTTTGACGTCCAAGTACATAAAGGGCAACTTGCCCTCAAACTTGGTCGTAAAGTCCGTGTAGTTCTGTTCAACGCTCTCACGCGCCATGGTTTACCTCCCCATGCTCCCAACCAACGACAGGCGAGAACTTCGTTAGCGATGAATCCGGCGCGCGTACCTCTTGAATCGCGCGCGCAAGTCCAACACACTTTCCTGCGTTGATGATCGGCCGCTGTTCAGGGACGCACCGCTGAAGAAGGTTCGGCGGAATGCGCTTGAAGCAAACACCCGCGTAGAACAAGCGCCGTTCATCGTCATTATCGATGGCGCTTCCGATGGCGGAGATCCGCGGATTCGTGAGCCTTGGTCCGTTCGCGAGGATGATGCTTCCGTTCAGCATCGCATCCGGACTGTCGCTCCCGATGATGAACAGCGCAATCAACCCGAGAACGGGACCACGCTTGGACACGTAGGCAAGCGCTTGCTTCGCGTCTTCCCCTACGTGCGAATGCGCGAAAGCATCCGCAACCTGAACGGGGTTCTTGCGGATGTATTCGAGGATGGCGCGTTGAGACTCGCGCGCCTTTTCGTTGCCCTGAATGGCTTGATCGCGAACCATCACGATCATGGCCATCGCGTTTTGGTCGCCTGCGCGCGCCCGCTCGACTACTTCCTTTGCCGCTTGGATGACGGAAGGCATCGCCGTAACTCCTTACTCTGCGGCAGGCGGAGGCGCAGGGATGGTTTCGCTCTTGATCGCCTCGGGCGGAGGCTTGACGTCCTCCGCGGGTTCGTGCTCCACGTGCTCCGCGTTGAGTTGTTGGATGCGGGCGCGAAGGGACTCGGCTCCAACCTTCTCGTTATCGCCCTTGTCCAATTGCGCGGCGAGTTTCTCGATCTCCAAGACATCCGTAAGACGGAGTCCCTTTGCGTAGAGGCGTAGCGCTTTCGCACTTCCGAGTGCGCCGCACTTTTCGTACGCCTCTGCGAGATCTTCGATCTTGTCTGGATCGGTTGCGCGCATGCCTTTGCGGAAGGCTTCGCGCCGTGCTTCTTTGATGTCCGCGGGTGCATCGGCAAGAGCCGCACGCTTGCGGAGCAAGTCCGCTTGCGCGCGGAGAGTCGGATCCGACGCGAACAGATCGGCAAGCTTTCGCAGCTTGGCCGGATCGCGTTCGTCCGTCATGGCGTTGTTGTAGAGTAGCTCACGCTCTGCGGTAAGCCCCTTTGGCTTCTTGTTCCGTCCCGTCTTCTTCCACCAAGCCCCTAGACCGAGAACGCCAAGGGCGAGGGGGTAAACCAAAGGGATCATCGTAGGTCGCTCCTAATCATTCCTCAGGAATACTCGAACGGCGATCACGCTATGCGCCGGCTCAACGTCGCTCTCACTGGAAGTTCGCAGCGGCCGCGGCGTACTGAAGTGCGATCGACGCTGCGATCGCCGCGTAGTTCGTTGCGCCGATCGCCTGCGCCACGCCACCATTCAGCGCGTTTTCGCAGATCGACTGCAAGAGCTGCGCGCGCGAAAGACCGTACGTCGTGGTCGGAGAGACGATCGACGCATCGACCGCGATCGCCGCGTCCACCTCGGTCGCGAAGTCCGTTGCGGCCGTGAGAAGCGCCGCGGGAGCCGCAACCGTTCCGGAACGCGCCGCAACTGCATAAGCGGCAGCAAGCGCCGCATTGAAAAGGGGGATATTGTTTGCCGCCATTGTCAGTCTCCTTGGATGATGGGTTCGTCACGAAGTAGAAAGCAGCACACGAACCACGTTGAGCGTAGGAGCGACACAACGCGAAGGGTAAACGCCGCTCGTATGCTGCTTTCTATCTCCGAAACCCGTCATTGGCGCCCATACCTAATTGACGCGAGGGACACTCCCAAGCGCCGGGGCGCATGATCAAAACATGATAATCGCGAATGCCCGTATCGTTTCCGCTCTCATCTTTGCGGCCATACCAGCGATGTACAGGACGAGCCGGTTGACCATGCTCCAAAAGCTCTGCGGCACGTGCGGGCCCAAGGCTTTTACAATCGCCGAACTGACATGCATAGAGAGCAGGAATGGGTAACCAATCTGTCGTACGTTGATACGTCACGCCGCTCTCATACAGGGGCGGAACGGCGTGACGTCGCAAGTATGCTCGATTGAGTCGGATCATCCCATCGAGCAGAACCGTCAAGACTTGGGAGTTTCGAAGCGCATCGGACTGCGCCTCAAACACGTTTTCCAAGCTTAGGACTGCGCACGTATCATCGCGGAAGTAACACGCGCGGCCCGGAAAGAACCCGCGGCGAAGTTTGAGAGTGCGCGCAACATCGTGGATGACGGACGTAGCCGCTTGTCGATCTGCCGGATCGGACCCCGGCGAATAGACATGCGGCAATTGGATCCGAATCTCCACGGCGCGCTACCCGTCACTCGCCAACGACGGTTGCGGGACCCTGGAAGGAGCAGCCCCATTCGTACGTGCTTCCGCCGACGAGTCCGGGCGGAATGAGCGCGGTCGTACGACCGGAGATGCTCGCCGGCAACGACGGTTCGATCGTCGGCAGGTTCAGCATGCTGTTTTGCGCGAGCGCGGAGTAGTTGAACGAGTCGACGCTACCGCCGACCACCGCGTTGACGTTCGAGACTTGGATCTGCGAAAGGAACGCGAAGCCGGGAACCGGCGTGGACGAGAAAAAGCGCTTCGGACGAAACTTGACCGTCGGGTTGCGCTGGAGAGAGATCGCCGTGACAGTGCCGATCGTGAGAAGCGTGGTCCCGAGCGGGAATTCATACCCGACCACCTTGGTCGAGCTTCCCTTGTTCGGCTCCAAGATCGCTTCGCGGCGCGCCGTCTTGGACATGCCGTTCACGTGCGAGTCCCAAAGCTGCGCCAGCTTCGCCGCGTGGAGCGGGTTGTTGATATTCGGCTTCGTGCGCTGCATCGGCGCCGCGGCCGGCGCGGCATCCGCACCCCAGTAGTCGAGGCCGAAGTCACCCGCGATGAAGTCATCGCCGAAGTCTCCACCGAAGTCCGAGCCGATATCGGCCGCGCGCGCGGGGCGCTCGTAGCCGAAGGTTGCGCCGGCTCCGACACCGGCAACGATTCCGAGGATTGAGGCGAGAGCCGGATCACGCATCGCGAGTGCACCGGCCGTAGGACGCTTTGCCATTGTTTGATCTCCTGTTTGACGGTTGATGAATGAAACGATCCGAGGTTACTTCTTGTAAGTCGTAATGCGCGCGCGCTTGGACGGCGCAGGCGCGGGAGGTTTCACGGTCGGATGATTGACCGGAACGATCACGCGCGGCGCGCTCATGATGGGAAGGGTGGCCGGCTTCGTAGAGAAGTCGCCTCCACTGTCCTTTTTGAGGGGTGTTACAGGCGTAGACGCGATGGGAAACGCGAGCGGCGCGCGGACGAATGCTTTCGTCTTAGACGCAACGGGCGCAGACGCCTCTTTGGGCGCTTCCTTCGTATCGAAGAGGGCTCCCCAAAGTCCAGGCGCGCGCGCCTTGGTCTTATCGCCCGGTTTCTTGTCCGCGGGTTTCGCGGGCGAAGCGGAAGGGGATGAACCCCCTCCGCTCGGTGCCGCGCTGCCTCCGCCTCCCGCGCCGCTCGCAGCGGGAGGGGCGCCGCCTCCGCCTCCGCCCCCTCCGCCTCCGCCTCCGGCCTCTTCGCCCTCTTCATCGTCATAATCGACGGGATCGATATCCACATCGCCGAAGTCTTCATCCTCGGCTTCCGGATCGTCGTAATCCTCATCATGACCGACGAAGTCAAAGTCACCATGAATGTGCGGGTGGCGCTTGCGACGCGGCATAGTCCGATCTCCTATTCCTGAGGAATAAAGACGAAAGGCGCGAACGCTGGTTAGAGCGAACGCGCCTTATCGATGATCGGATCTCCCGTGATTCCCGCTTCCTCGTAGTCCTCCACGTCTCCGTGGACTTTGCTTCCCGCGCTCTTGCGGTAGTCCTGAATCTTGCGGAACGAGAAGACGGAGACGCACGACGCTCCCATGTTGCGCGCTTCGGTCGCGAGGGGGTTACCCATCGCGCCAAGGGCAATCGCGCCGAGTGCGCCGACTCCCGCGCCTGCAAGATCGACCGGAACGACGTGGCCGCGGACTTTCTGGTCCAAGCCGTATTCCGAGTGCGCGAGTCCGAGAACGGCGCCCGTAATGCCGCTCTCTCCGTACGCACGTACCGTTTCCAGTGTCTCCAAGCCTGCGCCCTTCACCATGTGGAATTGCTTGGCGAGCGCGGCGGGAAGATCCTTCCCACTGATACGCTCGTAGGCGCGCATCATGGCCGTTTTTTCGGCCACGGGAAGGTTGGAGTTTGCGATCGACTGGAAGGTGAGAGTCTGGCTCATCGGATTGTCCCTTTCGTGGCGACCCTCGCAGAGGCGATCGGGGCGAGGGGCATTCCAACGGACAATCCTACCAAAGGCAGAGATTGATAGATACCGCTATAGGGTACCCGATAGATTCGACTTTATTCCTGAGGAATACTTGGAGTAGATTCCTTATCAAACGGGCATACAGCGTCTACTTGCCGTGCTTCTTCTTCGGCAACGGCAATGCAGTGTTCCGTGCGGTGCATGACCGTAAGATTCATGGGCGCGTCCGTCAAAAGAGATAGTAATCGTCGATGTATAAACTCTCGCCTAGTCATTCTGATAACCTCCTACTTTTCCGGTTTGGGAGGTGCCATGCACTTGAACAATGAATGATCGTGCTCGTACGGACAGAATTCGTCAACGTCGATACGGATCCCGCACTCCTTTGCGGCAAGCGGCGCGCGTTTGAGATGAATACGAACATTGACCGCCGGAAACGCAATCACTTTGCGAGTCGCGAATTCGGCAAGGATGATGTTGCCGATAAGGACATACTCGATCTCCCACGCGATCCCATCGATGCGAATATCGCGGATGCGAATAGGCGTTTGCGGGTTGAATACCGCCATCTCGCACGTGAGTGTTCCTTGATAGCTAATCGTCGATCCGTTTTGAACGCGACGAATGACGTTCGGTAAGTCAGTCATTGAAACTTACCATCCTTGTCCGTGATGACGTCGATCACGTTTTGATTGTCCTTCGGTTGTTTTGGACATTCTGTCTCATTGAGATCCGTGATCGATGCAGACTCCTTCCCGCAATTCATGCATCGCCATGGTCCGCCATTCCGGCGAATACCGTCATGCGTGAGCTTGTTCGCCATTGGATTATTCCTCAGGAATACTAGCGTGATGGTCGTATCATAAGCAGAATGCCCAGCGATTGACCGGTATTCGTGGGCGTATAGATACGGCGCGGGCGATACCCGCGCTCGTATCCGCCGGGTTCTTCGTGAGAGGTGACGAGTCCTTCGCGTTCGAAGTCTCGCAGCACGCCATAGTGGCTATTGAGTGCGAGACGAAACTTGACGTACGTTCGCACGAGCCAAGGCGCAGACGGAAGCCAAAGATTCAGCCGATCGTAGATCTGCAATCCGCTTGCGGGACCCTGCAAGAGCATCACAAGTATCGTCTCGCGAAACGTCATCCTATCCTCCACCCATCTTTCTCACTCCACGTGAGAAGGTGCACAAGAGCGTCTTTCGCTGCATTGGGCATGTGCAGTTCTACGCGTCCGTCCGGATACTGCCGGATCTCGATCTCCTTACGGAGCGCGGTCAATCCTTTCATCGGAACTTCAAACAGATCGATCTTCTTGAACATGCCTAACCCTCTTCGTTTGGATACTTCGCGTGCATCTCCGCGTCGCTCTTTTTGACGATGAGATCGCGTACCGCCGCGCGCACTTCCTCGCGCGACACATTGTGATTGATAATGGCCGAAAGGAGTAATTCGATCTCCGGACCGTACTCCGCGGCAACCTTCAAGACTTCGCCGATGCCTTGCGCTACTGCGTTCATAGTCGATCCTTGAACGACGGGATATCGCCGCTTCGAAGTGCATTGTAGTTCTCACGCGCCCATTGCTTCAAGTGATGCGAGGCTTCCTCGTACGAGGCACCTACGAACGTCACAAGCACGATCGGAATGATTCCTGTCTTATGGGTTGGGCGTGGTTCGCTGTAGACACCTGCATTGACGACCACGCCTAATGGGTCAATGAAGATCACGAGGTAAGCCGCAAACGCGCTTGGATGCGCGCTCACGGCTTCAATCCCTCTTTCCGCATGCACTCATTGTAGACTTTGATGTGTCCGCCGTCCGGACCCTGATCGCCGATATCACGGCAACGCTTTGCTTTCGCTTCATCGGTCAAGGCTTCGTCCGCCGCGTCTTGGCAGAACGGCCAACACCAGAATTGACGGCAAGAAAGGCACGGCAAGACGAGAATCGCGATTAGGATGACTCGTTTCATGACTATTCCTCAGGAATAATTGCCGGAATGCCCATGCGCCGGAGCTTCCCACCCAAACGGCGCGCCTCTTTCAACTTCTTACGATGAAGCGGACAATACTTATCGTCCTTCGGCGCTCTCTTACGAGGGCACTTGCAGCAAAGACCAAGCGCAAGATTCGTTTCGCGATACGAGGTGCGCGCCTTGTTTAGAGCCGACGGATACCGTTTCGGAACTTGACGAGCCGGCGGACTTGGATCGCTATCCACACGGAAAACACCAGACTCGCCGCAATTCCTACTCCCTCCAATATCGTGGTCATTCTTGCGATCTCCTCCCGCTTCGACACTTGACAATAGAGACTGAAACACGTGGCGCCTCCCCCGGTATACCGGTCTCACGATGATGTTTTTGGTAGTCATCGGAATTGAAGTAGTCCGTCATGAGTAATGAATGCTTGACCGCTTCTTCCCATGTATACGCTCCGTGTCGCCAACGGAACGGCCTACCTTCCTCGTCTCGGTTGGAGGAGACGAACTGTACGTCGAAACTTTCAACGCTCACGGATCCACCCATAGCGTTCAGCAAGCGAGGGGAGATCATGCGCATTCACTCGATGCGCAAACACGAAAACGCGAGGCACGCGCCACGCGTGAAGGGGAGGGATCGTCATGCAAACAATGACTGTTTCCTCAACCTGCATCCGTTCCAAAACAGCGTCAAACTCGGGATGCTCTTGACCGCACGAGCACATCATAGATACATGCCGCAGTGAGGACACTTCTTCACGTCGCGTTCAAGATCGAGACTCTGCCTCACTTCGTCTAAAGGCTCTGCGGCCTCCGCGCGATGCTCCACGCGTACCGCGTTGAGCTTCTCTGCGATCATGCGGCCAAAGTCATAGACGATGGCATGTGCACCGGGAATACGCGTCAACCACGCTACGCTTCCCGCAAGCTCGGTGAACGCCTCCGCAAGCGAAGCTTGGTCAACGCGTTCACCCGTAAGGCGCGCGGCCGCTCGAATCAGCGCGTCTTTCGCTTCTTGTGTCGCTCGTCTCATCGCTGGCAACCCCCGCACCAACCATTAGGGAACTTCGGTGCGTTCCCGCACCAACACTTTTCGCGCTTCACGCGCGGCATACCAACCCCGGAAGTAGTCGTCACCAAGCTCAACGGATCGAATGGCTGCTTTGCCAAAGGTACGCTTGGTTTCGAGGGAAGGGAAGTCATAGGCACTTCGATAGCCTTCGCGGAAAGCGCTTGTGATTCCTTCTTGCATTGTGCCGCTTTCTCTTCGTGTTCAAGGCGCTTGAGTGTGCCTTGGAGACTCTTTAGCTCAATCTGTCGAACTACACTTACGTGAGGCATCCACCCATCACACGGACAGTCCCAAACCGCACATCCGTACTTGATGGTATGCAGATCATCATGACCGCATCGTCCGCACTCGACGCGTGCGAAACCTCGGCTATCTGACCGCACACGGAGCATTATTCCTCAGGAATATGATCGCACTTGACTTGACCGCATTGGCGACACTCACTCAACGGAACGAGCCCCCTTTCCGTCATGTCAAAGTAGCACTTGACCATTCCACGGCCTGAACGGTTCTTGATCGTTTGAAGGAGCCGCACCCCGTCATCATAAACGGTGTACATCATCGTCGCGTCTACTTCGTGTTGGAGATCTTCGAATCCCGCAAAGTCTCCGTCCTTCGTGACATGGTCAATGATGAGAAACGGACTCTCTAGTTCCGTCGCATAGTCCTTCACGCGTGCGCAAAGTTCAACGGCCGCAGTGGGATCGTTTCGGACAAGCTTTGACAGTGAGTCAATCACCGTCATGCACGGCTTGCGGGCCGTAATGATCTGGCCGATGTTGCGATCAATGTGATTCATCGGGAGCATACGAATCAAGTTCCGATTCGTGACGTGGAGACGAGTCGTGCGGTAATTGATCTGTTTGAGATTCTCCTCTGCGGCGATATACAGGCCAATGCGTTGAGTAACGCCGCATACCGCGTCAAGGATCTGCGTCGCAATCGTGCTCTTGCCTGCGCCAGGTTCGCCACCGATAAGCGTTGTGCTCGTGACGTCAATCCCGCCTCCGAAGCACGGATCCCAAGGTCCGGACACAATCCGCTTTAGCTCTTGAACGTCTCCCATCTCGCTTAGAAGCACCGTCCCATCGTTGCCGTTCAGAGGCGCGTCTTTGACGTTCCAATGTCTGCAAGAGCGGCATTGCGATCTGTCAAGAGGAATACGCGCGCCGCATCTCTCACATGCGTACGTCTTACGTACAGTTTCGCTCCTTTGCTCACGCATGAGTATTCCTCAGGAATAGGTGGTATAACACACTAACGCTTGACACACAATGGCTCAAAACGAAAAAGTGTGACTTTCTGCTACGTGGCAAAAAGTCACACTGACTTGACAGCAGGTGTCGGATACTATAGGATTGCGTCGTAACTGTCAATTGGGTATTCCTCAGGAATAATGAGCCATGAGCATTAGCGTCAACCATCGCGAATTCTACTTACGTCCGCCTGCCGGAACGTCATTCCACATTCGCGTGGATCCGAACAATCCGAGCGGAATCATCGTTACATGGGACTACCAAGATTCCCGCGGAAAGGGGATTCGCAGCATTCCCATCCCTGGACGTCCGTTGACGCAAGGCATGCCTACCGGGCGGCAGATTCGCGCGACACAAGGATGCGCTCCCGTCTATTCCCCGATGGATCTTATCCTGCACTTTGAAAAGGGAAACGAGCGCGATGTGCTCGCGTGGCTTCGTGAATGGGCGTTTGAGCTTGGGCGCCTGCACTGCGAAGCCAACCCAACCGTACCTCCCATCCCGGGTATCGAGGATGAACCTGATACAGGATGGGAGTACATCGAAGCCTTGCAAGACATCATCGAAACGAACTTGCTTTCCCAAGTTGAATATTGGGAAAGCCAGGATCCCGTAGCACCGCTTAGCTTTGAACAAGGGGGCGAGTCAGTCACGAACCCTTCCACACCCAACGCAAAAGCCGCGCTTGCGGCAGAGAACAAGGAATAGAGCACAATGGCAACCGATCCGAAGAAGACCACGGAAGCGACCCCGGCGACGCACATCTATAGCAAGCTCTACGAGATCGCGAATTCAGGCGACTTCGAATCTGAACAGACAGGCTTCGCCCCATATTGGAAGCCCAACATGTTTTGCACGAAGTGCCCCGCAATTCACAAGTCCGAGCCGGGGCGCAAGCTTGGCGATCGCGAATTCCAGTGCGAATCGGAAGACGCGAACGGAGTCAAGCACGGCAAAACGGCTCTCATCGGCTCCGCGTTCCTCGGGCGCGTCATGGCGCGCGATGTGAAGCCGCAGACGGACGAGCGTACGGGAGAGGTCAAAGACTTCGTGCGATGGCTTCTTCTTGCGACGCGCACGGACGTTCCGTGCTTCCAAGGGCCCACGCAAGAAGTCGAGCGGATGAACGCTTCACCGGGACAACCGTTCAACGTCTCGGATTACGAGACTCTCAAGTTTCAAGACTTCTTGGGATGCGAGGTTCTCGTCATTGCGAAGTCCAAGCGCGCGATCAAGAACGGTCACACGCTTTGGAACTTCGATCTTCGCGTCACGAAGGACATGAAGCGGGAGCTTGACGCGAACCGTCTCGCCGCGGCGGAGACGGCGCGTAAGATGCTCGCAGAACGCGCACGTCAACGTATCGCAGAGCTGACCGCGTCGACGCAAGCGCAGACTGCGGCGCAGGCAACGCACGCAGAGGAGACGGCGCAAGCCGTGGCGGAGTAACCACCTTTGGCCGCTCCCTTCAAACGTCGCACGGCCGCAACGTATCGGCGGGACATTACGCTGATAACGCGGCTCCGTAGCGCGCTACAACTGCACCACGCTATGGGAGGGGAGGGGGAAGCCAAGGCGGACGCGGAGGCAGCTATCACGCTCATTGACGAGTTAGTGACTGTTCTCATTCGCATGCACCGCAGAGCAGTCCGCGAGGAATCGGGGAGCGAGATAGCAGCCTGAAAAGGGTGAAGCCGAGCTACCCGGGGGGGGAGGTAGCTCGGCTTCGCTAGGCACCATGGCAATGGGCTAGATTGTCGTTTTTTATAGCGCATTCCGGCCCGTTCGTCAAGTCGTTTGCAAAGTATTCCTGAGGAATATTAGAGGGGTAGACGATGAGTTACGATGAACGATTGACACAATGGTTTGCGAGTATGAGCGCCAAGTACAAGGAGGGGATACCGGACTTCGAAGGTGAAAAAGAGGGGCGGATGAGACGGCGTGCGGCACTTTCGAATCGCCTTAGCACTGCGATTCGGACGTGGGGAACGGAGCCGGTATCGAACGTGACTCCGCGCACGAGTGAGAAAGCGCTCGCACGGACGACCGCCGTACCTGAATCGAACGTCGTTCTCATGCGCCGGGGGGCGTAGAGAACAGCCATGGCAAAGGGCAATGAAAAACCGGTTCTCCCTTGTTCCTGGCATTGTTGCCAGTTTAGTCGAGTGGAGAACTTCAGCTTGTGTGCCAACCATCTCAGGCTAGAGCGAGCCTGGGGTAGAGCCGAATTGTTTCGTCTGCCGAAGGAGCCGGTAGACGAAACGCTGCGAAAAACCGCGTAACTCGCAGAGTAGGGCTCAATTGTGGCAACGAAGAAACGCAGTGCAGGCGCACGCGCGTCCAAAGCCGGACGTGTACCGCCGAATAAAACGAAAAAACCGACTCCGCCTAAGAAGCGAGCCGTCAAGAAGACTGCAAAAAAGGCAGTCGTCAAAAAAGTCAAGACTGCCAAGAGACGCGCGAAGCAATCGATCCAGAAAGCGAAAGCTTCACGTGTCAAGTACAAGGGGACAATCAAAGATCTCGCGCGCGCCTTTGCGTTCGCTGGACTCCTACTCGCGAAAGCAGAGAAAGAGTTAGTAGTCAAACGCACGGCCGAACGACAAGCGCGTGAGGACCAGATCGCTCTAGAGCGCCTTGAGAAGCTTCGCGCCGATCAAGAGCAAGAGGGATTCGTGCGTCCGCAAGAGTGGACGCGTCGCGATGGTTCCGCCGCGGCGCGCCCTTGCTTCTTGCGTCACCTCGATACCGTGGACGAGCTTATCCACTATCTCGAGACGGGGGAACGTAACTTCCAAACGCCCATGCTTGGCTTGATTGCCGATATCGATAAGAAGGTGATCTACGATAAAGCGAAGTTCCACGAGATTGTACAGCAGATCAAAGAAGAGACAGGGGCTCGCAGTCTGCGAGAAGTCTATACGCTGTTCTACTCTCCGTAAGTATTCCTGAGGAATAATCACCATGGCAAAGAACGTTTACAGCGATCGCTACTTGCATTGTCCAACCTGCAAAGAGTCATCGATGGTTCGTAGTTGGCGCTGGAATAACTATCATTGTCCGCGATGCGGCGAATACGATGCGTGCTTTCGCACTTCCGATCGCCTTGATAGCGGCACGTTCCCGGCTCTGAAGACGAATGCGGGATGAGTCTCCCGATGCACTTCTCGCATACATGCTCAAACACCATAAGGCATTGGGTGATCCGTGCCTTATCTGCGGCGAAGCAAGGGACACGCATCGACGTGCACCGAAAGAACGAAGCCGCGCGTACGTAGAGCGTAAACGCGAGAAGAAGGCACTTGTTCATAAGCCAACCCTCTACCTTGGAATCGATGGGGAGGGACAAGGCCGTTACGATCATCGCTATGTACTACTCGCCGCGTCCGATCGTTCCGGATCGCGGCGGTGGTATATTGAGAACTTCAACGGCCTAAGCACGATTGAGTGTCTCGAATTCTTGCTACGCCTACCGCAACAACGCTGCAAGACGTTCGCCTACTCATTCAATTACGACTTGACTAAGATACTCGCCGATCTACCCGATGCGATCCTTCACTCCCTGTTTCATCCCGAGGTGAGGCAGTCGAAAGACGCGACGCGCGGTCCTCTTAGCGTCTACTGGGAAGGGTACCGTCTGAACTTGCAGGGAACGCAATTCACGGTCGAATCCCGCGGCCGTTCACGCGTCGTTTGGGACATCTTCAAGTATTACCAAAAGAAGTTCGTTGGCGCGCTTGCGGATTGGAAGGTTGGCGATCCGGAAGTCGTCAAGCGAATGATCTTCATGAAGGACCATCGCGCGGACTTTGACAAGCTCGACCACTCGGCGGTACGTCAATACTGTTTTGAAGAGTGTCAGTACATGGCCGAATTGGCCGTGAAACTCATCAAAGCCACGGACGATGCAGGGCTACCGCAAACGACGTTTCACGGAGCCGGCTCGATTGCCTCCGCGCTACCGAAGAAGATCGGGATCAAGGAGCAATTGAAAACGCCTCCACCCGAGATGAACTACGCACTCGCGTGCGGGTTCGCGGGTGGACGTTTCGAGCATTCCGTAGCGGGGGTTCTGGAAGACTCTGTCATTATCTCCAAAGACATCTCAAGCGCCTACCCGTATCACATTACGTTCTTGCCCTGTCTCATCCACGGGCGATGGGAATTCACGAAAGACAGGAAGGACATTGAACACGCCGATACGAAAGCCGCGCTTGTGCACTACGGCCTAGGGCCAAGTGACGCGGAAGACTGGGGCCCCTTTCCGTTTCGTGCGCTGGACGGTTCAATCTGCTTTCCCGTGGAGAGTGGAGGCGGATGGGTTTGGCGCGATGAGTACCTTATGGGAGAGCGCTACTTTCCGAATGTGGAGTTTCGCGGCGCATGGGTTCTGCGTGGCGATTGCGACTGCCAACCGTTCAAGACGATCCCGGACTACTATCGCGAGCGCATGCGCATCGGGAAGGAGGGTCCAGGGATCATCATCAAACTTGGCTATAACGCAGTGTACGGGAAGATCGCGCAAAGCGTGGGCAATGCGCGCTTCAACAACTGGGCATGGGCGGGAATGATAACGAGCGGGTGCCGTGCGCAAGTGCTTCACATGATGGGGTTGCACAAGGATCGCTCCAACCTGCTTATCGTCGCGACTGATGGGATCTACACGCGTGAAGACTTCGATTCCCCCGTACCGCGCGATACGAATACGTGGAGCTTAGACGCGCCGTGCGAGAAGAAGAAGCACGGACCGAACGCGCCCGGGTGCAAGTGCAAGGGCGACCCATCACGGCGCTATCTCGAGACGAACAAGCCGTTAGGCGGATGGGAGCGCAAAGTCATTGAGGGAGGGATGTGCGTTGTTCGACCTGGGATCTACTTCCCGATCGATCCAAAGCCGGAAGACTTGGAAACCATCCGCGGACGCGGCGTAGGGAAGGGAGTCATTCTCGAGAATTGGGGGCGCATCCGCGATGCCTTGCGGCGCGGAGTAGGGACCGCTGACAATCCCACGATCGTCAAGGTGGCGAACGTCACGCGATTCTGCGGCGCCAAGACGTCAATCACGCGTAGCGGTAAGTCCGATGCGTGGCGGTACCATCGCGCCGATGGCTTGAACGACGCGCGGCACGAGGAGATCGGCAAGGCGCGCCGATGGCTCATGCACGCGCGCGAGGCAAAGACGTTTGAGCGCTTTGAAGAGTGCATCCAAGGCGCGCGCAAGGCACGTCACATTGCGCGCAATCAACCCGATTATGGGCAATGGGTGACGCGCGAAGTTGAGCTGAACTTCAACCCGCTTCCCAAGCGGAACGGTGTGCATGAGGATGGGTTGCGCTTGAAGGTGCGGCGCATCCCTCGCCACGTGGAAAGCGCCCCTTACGATCGCGTCCAGAAAAGTCAAGAGGCAAGAGACTTGCTCGCGTTCGCGCAAGAGATGCTCGAACAACCCGACCCTGACCTACACGGATGGGAGGAGATCGACGCGAACGGGATGTGATCTCGCGCGCTTACAACTTTTTTCGTTTCCGCGTGAAGAACGCGCCATGAAGCGCCGTCTACCTAGGCGACCCTGGTTTTTGAAAACTTCATAAGTCTCGGTGAAGCGTCGCGGTGCGCCCTGGCACGCGCGCGGCAAACGTCCTAGCGGCTACGGCCGATGAAAGCGGAGCCTACCCGAGCACACTTGCTCATGACGCGCGGGGCGCGTCTCGCAAGAAGGGATGCAGCTAGAGACTATTCCTGAGGAATAGTCCTAGGCTGCAAGCTGGACAGAAGGGTTAGAACCATGGCGAAACAGACGATCAAGGTCCCTAAGGAAGAGTACGAAGCGCTCGTGCGGATCAAGTTGTTCGCGCGCGTGCTACATGACGAGCTTGGCACGGATGAAGATCGCATCGCGACGTCCGCGGAAGCATGTTTGGAAGCCGCACTCACGAAGTATGAAGCAATGATGAAGAAGTGACATACGTTTCCGTCCAGCTTGCAGCTTAGTACGGTGCAGTGAACTTAGGTAGGGGGCTACCATGGCAAACATTGATGAACTTGACTACGGCGATCTGGAAGACACGAAACCAGCCACGGAAGAGGCGTTAGCCGCGTATCGAGCGAAGCGGGAAACGCACTACCGGGAAGCATTGCGCGGATGCTCGTGCATGCTCTGCCGTATGGCGAACTTCATGAGACAGGGAGGGAAGGGGTTAGAGCGATGAAGTATCGAGGGGTACGATACTGGATTACGATGCGCTTCGGACACGGGGAACTACGAGTGTCTTTCCTGCGCATGGCGCCTTACACCGCAAAAGGAGCGGCTTACCGTTATCTGAGGACGTGGACATGAAGCTAAAGCGCATGTCAGACAGGGAATACTACTGGAAGTTTCTCAAGGTACTTGTGCAATACGGGGGAAAGAAGGAAGACGTTAGCGATGCTCTACTGTTCGTGATCGCGATACTGAGTCTCATCGGCGCGGCATGGTTTATGGGGTGGATGTCGCACTGCAATTGAGACGCGAAAACGACATTCCTGAGGAATAATTGGCTTGACTTAGCTACACCAACAACCTACTAAGGGGAGGCTACGCTACACACAATGGGCGCGAAACAGAAGAAAACGAAAGGCACGAACATGGCAAACCCGGTAACGAGCACGAAGCAGGAAGAGAAGAAAGACGAAAAGCCGTCCGTTCTCAGTGGCGCGGCGCAGACTCCCGCGGCCACGGAGACGGTCAAGCTCCCGTTCGAGCCCAACCCGTTCAAGATCATCAAGCTTCCGCTGAAGTTCATCCACGCGGATCATAGCTGGAACAACCGCTCGCAGGGCGCTCTCTTGTTCGATGAGTCGAACGTCGATAGCACATCCGAGGAACGCGGCATCGGGGGAATGGTCGCCACGATCAAGGCGCGCGGTCAAGACGATGCGGTGGTCGTTCGTCCGCATCCGCGCGGCGCGAAAGCGAAGCACCCGTACTCTCTCGTCAAGGGGTTCCGTCGTTTCGTCGCGATCGACAAGATCGCCGCGGAAGGGGAGGACATCAAGGGGCCGGGTTGGGAGGACTGGACCGCGAAGGAGCCGTACATCCTCGCAATCGTCAAGAACCTGGACGAGGTGGAAGCACTCATCGAAAACGCGGAGGAAAACCTCACGCGCCAGAATCTCAATCCGCCGGACGCGACGCGCGCCGTTGCCCGCTTGCTCGCTCCCCCGTCCAACATGACGCAAACGCAGGTAGCTGAGAAGCTCGGGAAGACGCAAGGCTACATCTCCAAGCTTGGCAAAGCGGCCAAGATCCACGAGAAGGTTTTCCAGGCGTGGCGCGATGCGCGCATTCAGTTGACCGTGGACGAGATCGGCGATATCGCGGCCAAGACGGACCGCGATCGGCACGAAGAAGAGTACAAGAAGGTTTTGGACGCGAAAGCGGCCAAGCTGGCGAACAAGGGCAACCGCGGTCAGAAGGACGCGAATGCGTGGTACGAAGCGGCCAAGAAGCGCGCCGATACGGTCGGCGCCATGGTTGGAGGCTTGGAGGCCAGCGAGGCGATCGTGGTCGATCCCAACGCGGATGAGAGCGTAGGGGCCAGCGTCGATCACTTCGATACGCACTTGCACGCGTTCATCCCTGGCGTGAAGAAGCCGGCAGAGGGCGAACCCGGGGCGACCCAAGAGCAACGGCGCACGCTCGCCACGCTCCTTCACGGGGCGTACAAGAAAGCGCGCACGGAAGGGCGCGCGGAGCAAGACGCGGCGAACGAAGCCGCGAACAAGGGAGGGGAGGGGAAGAAGGGCAAGAAGAAGGGTGCGGTAGTCGCCGCGAACTGAATCAAGAGCGACACGAGACGAAAGGCGTGCATCCGAAAGGGTGCGCGCCTTTTGGCGTTTGGAGGGTAGGAGCGATGGGATTGCTAACGAGCCAACCGATCTGCGCGCGGTGCTTGACACCGATTGAAGCGCTTAGCGCATATGACTACGATGAGGAGACAGGGCGCTCGTATCACCTTGATGGGGTGGACGGGTGCCTGCGTTCGATGGGGGCGCGCTTGGAGGCGTTGAGAGAGCGCCTGGACGAGATGCAGGGTATTCCTCAGGAATGAAAACGAAGCTCAGTAAGGCGGAAACGGAGCGCCTTGTCCTCTTGGCTGAAGAATGCGGCGAGGTTATCCAAGCCGTATCTAAGATCTTGCGACACGGATTCGAAGCATGTCAACCGCGGGATCTCAATCACACGAATCGAGCGCAGCTTACGAACGAGATCGGAGACTTGCTTGCATGCATTGAGTTGCATGTGCATGCGGGTGACGTGAGCAACGTTTACGTCGCGCAAACCCGAAAGCTCTTGCGCGTAGGAAAGTACCTCCACGCACGAGAGAATCGTACTCACGTTGAGAGCATCATTGGGAAGGTGCCGAAGGGGTAAGGACATGGCAAGAGTCGAATTGTACAAGTTCTACGCGTTGACGTGTGATGCGTGCGGAAAGGAGGGACCGCGCGTCTCGGACGTCAAGAGGGATCGACCGGATGGGGACTTTGACGAAGTCCGGGATCCGGACCGAGGGACGTACCGTGAATCGACCGTCAAACAGGCAATGAAAGACGGGAATTGGAAGGAGATCGGTAAGGTCACCTTGTGTCCGGATTGCAGGAAGGGGGCGGGGTTATGAGAGCGGCAAAAGGGAGGGAGCGGGAAGCACTGCTAGAGCTTAGGCTCGTGCACGCTGGCCTCGCGATTGAGAAGCTCGTGACGCTTCTCGCGGATCGCGTGGTCGAAGGGGAGGGCGACGAACGCGACTGGAAAGCCGTGGACGAGACCATTGACGACTTGAAGCGCTTCACGTCGTTCCCGTATCGGCCTAAGCTGGAAGAGCTGAGGATGATGCTAGGAGGGATCGCGGATGAACTTGAGAAGTCATCCTACGATGACACTACGGCGGAGGAATGTGCCGTGATTCAGCGCGCGATGAACAAGGTCAAAGACGCATGCTTGATACTCGCGGCAAGCAAGACGTAATGGCGACCGAGGCAGAGGCGCGCGCCGCTTACGAACAGTTCGCTTACGAGCCCCATCCGATGGGGTTTGGCGAGACGTGGGAGCCTTGGGAAGTCGTTGGAGCCGAGGACAAGGCGCTATGGCACCGCGTCGCTACGGCCGTTCTCAATGCGACAGAGGAAACGGAGAGAGAGTTTACGGCGCATGACAATCAGTGGTCATGTGGAGACTAGCTCGCACCGCTAAGCCGCCCCTCCTTCGCGCTCCCCTTGACGGGACGACCGCACCGTGCTCCCCGCGCCGCGACCACCTGCGCCGGCGCGGCCACTAGCACGGAATACGTACCGCTGTCAAGAAGAATCTACCCTCCCC
>Ga0134124_10000578_pt1 | contig 30147 bp, 23 predicted proteins | sample KB304_FD_96880 | JGI IMG/M metagenome (GOLD analysis project Ga0134124, IMG submission 96880) | Terrestrial soil microbial communities without Nitrogen fertilizer from Kellogg Biological Station, Michigan, USA - KB3-0-4 | ecosystem: Environmental > Terrestrial > Soil > Unclassified ... | reverse complement strand
GGGGGAGGGTCAGGGTGGGGGCACGGTGTCTCGAATGAAACGAACAATCGTTGTCGCCCTCTGCGCGCTGGGTCTCGCCCACGCGCAGGAGCGCAAGAACTTCTTCGAGGATCCGTTCGTGCAGGTCACGTCCGCCGTGGCGGGCTGCCCAGTCCCGCAGGAGCCGGGCGAGACGCAGGCCGAACTGGCGGCGCTGGCGCATGTGCGCGCCCAGCATGGCACCAGCTGCTACCTGTCGGGGCGCTGCCGCTTGCCGAACTCCTACCTGTACGACAAAGAGATCATTCCCCGCGTGGCCCAGTTCATCAAGCTGGACGGCCGCTTCGACAACACCAGTGTGTGGGTGCTGGGCGAGCGCCGCCTGGTCACGCTGATGGGATGCGTGCAGTCCAAGGAGCAGTCTGTCGAAATGGAAAAGGCCGCGGCCCAGGTCGACGACGTGATGGGCGTCATCAACCAGTTGATGGTGGGCACCCGGGAGAAGCCGCGCTACCCGCTGGCGCGGCCGGGAGGGAAGTAGGCCGCCTGACGCTGAGAGCACTTGCGGAATAAGTGCCAGCACCCAGCTTCTCACCCGGGTGCCGCTCGCGCTGATCAGCATAGTCTGCGCGGACACACGACCGACGCCACCGGGTCGACAGTGTCCTGGCTTGACCCGGAGTCAAAATTCCAGAGGACCGCCTCCGGCCACTTCCAGTCATCCAGGGAAGTCGTCTGGGCCCTTGAAGCAGGCACGGTCGGCCAGCACTTCCAACTTCTCTTGGCCCACTGCCTCACGGGCTTGTTTGGCCATGGACCAAAGCTGCGATCGATCATTGTCGACGTTGATGACGTCCTGAGCGATGACCAGGTGGTGCTTGGTGTCTGCCGCCAGTTGCACGGAGTCCCAACATGAGCGCCCCTCCAATGCGGACGAGCTCTTAGTACAAACCACTAGACACTTGCATAAGTAACTTCGCTAAGCTACACAGACAGTATGCGTTTCGCAGTCTTGCCCCCGGTTCAGTACCGACTGCCCTGGGGGCACACGGGGATTGATCGCTTCATCAATTGTCTCTGCACCTAACCAGAAACCGGAGTGCCTTCTATGTTCATCGACTGTAGCGGCCTGCATCAAGATCGCCCGACGCCTCCTTCCTTCAGGTTCGCGGTCACAGCCCAAGAAACCGTATTGCCCCACGGTTTCTGCGGGGCTTCGAACTGTTGCCGCGAAGCGGTTCCCGGAACGTTCCTGGCTTGCGGTGCGCAACACGGGGAAGACATTAGATGAAGAACCCCACTAGTGCCGGCACATTCGTCGGCGCCTCCATTGAGCGAGTCGAGGATGCGCAACTTCTGACAGGGCAGGCACCTTTTACCGCGGACATGCCGACGCGACAGGGGACTTTACATGCGGCGATACTGCGATCGCCTCACGCTCATGCAGAGATTGTCTCGATCGATGTGTCGAAGGCGCTCGAGTGCCCAGGGGTCAGTGCTGTGCTGACCGGAAAGGAGATCAAGGAAGACTCGGAGCCGTTCTTGATCGTCTTGAAGAAGCCGCTGGACCAATGGTCGCTCGCAATTGACCGGGTCAGATTTGTCGGCGAGTCCGTGGCAGTTGTCGTGGCAGAGGACCGCTACATGGCGGAGGATGCGCTCGAGCACATTCAGGTTATCTATAAGCCGCTGCCATGCGTCGTGTCGCCGCAGGAGGCCGCGAGAGACGGTGCACCCCTGGTCCATCCTGCTGCTGGCTCGAATGTTGTGTCGGAGCGTCACTTCAGCTATGGCGATCCGGACAAGGCGTTTGCGGAGGCCGATCGGGTCGTTGAGATTACCGTCGATTATCCGAGGAACTCCCAAACACCGATGGAGGGCTACGTCGTACTTGCAGAGTACATACAGGACGAGGGATACGACGTCCAGTCGAACTTCCAGGGGCCCTTCACTGTTCATCCCGTGATGTCCAAGGCTCTTCGAATCAAAGGCAATCAACTGCGAATGCGGTCACCGGCCTACTCAGGTGGGGGATTCGGGATCAAGCAGGCGATCTTTCCTTACGTGGTGCTGATGTGCATCGCGTCGAAGCGAGTAGGCCGCCCTGTCAAATGGATCGAGGATCGCCTAGAGCACCTCACGGCAGCAATTGCAGCCCCCAATCGGGTCATCCGGGGACAGGCTGCCGTAAAGAATGACGGCAGGATTTTGGGATTCCGGTTCGAGCAGCTCGACGACTATGGCGCGTACCTACGACCGCCAATGCCAGGTCCTTTGTATCGTCAGCACGGGATCATGACGGGTGCTTATGACGTCCCAAACATGACTATTGTCAACCGCTTAGTCATGACGAACAAAACGCCCTCCGGAATGGTGCGCGGTTTCGGCGGGCCGCAGATCTATTACGGCCTCGAGCGGTTGATCCAGCGTGTGTCTGTGGAGCTGGGTCTGGATCACTTGGAGGTCATTCGCAAGAACCTGATACCCGCTGGCGCGTTTCCTTATCGAGCCGCGGCAGGTGCACTGGTTGACTCGGGTGACTACCAACGTGCGCTAGAGATCGCAACAACCAAGGGACACCTCGACGAGTTGAAGCAACGACGAGATAAAGCGCGTAAGGAAGGACGGTTGTACGGAATTGGATTCGCCGCAGTTGTCGAGCCAGGGCAGTCCAACATGGGGTACCTAAGTACCATCAGCACAGCCGCGGAGCGCCAGAAGTCCGGACCCAAAGGCGGCAACGTCGCGTATTGCACCGTCAATGTGGACCCGCTGGGAGGCGTTTCGGTGACCGCTGACAGCCTACCCCAGGGCCAGGGGCACGCAACGGTGCTGAGCCAGATCGTCGCAGACCAGTTGGGGTTGGAGCCGGCGGACATTGTCTGCAACATGGAGCGCGATACCCAACGGGATCCCTGGTCTATTGCGACAGGCAACTATTCAAGTCGGTTCAGTTCATCCACAACCTCATCCGCGTACTTCGCCGCGCGGAATGTCAGGGAGAAGCTAGCGAAGATAGCGGCACACCTTTTGGGTGTCCCGGAGCAGGATCTCGAGTTCGCCAGAGCGACAATCTTCAGTAAAACCGCGCCTGAAAAAGCCATACGAATGTCGCGCGTCGCAGGTACCGCGCATTGGTCACCGAGCGAATTGCCCGACGGAATGTCGCCAGGCCTGTCTGAGACCGTAGCATGGTCACCAAAGGAGCTTGAACCTCCAAATGACATCGACCAAATCAACACGTCGTTGACATACGGGTTCGTTTTCGATTTCTGTGGCGTGGAGATCGACCGGGGCACAGGACAGGTAAAACTCGACCGGTACGTGACGATGCACGATTCCGGCAAGTTGCTGAATCCGCTCCTCGCAGAAGGCCAGGTGTATGGGGCCTTTGCATGGGGAGTCGGATGCGCACTATACGAAGAGTTTGTGTATAGGGAAGACGGTAGCTTCTTATCGGGTACGTTTGCTGACTACCTCTGCCCGACGGCTGCCGAGGTCCCTGCACCTCTTATTTTCCACATGGAATCTCCTTCTCCGCTCACACCTTTGGGTGCGAAGGGAATTGCTGAGGGCAACTGCATGAGCACGCCGGTGTGCATCGCCAATGCGGTCGCAGATGCAACGGGACTGAAAGATCTCAGGTTGCCGCTCACCCCGTCCAAGATCGCCGGATTGATCCACGCTGAGGAGCCTGCACCACCAATCGAGGCCCCGCGCCGAGCGTCTGATCTGCTCTCCGTGCGCTCGTTCCGCGGGTCGGGTGAAGCGTTTGTTGCCGCTGAAAGGCGTGCCGTATGGGACGCGATCCTTGACCCAAAGATGCTATCTCGGGTTATTCCAGGCTGCCATGAGGTGCAGCTGATTGGCCAGAATTCCTACCGCGCGCAAATGACGCTAGGAGTTGGTGTCGTGAAAGGAAAATTTGAAACACAAGTCGAGCTTACAAATTTGGCACCTCCAAGTTCGGCGGTTATTGAGGGACGGCTTGATGGCACGCTGGGATCGTGCGAAGGCGTTGGCGTTCTGACTCTTGTAGCAAGTTCCGGCGGAACAAAAATTCAATACGAGTACGGTTTCGACATCAGCGGAAAGGTAGCAGCGGTGGGCGGGCGCATGCTAAACGGAACGGCGCGTGTATTGATGAAGCAGTTTTTTGAACGTCTTGCCTCGAGCGTAGAGACACCACCCAGAGCAAGTAGCGCCGCATATCCACCTGGTTGGTGGAGGCGCCTACTCAAACTATTAGGGGTAGGAGCATGAAGCCAAATCGCTTTGAGTACGTCAGACCACGGACTATCGACGAAGCTCTTGCCATTCTGGCGAATGCCGACGACGGAGTTCGAATTATCGCAGGCGGTCTTTCTCTGGTTCCGATGATGAACTTTCGCCTGGCTGAACCCAAACTGCTTGTGGACATTGCGAGCATCGAAGAACTGGCGTACGTCAGACTCACTGATGGGTATGTTGACGTTGGGGCAACTACTACCCAGGCTCGACTGATGGCGTGGCCCAAGTTACCTGACTTGCTGCCCCTGTTGGCGCAGGCAATTCCCCATATTGGTCACTTCCAAACCAGAAGTCGTGGAACTGTCGGGGGCAGTATCGCGCACAGTGACCCGACTTCTGAGCTGCCGCTCTGCCTGCTGGTACTTGACGGCAGCGTGACGCTGTCTTCGAAGGCCGGCGAAAGGCGTGTTCGTGCGTCCGATTTTCAGATCGGCATGCTGGCTACTGCCAAACGGCCAGACGAACTGCTCACAGCAGTTCGATTTCCCGTCGCCGATCCGCAGATGGGCTTTGCTTTTCACGAGATGGCGATGCGCCATGGTGATTTGGCGATTTGCGCGGTAGCCGCCGCAGCAACTATCGATCGGCTCCGCATTGGAGTTGCGGGAGTGGGCGAGCAGCCGGCCATCCGGGATCTGCCGCCACTTTCCGGAAAAGCACTGGACGAGGCGTTGAACGCGTTCGCCTGGGAGCTTGGGGGACACGACGACGTTCACGCTACAGCTCGGTATCGACGTCAATTAGTCAGACATTTGGGTCATAAAGCCATCATGGAGGCACAAGAATGCGTGAAGAGAAGGCAAGCGAGCGGCGGCCGGTAACCATCGTTCTGAACGGAAAGAAGACAGTTGGCACTGCCGAGCCCAGGATGCTGTTGTCCGATTTCCTGAGGGACGTGATCGGGTTAAAGGAAATGCATGTTGGCTGCGAGCACGGAGTTTGTGGAGCATGCACTGTGCTATTGGATGGAAAGCTCGCACGAGGCTGTTTGACATTTGCTGTTCAGGCCGACGGTCGCAACGTGGACACGGTGCAGAGCCTCTCTTGCTCTGGAGATCTTTCCGATCTCCAGGTGGCGTTCAGAAAGCACCACGCACTTCAATGTGGTTACTGCACTCCCGGGATCTTGATGTCTGCTTCCTCTTTTCTTGAGATCCATCCAGATCCGTCTGAGGAGGAAGTACGAGTAATGCTAAGCGGACACACTTGCCGGTGCACTGGGTACGCAGGCATGGTGAATGCGATTTTGGAGGTGGCAGGGGCGCGGGCTACCGAAAGGATCGCTCGCCATCACGGGTTGTGATATCCGTTTTGTAACGGCTAAACCGCCCCTCGGCCGGCGCAACACACAGGAACTAGAGCGGGATCGAAACTGGTCGATGACGCGGCTCTAGCACTGAAGAAGCTGCAGACGTCAAAGATCTTGTACACGATAGCTAACCAAATCAAGGAAAGCAATGGTTCCTGATCGAGAGAAGAATTCAATAAATATTAGCGCGCCATCGGCTGCAGTGGATATCGCGTTTTCGCGCGTCTTCAACGTCGCGGACGCGTTCATTGATCGGCACATCCGCGAGGGGCGGTCGAACAAACGCGCGTTGCTCACCCAGTCGATCGAGGTAACGTACGGCGAACTCGCATCGAGAGTGGCGCAGAGCGGCAACGCCCTGCGCGCACTTGAATTGAAGCGGGGCGACCGGGTGCTGATTGTGTCAGTCGACTGCCCCGAGTTCTTTTACGTTTTTTGGGGAGCGATAAAGGCCGGATTCATACCGGTTCCAGTAAACACCCAGCTGAAGGTCAGCGACTACGAACACTTGATCGCCGACTCGGGATGTGCTGCCGTATTCCACCATTGCCCGAACAGTGCCCAGGTCTGCAAGGCGATCGAGCTCGGCGTGCAGCGCCACGTGCTCAACAAGGAAAGACTCCTGTCTTTGATGGAGACTTCCAGCAATCAGCTTGACCCTGTAGAAACAGGCCCCGACGATGATTGTTTCTGGCTGTATTCGTCCGGCTCCACGGGACAACCGAAAGGGGTTGTTCACGCCCATAAGGATATGGTTGTCACGAGCATGCGGTATGGGGAGGGTGTGCTTGGCATCAGGTCAGATGACCTTGTCTTCTGCGCCAGCAAACTCTTCTTTTCTTACGGGTTTGGGGGTGGCATGACATTTCCGCTTTGGGCCGGCGCTACCGTCGCGTTGAGCGAAGAACTGCCGTCTGCTGATATGGCCTTCAGAATGATCTCTGCATATCGGCCGTCCGTTTATTTCGGCGTACCAACGCTGTATGCGAATCAGATTCACGTCGCGGAGCAGCATGCCTGCGACCTAAGTTCCATTCGAATCGCCGCATCTGCGGGAGAAGCGCTTCCGGCCGCGATTTACAGAAAGTGGAACGAGCGTTTTGGCATATCCATTCTTGATGGGATTGGTTCGACGGAGGTGTTGCACATTTTCATCAGCAATCGAGTGGACAAGGTCAAGCCAGGCACCTCTGGCTACCCTGTCCCAGGGTATGAAGTGAAAGTCGTCGATGCCGATAGAAACGCTTTAGGCCCTAACCAGGTCGGCTTGCTGCTGGTAAAAGGGCAGTCCAATGCAAGGTGCTACTGGAATTCACCAGAGAAGACAGCCGCGACAATGTGCGGCGAGTGGCTGAATACTGGCGATATGTACTCCTACGACGAGGAGGGCTGCTTCATCAGTGCGGGACGCGCTGACGACATGATCAAAGTTGGCGGGATGTGGTGCTCCCCATTGGAAATCGAGGCAGCGATCCTCACGCACCCAGACGTCCTTGAAGCTGCAGTAGTTGGCCAAACCGATGACGACGGATTACTGAAGCCAGCTGCTTATCTGGTGCTGAAGGCTGGGCGTGAAGTCAGTGACGCCGTGCGTACTGAGCTGCAGCAGTTTTGTAAGTCTCAATTAGCCGGCTTCAAGTACCCGCGATGGATTTACTTTTTAAACGAGCTTCCCAAGACGGTTACGGGGAAGATCCAGCGTTTTCGGCTGCGTCGAGCCAACGCTCCATCATTGAGCCCATCGCGGTGAGACTGACTGTGGTGAGCCTGGGATGGTGCATATGGTGATTTCCTGTTTTTCACAGGGTCATCGCGAAATCGCGCCAGTTTCCGCAAACCTGTCAAATCCCCGAAACCCGCTCCCAGGAAGGCTTGCGGCGGTTTCATGACCATCTTCACCCACACTCTTTCACGAAGACCAGCGCCTGGATTCCGCGGCGCTTCATAACCCAACGGAGACACCATGCAAGTCATCGTCCAGTTACGGCATTGCGCCGCGCGCCTTTTTGCCCTAGTTGCCCTGATTGCCCTCACCGGCGCCATGGCGTTCCCAGCCAGCGCGCAGACGGCGCCCATCGTGATGAAGATCGGCACCGCCACAATCAACGACAGCCAGCATCAGTGGATGAAAATTTACGCGGCGCTGGTCGAAAAGAATTCGAATGGCCAGATCAAGGTCGAGCTCTATCCGGCCAGTCAGCTCGGCGCCATTCCACGCATGATCGAAGGTACGCAATTCGGTTCGATCCAGGCCTACGTTGGACCGCCGGAATTCCTGTCCGGTGTCGATTCGCGCTTCGAGGTGCTGAGCGCGCCGGGCCTGTTCAAGGATCTCCCCCATGCCAACCGGACCCTGCAGGATCCGGAATTCAATGCAGCATTTCTTGCCCTGGGCGCCAACAAGGGACTCAAAGGCATCGGGCTGTTCCTGTCCGGCCCGGCCGCGATCAACACCCGTACGCCCGTTACCAAGCTCGCCGACCTGGAAGGCAAGAAGGTGCGAGTGCTGGCGTCCGCCCTGCAAATGGACCAGATGCGCAGGCTCAAGGCGACCCCGGTACCGATGTCGCTGGGAGAGGTGGTGCCGGCGATGCAGCAGGGCGCACTGGATGGCGTCATGACGTCGCTCCCGGTATTTACCGCGCTGCGTTTCTATGACGCGGCGACCTACATCTTCGAGACCGACCACGCAATCGTGAGCGTGCTGGCCGTGATCAGCAAAAGCTGGTACGACAAACTGCCGGCCGATCTGAAAAAGGTCGTGACCGATGCCGGGCAAAAGGCCAGCAGCGACGTCTTTCAGTGGTCGGTGGATTTCGTCCAGATCCAGCACCAGGCCTGGATCAAGGCCGGCGGCCAATTCACCCAGCCATCCGCCGCGGAGAAAGAAAAGCTGATGAAAATGATGGCGCCTATCGGCCCGGAAGTGACCGCCAAAAGGCCCGAGGAAAAGGCGCTCTACGAACTGCTGATGGGCGCGGCCAAGCGTACCGAGTAGATCACGCACAGTCCTTTTCGTAAGCGAAGTTCCATGCAGCCAAACACGATGCACCGCGTGTGCGACGCGGCAACCCGCGCGCTGAAGATCATTGCCGCCCTGATGCTGGTGGCCATCGTCGCCATCAATGCGACCAACGTCGCCGGGCGCTATATTTTCTCGGCGCCCTTTGCCTGGGGTGAGGAGGTCATGCTGTACCTGATGATCGGCGCGATTTTTGTCGGCGCGCCCGCGGTCACGTGGGACGGCACAAACATCCGCATGGATATCCTGGCCCGCGCCGTTCCCCAGCGCGTGCGCCGCTTCCTCGAAGGTCTGGCCGACCTGGTCAGCCTCTTCGTGGCGGCACTGCTGGTCTACGCGTCGGTGCCGATCGTGCTGCAACTCATCGAGTTCGACCAGCGCAGCCACGCAGCGGAAATCCCCATGGCGCTGCCGCAGGGCGCGCTTCCGCTCGGACTCGCCCTGTCGGTGTTGGCCCTGATTGCGCGGGAATTATCCGGCAAGGCAGCCCAGCACGCCGCATCACCGCCTCAGTGACCCAGTGAGAAGCCCGCGATGACCATACTGCTTTATTTCGCTCTGCCGGTATTGCTGCTTGCACTGGGCATTCCCATCTTCGTGATTCTGCTGCTGACGGCGATTGTGGGCGTGGCCGGCACGCCCGGTCTGCCGTTTTCTTCCCTGCAAACGGTGCTGTTCGGCAGTCTGGACAGCTTTCCGCTGCTGGCCGTGCCCTTGTTCGTGCTGGCCGGCGACATCATGGGGCATGGCGGTCTGGCCAAGCGCATGATCGTCTGGGCGATGTCGCTGATCGGCGGCATCCGCGGCTCGCTGGCCTTGACCACCATCGCCTCGGCGGAACTGTTTGGCGCCATGTCGGGCTCGTCGGTCGGCTGCGTGGCTGCCATCGGCCGCCTGCTGTTTCCCTCCCTGCGCGACGGCGGCTATGGCCAGACCTTCGCGATCGGGATCATCGCTTCCTCGGGCGCGATTGCCGTCATCATTCCGCCCTCGATCCCGATGATCATCTACGGTATCTCGGCACAGCAATCGGTACCGGCGCTGTTCCTCGCGGGGATATTTCCCGGCTTGCTGATCGGCTTTCTGGCTGCGGTCTATGTCCTGCTGCACGCCCGGATCAAAATGGTCCCGCTTACTTCGAAGGCGCGCTGGCACAACATCTTCGCCTCGACCAGGGATGCGAGCTGGTCGCTCGGTGCACCGGCGGTGATCCTGGGCGGCATCTATGGCGGCGTGTTCACGCCGACCGAGGCCGCCGGCGTCGCCGTGGTCTATGCCGCGCTCGTGTCGCGCTACATCTATCGCGAAGTGAGCTGGCGCGACCTGTGGCAAATCACACAGAATTCGATGTACCTGGTGGCCCAGCTGATGGTCATCGTAGCCGCTGCCGGTGCCTATTCCTGGCTGATCACCACCAGCGGATTTCCGCAGCGCCTGGTCGGTTTCATCGAAGGCCTGCACCTGTCGACCTGGGCCATGCTGCTCGCGTTTAACTTGCTCCTGCTGGTGGTGGGCAGCTTTCTCGAACCGCCGGCGGCCATCCTGATCCTGACGCCGCTTTTCCTGCCCATCGTGCAGTCCGCGGGCATCGACCCGATCCATTTCGGCATCATCATGACCGTCAACCTTGCGATCGGCATGTTCACCCCGCCCTTCGGCTTGAACCTGTTCGCCGCGCACGCCTTGTTCCGCGTACCGCTGCCGCAAATCTATCGTGGCGTGCTGCCCTTCATCTTTGTGTATCTGATCGGGTTGCTGCTGATTACCTTCGTACCGGCCATTTCGCTTTCCCCACTCGTCCTGCTCAAGCACTAAGCCGGAAAAACCTTCACAGGAGTTAAAGGAGTTACAGGATGACGCATCGAACCATGAGAGATTTTCTGTCGGCCCTCGAACAGCGCGGCTTGCTGCGCCGGATTTCGCGCCCGGTCGACCGCATGTGGGAACCGGCCGCCCTGGCCAAATGGATGTACCAGGCGCTTCCCGCCGAACAGCGTTTCGGCATGTATTTCGAAAATGTGAAAGGCTCCTCGATCCCGATCGTCACCGGCGCGCTCGGCGCAAATAGTGCCGCCTATGCGATCGCGCTCGATGTCGCGGAAGATCGCATCAACGACGCCTGGGCCAAGGCCTGCCGCAACCCGCTGCGGCCACTGGTCGTCGAAGAAGCCATGTGCCAGGAAGTGGTGATTACCGGCGCCGACCTGCGCCTGTCCTATCTGCCGATTCCGGTCTGGACGCCGGGCAAGGATGTCGGCCCCTATATCACGACCAATACCGTCACCAAGGACTACGACACCAACATCCAGAACATGGGGGTGTACCGCACCATGGTGCGCGACGAGACCAGCGTGATTCCCAACCTCGCACCGGGGCGCCAGGGCCATCAGAACATGAAGACCTGGACCGACAAGGGCAAGGTCGCGCCGATCGCGTGGGTGATCGGGGCGCCGCCCGCGGTGCATCTGGCGGCGGTGGCCAACCTGCCCTATGGCGCCGATGAGATCGAACTGGCCGGCGGCATGATGGGCACGCCGGTCGCCATGGTGAAAGCAAAAACCGTGGACCTGATGGTGCCGGCCGACTCGGAAATCATTATCGAAGGCGAAATCCTGCCGGGCGAGACCGCCATGGAAGGGCCGTTTGGCGAATTCGCAGGCTACATGGGGCCGATAGACCGTCGCCCGGTCGTGCGCATCACGGCCATCACGCATCGCCGCGATCCGGTTTTCTATGGCTATACCAGCCAGATGCCGCCGTCCGAGAGCACCACCATCCAGAGCCTGACCAATGCCGGCGTAATGCTCAAGGCGCTGCGCGATGAAATGGGCGAACCCAGCGTGTCCGATGTGTACATCGACCTGACCTTCGGCGGCTTATTGGCGCATGCCGTGATAGCCATGAAGCCGGGCTATCCGGCGCATTCCAAAAAAGTCGGACGCCTGGTCGCGGCCATGTGGCCGGTCAAGCGCGTGACCGTGGTCGATGACGACATCGACATTCGCGATCACACCCATGTCGAATGGGCGATGAACTCACGCTACAACCCGGCGCGCGATACCGTGTTGATCGATGATGTCTATTTCCCGATCAACATGGACCCGTCGGTGCGCTCCCTGACTTCGCAAAGCACCATGGGCAGCAAGATCGTGTGCGACGCCACGCAGAAAGTGGATGCCGGGCCCTTCTCGCTGCCACCGAAGGAGATCATGATGAAGGCGCTCGAGCTGTGGCAGGAAATCGGCCTGCCGACGTTCGCCATTCCCAAGCGCGCGAAGCTGCGCATCGACCGTTCCTGAAGTCCGCGGCCCGAGTCGGCTCCTCTATCCGGCCAGGCCCGGGAAACCAGGATCGGCTAACGACGGCGCCACCACCGCCTCGACCGCCTGCGCGATCGCGAGCAGGCGCGCGTCGGTGTCGCACAGGCCGGCCACCATCAGGCCGACCGGCGCACTGCCCGGCGCATGGCAGGGGACGGACACGGCACAGCCATCGATAAAGTTGATGACGGCCGGATTGCGCAACATCAGCAGGTTCATGCGGGAATAGTCATCCTCGGTCTCGACCTCGGCGAAGGTCGGCGCAATCCGCGGCACGGTCGGCAGCAGCAAGGCATCGAACGGTGCGCAAATCGCCGTCACCCGGCGAATGAAGTCGTGGCGTGCCTGGCACAGCTCCAGGTAATCGGAGGCAGACTGGTTGGCGCCGCGTTCCATCCGGACCCGCACCAGCGGGTCGTACTGATCGCCCTTCTCGCTGAGCAGGCGGCGATGCCAGGTATAGGATTCGGCCGCGGCGAACCCGCCCTTGGCATTGATGGTTGGCAGTTCCAGCAATTCCGGCAGGGGTAATCTGACGATGTGCGCCCCCTGCCCGGATAGCAGGGTGAGCGCGCGTTCGAACGCCGCAGCCACTTCGCCATCCATATCATTGAGCACCAGGGTCTCGGGGACGGCCAAGCGCAGTCCGCGCAGCGGGAACGGGCGCGGCGCGGTAGGCGTCGCGCAGGCCAGGATGGCATCCATCACGGCGCAGCAGGCCACCGATCGGGCCAGGCTTCCGACCGAGTCCAGGCTGGTGGCCAAAGGCAGCACGCCTTCAAGGCTGACGCGGCGTGCGGTCGGCTTGAAGCCGGCAATCCCGGTGAGCGCTGCCGGAATCCGGCATGAGCCGCCGGTGTCGGTGCCCAGGCCGGCCGCCGCCATGCCGTCCGTGACCGAAATCGCGGCCCCCGACGAGGATCCGCCTGGAATACGGCCGCGTTCGCGTTCGAACGGATTTTTCGGCGTGCCAAAATGCGGATTGATGCCCAGCCCGGTATAGGCGAATTCCGTCATATTGGTGCGGCCGACGATCACCAGCCCCGCCGCCCGCAGGCGCGCTACCGCAGGCGCATCCAGCTGCGCAGGCGGCGCGTCGGCCAGCACCTGTGAGCCGGCTGCAGTCGAGTCCCCGGCGATATTGAACAGATCCTTGACCGAAACCGGGATGCCGGCGTAGGGGCTGGCGACCATGCCCAGACTGCGGCCGCGGTCGACTGCATCCGCCGCGGCCCGTGCCTGCGCCGCATGCACCTTCAGGAAGACCCGTGTGCCTTCGCCCTCGGTATCTTCAATCCGGCTCAAACACTGTTCCAGCAGCTCCCGACTGGTCGTGCGTCGGGTCGCCAGCATCCTGGCTAGTTCTGCAAAAGTGGGAAACATGAGTGCAGCCTTTCGGGTTGGGTTGAAGCGTGACGGACGACTATGCCCGGTCTTGCGCGCGAGTTTTGCTCGTAAATGCTGAAAAGCATGTGATACATCACAATATCTTTGTCAATTTCCCAAGTCAACGCGGCTAGCGGCACGGGCCGTCCGGGGTCTTGGCGCACTCGGATCGCAAAGAGGCATCGGATGTTTCCCTGGCTTTTAATTGGAGCCAGACGAGATTTCAACCCCCATGTTGCACGGGAACAAGGCAGGGCAGATGGCGACCCTCAAACGGCTTGCCTTGCTACGTCGACCTGACTACGAAAATTCTGAAATGCTGCGTGAACATTCTTCGACCACTCAAGTTTACGTTTACGTAAACGTCAAGCAAAAGTAAAATAGGCGCAACGCAGACAGACATGACCCGGCGCCCCGCGCCGCAGAACCGCCCGCAGTGTGAGTCTGACCGCCGAAAAGGATCCGGAGCCCGCGATGACTGATCTTTCCATCTCGAAGAATTTGACCGAATACAAACCCGCCAACAGGGTGCGCTTCGTCACCGCCGCCTCGCTGTTCGACGGCCACGACGCCTCGATCAACATCATGCGCCGCGTCCTGATGGCCAACGGGGTCGAGGTGATCCATCTGGGCCATAACCGATCGGTCGACGAGGTCGTCACCGCCGCGCTGCAGGAAGACGTGCAGGGAATCGCTGTGTCCAGCTATCAGGGGGGGCACCTCGAGTACTTCAAGTACATGATCGACCTGCTGAAACAGCGCGGCGGTGACCACATCAAGGTGTACGGCGGTGGCGGCGGCGTGATCGTGGCGGATGAAATCGCCGAATTGCAAGCCTATGGCGTGGCCCGCATCTTCAGCCCGGAAGACGGTCAACGTATGGGCCTGTCAGGCATGATCGAGTCGATGATCCAGTCATGCGTCGTCGACCTGGCGCCATATGCCTCCGCCAAGATCGGCGTCTTGACCAAAGGCGAAATCGCCGACCGCCACCGCCCGCTGGCGCAGTTGATCACCGCGCTGGAAAACGACAAGGCCAGCCTGAAGCTGAAAGCGGAACTGCGCAAGGCCAGCGCTGCCCTGCGCATACCGACGCTCGGCATTACCGGCACCGGTGGCGCGGGCAAATCCTCGCTGACGGACGAGTTTATCCGCCGCATCCGCCTCGACCAGGACGACAGACTGAACATCGCGGTGGTTTCGATCGACCCGTCGCGCCGCAGGTCCGGCGGCGCGCTCTTGGGCGACCGCATCCGCATGAACGCGATCAATCCGTGGAACGGCAAGACGCGCGTGTTCATGCGTTCGCTGGCCACGCGCGACGCCGGTTCCGAAATCTCGCAGGCGCTGCCGGACGTGATCGCCGCCTGCAAGGTGGCCGGCTTCGACCTGATCATCGTCGAGACCTCCGGCATCGGCCAGGGCGACGCCGCCATCGTGCCGCTCGTCGACTTGAGCATGTACGTAATGACGCCCGAATTCGGCGCGGCCTCGCAGCTGGAAAAGATCGACATGCTGGACTTCGCCGACTTCGTGGCGATCAACAAGTTCGACCGCAAGGGCGCGCAGGATGCCCTGCGCGATGTGTGCAAGCAGTACCAGCGCAACCGTGAGCTGTTCTCCAAAAAGCCGGAGGAATTGCCGGTGTACGGCACGCAAGCCTCGCGCTTCAACGACGACGGCGTGACCGCGCTGTACCAGGGTCTGCTGCCGCGCCTGGCGGAATTCGGCCTGAAGACCAAGCCGGGCAAGCTGGCGCCGGTGGCGGTGAGCTTCTCCTCTGGCAAGAACGCCATCGTGCCGCCGGGGCGCGTGCGCTACCTGGCCGAGATCGCCGACACCGTGCGCAGCTATCACCGGTTCACCGCCAAGCAGGTCAAGCTCGCGCGCGAGCGGCAGCACCTGCAGGAAACCAGGCGCATGCTGAAGGCCGCGAGCAAGGTGGCCGACTTGGACGGCCTGATCGCCGAGCGCGACGACAAGCTGGATGCGTGCGCCAAGAAACTGCTGGCGATGTGGCCCGACATGCAGGCGGCCTACGCCGGCGACGAATACGTGGTCCGGATCCGCGACCGCGAACTGCGCACGCGCCTCGTCACGACCACCTTGTCCGGCACCAAGATTCGCAAGGTCGCGCTGCCGAGATTCGAAGACCATGGCGAAATCCTGCTCTGGCTGATGCGCGAGAACGTGCCGGGCTCGTTCCCCTACACCGCCGGCGTGTTCGCCTTCAAGCGCGAGAACGAGGACCCGACCCGCATGTTCGCCGGCGAAGGCGATCCGTATCGCACCAACCGCCGCTTCAAGCTGGTGTCCGAAGGCATGCCGGCCAAGCGCCTGTCGACCGCGTACGACTCCGTCACGCTGTATGGAGCTGACCCGGCGCTAAGGCCCGACATTTACGGCAAGATCGGCAATGCTGGCGTCTCGATCGCAACTTTGGACGACATGAAGGTGCTGTACGAAGGCTTTGAGCTGTGCGATCCGGCCACCTCGGTGTCGATGACCATCAACGGACCGGCGCCTGCGATCCTGGCGATGTTCATGAACACGGCGATCGACCAGCAGCTCGACAAGTTCACTGCCGACAATCATCGCGAACCGACCGACGACGAGACCGCCAAGATCAAATCCTGGGTGCTGCAGAACGTGCGCGGCACGGTGCAGGCCGACATCCTCAAGGAAGACCAGGGGCAGAACACCTGCATCTTCTCCACCGACTTTTCGCTCAAAGTCATGGGCGACATCCAGGAATATTTCGTGCATCATCAGGTGCGCAATTTTTACTCGGTCTCAATCTCGGGCTATCACATTGCCGAGGCTGGCGCCAACCCGATCTCGCAGCTGGCCTTCACCCTGTCCAACGGCTTCACGCTGGTCGAGGCCTATCTGGCGCGCGGCATGCATATCGACGATTTCGCGCCCAACCTGTCGTTCTTCTTCAGTAACGGCATGGACCCGGAATATGCCGTGCTGGGGCGCGTCGCACGGCGCATCTGGGCGGTGGCCATGCGCGACAAGTACCGCGCCAACGAACGCTCGCAAAAGCTCAAATACCACAATCAAACCTCCGGCCGCTCGTTGCACGCCCAGGACATTGACTTCAACGACATCCGCACCACGCTGCAGGCGCTGATCGCGATTTACGACAACTGCAACTCGCTGCACACCAACGCCTACAACGAGGCCATCACGACCCCGACCGACGAGTCGGTACGGCGCGCGTTGGCGATCCAGCTCATCATCAACCGCGAATGGGGCCTGGCGAAGAATGAAAATCCGAACCAGGGCAGTTTCATCCTGGATGAGCTGACCGACCTGGTGGAAGAGGCGGTGCTGCAGGAATTCGAGCGGATCGCCGAGCGCGGCGGCGTTCTGGGCGCGATGGAAACCGGCTACCAGCGCAGCCGGATTCAGGAAGAGTCGATGCTGTATGAGCAGCAGAAGCACGACGGCACGCTGCCCATCATCGGCGTGAACACATTCCGCAATCCGCACGCCAGCCTGTCACCAGAACCGATCGAACTGGCGCGTTCCACCGAAGAAGAAAAGCAATCGCAGTTACGGCGCCTGGCGGATTTCCAAGCCCTTCATGCCCAAGCGGCGCCGGCGATGCTGGCCGCGTTACAGCAGGCAGTCATTGACGACAAAAACGTGTTTGCCTGCTTGATGGAAGCGGTGCGCGTGTGTTCGCTTGGCCAGATTACCGATGCGCTCTTTGCCGTCGGGGGGCAGTTCCGTCGCAATATGTAACACGCGTCAGCGATCGCCGGCTGGTGCGATTCCGGGGGTATCGAGGAACTTCGGACTAACGAAGCCGTTCAAGAGCATGCAGAGTCTTGGCGGAATCACGTCCGGCGCGCGGTCCGACTGCGGCACCCTTTAGCGTTCCGAGCAGCGCGATAGTGCGCTCAAAATCGCCAATCAACGAAGCCACTATGCGCGACAAGTGACGAAAGTCGGTCTTCGACAGGTCGCGGAAAAGGTGGTTGTTAACGAACAGTAGCTCGGGCTCCAAGGTACGCACGCGGGCCTCCCCCTCAGGCGTCAAGTGCAGAAGAACGCTGCGCGCATCGGATGGATTGGGGGACTTGTCGACCAGGCCCATACGCATTAGCTTCTTGACTTCGGCGGTGACGAACGTATTGGTCACATGCAAATGTGACGCGACTTCGCTCACACTTATGCCAGTTTGCCCTTCATATTGGGCAATGATCATGATCATGTTGTACTGTGGCGAAGTCACGCTCATTCGGGCTGCGAGGTAGGACCGGGCTGACTCCAAGTGCGATGCGCCAATCGCAATGTCATAAAGCAGTTGCCTGAATTTCAAATCGCTGCCGTCCGCCTCAAGTAGATCCGGTATCGACACAGTGGGCGCCAACCTGAATGGTTTCGCAGTACCTGATCGCCGCGACGCGGAGGCGGAACCGGCACGTTTGGCGCCATCGGCACTGGCATTCTTTTGTCTTAAGGGCGAAGTCATCAATTGCTCTTAGAGTGAGATAGGTGAGTGCCTTCATTATCTCCTACGCTGAGCCTGTGTTTGTATCTGATAGCCGAAGATGAGGAGCAACGTCAGAAGGGCGGCGGCCCTACCCATTCAGTTGTTTGTGGCTGTATTGTTCGCGGACGCGACCGAACAGTCAAAATCAGATGCTGCAGTTCACCGACAATCCCCCGCCGGAACATGAGCACACACACAATGAAAATCGCACCGGTCACGATCGTGACCGCTTCGCCGAGATTGCCAAACCAGCTAACACCGGTCCACTGCGCCATCGCAGACCCAAACTCGCCGAGTTCGTTCTCGAGCATGACCACGGTAACCGCACCGACGATAGGGCCGACCACAGTACCTAACCCACCCAGCAACGTCATTAGCACGACACCTCCTGATAGATGCCAGTGAACGTCTGCCAACGTGACAACCCCGAAAAGAACTGCTTTCAGAGCTCCGGCGAGCCCCGCGATCGACGCTGAAAGCACAAAGACGATGAGCTTGTATTGCCCTGTCTCGTATCCCAGTGAAGTGGCTCTTGGCTCGTTGTCACGAATGGCCACCAGCACTTGTCCAAATGGCGAGTGAATGATACGGTGTGTCAGCCAGAAGCCAGCCGCAAACATCGCGAGCACGACATAATATAGCGATCGGTCATTAGCCAGATTGACGATACCTAGCAATTTCCCGCGAGGGATTTGTTGTAGGCCGTCCTCTCCACCGAGTCCTTTCAGCTGCAGCACAATGAAGAAGACCATCTGGGCCAGGGCAAGAGTAATCATTGCAAAATAGATCCCTTGCCGCCGGATCGCCAGTCCCCCGATTACAAATCCCAGGCTGGCTGCAACTATGACGCCGAATAGGATGCTTAATTCGAAAGGCAAGCGCCAGGCTACTAGCGCGACGCCCGTCGCATAGCCCGCACTTCCGAAGAATGCCGCGTGGCCGAGAGACAAGAGTCCCCCGTAGCCGAGCAAGAGGTTGAGTGCGCAGGCGAACAGCGCGAAGCACAACAACTTCATAAGCAGCACTGGATACACGTAGAAGGGCGCGATAAGGGCTGCGATCACAGCAACGAGCAGGACAGCTTTGTTCAACTTAGATTTCCTTGCCGAACAGACCAGCCGGGCGCAATAGAAGCACGACGATCATCACCAAAAATACAATGGTTGAAGAGGCCTCAGGGTAAAACACCTTTGTGAGGCCTTCGGCAAGTCCCAGGCCGATGCCGGTCACGATGGTACCGAGGGTCGAGCCCAGGCCACCAATGACAACCACCGCGAAAACAACAATGATCATGTTCGACCCCATCAGCGGATTGAGCTGAAACACTGGTGCGGCCAGCACGCCCGCAAACGCCGCCAATGCAACTCCCAAACCGTAGGTCCAAGTGATCATCAAAGGTACGTTGACACCGAACGCCTCAACTAGCTTGGCGTTCTCTGTTCCTGCTCGCACTAACGCACCAAGCTTGGTTCGTTCAATCACAAGCCAGGTTGCCAGACATACTGCCACTGAAGCGACGATCACCCATACCCGGTAGCTCGGTAACATCATGAAGCCGAGATCCAGAGCAGACTGGAGGGACTTGGGCACCGCATACGGCTGTCCCGAAACTCCATAGAAGGACCGGAACAGACCTTCTGTTACCAGCGTGAGCCCGAAGGTGAGCAGCAGTCCGTATAGGTGGTCAAGTCTGTAGAGCCGGCGTAGCATGGTCCTTTCCATGAACATACCAACGACGCCAACAAACAAAGGTGACAGGAACATCGCCGCCCAATAGTTCGCTCCGAAATAGGTCAAGCCAATGTACGCGGCGTATGCGCCAACCATATAGAACGCACCATGCGCGAAGTTGATGATATTCAGGAGGCCGAACACGATTGAGAGGCCCAGTGACAAGAGCGCGTAGAACGCGCCGTTCACCAGCCCAATCAGTAGCTGGCCTGCGATTGCTGCGAAGGGCACGCCGAAGAATGTTTCCATCGACTTCAAACTCCCAGTAACTGGTGCAGCATGTCCGTCTTTGGCCCTAGCTGATTCTGTGCGAAGTGTTCAACTATTCGACCGTGCTCCATGACGTAAAAACGATCGGCTAACGGGGCCGCGAATTCGAAGTTCTGTTCGACTAGCAAGATCGTGTAGCCGCGGGCTTTTAGCAGGTGGATCGCTTTGGAGATCTCTTCTACGATGCGGGGAGCGAGCCCTTCGGATATTTCATCAAGCAACAAGAGCCTGGCGCCGCTTCGCAGAACACGCGCGATGGCGAGCATCTGCTGTTCACCCCCGGAGAGCCTGCTGCCCAGGGTCTGTCGTCGCTCCGCGAGATTGGGGAACAACGCGTAGATCTCATCCACTGACATCTGCGTGGTTCCTTTCGAGAGCACCGGCGGCAGCATCAGGTTCTCTTCAGCGGAAAGACTGGAGAACACTCCTCGCTCCTCCGGGCAGTACCCAATCCCCAGCCGGGCGATCCTATATGTCGCCATGTTGATTGTTTCAACTCCGTCGATGCGGACGGAGCCTGCGCGGGAGCTGGTCATGCCCAAAATAGCCCGAAGCGTGCTCGTCCGCCCCGAGCCATTCCTACCCAGCAAAGTGACCAACTCTCCTGGTTCTACCGTCAGATTCGCTCCATGCAACACATGCGACTCTCCATAGTGCGCATGCAGGTTTTCGACTATGAGTAGCGGTTCAGACATGAAGCGCCTCTTCGTTAGTGCCCTTCGTCCGCCCCATATACGAATCTCGCACACGCAGATCAGATGCGACCTCGCGGTATGTGCCTTCAGCAAGAATCTCGCCGCGTTGCATGACAGTGATGCGGTCGCAGATACCAGAGACAACACCCATGTTGTGCTCAACCATCAGCACCGTGCGGTTGACTGCAACCTTCTTGATAAGCTGGGTGACGCGCGCGACATCCTCATGACCCATGCCCTGGGTCGGCTCGTCGAGCAGCATAAGTTCAGGCCGTTTCGCCAAGGTAGTCGCCAGCTCGAGCGCGCGTTTGCGCCCATACGGCAAGTCACCCGCTCGGAGATCGGCCAGACTCCCCAGATCAACCTGTTCCAACACCTCCATCGCATCATCATTAAGCGCCGACAAAGAGGCGACGGAGCGCCAGAATCGCAGTGATAAGTTGGTGTCACGCTGCAATGCCAGCCGTACGTTCTGCAGCACAGTGAGCTGTGGAAAGATGGAAGATATCTGGAAGGACCTGACCATTCCCCGCATCGCTATCTGCGCGGGCCGTGCGGCAGTGATGTCATGTCCGTTAAAGTAAATACTGCCACTTGTGGGACTGATGTACTTGGTAAGGAGGTTGAAGCATGTGGTCTTCCCTGCTCCGTTGGCGCCGATTAGGGCGTGTATTTGGCCGCGGCGCACACGAAGATCGATATTCTGTACGGCCATGAAGCCCTTGAATTCCTTTGTCAGCTTTTCCGTCGCAAGAATGATGTCGGTGTTCAGGTCGGTTCGTACAGCAAGTTGCCTTGCTTCCATTGGAGGAACTATTGTTGGCATGTCAAAGTTCCGTTTCACTATCGGAGCGGATCTGCGATTCAATTGACGCCTTGGAGAGCAGGCTTGTTCAACCGAGCGAACTGCTCATCTGTTTCGCAGCCCGAGAGTCGCGGCGCGATCATAGGGACCGTCGGAAATGCAAGGGCGTGGAATCTCCGAAAGCGGTCAGTGGCTTTCGTCGCCACGGACATCTGCGTAGTAGTGCAGCTCGAGCAAGACACATCCAGCAATAGATTTGAACGGGCCATGTGGCGTACCGGGCGGGCGGCAGGCATACGTATGGGGCGCGAAAGTGCTCCCTCCATAGCCTTCCGCGTCGTTGCCGACGATGAGATCACCTTCCATTAGGTAAACCTCTTCCCAATAGTCATGTACGAATGGCTTTGTGGTGTACACGCCGGGTTTGAACCGAAGCAACCGAGTACGAAACCCAGTGCCGGCGGTTTCGTCCAGTTGGCCGGATAGGATCTTCTGCTCGATCCCCGCTGGGTAGCCGGCAGGGACTTCCCAACCTTCCGTATCCATGTCCACCGGATAGAACTCTCGGTGTGTCTTTCTGAATTGCATGGGGAAACTCCAAACTTAGTGAGAGAAATGCCTAGTCGGCCATGGCAAGCGCGTGCACTGCATAGTGATGGTCCAATCGCTTGTTCCGCAGCGGATCAATCAGCTCAACTTCGAACAACTCACCGCCGGCTACGGGGCCGAGGGCGGGCAGGGTGCCACAAAACATCGCTGTGCCGGGAGGGAGCGCGCCCGGGGAATCCGGAAACCTTGCAATTAGCTCTTTCGGAGCGAGCATTCGCGCGACTGGTCCTTCCTGGTAGAGAATCCGCTCACCGGCTCGCGTGACAAATGAACGAAGTATGAGCTGGTCCCAGTGCGTTTCGATTTCGTCCAGCGGCCATAGCTCCGAGCCGACCGGTTTGGCGCAGACTTGTTTGGCAACGGTAACTCCGTAGGTCTCCACCTTTCGATCGGTGTGATCGGAGCCAACCCCGACAAAGATACGGTCACCACTTGAGACAAGCACGAACTCCACTTCCCCGCTCGAGTCGGCACCTATGACCTCGATCGCATTCGCCTGCGTCATCAAGCTTGCACCCACTCGGTAGAACATTGGAACCTCGCGGGGAGGCTGTACGCCGATTTGCGCGAGCTCGGCAATGTGGTGATTAACCGCCTCAGGATCGCGGCCCGTCCAGCCTGCAATGATCAGGCGTGAGATACCTATGTTTACAGGCACTCCTGCCACAGTGAACACCATGTTCATGAACTAACTCCTCTCGATATGACTTTGACAACTACGATGCGATAAGCCGAACCCCTGCGAGCACAAACCGGACGGCGGGTGGCAAGCGCGTCCGGTCATAGAACACCAAACTCCGCCGTGGTCAACAGGCCGCCGGAGAACAGCTCACACTTGTCGCAGCTTTCCAGTCTTACCTAGCCGCCTTTACAGCTGGACTTTTCAAGTGACAGAAACGCGGATGCCCCTGGGATAACCGCCTTTACCTTGTAGTAGTCCCACGGTTCCTTCGATTCGCTTGGCTTCTTGACTTCGACGAGCAGCATGTCGTGCACCATGCGACCGTTGGGTTGGATCCTTCCATTTTTCGCGAAGAAGTCGTTAATGGGGGTGTCTCGCATCTTTGCCAGGACCGTTTGTGAATTCTTGCTGCCAGCAGCCTTGACGGCATTCAGGTAGTGCATCGTTGATGAGTACACGCCCGCGTGAACCATGGTGGGCATTCGCTTCTGGCGCTCATAGAATCGACGCGACCATTGGCGAGTAGCTTCGTTCTGATCCCAGTAAAAACCGGTGGTCAGTTGCATGCCTTGCGCTTGATCGAGTCCAACGCTGTGAATGTCGGAGATGAATACGTGCAGACCGGCCAGAGTTTGTTTCCCTGACTTGCGTATTCCGAATTGATCGGCCTGCTTGACTGCATTGATGAAGTCTCCTCCGGCGTTGGCCAGGCCCACCGCCTTTGCGCCTGAGGCTTGCGCCTGGAGCAGGAACGAAGCCAGATCGGCGGCATTAGTCGGATGCCGCACCGCGCCGATGACGCTTCCTTTACCGCTTTTGACGGCTTCGGTCGCGTCTTTTTCCAAGGAATGCCCTAGCGCGTAGTCGACCGTCATAAAGAACCAGGAGTCGCGGCCGTCTTTCATGAGAGCGTTGACCGTGTTCGTTGCGAGCGCGTAGGTGTCATACGTGTAGTGGATCGTGTTCGGCGAGCAGTTTTCGTTTGTCAGGCGCGATGTTCCGCCTCCATTAACGATGATCACCTTATTCTTCTGCCGACCGATGTCCGACACCGCCAACGCAACCGAGGAAGGCAGCAAATCGGTCACCATGTCGACCCCCTGGACATCGAACCACTCGCGCGCCTTATTTACTGCTACGTCAGTCTTGTTTTGATGGTCCGCATAGACCACTTCGATTGGCTGTCCGAGTACCCTACCGCCAAAGTCCTCCACCGCCATACGCAGTGCCGTTACCGACCCTTGCCCGCCAATGTCGGCGAAAAGAGAAGACATGTCTGTCAGCACGCCGATCTTGACGTGACTGTTGGGATTGCGTTCTTGCGCGGCGGCACCGAATGCGACTGCGGCCAAGACAGCGGCAGCGAAGAGGGTCATCTTCCTTGTAATTGCACGTCTTTTCATGTCATCTCCTGTTTGAAACTTTGGGTTTTTCCGGGAAATTCGAGGTCACTACCCGTCAGCGTTGTTCTTTACCTGCGATACCTTGACTATGTTAGATAGTCAACGCACTTCACTAGACGGGTGTTTACCCTAGTTCGAACGTGACGAGACCAGATTCAGGCAGGAGAGTTTTCTTTGGCGCTGAGCGTTAGCACGCTTGACTTTCTTTGTGGTCTCCAGAAAGGCGCAGCTCACGCGCCCGCGCACCTGGCGACCAGCGACTGCCGCGGTGACGCTCTCGCCTACGGAGTGCTGCAGGGCTTCTTGTCTAGCTCCAGTCAAGCATCGCTGCCGGATCGCGCCCAGGGCTTGCAGCCGGGGGGGCCGTCGCAGACACGATCAGCGTCAATCAGGCCGTACAGTGGCATTAGCGTGAAATATGCAGGCTAGAGGTCTCCCAGCCCATACTCTTGCCAGCGGGCTTTGACCGTGGCTTCGTCCGCAGGCGCCGGGCGCACCGTCGGCGGGAAGCGTTCGTTGTCCCATTCCGGGTGCCGTTCGAATCTCCAATTGCGCGTCATGTCGAACAAGACCCGGTTCCACAAGCCCGAACCCAGTTGCTGGATATTCCGATCGTGCAGCGGCGTGCTCGGGTCGATCGGCGAGCCGAACGTGCCCGGGAACACCACGATGCCGTCTTCCAGCGCATTCATCCGGTACGCCATCGCCCAGTCCAGCTGCTCATACGACGAGATATCGATGTCGTCCTCGGCCACGAACACGTGTTTGTATCGGTACTGCGCGGCGCTTGATCCCCATAGCGCCGCCGCGATCTGTTTCGGCTGCCCCTGGTATTGCTTCTTGATCTGTACGCAGATGTTGGTGCCGTTGGTGATCGGGTGAACGTACACATCCGTGATGCTGGGGATGCCGGCGTTTTTCAGGATGTTCCACGCAATCGCGGCGCGCTGCACCGAAGACATCACGCTGTTTTCGCTGTAGGAACCCGGCAGCGTGCCTTCCAGCGTGCCCTGGAAGATCGGCTTGTTGCGGTAGGTGATGCAGGTGATGCGCATCGACGGCCGCGGTGTAGGCAGGTCCGATACGTAGCCGGTGAATTCGCCGAACGGCCCTTCCATTTCCAGCCGGTCGGGAGCGTCGGAGATGAAGCCTTCGATGACGATTTCGGCGTTGGCCGGCACTTCCAGGTCGACAGTCTCGCATTGGACCAGTTGCACCGGTTCGCCGCGATAGGCGCCCAGCACGTCCCATTCGCATACGCCCGCTGGCAGCGGCGAGCCGGACAGAAACGGCAGGATCGGATCGCCGCCGATCACGCAGGCGACCGGCATTTCTTCGCCGCGCTCAGCGTACTTGTTGAAATGCTGGCCCCAGTGCTGGCCGCCTTTGATCAAGAGCATTGGCGTCGTGTCCTTTTTGCCGACCATGCCGCGGTACATGCCTACGTTCATCACACCCGTTTCCGGGTCGCGCGTGACGATGTGCGAGAAGGTGTGGATGTAGCGGCCGCCTTCGCGATGGCCCCAGCGCGGCACCGGGAAAATGGTCTGATCGACCTTGTCGCCCTTGACGACGTTTTCCTTGACCGGGCCGGTCTCGACCAGCACCGGCTTGATCCGTTCCTGGTTCTTTTTCATCACGTACTGCACGATTCCCGTGTTGGTCACGTCCGGCGGCAGGCCCAGCGCCAGCGCCAGCCGCTTGCGCGTGCCGTAGGAGCCGGTGAACACTTGCGTGGCCGGACCGTCCTTATAGTCAGTGATGGATTCGAACAGCAGCGCCGGGCCGCGCTTTTCCAGAACCCGGCGCGCCACCGCGCCGAGTTCGCAATCCCAATGCACTTCCGCGCCGATACGCCGCACTTCCTTTGCCCCGTCCAGTTGCGTTATCCAGTCGCGCAGATCCATTGCCATTATTGTCTCCCGTTACAGATTGGGCACCAAAATCACTCAATCAATTTCCTGAAGAGTCTGTATTTTGTTAGTTCACTTGAGCGCCAGACGCTTTGACGACCTTTTGCATTCGCGCAGCTTCCCGAGCGGCAAACTGGCGAAACTCCTCGGGCTTGTCGGCGACGATCTTCATCCCCAGCGATTCCAGCTTGGCGGTAGCTGCCGGGTCGTGCAGCGCTTTGGCGAATTCGGTATTAAGCTTATTCACCACGTCTTTAGGCGTACCCGCCGGAACCACGAAGCTATACCAGATTCCGGCTTCCAGATCGGGCAAACCGGCATCGACCGAGGTCGGGATATCGCTTGCTTGAGGATTGCGCTCCCTGCTGGTCACGACGATGGCTTTGAGCCGTCCCGCGCGAACGTGCTGAATGACATTGGACAGGTTGTCGCACATCATCGTCACGCGACCGCTTAAGACATCCTGCACCGCCGGCGCCGGACCTTGATACGGCACGTGCACGATGTCGATTCCCGCGGCAACCTTCAGCGATTCACCGCACAGATGACTCGTGCTGCCGTTGCCTGCCGACGCAAAAGTCAACCCTCCAGGTGTGGCTTTGGCAAGCGCAATCAGCTCTTTGAGGTTATTGGCCTTCACATTCGGACTCACGACCAGCATATTGGGCGTAGCTGCGGCAATGATTACCGGCTCGAAATCTTTTTCCGGCGAATACTGCAGTTTCGGGTAAATCCACTGATTAATGGCGAGCACACCAGTCGTTGCCATCAGCACGGTGTAACCATCCGGAGGCGAAGCCGCCACCTTGATCGCTCCCATCGAACCATTCGCGCCAGGACGGTTTTCCACGATCACCGACACGCCCATCGACTGGCTCATGATCTGCGACACCAGCCGCGGGATAAGATCGCTGGTGCTGCCCGGCGGGAAGGGAGTCACTATCGTAATATTTTTCGTCGGGAAATCCGCCCCCGCTACAGGGGTCGATACGGAAATCAACGCCGAGACCAAACTCCAACAACTCAACAACAACATCTTCCTTGTCGTTGCGCGCTTTTTCATGTCATCTCCTGTTTGAAACTTCGGGTTTTTCCGGGAAATTCGAGGTCGCTACCCGGCAGCGGGTTTTGTTGAACCGCGATGCCTTGACTATGTTAGATAGTCAAGTAGCTGCACTACAAGGTGTTTACCCTAGTTCGAACGTGACGAGACCAGATCCAGGCAGGAGAGCCTCAGGCCCAGCACTCAGCGGAGATGGCGGTGGGCGGAATCTTTTGCCGCCTGACGACCGCAGCGCAGTCAGTCACTAAGAAGCCCACTTGATCGACGAAGGATCCACCCCGTCCTGGTACATCTCCCACAACGGTGAGATGTCCCGGAGTTTCCCGACGCGGTCCCTTATCGTTTCGATCGCGTAGTCGATCTCTTCCGGGGTGGTGAAACGCCCTATGGTAATGCGCAAACTCGAGTGCGCGAGCTCATCGCTGCGTCCCAGCGCGCGCAAAGTGTAGCTTGGCTCTAGGCTCGCAGACGTACAAGCCGATCCAGAGCTCACCGCGAGGCCTTTGATACCCATGATGAGCGACTCGCCCTCAACGTAGTTGAACGAGACGTTGAGGTTGTGCGGCACGCGCTGCTTCAGCGTCCCATTGATGAAAATCTGCTCGATCGTTTGGAGGCCGAGGATCATTCGAGTCTGGAGTGTGCGAATTCGCTCGACTTCGAAACTCATCTCCTCGCGTGCAATGCGATACGCCTCTCCCATCCCCACAATCTGGTGGGTCGGCAGCGTCCCTGACCGCATGCCTCTTTCGTGTCCCCCGCCATGAATCTGCGCTTCAAGTCGAACCCTGGGCTTGCGTCGGACGAAGAGCGCCCCTATCCCTTTTGGGCCATAGGTCTTGTGCGCGGTCACGCTCATCAGATCTACGGGCAACGTAGACAGGTCGATCTCGACCTTGCCCGTCGCCTGCGCTGCATCGACGTGAAATACGATGCCCCGTTGGCGGCAAATGTCACCGATCGCCGCGATGTCTTGTATTACCCCTATTTCGTTATTAACCAGCATCACGGATGCAAGAATGGTGTCCGATTTCAGGGCATCATTAAATCGGTCGAGATCGAGCAGACCGTCGTCCCGGACATCCAAATACGTCACTTCGAATCCTTGACGCTCGAGGTCCCGGCAGGTATCTAGCACCGCCTTGTGCTCCGTCTTGACAGTGACTATGTGCTTTCCGCGATTCTTGTAAAAGGCCGCAGCCCCTTTGAGTGCAAGATTGTCTGATTCCGTGGCACCCGAAGTCCAGACGATCTCGCGCGCATCCGCTCCTATTAGCTGGGCCACTTGCTCACGCGCCTTCTCAACAGCATTTTCTGCCTCCCATCCCCAGGCATGTGTGCGAGAGGCCGGATTCCCGAAATGTTCTCCAAGCCAGGGCACCATCACTCGGATGACGCGAGGGTCGACAGGCGTAGTCGCGCCATGGTCCATGTAAATCGGGAAATGCGGAGTGATGTTCATTTGCGAAAATTGAGGCTGATGTGGTTCAAACAAAAAATAGCGACTGATCCGTGCTGCCGCGCAGTGCGAGATACAGCAGAAATCCTCACTCGTAGGGAAACCTATAGTGCTGCACTCACATCGCCATACGTGTGTTTATTCAACAAATCACATACTAAGGAAGTCACATATAGCGTATGAATAAGCATCTGAGCACTCAACTGGTGACATGTGTGCGGCTGCGAGTTCAATGTACCGCGCGTTGGCCAATTTCTTGCACAGCCCGCGGCTGGCGTCAGCAGGGCAAGCGCCGTCAAACCGCGCGCCTATCACGAGCGTTGGCACAAGTATTTCGCTGACATACGCAGAGACGTCGCAGTCCCTGATCGCCGTGCAGCGCTCAACATACTCGACTTCGGACGTCCTGCGTAGCATCTCCATCATGAAAAGATAGTCACGGGGGCGAGATACCTCAAAACCAGGCGAGAACCACCTTTCAATTATTGAAGGGATTGTCGACTCCAAGCCGTGTTGCCTTATGCGATCGATTCTTGCCTTCCAAAAGTCTGGCGTCCCTATCCGCTCCGCAACTCCGCTTACAACCAGCCTCCGTATTCTTCGTGACTCAAAGGCGCCAAGCCAAAGACCAATGAGACCTCCGAAAGCGTGCCCGCATATGGAGACGTTCTCTATCGACAGGCGATCAAGAATCCCACATACGTCCCGCCCTAGATCATCAATTCGAACTCCACCGGAGTGCTTGCTTGTTCCAGCACCAATCCGATCAAATCGAAGTAGTCGAAAATGACTGAGAAGCTGGGGCGCGCAAAAGTCCCACATCGAGAGATCCGTACCCAGCGAGTTGCATAGGACCAGTACTTCACCTTTCGGATTGCCCTCGAGGCGACAGCGGTAACTGCCACTCGGTGCGTCGACGCGAAAGCAGCTGACATCAGCGGCCAGTGAGTCACCAGGCAAGCACAATCGCTTCTGCTCCGTGATGTTCAAATGGCGCAGGTCCATTCGCTCGGACTGGTCACTTGAATGGCCGAGGTCTGATGCCCATGACGGAACCGATCTCCTTCGGTTTCGGCAGCGTCATATGCGATTGCCACATCTCGTTCAGCAATCTTTGCGACTCGTCTGGCATTGGTTCAACGCGCCGCGTTGCGAGATTCACATGGACCGCCAGCTGTTCAAGCGTTGCCAGCTGAATATTCTTATCTGCATGCCACATTCGGTGAAAGTAGTGGATCCGCTTCTCATCGAACCCGATCAACTGGGTCGTCACGAGCACTTCTTCGCCAACACTGAGCTCTTTCTGGTAGGTGATGTGCGTCTCGACGGCAAAGGTCGACTTACCGGTACTCTTCCGATAGGGCTTTCCCAGTCCGATCAGTGGATAGAACTCGTCCGTGCCATGGTCAAAGACCAATACAAAGTATGCGACGTTCATGTGACCGTTGTAGTCAAGCCATTCAGGCAAGATGCGTTCACGCCAGCGTGCAACAGGGGCCTCGAAGCTCATTTGGTTTCCTCTTCTGTTGAATTTATCTAACAAACGATTAAGCGGGGCAGGCTCTGGCCTATGAAAAGCAGGAAATCATCATAAGCACCATCCCAGGGTCACATTGAGTCCCACCGTCAGGGACTCAATGATGTAGCATCGGCTCGACGCAATCGAAAACGTTGGATTTTCCCCGTAACCATCTTGGGAAGCTC
>Ga0134124_10000576_pt1 | contig 30165 bp, 20 predicted proteins | sample KB304_FD_96880 | JGI IMG/M metagenome (GOLD analysis project Ga0134124, IMG submission 96880) | Terrestrial soil microbial communities without Nitrogen fertilizer from Kellogg Biological Station, Michigan, USA - KB3-0-4 | ecosystem: Environmental > Terrestrial > Soil > Unclassified ... | reverse complement strand
TATCTGGCGGAAAACGATACGCTCACCGGCCTCGCCAACCGCAATAAGCTGTACAGCCGGCTGGAAGCGCTCCTCGCGGACGCAAAAGCCAAGTCCTGCGACATCGCTTTGCTGATGATGGACCTCGATAAGTTCAAGCAGATCAACGACACGCTGGGGCACGCCTGCGGCGACCAGCTGTTGGTCGGTGTCGCCGACCGGCTGACCGGTCTCGTGCACGGCACGGGACTGATCGCGCGTTTGAGCGGCGACGAATTCGCCATCGTATTGTGCGGCAACACGGCGGTCGCCAATGCGACAGCTTTGTCCGACCAGTTGCTGACGGCATTCAGCGAGGCGCCGTTCGTCGTCGGCGGGCGGCAGATCAACGTCAACGCCAGCATCGGGATCGCGACGTTCCCGAAAGACTGCCGTTCGGTCGAGGAACTGCTCGGCAACGCCGATCTCGCTCTATACGAAGCGAAAGCCGCCGGGCGCGGCCGCAGCGTCTTCTTCCAGCGGAGCATCCGCGACAAGCTCGAAGCACGGCTGTCGCTCGAAGCCGATCTGGAGCGGGCGCTCGAACGCGATGAATTCGAACTCTACTATCAGCCGCAAGTCGACCTGAAGGACGGCAGGCTGGTCGGCGCGGAAGCGCTCATGCGCTGGCGCCATCCCGAACGCGGGCTTTTGCTGCCGGAAGCCTTCATCCCGGTGGCCAATGCCTCGTCGATCTCGGACGACCTCGCCTTCTGGACCATGGTGACTGCCTGCCGGCAAGGCCACCAGTGGGAGCGGCAGGGCCACGCCGTGCGGCTCGGGGTCAACCTGTCGCCATCGCAATTTCAGGCCGGCGACCTGCCGGCGACCGTCGCAGCCATCCTCAAGGATTCCGGCTTCTCCCCGTCTTTGCTCGAGCTGGAGGTGACGGAGAACATCCTGCTGGCCGACGACGAGCGCGCGCTTGAGATTTTCCGCAAGATCCAAAATCTCGGCGTGCAGATCGCGTTCGACGATTTCGGCACCGGCTACGCCAGCTTGACCTACCTGAAGACTTTCCCGCTCGACCGGCTGAAGATCGACAAGTCGTTCGTTGGCAAGCTCGCGGCCAATCCCGACGACATGGCCATCGTCGGCGCCACCATCAGCCTCGGCAAGCTGCTCGGCCTGTCGGTGATCGCCGAAGGCGTCGAAGACCGCGCCACCGCCGACTTGCTGCTGAGCAAAGGCTGCGAGGAAGGCCAGGGCTACTACTTTGGCCGTCCCGTGCCGGCGGCCGAGTTCGAGCGGCGCTTCCTCAACAAGGACGCCGCGGCGACTATCGAACCCGCTGCTGCCACCGCGGCCTAAGCAGAACCGAAATGTCCGCAGGCGAACGACGCGCGATCCGCGCCTGCTGGATTTCGAGGTCCGATTTTGCGATAGCTTGATCGGACCATGGCCTTTCCCTCATTCCTGACACTGCGACGAGTCCGATTAGTGTCGGGACTGATCATGTTCGCCTATCTCGCCGGGCACTTGCTGAATCACGCTCTCGGCGTTTTTTCACTGACGCTGGCGGAAGACGCGCTAAAGCTTGCGCTCATCTTCTGGCGCAATCCGATCGCCTCGTGTCTGCTCTACGGCGCGGCGGCCGTGCATTTCGTACTGGCCTTGTGGACGCTTTATTCGCGCCGCGAGTGGCACCTCCCCCTCGTCGAGATCGTCCGCCTCGCCGCGGGATTCACCTTTCCGATCCTGCTCATCGGCCACGCCGTCTCGACGCGCCTCGGCGATACGCTGTTCGATCTTCGACCATCCTACACATCGGTCATCGGCGGTCTCGTGGCCGCGGGCGCGGAAGGCACGCAGTTGGCGTTACTTGCGCCCGGCTGGCTGCACGGATGCCTCGGGCTCTGGATCGGTTTGCGCCGTTTCGAAGCGATGCAGCGGGCAAAGCCCATCCTCATCGCGCTCGTCGTGCTTGTTCCGGTGATGGCGGCCTGGGGCTTCGTGCGCATGAGCGGAGATGTCGTCGCGCTGGGGCCGCGACCGCCCGCCAGCCCGGAATTGCTGGCCGAACTGATGACGCTGGGAGCGTGGAAGGAACGCTTGAAGACCTGGTATCTCGCAACAATCGCAACCGTTTTCCTGGCCGGCCGTCTGCGCGCCTTCATGCTCACGCGTTCAGCGTGATCGAGGCTGTACCGCATAGCGGGCAAAAGTGGGCGGCCGCCCGCTTGCCAAAAACCGTTGGACCTCCGACAATCTCGGCAATCGCGACGTGACGCCTTTGCCGTTTCGAACGCGCAAAAACCAATAGACGCTGGGAGGATAGAATGCGTTTGATGAAATTCGCGCTGGCCGGCGCGTGCGCTCTCGGCCTTCTGACCACCGCCAACGCCGCCGATCCTGTGAAGATCCGCATGTCGTGGGTGGCGCCGGTCGCCAACTGGGCGTCCATCGTGCTGGAAAAGAAGGAACTCGCCCAGCACCTCGGCAAGTCCTACACGCTGGAATCCATACGCTACCAGGGCACGCCGCAGATGATCGCGGCGATCGCCAACAACGAGCTGGAAGTCTCCAACCTCGCCTATTCCTCGCTCGCCATCGCCATCGAGAATGCCGGGCTCGACGACATCCGCGTCATCGCCGACGAATTCCAGGATGGCGTGACGGACCGCTACAGCACGCAGTTCTATGTGCGCAAGGATTCCGGCATCAATTCGATCGCTGACGTCAAAGGCAAGATCGTCGGCACCAATGGCGGCGGCAGCGCCGTCGACGTTGCGTTGCGGGCCGGGCTCAAGAAACACGGCCTCGAGGAGAAGCGCGACTACACGATGCTGGAAGGTCCGCTGCCTGCGATGCCGGCCATGCTGTTCGAAAAGAAGGTCGACCTGATCCCGGCGGTGCTGCCATTCTCGCTCAATCCCAAGCTCAAGGAAGAGGGCAAGGTGCTGTTCGAGCAGCGCGAGGCGCTCGGCGTCACGCAGATGATCGTGTGGACCGCACGCAAGTCGTTTATCGACAAGAACCGCGCCGCCATGATCGACTTCATGGAAGACATGTTGCGCATCACGCGCTGGTATCAGGACCCCAAGAACCACGACGAGGTCGCCAAGATCGCGTCCAATATCACCAAGGCGCCGCCCGAGCGGTTCGGCTGGCTGTTCAGCAAGGCCGACACCTATCGCGATCCCAACCTGATCCCCAACGTCCAGGCGCTGCAGCGCAATGTCGACACCACCCGCGAGCTCGGCTTCGTCAAGAACAAGATCGACATCAAGAAGTACGTCGACCTGAGTCTCGCGCAGGAAGCCGCTAAGCGGCTCAAATAAGCGACAATTTTAATCAAATTGTTCGAGCAGTCCCGTCAGACCGGCGGGGCTGCTTCATTTTGGGACATTCCGGCAGGAAAGTGTTGGCGTTTGGCAACACTGCGGCAAAACATGGTTAATTTCTCTTTACAAATTTGGCGGCCGTGAAAAAATACCGTTGGCGGCATAACTTATATGGTTAACGGGGCGTTCTAATGAAGCACCTCTACAAACTGTTATCCGGTGCCCTGCTTCTCATCGGCTTGGCAGGCATCGTACCGACCCCGGCTTCGGCCGGCACCTACTGGGACACGGTATGTAACTGCCGTCGTCCTGACTCCGAGTACAACACCAAGCGCGTGGAGCGTGGCGCACCGCAGATCAATACGCGGACCCGCTACGTCGATCACACCCGCGAGGTGAAGCGGACCAAGCTCATCCAGGAAAACCGCCTGGTTGTGCATGTGAAGCCGGTGATCAACCGCGAAATCGTCGTGCATCGTCAGAACACGGTGGTTCGCAACATCACCCTTCACAAGGTCAACACGACGAACCGGCAGGAAGTGGAGCACCGCAATGAGACGGTGAACCGCACCGTGCAAGGCTCGGTCCGTCACGTGAACGAGACGCGGGAAGTGCGTGGCGTGAACTGCAACTGCGGTCCCTATGACCGTGGCGGCTCTCGCTACGAGAGCAGCTCGCGCGATAGCGGCGAACGCGTGTCGTATCGCGACTAAGACGACCGTCTGATTGGGGGGTTCAGCGAAACCGCCTCGCCGGGAAACCGGCGGGGCGGTTTTGTTTTTGGCGCGCGCTTTGCCTAGAGCCGCTTGAGCGGAATGGCGCCGAGGAAGTCGCGCTTGCCGACCTCCACGCCGAGATTGCGCACGGCGGCGTAGGCGGCGGCGAGGTGGAAATAGAAGTTCGGCAGCACGAAGTGGTCGAGGTAGTCGGCGCCGTTCATCTGGCCTTTGTTGCTGCCGCCGAGCGGAAAGGTGACCTCGCGCTCGGCCGCGCCGTCGATCGCCTTGGCGTCGAGCGTTTTCACGAAGGCGAGCGTCTTGGCGATGCGCTCCTTGAGCTGGTCGAAGGTCGTCTCGGTATCCTCGAACTTCGGCGGCTCGATGCCGGCGAGCCGCGCGCCGCCGTTCTTGGCCTGGTCGCAGACCACCTGAACCTGCTTGCCGAAGGCGAACATGTCGGGCGCCAGCCGCCAGCCGAGCACGACGGCGGGATCGATCTTCTTGGCGGCGGCGTGCGCGGCGGCCTTGTCGATCACGCCGGAGAGAGCGTTGAGGCCGATCTCGAAGACCGGCAGCGAAGCTTGCGACATAGAGAACGGCATGGAGCATCCTTGCGGGCATATGGGGACGCCGGCGGGACCGCCGGCGGCGCGGACGTTGCCAGCATCGCGCGCGCGGTTCAATCGCGAGCTTTCTGCAGCCCGCGACGATGCGCTGTTATTGACAGCGTACGTCGGTCAAATTTTTCCGCACTTTTTTGTACGGCTGACATTCCTGCCACACCCTGAAAAAGCCAAGCGTTCGCCGCGAACTGCCTGCTCTTCTCGAATTGGTCTAATGTTACATTAGAAACTTTCTAAGCCGTTGATATTGCTATAGTATTTTTAACACCCTAAGCCATCCGCGTGTGGGGCTCGTGACGGCGGCGCAGACGACACGCGGCGCGGCGAAGCCCAGGTCACGTAACGGGTGGTGGAGTCATGGTGAGACAGGGGACAACCGGCCGGACGATCCGGCTATTGCTGACGACAACGATCTTGGCTTCCGGCTTGGGACTGACCGGGGCCTTCGCAAAAGACAAACCGAAGCAAGAGGCAACCGACGCCAACGCGCAGGTGACGCTAGACACCATCGACGTCAGCGGCAGCCAGAACAACTCCGTCGGCTATGTCGCGACCAGCACACCGGTGGCGACCAAGACGAACACGCCGCTGATCGACATTCCGCAGTCGCTCTCGGTGGTGACCAAGGAATTCATCCAGGATCAGAACTTCCAGAGCGTCACCGACGTCACGCGCTACGTGCCGGGCGTCGCCATCCATCAGGGCGAAGGCAACCGCGATGAGCTTGTCATCCGCGGCGTCGACTCGAGCGCCAACTTCTTCGTCAACGGCTTCCGTGACGACGTGCAGTACTTCCGCGACCTCTACAACACGCAGAGCATCGAGATCTTGAAGGGCCCGAGCGCGCTGACCTTCGGACGCGGCGCCGGCGGCGGTCTCGTCAACCGCACGCTGAAAGAGGCCGACGGCCAGCGCATCTACGAGGCGACCGCGCAGACCGGCTCGTTCTGGAATCGCCGCGTGACGCTCGATGCCGGCCAGGCGGTGAACGACAAGTTCGCCGCCCGCCTCAACATGATGTACGAAAAGAGCGAGACGTTCCGCGACTACGGCAAGCTCGAGCGCTACGGCGTCAATCCGACCTTCAGCTACCGGGTCGACGACGCCACCAAGGTCAAGCTGAGCTACGAGTACTATCACGATGAGCGCACCGCCGATCGTGGCAATCCCTCGCAGGCCAACACCACCACAGCGCCGGGCTCGACACGGTTCAATCCGGCGGCGCCGTTCGCGCCGAACGGCAATTTGTCGGCCTTCTTCGGCAGCCCGGACCTCAACGTCGCGCGCGTCAACGTGCAGACCGGCACGGCGTCCATCGACCATGATTTCAAGAACGGCCTGACGGGCAAGAATGCGACGCTGATCGCCGAGTATCTGAAGTTCTACCAGAACATCTATCCCGGCAACGGCACACTCGCCGGAGCCGTGAACCCGGCGCAGACCGCGTTCAACCGCGCGGCCTACAACAACACGACCAATCGCAACAACGTCTTCAACCAGACGGACTGGGTGTACAAAGGATCGACCGGGCCGCTGCTGCACACGCTTGCCTTCGGCACCGAGATTGGCCGGCAGTCGGGCTTGTCCGTGCGCAACACCGGCATCTTTCCGAACGGACAAAACACCATCGTCGGCGATCCGTTCAACCCGACCTATTTCGGAGCGGTCAACTTCGTCCACCACTTCTCCGGGGTGGGCAACCTCGATGGCGTGACGGCGGCGGATGCCAACAGCCGGTATCGGCTCAACATCCTGTCGGCCTATGCGCGCGATACCGTGGAGATCACGCGCTATCTGCAGATCATAGGCGGCGCACGTGTCGACCGGTTCGATCTCACCGCGCTCGACATGAACGCCAACATCACGCGCGGTCGCGTCGATCAGAAGATATCGCCGCAGGCGGCGGTGATCGTGAAGCCGGTCGAGAATCTGTCAATCTACGGCGCCTATAGCGTGTCTTACCTGCCCGCCTCCGGCGATCAGTTCAGCACGCTCACCGACGCCACGCTAATCCTCGAGCCGCAGAGGTTCGAGAATAAAGAAGTCGGCGTGAAGTGGAACATCAAGCCGCTGCTGGCCTTTACCGCGGCGGTGTATGAGCTCAACCGCTCTGGCGTTCCGGTGCCGGACCCGAGCCGGCCGGGTTTCTCTCTTCCCGGCGGCAAACACCAGATCCGGGGTTTCGAGACCGCGCTCAACGGCTATGTCACCGACGCGTGGCAGTCCACATTCGGCTACGCCTATACCGACGCGCGCATCGCCAACAACATTTCGGCGACGATCGTGGCCGGCAACCGCGTGCAGCTTGTGCCCTATCACCAGTTCTCCTGGTGGAACAAATATCAGTTCACTCCGATGTGGGGTGCGGGGGTCGGCGTCGTGTACTTGTCCGACTCGTTTGCCGGGTCCGACAACATCGTCTATCTGCCCGGCTTCGTGCGGGTGGATGCCGCCATCTACGCCACGATCGACAAGACCTGGAAAGCCCAGCTCAACATCGAGAACCTATTCGACAAGGGCTACTGGGCCTCTGCCGACGGCAACAACAACCTCTCGCCCGGCGCGCCGCGGACGGTACGGTTTGCCGTGAAGGCCAGCTTCTAGTTCCACAAACGGGAGCCCCGGACCGCATGCGGATCCGGGGCTCCACCGCAGATGCAGGACGAGTATCGATAAGATAAGGTCGCGCAGATGAGCAAAACGATGAACTCTTTCTCCGGCGGCCGCCGGCGTCTCTGCGCCGGATTGCTTGCTTTCGGCCTACTCCTCAGCCCCGTCTTGGCCCAGACGCCCGCCACGCCCTCGCCGGCAGCGGCCCCCGCTGCGCCAGCCGAGGCCGCGCCCGGCTTTACGGCCCCGTCAGCGGCAGCGCCCTCGCCGAACGCCGCAGCTCCGGCCGTCCCGATGCCGAACGCTACTCCGGCCGTTCCTGTGCCCGAGGCACGTGTGACGCTGCCGCGCGATCTGTCGCCGTGGGGCATGTTCATGGCCGCCGACATCGTCGTGAAGACGGTGATGGTCGGCCTCGCCTTTGCCTCGGTGCTGACCTGGACGATCTTCCTCGCCAAGGCGCTCGAGCTGGCGATGGCACGCCGGCGCCTGCGCACCGGGCTGACCGCGCTCTCCGCAGCGCGAAGCTGGAACGAGGCAGCGGCACGGCTGCAGGGCGACGACGCCCTCGGCGCATTGATGCGCGCGGCTGAAGAGGAATTGCGGCTGTCGGCCGGCGCGCTCTCGCCCGAAGGCGTGAAGGAGCGCATCGTTTCGCGGCTGGAGCGGCTGGAGGCCGGCGCCGGCCGCCGCATGATCCGCGGCACCGGACTGCTTGCCACCATCGGCGCCACCGCGCCCTTCGTCGGGCTGTTCGGCACCGTCTGGGGCATCATGAACAGCTTCATCGGCATCTCGAAGCAGCACACCACCAATCTCGCGGTGGTGGCGCCCGGCATTGCCGAGGCGCTGCTCGCCACCGCGCTCGGCCTCGTTGCCGCCATTCCGGCGGTCGTCATGTACAACATGTTCGCGCGCTGGACCGCGAGCTACCGCGCGCTGCACGCCGATGCCGCGGCGGAAGTCCTGCGTATCGTCAGCCGCGATCTCGACCGCGGTGCCTTCGAGCGGCGGCGCCGCGCCACGGCGGCGGAGTGATCGCGCCATGAGCGTACGTCTCGACCACGGCCGCGACGATCTCGAAGAAGTGCACGAGATCAACGTCACGCCCTTCATCGACGTAATCCTGGTGCTGCTCATTATCTTCATGATCGCGGCGCCGCTGGCGACCGTCGATATCTCGGTCGATCTGCCGGCGGCCAATGCCGAGCCGGCGCAGCGGCCGGACAAGCCGCTGTTCCTGACGCTGAAGGCCGACCTTACGCTCGCGCTCGACAACGAGACGCTGGCGCGGCCGCAACTGCCCTCCGCGCTCGACCGCGCCACCTCCGGCGACAAGCAGCAGCGCGTGTTCCTGCGCGCCGACAAGGCCGTGCCCTACGGCGAGTTGATGAGCGTGATGAACGAACTGCGCAGCGCCGGCTATCTGCACGTCGCGCTGGTCGGGCTGGAAGCCGGAGCGCAGGCGCAATGAGGACGAGCCGCGCATCGGCGATCCGCTGGGGCACCTGCTTTGCGCTCGCGCTCGGCATTCATGCCGGCGGCGCCGCGGCGCTGGTGGCGCGCTGGCAGACCGAAGGCGAGAATCTGCCGAATGCGCCAGTGGTGATGCTCGAGCTGTCGCCCGTGCCGGTGGCACCGTCCGTTGTTCAGAACGACCTTCCGCCGGGGCCGGAAGCAGCCGAAGCGCAGGCCGAGCCCGATCCGGTCAAGCCGGTCGAGATGGCCGAGCTGCCGCCGGCGCCGCAGCCGGAATTGACGCTGACGCCACCGCCCAAGCCAATCGAGAAACCGAAAGAGAAGAAGCCGCCGCAGAAGCACGCCTCGCTCGCCAGCGCGCCGAGCTCGGCCGAGCAGCGCGCCGCGCGCGCGGCGGCCCCCGCGCCCGGCGCCAACAGTCACGACCCTACCGCGTTGCCGAGTTGGAAGTCGGCACTGGTCTCGCGGCTGGAGCGCTACAAGCGCTATCCCGCCGAGGCGCAATCGCGCGGCGAAACCGGAGTAGCCCAGCTCGCTTTCAGCGTCGATCGCAGCGGCGGCGTGCATGGCGCACGTATCGTGCGCAGTTCCGGATCGAGCGCGCTCGATCGCGAGACATTAGCGCTGGTCGAACGCGCAGCGCCGTTGCCGCCGCCGCCGGCCGATATCACGGGCGCGCAGATCGCGATCGTCGTTCCGATCCGCTACAATTTTAGATAAAATTTGATTCAAATTTCCTGTAACCATTAACCAACACTTCAAAGCCCTGGGAACTGTGTCGCGCATTGGCTTGCGCAACGTTCGCGCACGGGAACAATACCGCCCAAGTTAACCAGCATCACGCACGCCGCACATCTTCACCGGCGCGCGGGTGTAGAGAATGACACTTGGTGAGGGAGTCCGTCGTAGCAGACGGCGGAGTAAGTGAAATGAAGCGTTCGATTGCAATCGTAATGACCTGTGCGCTGGCGCTTGCCTTCGCGGCGCCGGCTCATGCGACCGGCCAGAAAGTCGCCGAGCGTTTCGCCAATACCGAACCGCTCGAGCCGATGCCGAGGAGCCGCACCGACGCGGCCGACGCGGCGGCGCAAGTACCCGGCTCGTCCGGTGTGCTGCTCGAGGCGCTGCGCTGGCGCGGCCGCACGGCCAAGCAGCTCGGCCTGCCGAGCCAGCTCTGGTGCGCGGACTTCATGAATTTCGTGCTCAAAAGCGCTGGCGCCAAGGGCACCCATTCGCGCGCCGCCCGCTCCTTCCTGCAATTCGGCACCAGGCTCGACGGCCCGCGCGTCGGCGCCATCGCCATCTTCTCCCGCAAGGGCCCGAACAACGGTCATGTCGGCGTCGTGCGTGGCACCGACGGCGAGGGCAATCCGATCGTGGTGTCGGGCAATCACGGACCCAAGGTCATGGAATCGACCTATCCGAAATGGAAGGTGATTGCCTACGTGATGCCGCCGAACTATGTGCTCGAGGACATGGCCTTGGCGGCGCGCGCTGCGGCGCTCAAGCAATAAAAACGGACTGCGCAGTTCTCAAAAGGCGTGCGTCGCTTGGCGGGACGCACGCCAAATTTTTTGTCTAAAGCGGCATTGAAAACACGCGCGACCGCGTTCCCGATTTAACGAATTTCCGTTAATGCACGCGTCGAATTAGCGCCGACAGGTTAATCTTAACTCTTGCAATTCCTGTTTGCGCACGACTCCAAACCAACACTTCGATCTAAAGTCGCAACGCGATCATAACTATGGCCCGACGCATATTCGCATCGGGAATGGCGAGGCGGCATGGATCGGGGAACACGACGCTTTGCGTTTGGCGTGGTAGCAGTCTTGGCGCTGCTCGCCTCGCACGACACATTCGCAGCGACGAAGGAACAGCAGAAGTGGTGCGAAGGCCGTGACGACGCTTCGGCCGATCTGCGCATCACGAGTTGCACGGCGGTCATCGAGGACTCGCGCGGCAAGAAGGAAAAGTCCGACGCCTATGTCAATCGCGGCAAGGCCTATCGCGCCAAAGGCAACAGCGAACTCGCCATTCGCGACTACGACGAAGCGATCAAGCTCGAAACCAAGGACGGCGAAGCCTTCTATCATCGCGGGCTTGCCTTCCGCGATCGCGGCGAGACCGACCGCGCGCTGCAGGACCTCGAACAGGCGGTCAAGCTCAACTCGAAGAACGCCACCGCCCTCAACACGCTGAGCCACATCTATTACGACCGTCGCGACTACGCGCGCGCCATCGACGTGCTGAGCCAGGCGATCAAGCTCAACGCCAATTACGGCCTCGCCTACTACAACCGCGGCATGGCCTACCGCGCCAAGGGCGAGCCCGACCGCGCCATTCCCGACTACGACCGCGCCATCAAGCTCAACGGCAACGACGCCGTCGCCTATCACAGCCGCGGCCTCGCCTATCGCGACATCCGCGACTACGAGCGCGCCATCCAGGACTTCGACCAGGCGATCCGCATCAATCCGGAGTTCATCCTGGCGCTCAACGACCGCGGTATCGCCTACGCAGCCAAGGGTAGCGTCGAGCGCGCCATCCAGGACTTCGACCAGGCCATCCTGCTCGATCCGCGCGACGCCTTTGCCTATAACAACCGCGGTCTCGCCTATCGCAATCGCGGCGAAGTCGACCGCGCCATCAAGGACTACGACCAGGCGCTGCTGTTGAATTCCAACTACGTGCTCGCCTACTACAATCGTGGCAACGCGTTCTACGACAAGCGCGACTACGACCGCGCCATTCAGAATTATGATCAGGCGGTCCGCCTCGACGCCGATTACGCGCTCGCCTACTACGATCGCGGCATTTCGTACTTCGAGAAGCGCAATTACGAGCAGGCGCTGCGCGATCTCTCGCAGGCCATCAAGCTCGATCCGAAAGACGCGCTGTCTTATTACAATCGCGGCATCGTCTATGCGGCGCGCGGCGAACTCGACCGCGCTATCGCCGACTTCGACCACTCGATCCGCATCGACGGGAAGAACGGCCTCGCCTACTACAATCGCGGCCTGGCGCTGCGCAACAAAGGCGACGACGAACGCGCCATCGTCGACTTCACGCAGGCCATCAAGGCGGACGGCAAGAATTCGCTCGCCTACTACAATCGCGGCATCGCCTATCGCGGCCGCGGGCAGACCGACCTCGCGCTCGCCGATCTTGACCAGGCGCTCAAGCTCGACCCGAAGAACGCCAATGCTTTTTTCGAGCACGGCAACGCGCTCTACGACAAGCGCGATTACGATCGCGCCATCGCCGACTTGAACCAGGCGATCAACATCAAGCCGGACTACACCGCCGCCTTCAACGTGCGCGGCATGGCCTACGACGCCAAAGGCGACGGAGACCGCGCCATCGCCGACTTCGACCAGGCGCTGCGCATCGATCCGAAATTCGCGGCGGCGCTGTCGAACCGCGGCGACGCCTATCAGAAGAAGCGCAATTTCGACCGCGCCATCGCCGACTTCGACGAGGCGATCAAGGCCAACCCGAACTATCCCGGCGCCTATTTCAGCCGCGGCCTCGCCCACCAGGACAAGCGCGACTATCAAAACGCGGTCGCCGACTTCACGCGCGCGCTCAAAATCGACCCGAAGAACGCCGCCGCCTACAACGCGCGCGGCTTCAGCTATCTCGCGCTACGCGACGAGGAGCACGCCTTCCCCGACTTCGACCTCGCGATCAAGCTCAACCCCAATATGGCGGCGGCCTACTTCAACCGCGGCCTCGGCTATTACGAGCGGCGCGACTTCGAGCGCGCGGTCAGCGACCTGTCGAATGCGGTCCGTCTCGATCCGAAGGACCCGATCGCCGTGCACGCCCGCGGCATCGCCTATAAGGACCGCCGCGACTACGACCGCGCCATCGCCGACTTCGACCAGGCGCTGCGGCTCGATCCGAAGTTCGTCGCGGCTTACGTCGACCGCGGCAATGCCTACCAGGGCAAGGCCGACTTCGCACGCGCCATCCAGAATTACGACCTGGCGATCAAGCTCGATCCGAAATATGCCTCCGCCTTCACCGAGCGCGGCAATACCTATGCGGCGAGCGGCAAGATCGACCGCGCGCTGCAGGATTATGAGCAGGCCATCAAGTTCAACCCGAGCTACGCCGGCGTGTTCAACAGCCGCGCGCTGCTGTGGCAGCGCAAGGGCGACATGACCAAGGCGCTCGCCGATCTCGACCAGGCGATCAAACTTGATCCGAACTTTACCGCCGCGCTCAACAACCGCGGCAGCATCTTCCAGGGCCGCGACGAGCTCGACCGTGCCGTCGCCGACTTCGACCGCGCCATCAAGGCGAACCCGCATTACGACGTGGCGCTGAACAACCGCGGCATGGCCTACAAGGCCAAGGGTCAGCTCGAACGCGCGCTCAAGGATTTCGACCAGGCGATCAGCATCAATTCGGGCTTCGCGCTGGCGCTATATAACCGAGGCGAGACGCTGGAAGCGACCGGCTATCACGACCGCGCCATCAAGGATCTCGACCAGGTGCTGCGGCTCAATCCGAGCAACGCGGGCGCCTATAACGTGCGCGGCCTCGCCTACAGCAACAAACGCGATTACGCCCGCGCCATCGAGGATTTCAGCCAGGCCATCCGCTTCAACGGGGGCCTCGCCGCCGCCTACAACAACCGCGGCCTCGCCCATCGCGCCAAGGGCGACAACAACCGCGCCATCGAGGACTTCAGCCAGGCGGTGCGTATCGACCCGACCTTTGCGCTGGCCTTCTCCAGCCGCGGCAACGCCTATTTCGACAAACAGGACTACGACCGCGCCATCAGCGACCTGAACCAGGCGCTCAAGCTCAACCCGAACTACGTGCGCGGCTATTACGACCGCGGCATCGCCTATGGCACGAAAGGCGACACCGACCGCGCTATCCAGGACTTTGACACCGCGCTCAAGCTCGATCCGAAGAACGCCATCGCGCTCAACAACCGCGGCCTCGCCTATCGCACCAAGGGCGACAGCGACCGCGCCGTGACCGACTTCGGCGAGGCGATCAAGCTCAATCACGACTATGCGGTGGCCTTCTACAACCGCGCCAACGCCTATTACGACAAGAACGACTACGACCGCGCCATCGCAGACTTCGACCACGCCATCAAGCTCTCCGACAAGGACAGCTTCGCCTATCACGACCGCGGCATGGCGCATTACGAGAAGCGCGACTACGAACGCGCCATTGCCGATTTCGAGACGGCAATCAAGCTCAATCCGAACTTCGCCATCGCGCCGAGCCCACGCGGCCCCGGGGTGCGCGGCCAGCGCGGCTTCGACCGCGACACCATGGAGCTGGTGCAGCCGATCCGCGTCAGCCCGATCTTCGCGCTCGCCTATAACGACCGCGGCATCGCCACCGCGGCCAAGAACGACCTCGAACGCGCCGCAGCCGACTTCGAGCGCGCACTCAAGATCAACCCCAACTTCTCGGCGGCCTATTACAACCGCGGCAACATCTATTTCGCCAAACGCGATTACGAGCGCGCCATCGCCAGCTACGACCAGGCGATCCGCTACAATCCGAAGGACGCGCTGGCCTATTACGACCGCGGCGTCGCGCGTTATGAGCGCGAGGATTTCGTGCGGGCGGTGCAGGACTTCGACCAGGCGGCCAAGCTCGACCCGAAGAACGCCAACGCCTTCTACAACCGCGGCATCGCCTATCACGAGCAGCGCGATTACGAGCGCGCCATCGCCGACTTCGACCAGGCGGTGAAGCTCAATCCGAAGCTGGCGCAGGCCTATAGCGCGCGCGGACTCTCGCGGGCTTCGAGCGGCGACTTTGACAAGGCGCTCGACGATCTGAGCCAGGCCATCAAGCTCAACCCCGGCCAGGCCATGGCCTATAACGACCGCGGCATCGTCTATGGACTCAAGGGCGAGCCGGACAAGGCGATCGTCGACTTCGACCAGGCGGTGGCGATCAACGCCAATTACGCGCCGACCTACAACAACCGCGCCATCGCCTTTGCCGCCAAGAATCAGCTCGACCGCGCCGTGCAGGACTACGACCACGCGCTCAAGCTCAACAGCGGCTATGCCATCGCCTTCTACAACCGCGGCAACGCCAAATACGATAAGGGCGATTACGCCGCGGCCATCGCCGACTACGACAACGCGATCAAGCTCAACCCGGGCGACACGCTGGCGCTCAACAACCGCGGCAACGCCAACGCCAATCGCCGTGACTTCGACAAGGCGCTGGCCGATCTGACGCAGGCGGTACGCTTCAACCCGAACTATGCGCAGGGCTACAACGACCGCGGCGTCGCGCTTGCCGCCAAAGGCGACACCGATCGCGCGCTCGCCGACTTCGAGCAGGCAGTTAAATTCGACTCGCGCAACAGCCTTGCTTTCTACAACCGCGGTCTCGCCTTCCGCGACAAGCACGACATCGACCGCGCCATCCAGAACTTCGAGCAGGCGATCAAGATCAATCCGAATTACGCGGTGGCCTATTACAACCGCGGCAACGCGCTGGAATTCAAGCGCGATTACGACCGCGCCATCGCCGACTTCGATCAGGCGATCAAGCTCAATCCCGGCTACGCCATCGCCTATTACGACCGCGGCCTGAGCTACGGCGCCAAGGGCGACGTCGAGCGCGCCATCGCCGACCTGAACGAGGCGACCAAGCTCGACGCCAAGAACGCCATGGCCTTCTATAACCGCGGTATCGCCTATCGACTCAAAGGCGACACCGACCGCGCCATCGCCGATTTCGGAGAGGCCGTGAAGCTCGACGGCAAGTTCTCGCTCGGCTTCTATCAGCGCGGCAACGCGCACTACGAGAAGCGCGATTACGAGCGCGCCATCGCCGATTTCGGCGAGGCGATCCGCTTCAACGCCAATTACGACCTCGCCTACTATCACCGCGGCCTCGCCTATCGCGACAAGAACGACTACGAGCGCGCGATCAACGACTTCAGCCAGGCGATCCGGCTCGATAACCGCAATGCGGCGGCTTACGACAACCGCGGGCTCGCCTATCGCATGAAGGGCGACCTGACCGCGGCGCTGGCCGACTTCGACCAGGCGGTGCGGCTCGATCCGAAGTCGGCAGCGGCGCTGCACGACCGCGCCACCACCTACGGCCTACGCGGCGACAACGATCGCGCCATCGCCGATCTGGACGCCGCGCTCAAACTCGAACCGAGGAACGCGGTCGGCTTCAACAACCGCGGCTTCGCGCACCGCAACCGCGGCGACAACGAGCGCGCTATCGCCGACTTCAGCGAGGCGATCAAGCTCAACCCGGGCTATGTGCTGGCGCTGTTCAACCGCGGCAACGCCTATTACGAGAAGCGCGATGCCGACAAGGCGATCAAGGATTTCGACGCTGCGCTCAAGCTGGACGGCAACTTCGCCGCCGCCTACAACGCGCGCGGCCTCTCCTATGACGCCAAGAACGAATTCGACGCGGCGATCGCGGACTTCAGCCAGGCGATCAAGCTCGACCCGAAGAACGCGCGCGCTTTCAACAACCGCGGCTTCGCCTTCCGCAACAAGGGTGAGCCGGATCGCGCGGTCGCCGACTACAGCCAGGCGCTGGCGATCAACCCCGGCTATGCGCTGGCGCTCTATAACCGCGGTGTGACTTATTACGACCGCCGCGACTTCGACCGCGCCTCAGCCGACATGAACCAGGCGATCAAGCTCAACCCGAGCTTCTCGACCGCCTTCCTCGACCGCGGCATCGCCTTCTACGACAAGCACGACTACGACCGCACCAACGCGACGGTCGACGTGGTGACCACGGCCAAGCCGGGCTTTACCGTGAGCTTCAGCGAGCGCCACGCCAGCTACGAGAACCGGCGCGAGGGCGACCGCATCATCCAGGACGCCAACCGGCCGATCCGCAACAACCAGTACAACGCCTACGCCTACTCGGCCGACACCTTCCCGGCGGTGGTCTCGAACGGCCCAGTGACGATCCCGATGACGCCGGTGGCGATGCCGGCCGTGACTGCGTCTGCGCCGGTGGCCAAGCCGGAGGCTCCGAAGCCGATCGAGGTCAAGCCGGTCGAGGCGAAGCCTGTGGCGGCGAAACCCGTGGAAACAAAGCCGGTGGAGGCAAAGCCGGTCGCCGCGAGAGTCGACCTGCCGCGAGCGGCCGACGTGCCGATGCCGCAGACGCGGCCGGTGCCGCCCAGGGCCGAGCACAGCCGGCCTGACACGCATCGGCCGGCGCAGCGCAATAATGGCGCGCGAGATAACCGGGCCGGACAGCAGCGGCCGGTTCGCGCGGGCGAGCAGCAGGGCCGCCCGCAACAGCGGTCGCAGCAGCGGCCGGTGGTGCAGCGCCCGGGCCTGCGCCAAGCGCTATTTGGACGGCTGCCGCTATAGCGCGCAGCGGACGGGCGCGGCTTCGGCCACGGCCGCAGCCGCGGCGCTCATGGCGCTGCCCAGCATCACCAGCACAGGACCGGGCAGGTTGGCGTCGGCAAGGCGCTGGCCGAGCTCGGCGATGGGCGCGGTGACGGTCGCCTGATCGGGCCGCGTGGCACGCGAGATGGCGAGCGCGGGCGTCTGCGGATCGAGGCCTTCAGCCAGCGCGCGCTCAATCAGGGCTTCCAGCGTGCGGGTCGGCATGTAGACGGCCGTGGTCGCGGAAGGATCGACCAGGCTCTTCCAGTCGAGATCGTCCGGCAATTGGCCGTTCTTGGCGTGGCCGGTGATGTATTGCAGCCGGCGCGCGTGATGGCGGTCGGTGAGCGGCAGATTGAGCTTCGCCGCCGCGCCCTGCGCCGCAGTGATCCCCGGGACGATCTCGACATTGATATTGGCCGCGCGGCACGCCGCGATCTCCTCGCCGGCCCGGCCGAAGATGAGCGGATCGCCGCCCTTCAGGCGCACCACGCGCTTGCCCTGCTTGGCAAGCAAGACCATCAGCGCGTTGATGTCATCCTGCTTGCACGACGGCCCGAAACCGGTCTTGCCGACCAGCAGCTTGCGTGCCTCGCGGCGGGCGAAGTCGAGCACGTCGCGCGAGACCAGATCGTCAAACAGAATTACATCGGCGGATTGCAGCGCGCGCACCGCGCGCAGGGTCAGCAGTTCGGAATCGCCGGGCCCTGCACCGACGAGGGTGACCGAACCGTTGTCGACAGCGACGCCCAAGCCTTTCACCTCGGCGATCAGCCGGTCGAACTCGCTTTGCGTCGGCTCACTATTCGGATTGGCGACCGCATGCGCGGTGAACATTTGCCAGAATGTCTTGCGCGCCGACGCCGAAAGCCCCGCAACCTTCAGCGCGTCGCGCCAGCGCGCGGCAGCGGAGGCCCAGCCGGCGAAACCTTTCGGCAGCAGCGCTTCCAGCTTGGCGCGGATCGCCTGCGCGAACACCGGCGCGGCGCCATCGGTGGAAATGCCGATCACCAGCGGCGAACGATTGACGATGGCGCCGAAGGCGAAATCGCAGAAGGCGGGTTTGTCGATGACGTTCACCGGCACGCCGGCCGCGCGCGCTGCCGCGGCGAACGTCGCTGCTCGCTTATCATCCTCGAAGGCGCCGACCGCAATGGCCGCGCCGCGCAGATCGTCCGGCGCCCAGGCGTCGCACGCATGACCATTGACCTGCGCGCCGGCCGCTTCCAGCAGCTCGCGCTTCCAGTCGGCCGCCTGGCCTTCCCCGACCAGCACCGCACGTTTGCCGCGCAGGTCGAAAAACACCGGCAGCCGCGCCAGCGTACCCATCTTGGGCGTATCGGTCTCCAGCGGCTTGCGGATCTCGCTCATGCCGCCTCCGCCTTGGTGAGCCGTACGTTGTTGTGGAAATCGCGACCGTTGCCGGTCGCAGCGACAAAGCCGGCGCGGATGGCGAAGTCGCCGAAGCGTTCGCCCTTCTGGCGGTCGGCGGCATAGCCCCTAAAAATCGGATCAAGCGCGGCGATGATACCGTCGTGGTCGAGGTCCTCGGCGTAGAGCTTGGAGAGGCGGGAGCCGTCGTAGGCCGCGCCGAGATACAAATTGTAGCGGCCGGGACCTTTGCCGACGAGCCCGATCTCGGCGAGATAGGGCCGCGCGCAGCCGTTCGGGCAGCCGGTCATGCGGATGACGATGTCATCGGCCGACAGCCCGTGCGCGGCGAGCTTGTCGTCGAGCGCGGTCACGAGATCCGGCAGATAGCGCTCGCTTTCGGCCAGCGCGAGTCCGCAGGTCGGCAGCGCCACGCAGGCCATTGAATTGCGCCTTAAGCCGGACCAGGGCGCCAGCAGCCCCGCCTCCTTCATCGCCCAATGCACGGCGTTCTGCTTCGCGGGCGGAATATTGGCGACGATCAAGTGCTGGTTCGGCGTGATGCGGAAATCGCCGTCGTGCTCTTGCGCGAGCTTGCGCAGCGCCGCGATCTGCGGCGGGAACAGGCGACCGTTCTGCACGAACAGCGTGAGATGACTGCGACCGTTGTCGCCTTGGCTCCAGCCGTAAGTGTCGCCAGTGGAGGTGAACTTGAAGGGTTTAGCGGGCGCCAGCTGCACGCCGGAACGCTTTTCGACCTCGGTCTTGAAGGCGTCGAGCCCGCGATCCTCGATGGTGTATTTGAGCCGCGCGTGCTTGCGGTTCGCCCGGTCGCCCCAGTCGCGCTGCACGGTGACGACAGCCTCCGCAATCGCCACCACGTCGCCCGGCGTGCAATAGCCCATCACGTCCGCAGTGCGCGGATAGGTATCGGTCTCGCCGTGCGTCATGCCCATGCCGCCGCCGACGGTGACGTTGTAACCGGCAACCGCGCCGCTCTCGTCGACGATGGCGATGAAGCCGAGGTCGTGCGCGAAAATGTCGACGTCGTTCGAGGGCGGCACCGCCATCACGATCTTGAACTTGCGCGGCAGATAGGTCTTGCCGTAGATCGGCTCCACCGCCGCGTCCTCGCCGCCGGCGATCTTCTCGCCGTCGAGCCAGACCTCGCGATAGGCCGGCGTACGCGGCAGCAGGTGGTCGGACACCTTGCGCGCCATGTCGAGCGTCTCCGCGTGCGCGCGCGAGAGGTGCGGATTGGGGTTGCACATCACGTTGCGGTTGACGTCGCCGCAGGCGGCAATGGTGTTGAGCACGGCGGCGTCGATCTTTTTCATCGTCGCCTTCAGATTCGACTTGATGATGCCGTGCAATTGCACCGTCTGCCGCGTGGTCAGCTTCATGGTGCCGTTGCCGTAACTGCGCGCGATCTCGTCGAGCGAGAGCCACTGCGCCGGGCTGAGCACGCCGCCGGGAATGCGCACGCGGATCATGAAGGCGAAGGCCTTCTCCATCTTCTTGCGCGTGCGCTCGGGCCGCAGGTCGCGGTCGTCCTGCAGATACATGCCGTGGAATTTGACGAGCTGTTGATCGTCCTCGACGATTGCGCCGGTGACCTCCTCGCGCAGGCCGTCGGGGAGCGTACCGCGCAGGTAATTGCTCGCTTCCTTGATGCGCTCGTTGCGGGACACTTCGTCGGTCATGAATATCTCCTCCCCTCGCCCGGGAGGCCGGGGAAAGGGCAAATCGTGCCGGGCGGCCGATCAATAGGTATCTTGCAGATAACGCTTGTCGCGTTCCAGCGTTGCGACGGCCTGCTCGGCCTCGGCATCGGACAGGCCCTTCACGTCGGCAAAAGCGCGCACCAGGGTGGCGCGCACGTCTTTCGCCATGGCTTTGGCATCGCCACAGACGTAGAAATTCGCCCCGCCGTCGAGCCACTCCACCAGTTCGCGTCGACGCTCCCACACTTTGTGCTGAACGTAGACCTTCTCCGGCGTATCGCGCGAGAAGGCGACGTCCATGCGGGTGAGCGCGCCGTCCTTGAGCGCGTCCTGCCAGTCGAGCTGGTAAAGGAAGTCGTGGGTGAACTGGCGGTCGCCGAAGAAGAGCCAACTGCGGCCCTTGGCCTCGGTGGCCCTGCGCTCCTGCACGAAGGCGCGGAAGGGCGCCACGCCGGTACCGGGGCCGACCATGATGATGTCTTTGTCCGGCGCGGGCAGCGAGAAGTGCTTGTTGGGCTTGAGCTTGACGCGCAGACGGGCGCCTTTCTTCAACCGTTCGGCGACGAAGTTGGAGGCGACGCCCTTGCGGTCGCGGCCATGCGCACGATAGCGCACCGCCGAGATCAGAAGATGCGCCTCGTCGCCGACCTCGCTGCGCGCGGAAGCGATGGAATAAGCGCGCGGCGCGAGCGGCCGCGTCAGCCCGCGAAGTTGATCGGCCGTGAGTGCGATCGGGAAGGTCGCGAGCAGATCGATGAGCTGACGGCCGGCAATCCAGGCTTTTGCTTCGCCATCGGCTATGAGTTGCTTGACGTACTGGTGGCCGGTCTGCGCTGCATAGGTCTCGATCGTCTTGAGCGACAGCGTCGTCACGTCGCGCGATCTTGTAAGCTCGGCGCGCAACGCGTCGTCACCGCTAATGCCAGCGGCCTTGAGCAGATCGTCGACGTAAGCCGGGTCGTTCTCCGGATAGAGGTCGAGCGAGTCGCCCGGCTGGTAGGCAGGCACGGCGCCGTCGAAGGCGAGCGCGAGATGCACGGTCTCCTTGTCAGAGCGCGAGGAGTTCAGATTGATGTGCTCGACGATCTCGGCCTCGACGATGTCGGTGTTCGGCGACGTGGCCTGCTTGCCGAAATCGACCTCGATCACACGGGCGGCGGCGCGTTCGGCGGGCGGCGGCGCGATCTTCTTCAGCGTCTCGCCGATCCATTTGGAGGCGGGTTCGGTGAAGTCGAGGTCGCAGTCGACGCGGTCGACCACACGTTTGCCGCCGAGCGCTTCGAGCCGCGCGTCGATCGCCTTGCCGATGGCGCAAAATTCCACGTAAGCCGTGTCGCCCAGCGCCAGCACGCCGAACTCGACGCCGTCGAGGCGCGGGGCACCCTCGCCCATCAATTCGTTGTAGGCGCGCACGGCGCGGCCCGGCGGCTCGCCCTCGCCCCAGGTGGCGGCGATAAAGACGAGCTTCTTGGCGGCGGTGAGGGCTGCGGCGTCGAGATCGGCCATGTCGATGACGGTTGGCTTCAGGCCGTTCTTGCGCGCGGCTTTGGCCATGTCACCCGCGAGTTTCTCGGAATTTCCGGATTCGCTGGCATAGACGATGGTCAGCGGCTCAGCCGGACGCGCGGGAGCGGCCGGCTGCGGCTCTGCGAGAGGCGCGCCCTGTCCTTGCGCGTCGAGGCCCGCGAGGAAGCCGGCCAGCCACGCGCGCTGGATTGGGCTGGCGGTGCCGACCACGCGATTGAGGAGGCCTATCTCCTCTTCGCCGAACGGGGCCGTCTTCGGTATTGGCGACATGACACTCACTTTTTCTAAGGCGGCGGCCAACCGCCACCCGGGCGACAAGCAGGCCGGCTGCGGCCGCTAATGCAGGATGCGCGGCAGCACGCCGGCGACGGTGAGGACGATGAGGGCGGTTGCGAAGGCGAGCGCCCAGCGGTCGACTAACGAGATGCGAGGCGGGTCGTGCGGGAAATCGGTCATCGGTTTGGCTCCAGTCCGACACGTTGAACCCGTTACGTAGGAGATTGTTCTACGAAAGAGCAATAAGTGCCGGAAAATAAGAACATTCTCGCTTTAAACCGATTGAAAGACCGAAAATCTTCTCTGCCAGAAAGGGTCGCGGGAGAACGCCCCTTCCGCCGATCCCGGCATGTTCCGCCTGCAAATCGCGCATGGCGAGCTTTGGCGAACTTTGTTGTGGAACTTCGCAGGCCGCCTGCGGCCATCCGCGCCGGCGCATAGTATGCCCGCCGCATGCCCTCACCTCGCACGCGCGCCGCATTGCGCAAGCTGCTCACACCGGCCGAGCGACGGCTGTTCGCGCGCCTCGACACGCCGCAAAAGATCCAGAGCTTCATCGACAAGCTGCCGGCGAATTATGAGCTCGACGGCGACACCGTGATGTCGCCGCGCCGCATGTTGCGGGCGAAGCTTGCACATTGCGCCGAGGGCGCGCTGTTCGCCGCCGCGGTGCTGACCTTTCACGGCAAACGCGCGTGGCTGATGGACCTGCGCGCGCTGCCCGCCGACCACGACCATATTGTGACGCTGTTTCGCGAGCACGGGCTGTGGGGCGCCATCAGCAAGACCAACCACGCCATCCTGCGCTGGCGCGATCCCATCTACAAAAGCGCGCGCGAGCTGGCGATGAGTTACGCGCACGAATACTGCCTGCCGGGCGGCAAGAAATCGATGCTGGCTTATTCACGGCCGTTTTCACTTGCTCGCTTTGTGCCAAAGCGCTGGGTGATCGCGGACGACGACCTGCATTGGCTGATGGACGCACTCGACGAGTCGCCGCATGTGCCGGTGGCGCCGCCGAAGGCGATGCGCACACGGCGCCGTTCATCGAAGGTCGAATTGCTGGCTCAGGAAGTGAAAGAGTGGCCCGATCCGCGCAAGTCCAAAAAGAAAAAGACCGCACGCAAGATGCGGCCATAGTGTCTGGCTCTATGCTACATGACGCCGTCGTGCCGAACCTTGTGGAAAGACCCGTGCCCGCTTTCGTCAACCGCCGCACCTGGACCGTCGAATGGGCCAATTGCGACCCGGCCGGGGTCGTGTTTCACCCGCGCTTCTTCGAAGTGTTCGACCAGAGCACCTGGCTGCTGTTCGAGGCGGCGCTCGGCGTGAAGCCGCAGGACTTGAACAAGACCTTCGACATCATCGGCCTGCCGCTGGTCGATGCACGGGCCAATATCATCAAGCCGCCGAAATTCGGCGATATCGTCCACGTCGACTCGCAGATCGCCGAATTCCGCCGCTCCAGCTTCGAGGTCGAGCATAAACTGACGATCGATGGCGAACTCGCGGTCGAGGGCGGCGAAACCCGGGTCTGGGCGGCCCGCGACAAGGCCAATCCGGAGAGATTCGGCGCCGCCATGATCCCGGCCGACGTCATCGCCAAATTCAATGTCGGTTCCTGACGCCGCCGGCCTTAGGCGGTTATCATTGCGGCGCACAAAGCATTCATCCCAGCCAATCCCGGGATTAGGTCTGGCAGGCGGCAGACCCGCGGTGTGACCATTCGGCAACGATGAAAAAGGCGCGAATCGTAGAACGCGCCGTTTCAGGGAAGAAACGCTTGGCCCGACTGCTCGAATGCTGGCTCAACGGCCGCGACCGCGCCGACGCGGTCGCCGACAATGTCCTGTTGCTCGATTACCTGCGCGAAAAAGTCGGGCTCACCGGCACCAAGACCGGCTGCGACGGCGGCGAATGCGGCGCCTGCACGGTGCTGATCGACGGCCGGCCGGCGCTGTCCTGCCTCACGCTCGCCTCGACCGTGCAGGGCAAACACATCGAGACCATCGAAGCGCTCGGCCACGAAGGCGACCTGTCGGCGGTGCAGCGCGGCTTCCACGAGAAACTCGGTTCGCAATGCGGCTACTGCACGCCCGGCTTCGTCATGGCGACGGTCGGCCTGCTGCGGAAGAACCCCAAGCCGACCGACGGCGAAATCATGGAAGCGCTCGGCGGCAACATCTGCCGCTGCACCGGCTACGTGAAGATCATCGAGGCCGTGCACCACGCGATGGCGCTGCAGGCGCAAGGAGTTGCGCCATGAACAAACCAGTCTCCGTGCACAATATCGGCGGCTACGTGCCGATGATCGACGGCCCCGAGAAGGTCTCCGGCCGCGCCAAATACACCGCGGACATTGTCGCGCCCGGGCAACTCGCCGGCCGCATCTACCGCAGCCCTTATGCGCACGGCGAGATCGTCTCCGTCGACATCTCGGCGGCCTTGGCGGTGCCCGGCGTGGTGGCGATCGTCACCGGCGCCGACTGCGACAAGACCTTCGGCGTGCTGCCGGTGGCGCGCAGCGAGCATCCGCTGGCGCGCGATAAGGTGCGCTATCGCGGCGAGCCGGTCGCAGCCGTTGCCGCTATCGACGATGCCGCCGCGTGCGAAGCACTACGCCGTATTAAGCTCACCGTGCGCGAACTGCCGGCCTATTTCACCGCGCGCGACGCGCTCAAGCCCGACGCCGCGCAACTGCACGCAAAGAAGCCCGGCAACCTCGAACGCGACGTGCTGTTCGAACTCGGCTCCATCGAGCAGGGTTTCGCCGACGCCGACCTCGTGCGCGAAGGCACCTATAACTGCGCCGAGGTCTGCCAGAACCAGATGGAGATGCACGCGGCGGTCGCCGAATACGACGCCGGTCGCGACCGCATGACGGTGCATGCCTCGACCCAGGTGCCGTATTACGTCCACCTGATGCTGGCGCAGATTCTCGACATGAACATGTCGCGCATCCGCGTGGTCAAGCCTCATGTCGGCGGCGGCTTTGGCTGCCGCACCGAGACGCTGAATGTCGAGCTGATCGCGGCACTGCTGGCGCGCAAAGCGCGCGGCACCGTGCGCATCGTCACCACGCGCGAGGAAACCTTCATCACCCATCGCGGCCGGCCGGAAACCGACATCCGCCTGAAGATCGGCATGCGCAAGGACGGCCGCATCACTGCGGTCGAGTGCGAGTGCGACCAGCGCGGCGGCGCGCATTCCGGCTATGGCGTGGTGACGATCCTCTATGCCGGCTCGATGCTCTACGCCATCTACGACCTGCACAACGTCAAATACGTCGGCAAGCGTGTGCTCACCAATACGCCGCCCTGCGGCGCCTTCCGCGGGCACGGCACGGTCGATATCCGTTTTGCCTTCGAGAGCCTGGTCGATGAGATGGCGCGCGAACTCGGGCTCGACCCGTTTGCGGTGCGACGTACCAATCTGCTGAACGCGCCGACCTTCACCGACAACGACCTGATGGTGAATTCCTACGGTCTGCCGGAGTGCCTCGACTGGGTCGAGCGCGCGAGCGGATGGACGGCGCGTCGCGGCAAGCTCGGCAACGGCAAAGGCGGTCTGAGAAAAGGCCTGGGCATGGCCTGCTCCCACTACATTTCGGGCGCCTCCAAGCCGGTGAACTGGACGGGCGAGCCGCACGCCACCGTCAAGATCAAGCTCGATTTCGACGGCTCGATCGTGGTGCTGTCGGGCGCCGCCGATATCGGCCAGGGCTCGACCACTATCCTGGCGCAGACGGTCGCCGAAGTGCTCGGTCTCGATCTCGGCCGCGTTCGCGTCATCACCGGCGACAGCGACGTGGTGCCGAAGGACAACGGCTCCTACTCATCCCGCGTCACCTTCATGGTCGGCAACGCCGCGCTCGATGCCGCGCGCAACCTCAAAGCCGTTCTGGTGAAGGCGGCCGCGCGCAAGCTGGATGCCAAGCCCGAAGACATCGAGTGCCTCGGCGAGGTCTACCGCGCCGGAGCGCAAGACAAGGGCGCGACCTTCGAGGAGGTGGTGACGGAGGCGCTCAAGGACTCAGGCACCATCACGGTTACTGGCAATTATTCGACGATCCCAGAGTCGCACGGCGGTAAGAAATATCGCGGCGCCGCCATCGGCGGCACCATGGGCTATTCCTATTCGGCGCAGGTGGTCGAAGTGACGGTCGACGAGGACACCGGCGTCGTCACCGTCGACAAAGTGTGGGTCGCGCATGACTGCGGCAAGGCGCTCAACCGTCTGACGGTCGAAGGCCAGGTGCAGGGCTCGGTCTGGATGGGCATGGGCCAGGCCATGAGCGAGGAGGTCGGCTATCACGAGGGCCTGATGGTCACCGGCAACATGCTCGACTATCGCGTCCCGACCATCCAGGACTCCCCGCCCATCGAGGTCGGCATCGTCGAGAGCAACGATCCGCATGGCCCATTCGGCGCCAAGGAAGCGGGCGAAGGCTCGCTCGCCGCTTTCCTGCCGGCGCTCACCGCCGCCATCGCCGACGCCATCGGCATCCGCTTCAACGACCTGCCGGTGACGCCCGACCGCGTGTTCGAGGCGATCGAGAAGCGGAAGCGCAAAGGTGGGAGCGCCTAATGGATGCCCTGCCCGATTTCCGCGTGCTCAATCCGGGAACGCTCGATGAAGCGCTCGCGGCGCGCGCGGCGCATCCCGATGCCAAGCCGCTCGGCGGCGGCACCGATCTGGTCGTCAATATCCGCCGCGGCATCCTCGCACCGCAGACGCTGATCGATATGACCCGCGTCGCCGAGTTGCACACGCTCAAGGCGGACGCGCAGTCGTTGGAAATTGGCGCCGCGGTGACGCTCACGCAAATCGCCGAGCATGCCGATATCCAAAAGCATTACCCCGTGGTGGCGCAGGCGGCCGCGCATATCGCCGGCCCCACGCATCGCAACATGGGCACGCTCGGCGGCAATCTCTGCCTCGACACGCGCTGCATCTATTACAATCAGAGTGAATGGTGGCGCGACGCCAATAACCATTGCCTCAAGACCACCGGCAGCATGTGCCATGTGGCGCCGAAAAGCCGCGGCGTCTGCTTTGCCACGTTCAGCGGCGATCTCGCGCCCGCCTTGCTGACGCTCAACGCCGAGGTCGACATTGCCGGCCCGCAAGGGCGCCGCAGCCTCCCGCTAGAGAAGCTCTATATCGGCTTCGCGCGTCAGGACGTGCCGGTGACCGAGACGCAGGGCGACGGCAAGTTCTTCCTGTCGCTCAAGCCCGGCGAGATCGTCACCGGCGTGCGCGCCAAGAACTCGCCCGGCCTGCGCTCTGCTTACGACAAGATCCGCATCCGCCGCTCGATCGAATATCCGGTCGCAGGCTGTGCGGTGGCGCTGCGGCGCGACGGCGACACCCTCGCCGATCTGCGCATCGCCATCACCGGCACCAATCCACGTCCGGTATTGCTCGCCGGAACGGACAAGCTCTGCGGCGGGCCGCTCGACGAGCGCGTGATCAAAGGACTCGACGCCCTGGTGCGCGATCAGATCATGCCGATGAAGACCACTTTCACGCCCGGCCACTATCGCCGGCGCGTCGCCGGCGTGCTGGCGCGCCGCCTGCTGATGCGGCTGTTCGAAAGCTGATCGGCCACAAGAGGGCAAAGGGGGAGCATGCCGTGACCGACATCTTCGCCGAGCGCCGCCCCTACAACGCCGTGTCCGATTTCGTCGATGCGCATATCGCGCAGGGTCGAGGCGGCAAGACCGCGTTCATCGATCCCGCGCGATCGCTGACCTACGGCGGCCTTCAGGCGCGCAGCATTCGCTTCGGCCACGCCTTGCGCGCGCTCGGCCTGCGGCGCGAGGAACGCGTCGCGCTGCTGCTCGACGACACGGTCGACTATCCGGTGGCGTTCTGGGGTGCGATCCGTGCCGGCAATGTAGCGATCCCGCTCAATACGTTCCTCAAGGTCGAGCAATACGCCTATATCCTCGCCGACTCGCGCGCGTCCGCCCTCGTCCTGCAGGCCGGGCTGGCGCCGGCAATCTGGCCGGTGCTGGAGACGCTGCCGAACCTGCGCACGGTCATTCTTGTCGGAGCGGCTGCCGGCGATCTGCCCGTCTCTACCCGACGCGACGTGCACGCGTTCGAAGACCTGATTGCGCAGGCGAGCGATATGCCATTTGCCGCCGACAGCCTGTCGGACGAAGTCGCTTTCTGGCTTTACACCTCCGGTTCGACTGGCGACCCCAAAGGGGTCAAGCACGTCCACTCCAATCTGATGGCGACCGCCAAGCTGTTCGGCCAGGGTGTGCTCGGCATTAGCGAGAATGACATCGTGCATTCGGCGGCGAAGCTGTTCTTCGCCTACGGGCTCGGCAACGCGATAACCTTTCCGCTATCGGTCGGCGCTACCAGCGTGCTGTGGCCGCCGCGGCCGTCACCGGACGGCGTGTTTGAGATCATGGCGAAGTACCAGCCGACGATCTTCTACGCGGTGCCGTCGCTTTTTACGGCGCTGCTGGCCGATACGCGCATCGGCAAGGGCGCCGGCTCCGACCGCCTGCGCCTCTGCGTATCGGCCGGCGAGGCGTTGCCGGCTCATGTCGGCCAGCGCTGGCGCGACACGGTCGGCGTCGATGTACTCGACGGCATCGGCTCAACCGAGCTGCTGCAGACGTTCCTCTCCAACCGCCCCGGCGACATCCATTACGGCTCGACCGGCAAGCCGGTGCCCGGCTATGAGGCGAAAATCGTCGACGAGCATAACCACGAACTCGGCGCGGATGAGATCGGCGAGTTGATCGTGCGCGGGCCGTCGGCCGGCGAAGGCTACTGGAACCAGCGCGCCAAGAGCCGGCGCACCTTCGCCGGCGAGTGGACCTATACCGGCGACAAATATCGCCGCGACAAAGACGGCTATTACTATTACTGCGGCCGCACCGACGACATGTTCAAGGTCTCGGGGATGTGGGTATCGCCGTTCGACGTGGAAGCCGCGCTGATGTCGCACGCGGCGGTGCTCGAGGCGGCCGTCATCGGCAAGGAAGACTCCGACGGGCTGATGAAGCCGAAAGCCTTCATCGTGCTCAGGCAGGGCGTCGCCGCCGACGAGAGCCTGTTCGAGCAGCTCAAGGCGCACGTCAAGCAAAACGCCGGCCCGTGGAAATATCCGCGCTGGATCGAAATGCGCCGCGACCTGCCGCGCACGGCGACAGGCAAGATTCAGCGCTTCAAGCTGCGCGATGAGGATGCCGCGAGCCAGCTCTCCCCGCTTGCGGGGAGAGATTGAGCACCCTCAGGCGTCGGCGATCTTCACGTATTCAAAATCGCCCGGCTTGTTGTCAATGCCCACCTTGGGCGGCGCGATCCAACTCGCGAACTGGCCGGTCTCGAACTGCGGCTGCATCAGGCTTTCGATGAAGTCCTTGTCGCCATCGGACGGCAGATAGTCGCCCTTCTTGCCATTCCACTCGGCCTCGCTCAACAGAGCGCCGTTGATGTCCGTGTGGACTTCCGAGAACTCGCCGATGTGGCGGTGGAACGCCACGTGCGGCAACTTGAGTTCAAACGGAATGCCCGCGTCGGCAATCACCTTGTTCCAGCGGCCGACGCCGATATTGGCGTCCGTGACGTAGTCGTCGCGCAGCCGCATGTTGAGCGCCGACAAAGCCGGCGCGTCCTGGTTCTGGATTTTTCCGTCGACCAGACGCAGCACCGGATAGGTGTCGTGCTCGAGCTGGTGATCGTCCTTGAGGCGATCCTCGCGGAAGCGACCTTTGAGGCCGGCATGGAAGGCGTTGGCAGCGTTGGTCGAGATTTCGTTGCCGAACAGATCGAGCGTCAGCGAGAAGTGCAGGTTCGCCTTTTTCTGGATGGTCGGCAGGTCGATGACGCCGAGCTTGCGCACCTTCTCGATCTCGTTGGGATCGCTGATGCCAGCTTCCTTCATCGCATCGCAGGTGCGCTGGATGACGCGGGTGACGCCGGTCTCGCCGACGAACATGTGGTGCGCTTCCTCGGTCAGCATGAAGCGGCAGGTGCGCGACAGCGGATCGAAGCCCGACTGCGCCAGCGCCTCGAGCTGCATCTTGCCGTCGCGGTCGGTGAAATAGGTGAACATGAAGAACGAGAGCCAGTCCGGCGTTTTCTCATTGAAGGCGCCCAGCATGCGCGGCGTGTCGGGGTCGCCC
>Ga0134124_10000575_pt1 | contig 30235 bp, 39 predicted proteins | sample KB304_FD_96880 | JGI IMG/M metagenome (GOLD analysis project Ga0134124, IMG submission 96880) | Terrestrial soil microbial communities without Nitrogen fertilizer from Kellogg Biological Station, Michigan, USA - KB3-0-4 | ecosystem: Environmental > Terrestrial > Soil > Unclassified ... | reverse complement strand
CAAGGACGTCACGAGTTACTCGACCTGGCACGGGCAGTTCCCGAATGCGCCGGGTGGTGTCGATGGCGACGGCGTGCCGGCCGGGTTCGAATGGCACGGCGACGCCGGATCAAAGTGGTGGGTCTATTGGCCGGCCAACGGGTCGAGCAACAACGTGAGCCCGCCGAACAAGGAAGAGGCCGCGTCAACGGACGTCATGTTCGACGCGTCCCTCGCGAAGCACTGGGGCCCGCTCGTCGGCAAGCCCGGCTCGCATGACTGGGAGGGGCTGCGGTACCTCCGCGGCACCGACGCGAGCGGCGCGAAGTGGTTCTGGTTCCGCGACAAGGCGCCGGAGTGGGCGACGGCGCCCGAGATCCAGAAGCTGCTGAACCAGATGGTCACCGACTATCAGACGCAGCTGGTCGCGGCCAAGCAGAACTACGTCGCGCAGGCTGCCCAGGATCTTCTCGACACGCAAGAGGCGGCTCGGCTCGCGAAGCAGAACGCGAAGGACGACCTGGCGATCCAGCGGCAGCAGGCCACCGACGTGCAGGCTGCCCAGCATCAGGCCGATGTGCAGGCCATGCAATCTCAGACGCAGTCACAGGCGATGGACACGCAATACCAGCAGCAGCAGCTCCAGCAGCAGGCCGCCCAGCAGCAGTACGCGCAGCAGCAGGCGCAGCTCGACGTTCAAGAGCGCCAGCAGATGCTCGACTTCTACAAGCAGAACCCGCAGGCGATGTTCCAGGGCCCCACGAACGCCGACGAAGAGCAGGCCAACGACGAGCAGGGTGTCGACTGGGGCGACTCCGGCAATCGCGGTCTCGAGGACCGCTCCTACGAGGACATCCCCGCTGACGCCCTCTTCGAGGACGTCTAATGTCCGAAGTCGACACCGACGATATCGGCGTGGCCCTGCCCCTCGCGCCGGTGCCCGTTAAGGATCGGGCCGTAGTCATCCGCGTGAAGAACGCACGGGATCTCGTAGCTGCGAAAGGCAAGGCAGCCGCAGAAGGATTTGAGGCTTTTCCAGATACCTTTTCGAGGATGGTCTACGAACGGCTGCGGAATGAGCTGGCGGCAGGGCTTAAAGAGAAGGGAGTAGACGCCGACGTAGCGGTGACCGAAACACCGCCCGTCGGTGGTGGACCACCGCCTGCCGACTTCCTGAAGGGGATCGCGATCGGGGCGAGCGTGGTCGGTATCGCGTGGCTGCTGCGCGGATTACTCGGCCGGAAGCGTTAGGAGCGCACCATGAGTCGGAGAGCGGGTAAGCCAAGGAAGGCCGCGAGAAAGCGTGCACCGTCGCGGCGGGCAATCATCGCGGCACTACACCGCCATATGCGCGTCCAGGAAAGCGGACCGGACGATCTTTGCCGGTGGATCAAGGCTGCCGACTGGTGGGGCAAGAGACGGCCCAGGGAGATCGGGCTGTCGCGCGTCCAGCTTTCGAAGTTGCAGGCGTTCTGGCGCAAGGGCGCCGATCTATCGCGCAAGGTGATGATTACAAGGAGCGGGCGATGAGCGGCATTGAATACGAAGTCGGGGACAGGGTCTGGGACGAACTTATGGGCGCCGACGGGCTGGACGCGCAGTTCGGCGTCAACGCCGCCTCGGAGCTGCTCTCGCGCGGACTCGCGACGTACGACAAGCAGAAGGCGTCGGAGGAGACGGCCGCCAAGCTTGACCAGGCGAAGGCGGCAGATGTTGCCTGGGCCGAGGCAGAGGAAAGGCTCAACCTCGCTCTGCAGTCCAAACCGCCCGATGCCGCCAGGGTCGAAGCCGCCCAGGTGCTCGCGCAAACCATGTCGCAGGCCGCAGCGTCGACTGGCATGGGACTCCCGCCGGATGCGACTGCGAAGCGCTGCGCGGCTGCTCAGGCGGCTGTCGCCGCCGCCGCCAAGGCAGCGGGAAAGGATCCTTCGAAGCTGGCCAGGGTGAAGGCGTGGCAGAAGGTCGCCGCCGCCTGTTCGAGTGGCACTTCCCTGCAGCCGGGCGCGGGTGCCCATCATGCTCCGTCGTCGCAGCCGAGCTTTTTCACCAAAGTGCACGCCGGCCTTCCGACGTGGGGGTGGATGGTCGGAGGCGCCGCGATCCTGACGGGCGGCGTCCTGCTCATCCGGGCTCTCAGGAAGCGATAGGAGCAAGCCGTGTATCCATACCTCCTCGGCGATGTTGGCACCGGCGGCGCGCCGTCGGTCGATCTGCAGGAGTACGGACCGCTCTCGCCTGAGCAGCTCTCGAAACTCGACCGCGTGCTCACGGCCGCCGAGCAGAAGGCCGTGAGCGACTGGCAGTCGCAACAGGCCGAGGCCCAGCTTGCGGCGGAGCGAGCTAAGGGCGGCCCCCGGTCGGAGACTGTCTCCGTAACCGCAAAGGGCGCAACCATTCGGGCGCCGCAGTCTCCGCGGCCGAGGATGGCGCAGGCGGGGCTCGTGCCGGTCTCTGCCGCTGGTGCTCTCGGATTCTGGTCGCAACCGCTCTGGGAGGGATCGCAGACCAAGCGCTGGCAGGGTGCCGCGATTGGCGCCGCAGTCGTCGCTATTGCGCTTGGGGCAACGCTCCTCGTGCGTCGGAAGTAAACAACGCGTTTGGGAAAGGGATAAAAGCACATGGCAACAATCACGGAAGTCATCGGAGCGATGTCCCCTGTTCAACCTGCCGCAGCGACGGCCATCGTGAAGTCGCCCAGCACTTCGGGAGACACGAAGCTCGTCACCCATGTGCTGTTGCCGGCGGTTGCTGCGGCGGCCCTGGGCGCCTTCTTCTGTAAGAAGCACCGTATCCTCGGCGCCATCGGGGGGGCCGCGATCGGGGGCGGCGCCTACCCGATCAGCCAAGGTGGCGACGCGCGCAGCACCGCTTTCTGGCGTCTCGGCGCCGTGGGAGCGGGCACGCTGCTGGCGCTTCGGGCGAGGAAGCCAATGAAAAGCGCGCTCTGGTATGGCGCTGGGGCCGGCGCCGTCGTGGCCGGCAACTACGCGATCGGACACAAGAGCCTCTTCTGGTGAGCACGATCTACGATCTCCTGAGCGTGGTGTCGCCGTCGGCGGCGGCTCTCGCGCGACCGGATCCGAACGGGCCTGACATCGCCCACATCCTCATTCCCGGGGTGGTGTCAGGCGTCGTCGGATACTCGGTTGGGCGAAAGCACGGTCACCCGGTGCTGGGGTTCCTCGGCGCCGAAGCGATCGGGCTCAACGCCGCGAGGCTTCTGCGCGGTGTTGGGTCATCCGCCGTGGTTGGCGCCGATCAGGATGTCGTCATGGCGCTCACGAACCTGACCGTATCGGCTTCGGCCATCGCCGGTTCGCTCCTGATGCCAAAGCACCCCTTCTGGGGCTTCTGGGCCGGGCTCGCGGCAGGCGCGGTCGCGACATCCTTCGTGGAGGGCTCGAACGCGTACAGGTTCAGATCGGGACTGGTGGGCAGATGAACAGGTACCTCATTGGGACTGACGTGCTCGGGACATCCAGCGCGCCAATCGTCGGCATCGAGAACAGACCGTCTCCTTGGCGGACTGCGCTCATCGCTACGGGCGTGATCGCCGCGCTGGTGGTCGGATGCTCCCTGTTTTCCCGCGGCATGTCGACACGGTGAAGAGTGACCCTATTGAATTCATATACGCTCGGCGTCGACGTACTCGGGGCCTCGTATGTCGATGACGTGGTCGGCGACGTACAAAGCGCGATCGCTGCCGGTCGGCGCGCCATGGCGGCCGGCCAGCGCGCGGTAGCTGCCGGTCAGAAAGCCAGCGCCAAGCAGAAGGGCAAGACCGCAGGGCCCAAGGCCGTTGCGGCAGGGCAACGGGCCATTGCGGCAGGGCAACGGGCTATCGCCGCGGCACAGAAGGCGTCCGCCCCCGGCAGGACGATCGACGCTCCAAAAAGCAGCGGCCCTCTGCGGTCTCCGATCTCCACAAGCGCTCCGGTTGCGGCCCCCACCATCCGACCTTCCGGTTCGTCAACCATCGCTGTTGCTCAACCTGGTATCCGCTCCGCCCTGTCTCGCGTGGCGACCGCTGCGAAGCCGGCGCCTACGACCATGCTCAAGACGTCGAGCGGTTCCCGCGCGTTCAAAAAAGTGGTCGGGTCGATTGAGACAGATCTCACCGATCGGGCACTGCAGTGGGCCCGCGACGAGATGGAGCGCCAATCACAGGAGGCCGCCTCCAGTGCCGCCGCGGCCGAGAGCGCAGCCACCGAGGCGGATGCCATCACCGACACGCCGTCGGATACGCCCGCCACGGATACGCCCGCCGCCTCGGATACGCCCGCACCACCTGGCGCATCCACGTCGGCTCCACCTGGGGCTGCCGCACCCGCTGATGCTGGTGCGGGTGCTCCGCCCACCGCAGACGCAGGACCTCCTCCTGGTGGGGGAGGAGGAGGCGGCGGCGGCGGCGACCCGTTCGGAGACACCGCAGCAGATGCCTCGTTTCCCGAACCGGAGGAGGAGCAGGAGGAAGCGCCGACGTCTCCTCCCTTGATGCCACAGAGCACCGCCGCGGCACGCTCGGCGCCGAGACACCGACGGCAGCTCGCTCCGATGACACCCGCCATCGCAGATAGCAGCCCAGGCTTCTTGGTGCGCAAGCACTGGGGGCTGCCCACGTGGAGTTGGTTCGGGCTCGCCGCGGTCACTGCCACGGGCGCGATCCTCCTTTTTCGCAATATGCGGAGAAAGGGATAGCCGTGAACCAGTACCTTCAGGGAGTAACCGTACTCGGCGCCGAAACGATCGACGCCGCCAAGATCCGCGCAATGCGCCCGCTCACGCGCGCACAGGCCCGCAGACTGGTCGCGCTTGCGCTCTCTGCTCTTCCACCGGGGAGTGACGACGCGCGGCAGCTCGCCAACATGAGCAACTCCGTCGCTGCTATCAAGGGAGACCTCGTTCCAGAGGCGGCGGCCGAGATCCTGCGGAGCAAGCTGATCGCGGCGCTCTTCGGCGAGGCTTCCGAGGTAGTCGGCGCCTTCGATATCGCCTCCGAACGCCGCAAGATGAACGACCTGAAGATCGTGACCGTGCGGGTCGCGAAGGCCCTTCTGCAGGGCGGCCAGCAAGCCATTGCTGGCGCCATCGAGGGCGCGAAGCAGCCCTGGTACAAGAGCGACCTGCCCGGCGCTACAGCGCGCGACAACGTGAAGTGGAAGCTCTTGTGGCATGAGGCCACGCTATCGAAGCTCCGCGATCCGAACGCGCTCTACACGCCTGGCGCCGATCTCAAGGAATGGGTGATGGGGGCGTTCATCGAGGCCAACGCCGTCGAAGAAGGCGCCGCTTATCTGGACACGCTCTGGAAGGCGATGTGGGCGGAGATTGCCGATGCGCTCGCAGCCATCCCCAAAGCCGCCATGAAGAAGCTCGAGGAGGCCGCTGATACCGCCGCCTTCTACACGAAGACGACCTTTTGGGTCGTCCTCGGCGCGATCGGGCTCGTCGGCTATGGCGGATACAAGCTACTTGCGAGCCAGGGCGCATCGCGCGTGCTGGGAACCTACCTGGCCGTGCGCGGAAGGAGATAAGACCGATGTTCTTTCCCGTTCTACTCATCGGCGCCGGCATCGCGACGCTCCTGATTCTCTCGAAGTCGGACGAGCGGCCAGTCCCCGTGCACGAGCCCGACCTGCCGCCGGTGCCAGGGTCAACAAGGTACCGCAAGGTCGACGCGATCCTGCCCGAGCTGAAGAAGGCCGCCGCGGCCTCCGGCATTCCGCTCGGCCTTCTGGTCGGCTGGATCGCGCGAGAGTCTGCCGGCGAGATCGGCCCACCGTGGCCAGCGCAGAAGCCGAAGCCGCTCAAGGGGGAGCCCGACAGCGAGCGAGGCTACTTCCAGCTCACGCCCTCCGAGTCAAAGCGACTCGGCATCTCCCTCGAAGATCACAAGCGGCTCTCGGTCGAGCCCAGCTTCTCGATCGAGGCAGGCCTGAAGCTCGTCCGCGAGTACATGAAAGACGTCGACAAGCTCACCGCAGCGGTCAGGGGCTCGCCGTACTACTGGAGACTCGTGAAGCTCGTACACACAATGGGCATCGGCGCGACGAAAAAGATCCTCGAAGGTGCCAAGGGCGCCAACGAAGCCGGAAGTTGGGAGGCCCTCAAACAGCACGCGCTCGACAACGAGAAGAAATACTTGTCGTTGACGAAGCATTCACCGAGCAAATGGTTTCCGCTCGTCGACCAGGTCTACGAAACCGGAAAGCCATTCGGATTCGGCGACGAGACGATGGTAGTAGGAGCGGGGCCTGCGTTCACCGACATCCCCGACCCACTGGACTGTATGTGATGTGATGCACCGTCGGCCGACATGGAAGCGCGTTCGCCTCGTGCGGACCCCCATGTACACCCTCGTGAGTGGCATTTTTCGCGCGACCGTGAAGGCTGCCGGCGACCGCCTCTACGACTACGCCGTGCTCGAGTTCCCGCACACACGAGATTCCGCCGCCCCGCTTCGCGGAGTGGCTACGTCGCTCGAGGCGGCCCAAACCGCCGCGGAGTCCGTCATCGCCAGCCGGCACCACGCGCTCGGCGACGCCCTCACCCGCCGCCACCGCATTCACAGCCGCCGGCAGGGCTACTAAGAAGCTACGCCGCTCCGCTGCTCAGAGAGGCGAGCACCGCGTCCATCTTCGTCTCAATCACGAAGATCGTACCCCGGCGGAGCGGAAGGCCCGCCGCGGCCCTGGTGATCGACGTTTTGCCCAACCCAAAGAGATCAGCGGGCGCTTTCTCTCCGTGCGCTTTCACCAGCGCCCGCAGCCGCTCCTGAACGAGCGTGTCTAGCGGAGTACCCTTTCGCCAATTCGTCTTCGCCATGCTTTCTACATTAGCCAATTCGATAATGTGCGTAAAGATCTTTACTTTGCACATCTTTTTCCTCGCACGTTAATCACGTGGTTCGCGCAGATTTGGCTGAGTGAGCCCTGCGACACAGCCCGGCCTTCACCTCCTCGCCGAGGCCGACCGCGAGCACCTTCGACGACTTGTCACGGAGCACGGGCTTGCGGCCACGGCCCGCCTCCTCGGCGTTTCGCGCGGCGTCGTGTCGTCGGCGGTCGCCGAGATCGGGGTCCGCCGCGGCTCCTATGAGCTTCTCCGTGACGCACTCGCTCGCCAGGCAGGTAGCGCCACATGAGCGACAACACCGAAGAAGAATCCGGCGGAAAGAAGAAGGGAAAGCCGACCGACCGTGACAAGGCGCTGATCGAGCCGGTTATCAAGGACCAGGCGCTGTTCGAGTTCCTTGAGCTGCTGTTCTATGACGACCCGGAGCCCGCCCACTACCCGGACCGGATCGAGGTCAATGTCGTCAAGGGCAGGGACAAAGGCCAGCTCACCTCGACGGTCCTGAGCCTCCCCTTTGCGCCCGTAAAAGCGAGCAAGGAGGCCATCGCGCAGGGCGCAGGCCAGGGAAAGCCCTCGAGAGAAAAGCTTGTCGCGCTCTCGAATCGAATCCTGCACGCAATGCAGCTCGACTGCGACGCCTCGCGCTCACGGCAGTGCTACGGCGTCCACGCCTGGTGTCATAGCCGCGGCGATGACCCGTACATGCGCTTTCTCAAGCATTGCGAGCCGAAGGGCAAGTATCCGCGCGAAGGCCAGGAAGACGACGAAGACGAGACCTACGAGAAGAGGTTCGTCGCCCAGGTCATGCGCCACCAGGAGCAGATGGTCAGCCTTCTTGGGGCCGGCTACGAAGGCCACAGCGACCGGCAGGACCGGATGTCCGAGCGGCTCTTGCGGAGAAACGAGTACCTGGAAAGCCGGATCGACAAGCTGCTCGACATCGTCGAGCGCTCACTGTCTCTCGAGGCTGAGCGAAAGGAACGCCTCGAGTGGGCCAAGCTCAAGACCCACGCCGCTCGGCAGGGTCTCGACTTCGCGCTCGCGATGGCCCCGCCGCTGATCAACCAGCTCACCGGGAAGCCAATTCTTCCGACGACCGACACGCCCGAGACGATCGCGCTCAAGAACTTCCTCAAGACCGAGCAGGAAGGCGGCCTCCTCACCGAGGAGCAGGTCAACGCGGCCTTCGGAAGATGGGACGACACGCCCGAGCATAACCTCGTTGCCCCGGGCGTGCTGACCCTCGATCAAGCGACCGTCCTGTTTCACGTCGCATACGGAAAGCTTCCGGCCGACGAGCTGAACAAGCTGATGCCCGGCGGTCCCCTCGCCATTTCGGGCGAGCAGCTCATGGCGCTCCAGCAGGTCTTCACGATGCAACAGCTCGCACCCCTGCTCCTCATTTTCCAGGCCAGGCAGCAGAAACAGTGAAAAGGAGATGCCCCCATGTCGCTCACACCTGAGCAGGCCGACACCCTGCTTCGCAACGTAGGAGTAGAGGATCCGAAGCGGTGGATGGCCGCTATCAATACTCTCCTTCTCGACCTCTTCCGACAGCACGCAACCACCAGGAAGGGGGCGAAGAAGCTCGCAGACGAGGTCAAGGAGTTCCGCCTGTTCTTCGAGGGCCTCCGCAAGCAATTCGGCGCTGAGAATGGCGCCGAGGAAGCGGCAGGTCCCGATCCATCTACGCCCGATGCCCCCGTTGCGGACGAAGCGGTTCAGGTGCCAACCGTGGGCGCAGACGGCACACCGCTCGACGCCGCGCAAGCCGCCGTCGAGGCCGCAATGAACGCAGCGGCCGGCCCTCATCCCGCCGATGCACCGCAGCAGTCCGCACCGAAAGCCTCTCGCCGCGGGCGCCGGTCCGCGGCCCCGACGGAACAGATGGCCCCCGAGGACGTCCAAGCTGCCGTCGAGGCCCAGATGGATGAGGCGGCCGGCCCGAGGCCGTGAACCGAAATGGTCAAGCCACTTCTCAGCCTCGGCATGATGGTGAAGGACGAGGCGGCCAATCTTCGCAAGACGCTGGACTCGTGCGCGCCTTTCATTGACCGCTTCACGATCCTCGATACGGGATCGACCGACGGCACTCAAGACGTAGTGCGGGAATGGCAGGGGTCATGTGGCCTTCCCGGTCTCCTCATCGAGGAACCGTTTGTCGATTTCGCGACCTCGCGCAATCGGGTGCTCGAACTCGAAGCGAGCGCGATGAATATTCCGAACGCGTGGTCACCGTCCAATGCTTCGTCGGCTGTTTTCCTTTTGATGCTGTCCGGCGACGAGACTCTTGTTGACGGCGGCGCTCTTCGCTCCTACCTGGCGCAGCGCGCTGATGCGAGCCACGGCGGCTACTGCGTTCTCATGCATAGCGGGCGCGGCCTGTTCCCCTCTACGCGCGTCCTGCGCATAGACGCAGGCTGGCGCTACGTCGGGGACCCACACGAGCTACCGGAAGGACCGCGCCACGAACGGAATGGCCCGACAGTCCCGGGATCTCGGATTGTTCACGCCGCTACTGATCCGCAGCGACGGTTTAAGCGGGTTCGGGAGTACGACCTTCCGAGGCTCCAGGCGCGAGCCGAAAACGAGAAGGCCGATCTGGAAGAGCGCGCTCACGCGATCTTCCATCTCGCGCAGACACACGAACTGCTCGCCGACGAGCACACGCCGAAGGTCCCCGGCGGACGATGGATGGCGCACCGACTACAGGCGATGGCGCTGTACACGGCGCGGGCCGAGATCGGAGACAACCCGTTCATGACGGCCTACTCCTGGCTGTGCGCCCTCCGGCTCGCTCGGGAGATTGGCAATATCTACACCGTCGGCGAGCAGATCGCGCGCCTCGCGCATATCATCGAAATGAATCCAGCGCTGCCGGAAGCGCGCTTCATGCTCGCAGTGTGCGCTGCCCAGATTGACGCGCGAAAGGGGCTTTTTCTCTCCGAGGAAGCGGCACGCATCGCTCGCGAAGCCTCGGCCGCGATGGCTGCCGGTGACCAGACCCTTCATTTCCCGGTCGACGTCCACATTGAATACAGGGCCCTCCTTGTTGGCGCAGCCTGCGCACGCGAGTTGAAGAACGAAAAGCGGGCTCGCGAGCTTGCCGAGCGCGCGCTGGCGGCGGGCGCTCCTCCCGAGCTGCTCCAGGAGTTCCGGGAATGAGCCGCTACACCGTCGGCATCGTCGGTCGAGACTCAAAGCCGCACAGACGCTGCTTCGAGGATCACGCGAGCGCCATGTCTGCCGCCCTTCGTGCAATCGGGCACGACGTGGTCCCGTTCACCGACGGCAAGCCAGGACGGCTCATCATGTTCGGCGCGAACAGCATGAACGATCCCTACGGCTACATGCCCGAGGACGCGATCCTCTTCAATGCCGAACAGGTCGCGACAATGCGGGTCAGCGACCCACTCCTCAGAAACCTCAATACCTATCGGAAGAGGGTCATCTGGGACTACTCCGCAGCGAACGCCGCGAAGCTTCGCGGCGCCGGCTTCGAGCGCGTCGTGCACTGTCCGGTCGGATACATCCCGTCCATGACCAAGATCCCGCCAGCTTCGGTCGAGAACATCGATGTCCTGTTCATCGGCTCAATGAGCGAGCGCCGGAAGGAGATCCTGCTCAAGCTCATCAACGCTGGGCTCAAGGTTGAGCGACTGTTCAACATCTATGGGGACGAGCGGGACGCCTACATCGCCAGGGCGAAAGTGGTCCTCAACCTCCACTTCTACGAGCCGAGCATCTTCGAGATGTTCCGTGTCAGCCACTTGCTCGCGAACAGGAAATGCGTCGTAACAGAGGACGGCGGCCACGACCTCGAACTCGAGTCCTTCGCTCAAAGGGCATGCGTGTATACCGGCACTGCCGGCATCGTCGAGCGCTGCCGCGAGATGGTCGCCGACGAGCGCGCTCGGGTACAGGCCGCAGCCCGGGGCTTTGCCGAGTTCAAAAAGCTCGACCTCGTTTCCTACGTCCGCTGCGCTCTCGAGGGAAGCCAATGATTCCGGCCAGCTCACTCCCCCCGGTCGGCGCCAGCGCGTCCGAGAACCCAATCGCGGTCGAGAAGCTCAGCGAGGACGACCTCGTCCAGCTCGCCTACCTCGACTCCGAGATTGAGGAGGCGGCGTCTTCCTTCACCGGGGAAATATTCTCCATCGGGCTAAACCCCGACCGCTTCCCCTTGCGGGTTGTGCACGCCCTCAAGGCCCTCTGGGAGTCTGGTGGATGGATCGTTGCCCCTCTCCGCGTGGCCGACCTTCAAGAGATCCAGCTGGTCTTTGCGAGGCCGCGAAGCCTTTCGGCTGCTGCAGTGGATGCGCAGCGCCGTGACGCTGTCGTGCGCGGGCCGGCTCGAGTGCAGACCGCGGCGACCCAGCCTCCCTTGCGTACTAACGCCGCACCACGGCTGACGACGCCGCTTCTGGTCCGCATGCCGACCCGGGGACGCCCGAGTCAGGCTCTTGAGGTCCTGACGGCCTATCGCGAGCTGGCGAGCGAGCACGTCAAGATCGAGGTCGTCATCGACGAAGACGACGGATCAATGAACTGCGCCGAGGTACTCCAGCGCCTGTACAACCTCGACTGTTCCATCTGTGTCGGCCGCCATCGAAACAAGATCGAGGCGGTAAACGGTGGGCGCGTCGACGACTGGGCGATCCTGGCGCTCGTTTCGGACGACATGGTTCCGATTGCGCGAGGTTACGACCAGCGGATCAGAGAGGCCATGTCTCAGCACTTCCCCCTCTTGGATGGCGCCGTGTACTTCAACGACGGCTACAACCGGGACCACGTTCGGCCCGGCAATCCGGTGCTCTGCACGCTCCCCGTCATGGGGCGGCACCTGTACGACCAGTTCGGCTACGTGTACTTCCCTGCCTACGGATCGATCTACTCGGACGACGAGCAGACCAACCTTTTGACGGCGATGCGCCGGCTCGTATTTGTCGACGAGATCGTCATCGAGCACCGGCACCACGCGGCTGGTAAGGCGCCCTTCGATGCCCTCTACCGCTTCAATGACGAGACGTACGGCCCTGCCGACAAGGCGCTGCTCGAGCAGCGCTCCCGTCTTCGCCGCCCCGGAGCGCAGTTCGCTTTCGACTCGCCTCCCCTGTGGCTGAGCATCCTCGTTTGCTCGACCGTTGCTCGCAGGCAGAGCCTGCGCCGACTGGACGAGCATCTCCGTGCCCAGATGCGGGAGTTCCCGCGCGAGGTCGAGCTGTGCGTAGCAGTCGACAACGGAGAGCTTTCGGTCGGCGCGAAGAGGCAGGCGCTCCTCGAGCGGTCCGTCGGGCACTACGTGGCCTTCATCGACGATGATGACTGGGTCGATTCCCGCTACGTGGAGCGCGTTCTCGACGCGGTGCGCGGTGGCGAGCCCGACTGCGCCTCGCTCGAGGGTGTCATGACCACCGACGGCGCTCGGCCTGAACGCTTCACGCATTCGATCACGCATGGTGGCTGGTACACCAAGAACGGCGTCCACTACAGGACGCCGAACCACCTCTCCGCGGTTCGGCGCGATCTGGCCCTCAAGGCTGGCTTTGTTCCTAAAAACGTAGGAGAGGACCACGAGTATTCGAAAAAGCTGGCGCCGCTACTGACGACCGAGGCATCGACCGGTAGCCGGCCGCTTTACTTCTACTTCTTCGCTCCGACCGCATCCGTCCAGTCCGCGGCAAGGGTAATGCGATGAAGAAGGTCGTATCGATCGCGGTGTTCGGCGACGCCGATCGGTACGCCCAGTACCTGAGCGCGTTCGTCCGCGCGCATCTGAACTTGTTCCCTATTTCCGACGGGTGGCGGCTTTGCGTGCACATCGACGACAACGTCGCGAAGTGCAGGCATGGCGAGTTCATCCGCCGGCTCGGCGCCGCGGGCCTCGTAGACGCCGAGCAGATGGGCTCGGCTGCGCTCACGAAGGCGATGCTCTGGCGAATGAAGCCCGTTTTTTCCGACGCCGACTACGTATTTTGCCGGGACCTCGACGCCTGTCCGATGCCGCGTGATCGGGCGGTGTGCGATCAGTTCATCGTCTCCCAGGCAACCGTCCATACGGTGCACGACAACCTGGCACACGCCGGCATCATGGGCGGCCTGTGCGGTTTCAGGGTCGCTGCGTTCCAGCGAGAAACCGGGCTCCGAGCGCTCGACGATCTGTATCGGTTCGCTAACATCGGAGACGACATCTGGCGGTTGCACGGCACCGACCAGAACGTCCTGAACCGTCTCATCTGCCGGCCTGGCGGCCCGATCGTGCTCGAACACCGCTTTGCGGGCTGGACCAACGGTAGTCCGACAGGCTACAGGCGATCGCCCGGGATCTACGACGGCCAGCAAGCCTACTCGGCGCCGACACCCGACGTCGGCGTGTCGAAGCTCCAGGGCGAGCTGGCGCGGAAGGCCGACCGGCTTGCGGCCCACATGGGCGCGGCCGGCTACGACCATCTCGCTGCTCAGCAGTTCTATGACGAGCACGGCGATCCGGCCGTAGCGGAGGCCGTTCGGGTATGTGAGGCACCCAAATGACCGCGCTCATCCTTGCGGGTGGCCGCGGCTCGCGCCTCGCCCCCTGGCATGCGCCGAAGTGTCTGCTGCCAGTGAACGGCATTCCGATCCTGCACCGGCTGCTGAACCACCTGCTCTGGACTGAGAACGGCCAGCCGACGCTGGTCGAGCGCGCCATCATCTGCGTCGGCTATCGCGGATCGGATGTCCGGGCGTCCGTGTCGAGCCTGGACCTGTGGGAGCGCATCCAGTTCTCCGACGCCGGACTGGATGCCCCGATGGGCAAGCGCCTAATCGAGGCCGGCGTCTCGGATCGCGTTCTCATCTGCTACGGCGATGAGCTGGCCGACGTGGATGTCGCTGCGCTCATTGGCGAGCACGAAGAGACCGGCGCAAAGGTCACATTCGCGGTGCACCTCAGCAGGACAGCGGGAGGGGCGGTCGACATGCGCGCAGATAGTGGACAGGTGCGTCGTATTCACGACGACGCACTGAGGCTCACGAACATCGGATTCGCCGTCGTCGAGCCCGCTTGCTGGTCGTTGCTGCAGCCTTCCGACGGTCTCTCTGACTGGATCAATCGAGTGGCTGAGGACCACTTCGTCCGGGCGCATCTGCACGACGGACGCCGGGCCACCGTCAACAGCCTCGCGGACCTGCAGTACGCCGAGGAGGTCTGGAAGTGAAAATCCTTTTCCTCTTGCCCTTGCTGCTCGCCGGCTGCTTTGAGCCGGGACAGATGGAGGCGTGCCGGCGGATGTGCGCGCCTTTGCCGGTCTTCAGCGCGTCGCCCTTCGCGTGCGAGTGCGCCGTCTGCGCCTCCGACGGAGGTATCCGGTGAGAGTGCTTGTGACGGGAGCTACCGGCTTCCTTGGTCGCCACCTTGTCGACGCGCTCACTGCTCGCTCCGAGGCGCTCGTGTGCCTCCGACGCGACGAGCTGGGGACGCCCCCCTTGCGCGTGCTCTTCCGTGGCGAGCTTTGCCTCAAGGCCTACCCGGCCTGGGTACACGGTGGTTTCGAACAGGTCGAACGCGCGATCGCCGAGTACGAGATCGACACTGTCGTCCACCTCGCCGCGCAGACGCAGGTGTCCACAGCGGTTCGCGATCCGCGCGGCACGTGGAACGCGAATGTTTTCGGCACCGTTCAGGTACTCGAGGCTTGCCGCCAGCTCGGCGTGAAGCGGATTATCGTCGCGAGTAGCGACAAGGTCTACGGCGACGGGGTGGTCCCCTACGTCGAGCCGCAGCCAATCGAGGTCGGCGGTATCTACGCGACATCGAAGGCCTGCGCCGACCTGATCGCGCAGTCATACGCGCGTGAGTTCAGGATGCCGATCGCTATCACGCGGTGCGGAAACCTGTTCGGCCCTGAACACACGAACTGGAGCACCCTCATTCCGGGAACGATCCGGAGCCTGCTGCGCGGCGAGCGACCACGGCTGCGCTCAACCGGTGGCCCCAAGCGCGACTTCCTGTACGTCGAGGACGCCGTGGCTGGGTACCTGCGCCTCCTCGATGGCGGCAAGACCGGGCCCTTCAACTTCGGAACGGGGCGTGGTCGGTCAGCCCTCGAAGTCGTCCGGGAGATCCTGAAGCAGATGGGCTCGACGTTGGATCCGATCATCGATGGAGCCTCGAAAGCCGTCGAAATCGAGGAGCAGGTCCTCGACTGCTCGAAGGCGGCGAACTTCCTCGACTGGCGCCCCAGGCACACGTTCGAAGAGGGCCTTGCCAAAACAATCGAGTGGTACCGGCGGAACATGGAGACGCTTCGATGAGACCAGCGAATAGCAAGACGACACCCAAGGAAGAGAAGGCGCCAGGTGCACGCCTTGGGGCCGATGGTAATGCTCTCACGCCGGAGGAAGAGCGCGTCGAGACTTTCATGGACACGGTCGCGGGGCCATTGCCCGCCAGGTTTCAGAAGGAGGAGCCGGAAGCGCTCCTCAATAGGCTCTTCGAGGTCGTAGCGCAGCGAAAGGAGCAGCTCGCGGCCATCCCGAAGCCGACGGTCGCGGATAGGTTGCGCGCGGCGTATAGGACGGCGGTCCCGATCGCTGCATCTGCGGTGCGCCTTACTCGCAATCTCATCTACACGTCTGCTGTCGTCATCGCCGATGCAGCAAAGCCGTGGAGGCCGCAGCCCACAGTCGAGCTTCACGACTGGCCTGTGGTCTTCGGCCCGGTGAGCGGCAGAAAGGGGGACGTCAGGGCCCTGACCGTGCGGCCGGAATGCTTCTTCCGGTGCGAGAGGTTCATTGCCACGGACACCTCGAAGGGACACGGCACGCGCGTGTCCTGCCCGCTCATTGGCGCGAAGCTGCAGGCCCCGGCCGGGCCCGGAATCCTGACGGCGTTCCTCGGGCCCGAAGTCCACGGCAACACCTGGAGATGGGACGCGTGCGAGCGGGCGGGCGCGATCTCAATCACTATCGAGTTTCTCGAGGACTGCGACTGGGAAGGCACTGCCTTCGGGACGGCAGTGCTGTAAAGATGGACCGCACCATCGTCTCGATCGGCTGCAGTAGTGACGCCGACTACAACTTTCCACTTCCGATCACGTGCCTCTTGTGGTCCGAGGTCGTTGGGTACCGACCGCTCGTCATGCTGGTCGGCTCCGATGAGGAGTGGCGTCAGAGCCGGCGGCTTGCCGTCGCGCTCGAGGCGCTTCTCCATCTTGGGTTCCCTCCGGTCTTCCTTGGGCGCATCGAAGGCTATCCTGATGGGACTCTTGCGCAGAGCTGCCGGCAGCACGCCGCAGCGCTCTCCTGGATCGGTGACAACGACTGGCTGATGCCAGCGGACGCCGACCTGTGGCCGCTCCGGCGCCAGTTCTATCACCAGCACGAGGGGACAAAGCACCGCGCGGTCCTCTACTATGGCAACGGGGATCATTTCGGCGGAAAGGCCGCGACGCTAGAGCGCGCAGCGGCTGGGCTGCGCTCCCAGACCATTCCCACGTGTCACGCCACCATGCGGGCGCGCGACTGGCGCGCCATCTATCGCCCCATTGCGGGCGACATAGCTGCCAGCGTCAAGCAGTCACTTGACGCTTGGTTGCCTACCAAGTCGAACGATCCCGACCCGAACATGACCCTTTGGATGGCGGATCAGCAGCTTCTAACAGATGCCCTTTGCCAGCAGCCGTGGTTCCCGGACACGCGGCTCGACGACAGGAATGAGTTCGGAGCGATCAAGGCGACGACGCTGGATCAATCGGTTCTGTTCATCACCAGGCGCGGGCACCCGCCCGTCGACCGTCTCTGCCGCAGCGATCGGAACTGGCCGCCCTTCGACGTCCAGCACGGGTGGACCGATGCACACATCTTCAAGGCGCCGGATTCCGAGGAGCCCTGGTCGCACGAGGTCCAGCTGATCGACGCCCTATTGCCAAAGCACAGCGAATGGGCCCGCAGCTACCGCAGCGCATATGCAGAGGCGAGGGACTCGTGACGCTCAACCTCGACCGGCTGACCAAGGAAGTCCGACCCACCGATGGAGTCTTCGCTCTGTCCGCTGCGGTGGTCCGGCCCGAGCAGCTGCTTGGCAAGATCGTCCTGCTCTACGGCTCCGATGAGCCACAGACCCGCGAAGCGCTCACGCTCCTCGTGCCGGTCGTTGGCTATGGCACCGTGGTTGTGCTCACGGAAGTGAGCGATCCCGACGCGATCGACCGGATCGCGTCAGGGGCGGACTTCCGGCCCTGGCTGTGTGGGCCTGATTTTCCGGGCCTTCCGGCAGGTACTCGGACATGGGTCAAATCCCACTATGACGGCTCGACGTATGGCACCCATTTGCCCTACCTCCTCGAAGCGGTTCGGAGAACGACCGGACCAGTGCTGGAGCTGGGAGCGGGAGACGGGTCGACGCCCGTCCTTCACGAGCTTTGCTCAATGAGCGGCAGGCTCGTCGTCACCGTGGACTGCAGCATGGAGTGGCTCGTCCGATACGCCTCGCTCATGAACGAGCAGCACCGCTTTGAACACAAGCTCGACCCGTCCGAGACAGAATGGCTCACCAAAGACTGGGCCGTTGTGTTCGTCGACCACTCGCCGGGAGAGACCCGGCGTGCGGCAATTGCCCGCGCACGCGAGCGGGCCGAGTACATCGTCGTGCACGACACCGAAGAGTTGGGATACGAAATCGAGGAGCTGCTCTCGAGCTTCAAGCACCGGAAAGATTTCCGCTACGCGCGCCCGTGGACGTCGGTTGTGTCCGATCGCCGGGAGGTTTGGTGATGTCCAAGCGGGCAATCGTCACCGTCGGCATTTCGCAGTCGCGCGTGCTCGACATCTATATCAAGCGGTTCGGCGAGACGTTCGCTCCCAACTGCAGCGGCGGCGAGATCTTCATCTGGGATGAGCAGTGGCCGCCCGGCAGCCCGCAGCACCGAGACTGCAACTACGCGTTCAAGGCGCACGCAGTCGACTACGTCCGCAGTGTCGGCTTTGAGCGCGTTCTATGGTTCGACGCGTCCTGCTACGCGATCAAGCCCATCGAGCCGCTGTGGCAGCGCCTTGAGCTCGATGGGCACGTTCTGCTCGACGATGCGAACAAGCTCGGAACCTGGTCGAGCGACCACAGCCTCGCGCACTTCGGCGTCTCCCGGGACGAAGCCATGACCATCCCGCTCATGTGCGGAACCTGTTGGGGGCTCGATCTTACCGTCGAACGCAGCCGCACCTTTCTCGACCGGCTACTCTCGCTTGCCGTACCCGAGCACTTCAACGGCACGCACGTGAGCCATCATCCGGCGCTGGCCGCTGCTCACCCGCGGCCCGGCAGCGACGGTGCCCGGATGTCGACCGATGCGCGCTGCTGGGGGCACCGTTCGGATGAGGTGTACATGAGCCTCCTCGCCCGCGAGCTGGGGATGAAGACCCATACGGGCGTGGAGTTTGTCGGAGGCGCGAGCGTGACCGAGCAGGCGTGTGTGAGAAGCGGGTACGATTTGCCGCCCGGGACGACCCTATGACCGCGATCGGAATTGTCGTCGACCACTGCGGGGTTCCCGCAAGCCGCATCGGCGACCGTCACTGGCAGAGCGGGTTTCCCATGCCGTTCGAGGATCTCCCGAAGCACGGGATCGACCTCGTTGTGCTGGCAGCACGTGACGCGCAGCCGACCGAGGAAGACCTGACTTTCATTCGGACGAAGTGTCCTGGCTTGAGCATCATCGTCTGCCCATTCGACGACACGACGGACAGGGCAGCGCTCCCGGGCATCGTGAAGATCGCGACTGGCGTAGCTGCTCGTGTCGCTCAGCGGATCAACGAGGGCAAGGAGGTGCTCATCACGTGCGCAGCCGGCCTCAATCGGAGCGGCCTCATCTCTGGTCTCGTGCTCGTCGAGCGGTACGGAATCTCCGGCAAGGAGGCCGCCGACCGGGTCCGCGCGGCGCGCCCCGGGGCCCTATCGAATGCTGTATTTCGCGAGTACCTCGAGAGCGTGCCCGGAGCAGCGACGTGACTCGAAGGCTCGTCACCAGCGCGGAGCACACCATCGACCTGGCGCTCTTGACTCCGGGTGGCTGGGTGCTCGACGTCGGGTGCCGCAACTTTACTTTTGCTCGCGAGCTGGCCGAGCACGGCTGCCAGGTTGTTGCCATCGACGCCGACCCAACCGTCGAAGATCCGAAGCTCGAGCACGTCACGTTCAAACATTTGGCGCTCGCGCCCGAGCCCGGGGATTACGAATTCCTGATGCACGACAACCCAGAAGCGCGGTGCCTCGTGTTCAAGGGGAACGCCAACTCGGACAGGCCGCGCGTGACAGTGCAGGCCGACACCATCGAGCAGCTCACGGCGAGGGCCGGCATTTCGCAGTGGGACGTGGTCAAGCTCGACGTCGAAGGCGCCGAGTACGACATCTTGCGAAAGTGGCCCGGCCCGATCGCCAAGCAGATCTCGGTCGAGTTCCACGAGCATTGCTACGGGCGCCAGCCGGATTCGACGTACGACGGGATCATCGGGCGGTTGGCCTCCTTCGGCTACGAGGTCGTGAGGCACGAGCGGGATTCGCGCATGTGCGCCGGCATGAACTTCTGGGACAGCCTGTTCGCGCTTGAAGGGAGGCGCCCATGAGAATCCTGGTAACCGGTGCTTCCGGCCCTTTCGGCGCCCACTTCGCCAAGCTGTGCCTCCGGCGCGGTCACGAGGTGATCGGGCTCCGCAGCCCTCGCTCGAACGCTCCAAATTCGGCTCAGCTCCTCGGCATCGGCTCGGTCCACTTCCACTGGCTCGCCGGAGAGATCGACCACTGTAGCAATTGGGGCAGCCCCGTCGACGCGTGCCTGGAGGAGGAGGAAATCGACGCCGTCGCTCACTTTGCCGCACAGACGACCGTTACAGGCAGCACGACTTTTTCGGTGAACACCACGGGAACGGTGGCCCTCCTCGATGCGGTGAAGGCGCGCCGGCCGAGCGCGAAGTTTCTCTACGTCGGGACCGACAAGGAGTACGGCTATCACCCGGAGCGCTCCCGATACGACGAATCGACGCCCCTTTCAGGCAGGGGACTGTACGCGGCTTCGAAGGTTGCCGCCGACGTAGCCTGCCGCGCGTACCAGCACGCCGGTCTCGTGTCGAACCTCGTTGTCGCGCGTGTCTGCAACATCATTGCGCCCGCCGACCTGAACGAGCGCCTTGTGGCGTCTACCATTCGACGGTTCATCAAGGGCGAATCGGCCGCCTTCTACACTCGGCAATACATCCGGCAGTACATGCACGTCGACGACGCTGTGGAAGTGCTCTATCAGCTCCTTCTCCATGCCGACGAATCGAGGATCGCGGGCGAGGCGTTCAATGTGGGCGCACCCGACGGTTCGCGGTCGCAGCTACATGTCATCGAGGAGATCGCCAAGCACTTCACGGGCGCCAAGGTGCTGCCGGCCGAGACTCCCGATGGAGTCGATCTCACGCCCTATGCCCCGCTCTTCTGCGGCAAGGTCCAGGCCGCGCTCAACTGGGCGCCGTTGCGCTCGTTTGAGCGGTCGATCGGCGACGCGGTCGCCTGGTGGCGAGAGCGCCACGCGACCGTCGAGGTGCTCCGATGACCTATTGCAAGCGGGTCGCGATCTACCGAATCCTCTACGGCGAGGACTTCGTCCAGGAGAGCATCCGCTCGGTTCTTCCCTACGTCGATAGGGTCGTGGTCGCCAAGGCCGAGCGCCCATGGGGCAAGAGCGAAGGCGTTCTCTGGGATGGCGAGTGGGTGCCCTGGCCGACGAAGTTCGACAACACCCGGGAGAAGATCGCCGAGCTGCGCGAGCCGCGCGTCGAGGTCATCGACGACTACTGGCCCGAGCCTGCCAACCAGCACCAGCACATCGTCAACCACATCGTCTTGCCCAAATATCTGGCGGATGAGGTGGTCTTTATTGAGCCCGATCACGTGTTTTCGGAAGCCGAAGCCCAGGCCGCGTTCGGTGAATGGGACGAAACCGCCTTCTGGCAGGGCGTGCGACAGGCAACGACGCGCATGATCGAGCTATGGCGCTCCCCTGCATGGCGGATCCCCGAACGCCACCGGGCATCCGTGCTCTTCCACCGCATTTTTGGCCGCCCCATCAGGCCCACGAGCGGCGACGGCGGACAGTCTGGCGTGTCGTCACTCTGGCTGCAAGCGCAGGTTCACAACCTCGGCTTTTGTTTTTCCGATCCCGTTATGCGCTGGAAGCACCTCACCGCAATCGCCTTCTCCGACGAGATACATGACGCACCGCCCGATCCGGACTGGCTCGAGCGCTGGCGCACCTGGGATCCGGTGACGAACAACAAGGACCTCGAGATCTCGATGGGTGGCCAGCACACGATCCCGTTTGCGGTTCCCTACGACACTTCAAACCTCCCGGCAAGCATCCGTGCGCGCTTCGAAGCCGGGGAGTGGAGCCGCCTGCCGTGATCAATACCCGGGACGCCACCGAGCTGCGCAAGGAAACACTTCCGAACGCGAATGGAACCGTGTCGATTCTCCAGCTGCCCGACGGTCGGGTCATTATCAAGCGCTGGGCCGCTCGAGGAAAGGTCATAAATCTCCTCGACAGATACGAACCCGACGAGCAGACGGCCATGCTCACTGTCGAGGTTGCTCACCAGATCGTCGATCGTCTTCTCGCCGGAATGCCGTGGTCCGACTGCTTTCTTTTCGGAGCGCGGCCGGCCTCGCCGCTGGCGTGGCAGCGCTCTCGCGAAGAGCACCGGTACACCTCGACCGGGATCAAGTTTTGGCGGCACCGAAAGGCCATGGAGTCGTACCGCGCGGGGGCCGGACGGTCGGTGATCTCGACCCACATCAGCCCCGAGGGCGCGTGCAATCTTCGCTGCTCCTACTGCAGCGTCACGTACCGGGACACTCACTCACGCATTCCGCTGTCCCGCGTTCAGCGATACGTAACCGACCTCCAGTCTCGCGGGCTCAAGGCAGTCATCCTCACGGGCGGCGGAGAACCAACGCTCTACCCGGAGTTCAACCAACTGGTGCGATGGCTGAAGCGCTCGCTTGGGCTCTCTGTCGCGCTGATCACCAATGGCACCACGGCGGATCGCGTGGACGCTTCCACCTGGCGCTGCTTTTCCTGGGTGCGCGTCTCGATCAATGTCTTCGATGGCTGGCGCGAGCGCATCCGTCTCCCCGTCTACCTCGCGGACGAGGGCGTGGTCGTAGGCGCCTCGTTCGTCTACTCGATCGAGCACGAGGCCAGCGAGAACATCCCCTTGTCCCGGGTCGACGTGTTTCGCGAGGTAGGCGAGGTTGCCAGCAAGCTGCGCGCCCAGTACGTCCGCGTTCTGCCGAACTGCCTCCTGGAACAGGATCGCCTCATCCGAGAGCACCACTTGCTTCGGCAGGATCTGGAGCAGCTCGGCGACCGGCGCTTCTTCCAGCAGTACAAGGTGCACGCTGCTCCCAATGCGCCGATCTGCCACCAGGCATACTTTCGGCCGTACCTGTCTGAGGAACCTTTCGTTGGCCCCGACGGCAAAGGCGATGGCGAGCCCGGAACCGTCTATCCGTGTGATTCGGTGGTCCTCAACGACTCCGTCGCTCACTTCGGCAGGAAGTGGCAGCTCTGCAAGCCGGAGAACGTGCTCGACTTCCTGGACGGGAAGATCTCGCAAGCGTTTGATCCGCGACAGGCGTGTTCGGGCTGCGTCTTCACTTCCAACGTCGAGATGCTCGAAGCATGGAAGGAGCGCGGCGAGGGCGAATTCCCGGACGTTCACGAGGAGTTCGTCTGAGGATGCGCTTCGACGCCGACTACTTCGAGCGGGGAGCCGAGCTTGGGCTGAGCCTCTACCACCAGTATCGCTGGCTGCCCGAGCTGACGCTCCCGATGGCGCATGAGCTGATCAGCGCACTTGGGATCCGCCGAACTGATCGGATTCTTGACTTCGGCTGCGCAAAGGGATTCCTCGTCAAGGCGCTGCGCCTTCTCCGCCATGACGCATGGGGCGTAGACATCTCCGAATACGCGCTTGAGCAAGCCCCCGAGGAGGCCCGCCCTTTCCTCTTTGCGTCCATCCCGCCGTGTAAGCGATTCGACTGGGTGATTTCCAAGGATGTTCTGGAGCACATTCCGCATGAGCAGCTGCCCGGCGTCCTTGCGGATATTTGCAACTGCACTGTCCGCGCCTTCATCACGGTCCCTCTTGGTGACGGTGCGAAGTACAACGCTGCAGAGTATGAGCGCGACGTCACCCATGTCATCCGTGAGGACGAAGCGTGGTGGGGAAGGAGATTTCGACAGGCGGGCCTCATCGTCGAACTGGCGACGACGGAGATGCCTTTCGTGAAGGCGCCGCGATGCAAGAACTCGGACGGGTTCTTCATTCTGAGGAGCAGCGTGTGGTGATGGACCTCCTGTGCACCGAGGGCTTGCTCGAAGCGGGGGTCGTTGACGCCGTCTGGGGAAACGGCTGGCGTCCGCCCACCGGCGAAGCCCTGCACAAGGCGCAGCACGGCTGGCCCGCCGACGACCGCTCAGGCGTGGACCTCCAGTCGGCGGCCGTAGTTGCCTGCTTCTGCGTTCATTTTCCTGATGTGCTTGCGGACCTTGGCCGTCGGCAGGGGCGCTATGTGGTCATCACCCGCGACGGCGATCCGCCGCTCCAAGGCGGCTGGCCGGACTCCGTTCACCACATCTTCGCCATCAACGTCGAGCATCCATCTCCGCGCGTGACGCCGATGCCTATGGCATTTCATGCCTTTCGCGACAATGTCGACCAAATGGCTGCGGCATCCGAGCTTCCGCGCTTGCGCGGCAATCGTGTTCTCGTCTCGCACTCTCTCGACATGCCTGGCTCCGTCTACGTCGCCGGGCATCAGCGCATAACCGCAATCGAGCGCTTCCGTCACGAGCCGTGGGCTACAGTCAACAACAGCCTTCTCGGCTGGGCCACCCGGACAGGTCCCGTCTGGCCGTCCTGGAATTGGCCCGAATACGCTGCACGGCTACGCGAGCACGACTATCTGGCTGTTCCGGTGGGCTACGGGACTGAGCGCATCGCGCAGTGGGAGGCCATCGCCCTCGGCACCATCCCGATCTGCATCCGGCATCCTGCGCTCTCCCACTTCGCCGACATGCCGATCGCCTTCGTGGACAGCTGGAGCGAGGTCACGCCCGAGTGGTGCGATGCGCACATCGACATGCTTCGCCGCCCGAAGGAGAAGATCACGCTCAGCTACTGGGTCGCTCGAATCCGCGAGAAACGGGCGGAGATCGGCCTCTCGTCATGATGTCCATCGACGAAGTGAGCGGATATGGCCAGCGCCTCGATTCGCGCTTCGGTCTGATCATGCCCTGGTACACGCACGGCGCGCTGGACGCACTGTTGGCAATGTCCTTCGCGGACAAGGCAGTCCTCGAATGGGGCGGCGGTGCTTCGACGTTCTGGTGGAGTCGCGTCGCCCGCAAGGTGCACACGATCGAGGCTCACAAGGAATGGGCCGACTGGATTGCGGCCACGGCCACGGCTCGCGGCTTCGACAACGTCTCCGTAGAACGGCGGTGGCCGGAGCCCATCGACGAGTATCTGGCGATGCCATCGGGGCTCATGCCTCAGGTGGTCTGCATCGATGGCTCGGCGCGGACACAGTGCCTCGAGCAGGCCTTGACGCTTCCGCGCCCTCTGACGGTGATCTTCGACAACTGGCAGCAGGATTTCGTCTATATCGACGAGCGCGCCGAGCAGATGATGGAGCCCTATCGGGCCTGCGGACGCTTCTATGTGCAGTCCGACCACACCAACCACCACGGGCGCCCATGGCAGACGGCGATCTGGAGCCTGCCTTGAGCCGCTACGCAGTCGTTTCGTCCGATACGTTCTCTCACTATGCCTTCTACGCGCCCCTGACGTGCGCCGTCTTGGCCGCGCGCTGCTGGACTCCGCTACTGCTGCTTGTTGGCACAAAGGAGTCGTGGCTCGAGGGAGGGAGAAACCGTCTGATCTACAATAAGTGCCTGGAAGCAGGGGCGAGGGTGTGCTTCCTCGGAGACTTCCCAGGGCATCGAGCCGCCACGGTTGCCCAGGTCTCGCGGTTGTTCGCGCATGCCTTGGTGGAAGACGACGACTACCTCATCACGAGCGATATCGACATGTGGCCGGTCGGGGACTGGGTCGGGGGTGGTCGCGATAGCCAGAAGGCGTTTCAACTGTACTTCTCGAACGCGCACGACGAGGGCCGCGTTCACTTTCCGATGTGCTACGTCGGCGGCACCTCCTCCAGCTGGAGGGCAGTCCTGCAAGGTGGCGAGGCGCGTGATCTCGCGCATGCACTTGAGCTGTGTCGAACGCGGCCGATTGTCTTGCCGAACGTCCACCTGGTGGGCACCGAGGAGATTCCGCTCGATATCTGGAACTTCGACGAGACCTACTTCGGCGAGTGCCTTTCGACGTGGTCGGGCTTTCCTACCAACTGCCAGATGATCTCGCGGGACTTCGCCAAGCACGGCGAGCGCCGCCTTGATCGCAGTTCCTGGAAGGATGTCACCTCGCTCGACGGTTACGCGGACGTGCATCTGCTCCGCCCGGGTTACGCGCCGGCCAATTGGGCGCGCGTGCGACAGGTCTTCAGCCTCGCTCTGCCCGATAAGCTCGCCTGGGCTGATGCATACCATGCAGACATTCTGCGAGGGGGCGCATGAAGCGCGCCGCTATCTATCGCATCCTCTACGGAGAAGACTTCATCGTCGAGTCGATTGAATCGATCTTGCCCCACGTCGACCGCGTGTTCGTAGTCATAGCGCCGCGCCCTTGGGGGACATCGACCGGCGTCACCTACAAGGGCGAATGGGTCTCCTGGCCGGCGAAGTTCGACGGCGTCCGCGACCGCGTGCTCGGTATGGACGAGCCGCGGGTTGGCGTGCTCGACGACTTCTGGCCAACGCCAGCCGGCCAGTACGAGCACATCGTCAATGACCTCATCGCGCCACACTACTCGCCGGACGAAATTTTGATCATGGAGCCGGACTGGGTCTTCTCGGAGCAGGAGGCCGCTTCGACCATCGCCAAGTGGACGGCGCACCCGGAGCTGAAGTCGGCCTGCGCTCGACAGGTCGAGCTGTGGCGCACGCCCACCTGGCGCATCCAGGATCGCGGTTTCGCCCGCCCGACGCCGACGCTACACCGCCAGACCGGTGGCGAGCACGGCGCCCTTCCGAGCCTCGTCCATAACCTGGGCTTCTGTTTCTCCGAATCGACAATGCGATGGAAGCATCTTACCGCCATCGCTTTCTCGGCCGAGATCCGCGACTGTGCCCCAAACCCGGATTGGTACGAGAAGACCTGGCTCCATTGGCACCCAGGATCCAACAACAGAAACCTCGAAATCGCCCTTACCCTTGAGCACTGCATTCCGAGCGCGTTCCCGTACAACATTGCCGGACTGCCGGCTTCCATTCGGACGCTCTATGACGGCGGCAGATGGGCCGAAACCGAGCGGGGATGGCGATGACGGACCGCGTCTCGATCTCCGTACTCATCCCGACGCGCGGGCGGCCCGATGAGCTGCGCCAGGCCATTGCGACCATGCATGACCTCGCCTTTCGTCCGCAGCAGATCGAGTATCTCCTTCGCACTGATGTCGACCAGCCACGCGCTTGGGCAACGTGGCCGCGCCCGTTCGATCGAAGCCGCGATCTGAAGCTCACCGAGACGAGAGGTCCTCGCGGCGCCGGCTATCGCGAAGTGTACAGGATGTACAACGAGCTAGCCGAAGGCTCGAATGGCGACTGGCTCATCAACTGGAATGACGACGTCGAGATGCTCACGCCGGGCTGGGACGACCTCCTTCGCCAGGCGCCTTCGCACTCCATTCAGTTCCTACGCCGGGACATTCTCGAAAAGGCCGATACCACCTTCCCGGCCACGGGCCGCTCTGTATACCTCGCGATGGGTCACCTGTCGCTACAAACCCATGCCGACGACTGGATGCGCGTGGTCGCCGAGAGGGCGGGCGTCGCCGTCTGGCGCAACGACGTCGTCTTCCACCACCACCGCCTGAACGATGAGACGAGCTGGGACCGCGACCACGGCGGCTACGACGTCGCCGGCTTCAACGCGCCCGAAACACAGGCCTTGCTCGAGAAAGACGCCGAGCGCGTGCGCGCGGCGAAGCCGAAAGGTGACAGATGACGAACTACTACTGGCAGCTGGTCGATCCTCCAGTGAGCTTCATCCCGGAAGGGTGGAGCTACGAGCAGAAGCGAACCTTCCGCTACGCCAACCTGGCCTACCTGCCGAACTTCGTGGATTTTGCAAGGTACAAGGGCAAAGCAGTTCTCTGTATCGGCGACGGCTCGGGTATCGACGCGACCGAGTTCGCTCGAGCGGGCGCGCTCGTCCACGTCATCGATCTCTCCGAAAAGGCCGTCGACCTCACAAGGAAGCACTTCGTCGAGGCTCGAACCAATGGGCCGGGGATGTCGTGCGACGTCGGAGATGCGCGCGAGCTGCCCTACGACGCTGGCATGTTCGACGTGGCTTACTCGTTCGGAGTCGTCCACCACATCGACCGCGCTTCCAAAGCCGTATCGGAGATCGCGCGCGTGCTCAAGCACGGCGGAGAGTTCATCGGCATGGTCTACCACAGAGAGAGTCTTCTCTATGCGTATTCGATCCTCCTCCGGGCGCAGCGGGAAGGCATTTCGCCAGACGAGGCGATGCGCAACTACTCCGAGCGCAATCCCGGCTGTCCCCACTCGGTGGCCTACACGCCGGACGAGCTTCGTACGCTGCTCGCGCCGCACTTCGAAACCATCGCCACGGAAATACAGTACCCGGTCATCGACCTGCCGACGGGCATGCGTAAGGTTCCCGTATTGGTGTCGACGGACGATGCCGGTCGCAGTCTCGGATGGCACCTCTGCTTCCGGGCGGTGAAGTGATGGAGCCAGGGTTGATCTCCGTATTGTGCCCGACCCGATCGCGTCCTGGACCGCTGGCGTGCTCGATCCGTTTGCTTCGGCACCTCGCGGCGCGACCCGACCGCATCGAATTCCTCCTCTATGTGGATGACGACGACCCGGTCGACTACAAGGCGGTCTGGGCGAACTTCTCAGCCCGCGGTGCCGCGCCCGTCCGCGGCAGCATCGTGGTTGGTCCCCGCAACTTCTACAAGGGCTTGCACACGTGCTTCAACAGGCTCGCACAGGAAGCAGCGGGGCATTGGTGCATGCTCTGGAACGACGATATCTTCATGGCCACCAAGGGCTGGGACTTGGTTCTCGATGGTGTTCCGGGCGAGGTTGCGGTCGCGATGACCGAGTCCAATCACGGTCGGTCCCCGTGCACATTTCCGATCTTTACGCGCTCGTTCTCGGAAGTGCTGGGGCACGTGTCCCTCAATTGTCATAACGACACGTGGATCGAGGAAGTGGGTAAGCGCGCCGGCATCACGGTTGACGTTCCGATCCTCGTCCTGCACGCGATGCTCGAAGATACCGTCGCCATCGAAGGAAAAGCCAAGATCGCCGAGACAAGTGCTTCATACTACGCCGCCGCAATGGCGGAGGCTCGAGCCGAGGACGCGAGGAAGCTGCGCGAGTATCTGGCGCAAAAGGAGAGGCGATGAGAATCGGATTCGTGGGGCTCGGCAAGCTCGGCCTTCCTTGCGCGCTCGCGATCGCGCACCGAGGGCACGACGTCGTCGGTTTCGACGTCTCTCCTGCGGCCAAGGGGATTCTCGCGTCACGGAAGTACCCGCACCGCGAGGTGCAGGCGCAGGAGCTTCTCGAACAGACGACCATGAGTGTCGTGGACACCGTGGACGAGGTCGTCCAGCACGCCGACATCGTCTTCATCGCAGTGCAGACGCCGCACGAGCCCGAGTACGAAGGGGTGACCAGGATGCCCGAGACGCGCGCCGACTTCAGCTACACGGCGCTGCGAGCCGCCGTCGGCGAGGTCGCCGAGAGCGCGCTCAGGGACCAGTGGCTTACCACGATTGTCGTCATCTCGACGTGCCTGCCGGGCTCGTGCGAGCGCGAGCTTTACCCAATGCTCGAAAACAACCCCTACGCGAGCCTCGTCTACAACCCCTACTTCATCGCGATGGGCACCACGATCCCCGACTTCCTCAGCCCCGAGTTCACGCTCATCGGCTTCGATCCGGCGCGCGGCAACGTGGCCTGCCTGCACAAGCTCCAGAACTTCTACAGCAGCATCCACAGCGCGCCGCAGCGGGTGATGTCGATCGCCTCGGCCGAGTTGACCAAGGTCTCGTACAACGTCTTTCTCGGGCTCAAAATTGTGGCGGCCAACGCGGTCATGGAAATCGCCGAGAAGGTCAACGCCGACTGCGATGATGTAACCAACGCCCTCGGGCTCGCAACCGACCGCGTGGCCTCGGCGAAGTACATGCGCGGGGGCATGGGCGACGGAGGCGGATGCCACCCGCGCGACCAGATCGCGCTCTCCTGGCTCGCACGGAAGCTCGAGCTGAGCTACGACCTTTTCGGCGCAATGGTCCAGGCCCGTGAAGCCCAGACGGAGTGGCTCGCTGACCTGTGCGAAAGGGAGTCACGCGGAGGCAAGCTCCCGGTCGTGGTCCTCGGCAAGGCGTACAAGCGAGGCACAAACCTCACTGTCGGCTCGCCGGCAATCTTGCTCGCGGGCATGCTTCGCGAGCGGCGGCACCTGGACGTCTACCAGTGGGACCCGCACGTCGACGGAAACGCCCAGGCGAGAACCTTCGTCGTCCGTGGGTTGCCAGACACGCCTAGTGGCGAGTTCACGGACAAGCCCGCTGTCTACCTCGTCGCGTGCGACCATGACGAGTTTTTCGGGATGAATTTCCCGGACGGATCGGTCGTCATCGACCCTTGGGGCAAGATGCTGCCCAGGGAGGGGACCAAGGTGATTCGCGTAGGCCGGAGGGCGTCGCTTACCAGTCCCCACGCAGGTACTTAGCGCGCTCCAGCCAGGAACCCAACAAATGCGCGGGCCGCCGCGCCAAGAAGCGAGCCCCCAATCTCCAACCCGATCGCAGCGAGGTCCTGCTCCATCTCGCGCGCTATCCTGGGCATCTCCGTCGCCAACACGTCCGTAAGCCTCTGGCCGTAAGCCCTCCGAACAACGCCCCGTGCCACAAGGTCACGCATGACCTCCATTAGGTAGTTCCTCAACGCTGTCCGCCGCGGCGTTTCCATCCATCACAGTCCCCCACGCCAGAAAGACTCCGTCAAACGAAAACGCCACGTCAGTCATATGTGTACTTATGCGTATGTATACTTCCCGCGCTAGTCCGCGTATTCATTGACACGCGTTCTTCCCGTCGCTGTATCTGTCCATTCACAGCTCTGCGCGCTTGTAAATAGGAAACGCGCTGTCCCATACTGCGATTCATGCAGGAGAGTGTTTCAGGCGACGCAGTAAGCAGGATCAGGAAGCT
>Ga0134124_10000574_pt1 | contig 30257 bp, 25 predicted proteins | sample KB304_FD_96880 | JGI IMG/M metagenome (GOLD analysis project Ga0134124, IMG submission 96880) | Terrestrial soil microbial communities without Nitrogen fertilizer from Kellogg Biological Station, Michigan, USA - KB3-0-4 | ecosystem: Environmental > Terrestrial > Soil > Unclassified ... | reverse complement strand
GTTCGCACGATGGAGGCGGCAGTTCGCACAGTAGCGGTGCCTCCACGAGTGTAGGTGCCCATGGCTGCAGTTGAAATGGGCTGCTTTCGATGAAAAAGCTACGTTGCGTCCTACGACTAAGGGTTTGATCTAACTTGTTGGACCCATTCTGCCATGTATGTGAGTAGTGAATTGGTAATTAGAATCATTGTCTCAACCGCTTCAGAATAGATTTCAGAACTGACCATTCGATCATCGGGACCGATATAAGCTTCGATTGCTCCTTCGCCCTTCCCAGAAGCTCTGACGGTGTTGAAAAAATGTTCTTCTGACAAATGGATATACCCAGATGTTTTCTTATACATCTCCTGAATCCACGGATATTCTGGCAAAAACTTCTGTTGCAAGTAGGCATCTGTCATTGGCTTCTCATCTATATCTTTCAATCTGCGTATCGGTGTTCCAGAAAGAATGCTGTGTATGAATTCGTCAGAATCAGCCACAAGAAACGCCGCCCTGAAGCGGAGGAGATTATCTATTTGAAGCCGCACAAGTGGAGCAGCTGAGATTAAGTTCTTTGCTCGGATTAGAGCGACGAATCCATAGACAAGGGATATAGACCTCTTCAATACCATCCATGCGAACATATCAAGCAGGCTAAAACCCTCGGAGACGTGCATCACCTCCACTATTCTATAATGACTATTACGACTCTCTTCCAAGAAGTGGAGTCTGCTCTCGATTTCGTTCTCCATATTTCATTATCAAACCGCAGCTCAGGATGATCGTCAAGCAACCGAACCATCGACTCACGAGACTGTGTGAAAATGCAATGTTCGTAGTCCTGCCTTCAGGCGGAAGTTCGTATTCCGGCGTAAATACAAATACAAACTTCCGCCTGAAGGCAGGACTACGAACTTTTCACACAGTCCCTCACGACCATGGTATTCAGGCCCTGGATCTAATCACACCGGGGCTCCATCTAACGGATGGGGGTGCGTAGTAGAAAGTACTGCGGACGATTGGTGGGTCGCTCTACTTTGACTTTTCGCGCATGCTCATTTCCTGAAGCTCGCGATGCTGATCGAGTTCCCTTCGGTTTCCACCGTAACCATCCCGTCGCGTCCGGTCTGAAGCAGCTTCACACCCCGCGTCTTGTATCGCTCGACCACCGAAACATGAGGATGGCCGAAGCGGCTGCGCTCGCCTACTGATATCACCGCGTAACCGGGATTCACCGCGTCGACGAACGCTTCGGTCGAAGAAGTTCTCGATCCATGATGCGGGACCTTCAACACATCGGCTTTCAGATTTACGCCCGAGGCTACGAGAGAGTCTTCGGCGTTTCGTTCGATATCGCCCGCAAGCAATATCGAGATCGAGCCGTACACGAGTCTTAACACTATTGAATCGTCATTGCCCGAAGTGACCGGCAGGTCTTGAGCCGGCGGCGGCCACAAAACGTCGATCCCAACACCATCGATGTCGAAATGTTCGCCGGCGTTCAGTATCGAGAACGGCACATTACGGCGCTCGACTGCGTTGCGGAACTGCTCGAATTCCGCGTCCGCGGTTGGAGCGTGGCCGACAACCGCTTGTCCGACATCGAGGTTTCGAACTACGTCCACCAGCCCGCCCATATGATCCGCGTGAGCGTGAGTCGCAAGGACATAATCGACTCGCGTGCGGCCGAGCGACCAGATGAACCGTGAAACGACGGCTTCGCCAATCGAGAACGCCTGATCGGTGAAATCCGCTTCCGATCCGTCAGCCTGCGTCCAATCGATGGGGTCGTGCCCGGGCGCAACCTTCTTAAAGCGAATCTCTCCGCCGCCGTCCACCAGCATCGTGCTGCCTCCCGGAAAGACAATGAACGCTGAATCGCCCTGGCCTACATCGAGAAAATGTACGATCAGTCTTCCTTTCTGATGATTCGACGACGGCTTTATTACGGCTATCAAGACCGCGGCCATAGCCAGCGCGCAAAGGAGCGACGGGGCAACGGAGCTTCGACGCGAAGGCGCTACTTGTCTCCTCCCCGTCCTTTTGGTCTTTTCCGTCCTATCTGTCCTTTCCGTCCAGGTTGTTCTGGCAGCCGGCATCATCACGTCAACCGGACGCCATCTATCCAGAAGCACTGCCATCGTCGCCAACGGCACGAAATACAGAACGTAGATGATCGAGTGCCAGCCTTCGTAGTGAGCTACACGAAATGTCGCAAAGGGAAGGTCGACGAAGGGGACGATCGCATTGACAAGTACGTAATGAGCGCCGTTGACCACGTGCACCAGCCCTCCCGCAAGCACTCCGCTGACGGCGCCGATCGCAATCGCCCCGACCGCGCTAAGCATCAGCACGCCCGTCAGCAAGCCCGCTACTACGTTGAGCAACACTCCGACCGGCGAGACTCGATTGAAGTAGAGAGCCATTAGCGGCAGCGTCGAAAGCTGAATCGCCGCGGACGTGATCATCAGCAGCATCGCCCCTCTTATTACCGGCTGCAGACGCAACCTTCCCAGCAATCGCGCCGCGCCTGCCTTCTTGAGTTGATAGCGAATTGGCGCACGCTTCATCTCGTCGTCGAAGGCGCGCTGATTCCAAAAGAGTGTCTCCGCGAAATACCTGACGGCCCGCGAACACATGGGCGGATGGGGCGTGCGTGAATTGGGTCGCCACTGGCCAATTTCCTGAAGCTTGCGGACCATCGGAAGCGCCAGCGCTACGATTCCGGCGACAGCGGCGAAACTCAACTGAAACCCGGGATCGGCCACCAGGGCCGGTTTCAAGGCGAGCATTATGAACGCCGACATCGCTACGGTGTTGATCGACGCGGACCGGCGAAAGAGCAGCGGACCAATCAGGCCTACGGTTATCATCAACGTCGCGCGCGTGACCGGAGGCGCGAGCCCGACCATAACCGCATACGCCCATAGCACGAGCAGACACAGGATCACGCGTCCGAACCGTCGTCGGTGGGGTACCGGCCGGCCGCCCAGCAACGCCCAGGCTATGATGCCGATGTGCAACCCCGCTATTACGAGCGTGTGAAACGTGGAGCCCGCGCGCAGCCTCTCAACTGTCTCGCCGCTCAGAAAGTAGCGGTTGCCCGTGAGCATCGCTTTGAGCGTTCCCGAAACGCGCGAGTTGAATCTTACGTCGATCAAGCTCATCAGTCGCAGACGGAGGCGATAAAGCAAGGCGAGAGGGCTAACGTAAGAGGCGTCACCGATTTTTTCAATAAGCAGCGGGCTCTTGATCACGCCTTTCAAATCATAGCCGTGACGCTCCAGAAATTCGTCGAAGTCGGGCGAACCGGGATTTGAGTAGCTTCGCGCGCGCTCGAGTCTGACCAGCACGCGCAGGCGAGAGCCATAGTCGAGGGCGAGATCATCGAATTCCGTCCGAGCTTCTTCTCCGGACAGCGAGCCCATTAGCCGCACTCGACCGGTTGCCGGCACAGTCTCATCGCGCACGCGAATGCTATCGACTGAAACGTTGAGGTAGTAAGCGGTCGGCGCCGGCTCGGGCGGAGCCACAAGCGCCCCGGTCAATTCAACCGGATCGTCGGCTCTTATGATGTTCGAATCGTAGAGGCTCGCGAGTCTTGAAGCCGTCTTGCCCGTTCGGTCGGCGCGCGAGATAAGAGCGCCTGCTGAGGCAAAGCTGATGAGCAAGGCTACGGTTACGGCAACGTCCTTTTTCCAAAGCAGGAGGTTGATCGCAGCAATGATCGACAAAACAGCGAGTGCCGTAACGAACAACGGCGACGGCGCAATCCGTTGATCTGTGATGATCCCGGCGAGAAGCGCAGCAGTAAGGTACAAGAAAGGTTGCCGCGCGGGAGAGAAGTTTGTAAGCGAGCGATCCTGGGACATGGCTTTGCAGCGCTTTACCCAGGATAGAGTGATCCGTGATGTGTGATGCTCAGATTCTTGCCGAATTAGTTCCGACCCTAATCACGCATCACGTTCACGCATCACGTTTCACGTTTCACTCATCACTTATCACTGTTCAGTTGACAATGGCAATAGCGAGGTCCGATGATTCCGATATGAGCGCCGCAGCGGATGATCTTCCGAGAAGGATTTTTGAATTCGCAAGAGCTACGGAGGTTCCTGAGGAATCTTTCCTGATGAAGCGCCTGTCGCTCAACGATCCCGATCAGGTCCAGGAAGTCATCGATGGACTGATGCTCTCGCTGATCAGCTTCTGCTATCACCGCCATCCGCGAGGCGAGAACGTCCACGAAGTTATGGAGAAGCTTGACGGGGTCGCGGCCGGCTCACCCGAGGCCGCGGCTCTCGAGCTAAGAGCAGATGACGCGGCCGCACTCCAGATACCCTTCATCGTCACGCTAAACAATCTTGTAGAGGATTACTACCATCTCAGGCAGCGCCTGGAGACAATACTTCAGGCTGAAGAGTAGTCCGACAAACTGCCAGCTTGTCGCGGTTTGAAAGCTGATGGATTACGCTTCGACAAGCCGGCAGCTTGTCGGACGAGCCGTTTAGGAAAGGTCAATCATCCGATTCATCGCCGTCGTCACCGTCGTCCGCGGACGCGTCACCGGGAGACAAGGCTTTAATCTCGGAAGATATTTCGGCTCGCCTCAACTTCGCAAGCTTCATTATCTGAGACAGGTGCTTGCGCGCGCGTCGGGCGGCGGCCTTGTTCCCTTTTTGGCGAAAGACCATGTTCTCCGCGGCGAACCGTCCGACTTCGATCAGAAGCTGGCCGGTGGTCGAGCCCTGCACTCGCCGATCAAACACCCGGCGGTCGGTCACGCCGGGCGGCGGGCCGAGATCCTGTTTTCGACGGTCCTCGCCACGTCGCTCCTGGCTGGTCACATTGAAATCGTCGTCTGGCATCTGTCTCTCCACAGCGAGTCTTGTTCGGGGTGAGTCGTCTTGCAACCGCTTGATCACCGCGGAACAGGAAAGCCCCGCAGTACGCGCTAGTCTAACATAGAGCCCCCAGGTTGCAAGGGTTTACACGAGGTGGTCAGTCATTAGTCCGTAGTCATTGGTCAGTAGTCATTGGTCATTGGTCATTAGTCACTGGTCATTATGCTAGTGACCAAATGACCAAGGACTAATGACTAATGACCAAGGACCAAGAACCAATGACTAAGTACTCTTCAACAACTCGCGGGCGTGGCGGCGAGCGGTTTCGGTTATCTCGGCGCCCGTCAGCATGCGAGCTATCTCCTCTACGCGGGCGCGCCGATCTAATCGTTCGACGCTTATATCGGTTCGCCCGGCAGCCGATTCCTTGCGAACCAGGAGATGCGTGTCGGCGAATCGCGCTATCTGAGGCTGATGTGTGACGCAAAGCACCTGATTGGTCGCGGACAGCTTCTTCAATTTGCTGCCGACCGCTTCGCTGACGCGGCCGCCGATGCCGGTGTCGATTTCGTCGAAGACGATTGTGCGAGGAAACTCCGATGCGCCCGCCACGGTCTTCAGCACCAGCATCAGACGCGAGGCTTCTCCTCCCGACGCGACTCTCACCAGCGGTCGCGCCGCTTCGCCCGCATTTGCCGAGAAATAGAATTCGACTCGATCGATGCCAGTCGCGCTGAAAGACCTGGTCGCTTCTTCGGAATCGGACTCGGCCTCATTCCACGACGTTATTTGCACTTGAAATTTCGCGTGCTCCATTGCAACTTCAGCGAGATCGCGTTCGACTGCGCGCTCGAATTTCTTTGCCGCTCGCGCGCGCTCCTGATGAAGTTTCGTCGCGAGTTTCACATAAGCCGCGAGCGCCGCGTCGAGTTCGCGTTTGAGTTCGGCCTCCCGCTCATCGGATCGCTCGATCTGGCGCATCCTGTCCTGCGAGCGCGCCAGGTGCTCGAGCGCGCTCTCGATCGAGCCTCCATACTTGCGCTTCAGCCGCGACAGTTCGGCGAGCCGGTCTTCAATTGAATCGAGCCGCGCAGGCGAGAACTCCAGCTTGTCCGCGAAGTCGCGGAGCGAGAACGCGAGGTCTTCCAACAGAGCGCGCGCGCCTTCGATCGCATCGAGGTGCTGGCGGAATCGTGATTCGTAGCCCGAAAGCTCCTCGACTCTGCGCGCGGTCTGCCGGATGCGCGTGATTGCCGAGTCGCTATCGTCATAAACGAGCGCAAAGCTCTCAGCGCAAAGCGTCGTAAGCTTCTCTACATTGTTGAGTCGTCGACGCTCCTCGTCGAGTTGTTCATCCTCGCCGACAACCAGTTGCGAGCGTTCGAGCTCGTCGATCTGGAACTTCAAAATATCGAGCAGTTGAAACTTCTCCGCCTCCTGCTTGCCATGCTCGTCGAGCTCGCGTTTGATCGCCGACCAGTTCTTGAAGCTGAGAGCCACTTCGTCCTTCAGCGCCGAGACGCCGGCGAATGCGTCGAGCAGCTCGAGGTGCGTGCCGGTGTCGAACAAGGTTTGCTGGTCGCCTTGCCCGTGTATGTCGACCAGGAACGGCCGAAGCTCGCGAAGCAGCGATTGGGTTGCGAGTTGATGGTTGATCAGGATCTTGTTTCTGCCGCCGGCTGCAAGCTCGCGCCTTATGATGACCTCAGGGCCATCGACGCTTTCGATGTCGATGCCGGAATCGGCAAGCAGCCGCTCGAGGTCCCGGTTCTGCTCGATTGAAAAGAGCCCCTCGATGAACCCGCGATCGCGCCCGGCTTTGAGCAGGTCCAATGTAAATCGTCCGCCGATAAGAACGCCGAGCGCGTCGACTATGATCGACTTGCCCGAGCCCGTCTCTCCCGTCAGCAGATTGAGGCTTCGATCAAACTCGACAGTGAGGTCATCGATCAAAGCGATGTTCGAGATGTTGAGGCACGTAAGCATCGTGTGAAATATGAAGGTCTATGACCCGCCGTTTAGCATGAAGCTGTCCAGTCAAGTGTAGTGAAGTCGTTGGTGTACTGCAGGGTTTCATTTCTCTCTAACCCCTCTTTATTGGACAGAATGTCCAATACTCTGTCCAATAATTCGGCCAGTCGGAACAGGAAGGGCGTGTTATTGGACAACTCGTCCAATACTTCGTCCAATAACTAAATGCCAAGATACCTATCTTAGCGCCTTGAACCTCGTCCCCCTCTTTTCGCCTTCTTTTGTTATTACTCCATATTTGACAAGTCTATTCAACTGTCTTTGTGCTGCTTTGGGATTAAGCCCCATGTACGCCGCATATTGGCTGTTAGAAACAACACCCTTTTGCTGGATAAACAACACCCCTTTTTTCTCTGCCGCCGTTATCTTACTGATGCCTGCTTGTTTGGCAATAAATTCCTTGGTTCTGCCGAACGTTATTTCAAGGGCGCCTGCCCTCATTCGTAGCGTGGGTAGAGGGAACCCTTCTTGTGGCAGATGTTTTAATTTTCTTAGCCCCACTCCTCTCTGTTCAGCCAAACGCATCTGGTTGAAGATGTACATGATTTTAGGATTGCGACTGACAGAAGGAGCGTCCAAGTCCTGCAAATCCTGGATTGCGAGAGGCGGCGGCGGCCCGCCGGGACTTCTAACAATGATTTTTTGCGAATCAACATATAGATAATTAGTCGCGCCCTCGATGGTGTAGTCCCGATGAATTACAGCATTTGCAATCGCTTCACGCAAAACCTCAAACGGAAAGTCGGGTCTTTCTTCTCGGACGCCTTTCGAGGTATCCATTGTCAGCTTGAGAGCTTTATCTTTCACATAATCAAGAATCGCAGGCAACTGGCCGACTAATGCACCTCCAAAATCCTTCACCTCTGGATTGCCGCTGCCGTAACTGATCTCCACCTTGAAGACAGTTTGCGGAAAAGTAGTTTCCGGGCGCTCACCGAACAACATCAACCCAAGACCCGTCGGCAGAATATTCTCTTTCTTTCGTTCAAGAATCCCGAACTGTAAACCCCACTCATTGAAACGAGCGGAGCGATACCTGAAAGGCATAGAGGCAGTCTCAATAAACTGTTGGACGGTTGATGTTGAAAAACTGCCTATCTTTGTTCCGGGTGCGGCCCTCTGAAGAATAGACTTCGGCTCTTCGGACTCTTTAGATTCTACCTGCTTAGCTTCCTCTTCCTTCTCTTTAATAAATTGAGAATTGTCACTCCGAATGGTCTCCTGGAGTTGTTCTGGGAACATTTGGAGGGGAATCCCCTGTTGACGCAGGAACGCGATTCCCTCTCCGGCAATTCTGGGATCGGGGTCTTCAATTCCAACATAGACCCGTCCCAAGCGGGCCCTAGCTATGTGTGTGGAACAGCCCTTTTTACCAGGGCCTCTCGAACTATCAGTACAGGGCTCAAGCGTAACGTACAACACGCACCCTTTCAGATTATCGTTGACCAGTTTTCTTTCAATCAGTGTGTACTCGCAGTGCTCGCCGACGCGCAGTTCGCAGCGGTGTGCTCTGGCCAATATCTCGCCATCGGCCGTGGTGATAATCGCCCCAACCAGCGGATCGGTTTTATGAGTATGGTCGTGAATAGATAGACGGCTTTCCTCGACAGCCATTTGCATTATTTCATCGGGGAGATATTTCTTTTTTCCAGGCATCGGTATTCGTTTTCGCAACAAATAACGGTTGGCTGCTCTACTATGCTCGGTCAACTCGGGCAATAGTAGCGTTATTGTTTATGCCCATCGTCCCTTGATAATGGTGAACCAATGTCGTTGAAGAACAAGTTACCGTTAGACGAGTGAAAAGCTCGGCCGAAACTTATCGTTGCAATATCTCACTGTCAAGGATTTGTTTCACCGCCAGCAGAAGGTTTTCAGCAATAAACGACGGCTCGCAAGGCCACCGCTCCGAGTGCGCAAGAGTCTCTCTCCCGTAGCCCGTCAGCACAAGCGCCGACTGCGCTCCCGCGTTCTCTGCAAGTAAGATATCGCTCGACTTGTCGCCGATTACAAACGACCGAGTGAGATCGATGTTGTGCTCACTCGCCGCCTCGTCGAGCATGCCCGTTCGAGGCTTTCGACAGTCGCAGGCTTTCCTGTAATCAGCCGCGCCAATCTCCGGATGATGAGGACAGTAGTACACGGCGTCGATTCGCGCGCCGTCGCGAGCAAGCTCCGCTATCAAACGCTCGTGGATTGCACGGAGGGTTTGTTCGCTATACATGCCGCGCGCGATTCCTGACTGATTGGTTATGACGATCGCTTTGAAACCCGATTCGTTGACCAGCCTCACGGCTTCGGCAGCCCACGGGTAAAGAACCAGTTCATCAGGAGTCGAAACGTATCCAATGTCTTCGTTCAGCGTGCCGTCTCGATCGATAAAAAAGGCCCGGCATTGCCGATTGTCGATTGGCGATTGGCGATTCAGGGTTCTGGAATTTCGGGACACTGCGGCAAATCTTAATTCGGCAATCGGCAATCGGCAATCGGAAGTTAGTAGAGCGACTCGGCGATACTGAGCAACGATGAAATGTTGTGCTGAACATAATCGATGCGTACCTTCATCGAGGTGAGGCCTTCGCGGAAGCCGCCCGCGGCTACTCGCGGATTGCGGACGCCCTCCGTGTCAGCGGTCAGTTGCTGAGCGAGCTGGAACATCGCGCTGGCTCTCAAGGACGCTGCTATTTTTGCCGCGCGAGCATCACCAGTCCGTCGCGCGAGCCGATACGCGGCTACAAGCCCTTCGGCTCTCGAAGCGGCCGGCGTAGCGCGCGGCGATCCGGGACCGAACCCGCCCGCAAATCCCTCCGGAGCATCTTCCGCGTACTGGCCGGCAATCATCGCCTCCGCAAGCGCCATCGCGTGATCGACATATTTCTTTTCGCGGCCAGCGTTGTACAACGCTTCGAGCGCCTGCATGAACCACGCATCCGCCGGCAACTCAGTCAGCTTCCGCTGCCGGCCGATCAGGTAATCGGCCCCCCGCCGTGCCGCATTAAGAAGCCGCGCGTCGTGGTTCAACCCATAGAGGCGAATCAACCCGAGCATCGCCTCTCCCGGATAGTAAAGTGATTCCCACTGAGTCTGCTCTTTTCCCGGAAGCGTGTATCGCATCTCAAACGAACCGTCTTTGCGTTGCAAGGAGAGGATGAGTCTCGCAAGCGCTTCAGCGTTTCTGCGGTCCCCTCTCGCCGGTTGAATCTCGATCTGTCTCGTGAGTGCGACAAGGGCCAGCCCGTTGGCTCCGAGCTTCGCCTTGCCGTCATAGTCGAGAACGTATGTGCTCTGAGTTCGAGGCGCGCGCCGAAACCGGGTGACCAGGAATCTCATGGCTCGCCGCGCGGCTTCGTTGTAGCGCGAGTCGCGAGTCGCGGCATAGAGATCGAACAAAGCGACAGCGGTGCCCGCGTGTCTGACTATGTTGTACCTGCGCGATTCGAAGTGGTCTTCAGCGGCGTCGTAGTAGTAACTGAATTCGCCGTCCTGTCTTTGGATTCGAAGAAGATAATCACCGCCCGCCCGCGCGGCTTGAAGCAGCCGATCACGGCTTAACTCCTGCGCGGACGCGTGTGCGCTGATGAGTCCGGCGCCGCTCCGGACAGAGGTTGAAAGCAGCAGGACGGCGATGAGCAGGGACTTTGTTAGCGGGCTGTGCACTGGCTAACAGATTTAACATATGGACACGAAGCCACAAAGGTCGGGGAGTGTTCGGATTCTGCGTTGCTTAATAACCTCCGCGTGCTTTGCGGTCCTTTGCGTCTTTGCGATGAGTATTGGGTATTGAAGAAGGAAGACCCAATACTCATCTCAAAGACGCAAAGGACCGCAAAGCACGCGAAGGACTGACAGGACGTTACAAGTCATGCGGGAGGACCGCCGGTCAACACAATTCTTCCCATGGAGTCGATCACGTTCACTCGTTGAATGTTTGACACCGGCCGCACCTGCGCAGGAAGACTTCCGTTCTCGGTGCTCAGGTCTATCTTGAAAGAACCGCCGCCATCAGTCGTCACATGCCCGAGAGAGAAGCCGTCAACCACAACGTCGTACTGCGCGTTGGGATCAAGTTTCTCGCCTTCGATCTCGAGCGTCTGGCGGGACGAAGACATCTCAGTCTTTACTTTTCCCTTGGCGTCGTTGTCGACGCCCGTTGAGTTGAGCTGGGCTTCTCTAGCAACGTCCTGACCGCCGCCACCACCGCCATCGTCACCTCCGCCACCGGAGCCTCCGCCGCCGAAATCGTCGCCGCCTGCCTGGAAAGTACCCTGCAGCACGACCTGACCGGAGGGATCTCGCAACTCGACGTGCGCGATTTTGGTTACAGGTCTCGCTGAAGAAGGAAGCGTCACGCCGCTCGAACCGTCGCTTGTGAACTCGACTCTAAGGAACCCGCTCTGCGCGACTGCGGTTCCGAGATCGAAGGTATCCGTAAACAGATGATATGCGACGCCGGAGACCAGGCCCTCACCTTCGATTCTCAATTTTTCGCGTTCGGGTTCAACTTCTGCGCGCGCTCGGCCATGCGCTTGCGGAAGGAAGCTTGTGCCGGCGAGGGTGGCTTCTTTCTCGACTGACTGTCCTCCAGTGGAGCCTGGCGGAGTTGCGCCAAATGTATTTGAAAGTACTATGCGGCCTTGCGCGTCGGCTATCTCTACCTTCTTGATACCCGTCACCGGGTTGAGCGCAGCCGGCAGGAGTACGTGATCGCCGGAAGCGGGGGTCGAGAACTCGATTTTGATTGCGCCGAAGTTGCTGGTTATCGCCCTGGCTCGATTCGGGTCGGCGCCGTTGGTTCCGTCCACGATCACGTTGCCGTCAACGACGATCTTATAAGCCGCGCGAGGCTGAAGCTGTTCGGCTTCGATCTCGAATTCCTGTTGACCGCCGCTCACGGAGACTTCGGCTTTTCCGGCCGCGGCCGGCTCGACGGCGGTGGGAAGCAATGTTACGTCCCCGTGATTAGCGGTAATGGGATCCAGACTCTGCAAGGCGCGCAGCGGATCGATACGGCCCTTTCCAAGCTTTCCGGCGAAACCGGGATTCCGGTCGTCGATGCTTGCAGCCGTGGCTTCGATCACCGCTCTCGCATTGCTCCGCGAACTGCTTTCGAGAATCAAAGCTGCTTCCGCGGCCGCGAGAGGTGCGGCGAACGACGTACCGCTCCACGAAGCGTAGTCCGGCGCGTTGTTGTTTTCGGGGAAAATGCTTACGAGGTTTACGCCCGGCGCGCTGACCGACACGTCGCTGCCATAATTCGAGAAGCCGGCTTTGTGGTCGTTCGCGTCGATTGCGGCAATCCCCATCACTTCGACGTTCCAGTTCGCGGGAAACTGTGGCGCGACGTCATTGCCTTTATTTTCGTTGCCTACTGCTGCAATCAACAGGACGCCGCGTTGCTGTGCATACGCCACCGCGTCGTGCATCACCGGCGAGTCTTCGGTCGAGCCGAAACTCAGATTGATGATGCGAGCGCCATGATCCACCGCGTATTTGATTCCCTGCGCTATCGAGAACGCGTCGCTGACACCGTCGGGCGAGAACGCTCGAACAGGCATGATCTTCGCGTTTGGAGCGATCAATGCGATAAGCCCGGCGATGAACGTCCCGTGTCCGGCGACGCTGGTCAGTGGGCTTCCGCGCAGCTCCATTGTGTCCTGGGTGCCTTCCAGGAAGTTCCAGCCGTATACGTCGTCGACGAGACCGTCATTGTCGTTATCGATAGAGTCCGCGGGGACCTCCTGCGGATCAGTCCAAATGTGACTCTTGATGTCCGGATGATTGCGATCGATCCCCGTGTCAATGACGGCGATGATAAGCCCCGCGCCGCTGGCTCGCAGTCGAATGGCGTTGAGATCACCGACCAGTTGTTGCGCCAAATATCCTGCCCTGCCCAGCCCGATGGTCGGCCTGTCGCCGGGGAAGCCGATGACCGCGCGGCCAAACACGTTGACGGGCGTGGTTATGACCGGATTCAAGGTCGCGTTCAAAACGTCCGAGTCGGCGGCGAGCCTCTTCCTGAATTTGGCCTCCTTCTTTTTCTTCGGCGTAGCGACTCGATAGAAGTTGGTGCCGTAGATGCGCTGGATAGTGGAGGTGCCATAGCGCTCGTTGATGATGTCGATCGACGCGCCCGGCCTGATCTCGACCAGCACTTCGCCTCGGCGGAAATCCTCGATGCCGTCCTGTGCCTGCGCTTGCGAAGCGAAAGCCATCGTGAAGACCAGCAAGCCCACCGCTAATGAAGCGGCTTTAATCGATTGAAGAAGTCTAAGATTGCTCATCATAATCAACATCCTTACGCTCTGGTTCGACAAACTGAAGTTTGTCGGACTCTGCTGAATATTGACGCCTTCCGAAACCAAAGGATGTGACCGCCGTCACATCGGGCCATTATTTCGGGTTCCCCATCAATACAAACGGCGCCCAGTAATACGGGTGACCATAGGCGTCCTTGATCGCAAGTTGCGCGTGACGAATCGCCGCGCGCTTGCTCGAGCCGGCGCGAATCCTCGAATACATCTCGAGCATGAAATCTGCAGTCGAACTATCGCTGACCGCCCACAAGCTCGCGACCACCGAACGCGCTCCCGCGTACAAAAAGCCGCGCACGAGACCATGCAGCTCGTCGCCCGGGAACACCTTGTTCACGCCAGTGTGACAAGCCGATAGCGTCACCATGTCGGCGCTCAACCGAAGATCGAGAAGGTTGTAGAAGTTCAGGTTCGCGTCGGCGAGCTTCAAAAAAGAAAACATCGGATTGTCGCGGCGGAAATATCCATGCGAGGCGAGATGAAGAAAGCGCGCTCGCGGCGCAGCTTCAAACAGGTTCGCGCGCGTCGCTTGCTGCCCGGTGAGCGTTACCGAATTTGAGAAGAGCGCGGCTAACGAATCGATTTCCTCTTCGATGTCGGGGGTGCCCGCTTCGGCGAGCCCGAGCGCTACCAGCGTATCGATGTCTTTCAAATCCGCGTCCCCCGGAATACCGCGACTCGCCCTGCACAGCTTGAGCACTGAGGCGCTCGGAACGGACGAGACCTCGAATCGATCTATGAGGTATTGACTGCCATCGTATAGGGCGTGAAACGGAACATAGTGCAGCGCGCCGTGCGGAACGACGATCAACCGGTCCCCGCGTATCATCGTTTCAAGGGGCGCGAAGATGTTTGCGTAAAGCTGAGCAAGAATATCATTGGTCGCGCGACGCATTTGCCCGAAGTAGGCTTCGACATACTCAGTACCATAATTGAACTTCTCGATCTGGAACCTCAGGGTGGCAATGCATCGATCGATCTCACCCCTGGAGGTGATGTCTCTCACCACCGCTACCTGATCGCGCGACGCAACAAAAGCCGAGACGCGATCGCCGGCCGTAAAATACTCTACGACTGTTTCTCCCGGTTCAAGCGCGGAGCGCAGATCCGTAAGCGACGCGCCTTCCATTCGTTGAATCTCCGCGAACGCGGGAGCGTCAGTTTCCATGCGCCGAAAAAGCTGGGCGATCTCGCGTTCGCGTCGCACGACGGCGTGCCGGTAGCGGTTCGCCGTCTCGGCGCCGCGTTGATCGCCGTTGTCTTCGGCCAGCCCGGCCTGTGAGCTGTACCAGTTCAAATCCTCAATCAGCTTCGCAAGCCGCTCGCGCGTTTCGGGAGCGAGCCCGGTCTTTGAGGCGTTATCTTCGGAGCCGCGCACGTATCGCCCAAGCAGGTCGGCAAGCGCGCGCGACTTGGACGATTCGACCAGCATGAAAGCTTCTTCGACGAACTCCTCGCTGCCGTCATCCACGTTATCAAGGCATACGGCGACCGCGTCCTCATAAGCCGATATCTTGTCGTGCAGAAAGGTCGCCTTGAACTCATCGGCGGCTATGCCGCCGCGCATCTTCTCTATGATTTCTACCGCGCTCCTGAAACTTTCGAGCGCCTCCGTTCTTCGATTGCGTTGACGATGGATACGACCGATCAGGTTATGACACTGGTAAGCGACCGACGGCGCTGAAAGGCCTTCAACTGTTTCGAGAGCTGACCGCGCCATTCGCGCGGCGCGTTTCATATCACCCAAATCGAAAGCTGCTCGCGCAGCAAGCAATCTCGCATAAGCCGCTCGCGTCGACAGGTTCTGCCGGGCGAAGACCCGCAAAGAAGACGCTGCATAGTCGGCGGCTTCGCTTGCCCGGTTACAACACAGCGAGAGCTCGGCCAGGTAAGCGTCAATCAACGCCTCAAGAGTCCGGTTGTTGCTCCGGGCGAAAACCTGCCGCGCCTCTATGAAGTCGTGCCTGGCTTGATCGAACTGCTTCCGGCCCATCGCGGCAAGCGCGTGAACGACACTCGACTGCGCCGATTCGTAAGGCAACCCGAGCTCAGTAAAGCTCGCGCGCGCAAGCGCCGCGTTTTCGGCCGCGTCGTCAAACGCATTCAACGCGAGCAGTATCTCCGCGATTTCCTGGTTACACCACGCAACAAGCTGTTTGCTCCCGAGTCGCGTCAGCTCTTCGCGAGCCTGATAGTGAGTAGTCAGGGCCGAGTTGTAATCGCCGCGCAGGAACTGGAGATAGCCGATATGAAATCTCGCCTGCGCCGCCCACAATGACTGGCCCGTGCGCTCCATCGCAAGCACGGCGCCCTGCAGCAGCTCGAGCGCTTCGCCGTGCCTGTCAGTCTCCATCAACGCATGTGAGAGATTGGTGTTGACGGCCGCGAGCATGCTTTCGTCGCTCTCTGATGCGAGCAGCCGGCGGGCACGCTCGTAGTGCGTGATCGCTTTGCCATACCGATCAAGCCTGTAGTAAAGGATACCTACGTTGGTTTCCAGTTGGGCACGAAGCAGCGGCGCGCCTTTTGAAAGCACCCGTTGTGAGGCACGCGCCGCCGCGAGCGCTTCGTCGTACCGACCCATCTGTGTGAGCGCGAACACGCGGTGCATTTGAAGCACCGCTGTCTCGGTCTTCAATCCGGCGGCTCGTGTTGCCTGGATCGCGCTCTCGTAAAGCGCGTCTGCCTCCGAGTAGCGGCCAACATGGTGTAACACGCGAGCGCGCCCGGCCTGGCCAAACGCCCTGGACCTCGGGTCTCCAAGCGCCGCCGCAACCTGTTCGACTCGCTCCGATAACAGCTCGGCGGCGTTGAGATCGAAGCCGATCAAACGATCAACTTCGGTCTTAAGCGCGGAGACCGTGTGCCAGGTCGCAGCGACCTCCCGCTCACCGAGGAACGCCGCGGCGCTTTTCGCACTAATTAACTTTTGAGCTTGTTCCTTGCTCACTTTTTCACTTCACATTGTACCGGGCGATGTTTCTCGTTTGGAGAATCAGTCGAGATAGAGACAGTTGGCTAGTTGCTTGTAACATGCATTCGCTAGCGATTAAGGGTAGTCCTGTATGGGCGGTCCTCCGTGGCCGCCCCTTAATGAGCAGCGCTTTCTCGAAGAAGGGGCGGCCACGGAGGACCGCCCATACAGGACTAGCGAATTCTCCGGTACACCCCACTAGGACTGATCTATCGGCAGATCGGGGACGGTAATATTTCCTTCAGACAACTCGACTCGCAAATCGTAAACGCCGTGCTTCACGCCACTGATCTTGAACTCACCCATCTCATCGGTGACCGCCGAGGAGACCGCCGTCTTCCCTTGCACGATCTCCAGCTTCAACCCGGAAACCGACTCGAAGTTCGACTCGCCTTCTCTCAGGATCTGCCCGATCAGCACGGCACGGGTTTCTTCAGACGGAGCGATTTGCAAATCGATGCTGTAATCGCCCGCGCGGTACAGGAGTTGACGATTGGCGGTCTCGCTTGAACGAACGCCGGCAAGAGCGGGCCGCGCGAAGCTGTCGAAAATAAGGGAAGCGATTGCCTGTCCAATGCGCTCCGCGAGCCTGGGACGCTGGGCCGCGTCGAAGATTCTGATCGCCCGCTTGAGTACCCAGGGCGGAGGCGCGACCGAATCATCGGTTGAGGCAGCAAGACGGACGTTCTCGTACCAGTCGCGTGTTTCGCCGCAAGCCGCGCAACCTGTAGCCAGGTGCCTGCCCACGGCCGCTCGATCCGGCTCTGCGAGCCTGTTGTCGAGGTAATCAATCAGTTTCTCAAGGCCTGGGCATCTCATATTCAAAGGTTCCCCGATGCTCTCACATCTCAATAGAGGGGCAAGCGCGCGAAAAAATACAACGTTATACCTTGCCTTCCAGCGCCCGCCTCAGCTTCTCCAGACACCGAGCACGCGTCGGCCCGACCGATGGAACCGGCATTACCATTCTGCGTGCGATTTCAGCATAAGAGGATTCTTCGCGCTCATAAAAGAGCATCGTTAGAAGATCGCGACAACGTTCAGAAAGCATCTCGATCGCACCCCGAACTGCCTGCTGACGCTCGAGCATCTCGTGTTGTTCATCCGCGAGCGGCCCCCCGGCAGGAAGTTGCGCCAGTGAATCGGTTTCGTTCTCGTCGTCGGAGATCGCAGGCTGAGGTTCACGCCGGCTATGGGCCGACACGCGCCAACTCTCCCGCGTCGTAGTGGTAATAAGCCACGAGCTTATCTTGTCATGTTCGCGTAGCGTTGCGAGTTTCTCGTAGAGCTTGAGACACACCGACTGGAAGACATCGGCCGCATCGTCCGGTGAGAGTCTGGATTTCAATGGTATGGAATAGATCAGGCGTTGATAACGACGGATCAGCGCGTCCCACGCCGCCTGCTCGCCGCTTAAACACGCGGCTATCAAGTCTCGGTCCTCTCGCTGGGTAAAGTCTGACATCGACAGAGTCGGAGCCGGCCTTTTCAATTTCGTTACTGAGCGTTCTTTCTCCAGGCACTTGAGGCTCTTTTGACATCACATCTTAACAAAGACGTTGTTTGGCGTGGAAGCAACCTCGAGCTCTGGCTTCCTTGCGAGCTTCGCGGTCCTTTGCGTGCCTTGCGCGAAAGAATCTCTTTTCATTCCTTTAATGCAAAGCTCGCAAAGGACCGCAAAGATCGCTAACCAAGGCAATCGAGCTGTTCGCCACTATCCAAGTGACCGAACAGCTCGATGATTACCTATGTTCTGTTTGTCTTCAGTCTGCCACTTGAATCTTGGTTGCCACGAGCGAGCCATCGGCCAGCTTAAGGCCTTTCGCTTTTACTCTCGTGCCCACTGCGAAAGCGCCGTGCTCGGCTTTCAGCTTCGTCGATGAAGTGACGTGAACAACGCTGTTGTTGATCATCCAATCGCCGATCAGGTTCGAGCCGGATGGGAGACTCTGTATCACGCCGTTCACTTTGCCGCTCTGACCTTCATTACCGGAGCCGCCTGAGTCGTCGGATGCGCTCTTCGTCTCGATCTTAGCTGCATCAATCGAGCCGTCGGGGCGAATCGTTCCCTTGATTTCGACAGAAACGCCGACCGCTACCGCAGCGTGCTCCTGATCGATGATCGTCGCCGCGGTGACGTGGACGGTCCGGCCGCTTACTCTCCAGTCACCAATGAAACCCGGTGTGCCGGGCAAGCTCTCAACCGTCCCTTTCAGCTCATCACGGCCATCCCCGCCGTTGACGTTTGATTTGACTTCGATCTTCGATGCGTCCATCGAGCCATCGGCGCGAGGGGTTCCCTCGATCTCAACGAAAGCCCCAACCGCCACCGGTCCATCTTCGGTTTCAATCCGTGTAGATGAGGAAACGTGTATCGTGCGTCCTCCAACTCTCCAATCACCTGTGAACCCCGGTGTTCCAGGCAGACCTTCAATGGTTCCCTTGAACTTGAGACCGTCGTCATTCCGGGCAGCTACTTTGACGTTGATTTCCCGGGCATCAACCGAGTTATCGGCTCGGGTTAGACCCTCGACCTTTACCATCGCTCCGACGGCTGCCGCACCATTCTCTTGTTCGATCCGGGCGGCGCCGCTCACGTGGACTGTGCGTCCGCTGACGGTCCAGTCGCCGATAAAGCCCGTCGTATTGGGTAAGCTTTCCACAACTCCTGTGAATTTCGTTTCGTTGTCATCGCTGGCGTAAACGGCGGTGACGGCTGCGAAGCTCGATAATATCGCTACAAGCGGGAAGAGTCTTAACAGTGTGCCTTTCATTGTTACCTCCAAGATGTTTGCTTGTCCCACGTATAGAGAGAGAGGGGTTCGCTTCAAAAAATACCTTCGCGTGCGAATTGTTTTGAAAGAGTCCCGACAAGCTGCCGGCTTGTCGCGGATCAGGATGCGTAGCATTAGGTTGAAGAGGAGACTCTCGAGAAGATGTCAGCTTGTCGGCGACCCGGATTCAGACACCACCAGACTGGACGGAACACTATCGACAAGCTGGCAGCTTGTCAGGCACTGCCTCGTCAGATGCAGGCTTGTCAGACAAAGCAAAGAGGCTGTCGGCTCACTCAAGCCAACAGCCTCATGATTTTGGTTTGTCGATTTCGTCGAAGCAGACCGCCGAGTTGTTACACCGTTTTTGCGCGTTGCAGAAGCAGCCGGCGGAGTTTCAATCTCCCCTTGTGCAACTGCGACTTCGAAGTGCCCGCACTGCAGCCAAGCAGCCTGGCGATCTCTTCGTGCTCGTAGCCCTCAACGTCGTGCAATACAAAGACAGTGCGGTAGCCCGGAGGAAGCTGCGCGATCGCGCTCTCGAGTGCGATCCGATCAACGATTGGCATGCTCTCGGGATTGATAGTCTCCGGATCGATCGAGTCGGGCATCTCGCCGTCATCGGTGGTCAACTCGGACCGGACGGAGCGCTTACGAAAATGCATCAGCACCTGATTGACAGTCAGCCGGTGCAGCCAGGTCGTGAAAGCCGCTTCTCCGCGAAACGATCCTATTTTTCTATGGAGTTGGATGAAAACTTCCTGAGTCAGATCCTCGGCTTCGGCGATGTTGCCGGTCATTCTCAGGCATATCGAATAGACCCTTCGATAGTGTTTACGGTAAAGATCCTCGAATCCGCTCATCGCGTCGCCGGCCATTGCTGCACTCAGGCCGGCATCTGATTTGATAGAAACTGCGTTCGTTGACATTTATCGTTCCTCCGAGTATCCGCTCGCTTCTCTAATTCGATAACGCGAGGCAGTCAGTGGAGGAGCGACTGGCGTGCCATCCTTTCATTCCCCGGGCCGGGACGAGAATCCTCAAGTTTTTCGGTAGTTTAGCGGGACATTGCTCTATTTTGGCCGGCGGATGGCGCCGGACTGAACTCTGGTTATCGTATGGGGTCACACGATATAGTGTGACTTGATCGTGGACTTGGGTTCCGGCCGGGGAGGGCTCTAGAACAGACGGGCCAAGAGGTCTGCGGCCCGTGCCAGCAATTCCTCATCCTCATCGTTGAATGCGTTCTCGAGGTCACTGTCGATGTCGATCTGCCCGAGAATGTCGGCGCCGCGACGAATAAGCACAACGATTTCCGAGCGCGTTCCGACGCTGCAGGCAAGATAGTTATCCAGCTTGGTTACATCGCCGACAATCTGGTTTGCGCCTTCGGCTACAGCCACTCCGCAGACGCCGACGCCGACAGGGATGCGGGTGTGCTCGGTTGGCTTTCCGAGGTAGTTGTGAAGAACGAGCATATCGCCTTCAAGCAGGTATATACCGACCCAGTGGTATTGCTCGCGCTCCGTTTTCAAGAGACGAACGGCATGTTTTAGAACTTCTTCGAGCGAGGCGCCTGATTCAATGAACTGCTCAATCTCGCCCGCGATCTCATCGGCGGTCTTCATTCTATCTGAAATGTTCCATTCTTCGATCTTCCACTGAATTCTCAGAATATGGGTTGAAGGGCGATTAATGCAAGGATGCCAAAAGACGGCCGTGTCCGACTCCGAAAAAGGCGCCGTCGCGCGATCGCATTTGTTGAGTTAGCTCATTCATCTTGATAGACTGCCGCTAAAGCCAGGGACCGGATTTGGAAGATGAGTGACTGTTGCCTTTCAATTCGCGCTTAGAATGATCGAAACGATAGCCACAGCCGAAAGCAATCGCGAGCTTGCGCCCGGCTATCGATTGCTGACTCTCGATTTGACTCAGGACGTGAGCGTCAAGCCCGGCCAGTTCGCGATGCTTAAACCGCGCGGATCGTTCGAGCCGCTGCTGCGCAGAGCGCTCGCAGTCTACAGGGTCGACGGCCCGCGCCGGCTCAGCTTTTTGTATCAGGTCCTCGGGCGCGGAACCAGCGCGTTGTCCCAATTAAGAGAGGGAGATGAAGTCGAAGCGCTGCTGCCGCTTGGTAACAACTGGTCCATCGACACATCGACCGGAGGAGGCGCGCTTGTGGTTGCCGGCGGAGTCGGCTCAGCCTCGCTGCTTACGCTTTGTGAAGAACTCATGCGCGCGAAAGTAGAGACAATGCTGTTCTTCGGGGCAGCAACCGGGCTCGCGGCTCGCGGCTGCGGGCTGGAGGATTTCCGAGCCCTCGACCTGCCGTCTGTTGTGACCACCGACGACGGCAGCCTTGGTTACAAAGAGTTCGTCACCGCGCCACTCGAACGCGAGCTTCGCGAACGCGATCACAAGGGTTCGACAATCTACGCTTGCGGTCCGTGGCCGATGATGAAAAGAGTCGCCGAGATCGCGGCCCAGTTTCACGTGCGCTGTCTTGTCTCGCTTGAAGCGCCGATGGGTTGCGGCTTTGGCGTGTGCGTGGGTTGCGTAGTCGCCGTCAATACCGGCGGGTCGCCTGGTTACGGCTCTTACAAACGCGTCTGCACCGATGGTTCGATCTTTCCAGCCGAGGAGGTTCGGTGGGAAGTCAACGCGATGACGCACTAACCCTTGTATGAAAGAATTATCACATCACGATCCCAGGCTCGCGGTTGAGATCGCGGGCATTCGCTTCAACAATCCCGTGCTGGGGGCCTCGGGAACGTTTGGATATGGATTGGAGTTCGCCGAGCTGATCAACCTGAACCGCCTTGGAGGTTTTGTCACAAAAGGTCTAAGCGCAAAACCGCTCGCAGGAAATGCGCCGCCGCGAATAGTTGAGACTCACGGGGGAATGTTGAACGCGATCGGCCTTCAGAACATTGGCGCGCGTGCTTTTATCGAAGAGAAACTTCCGCGCCTGAGAGCATATGACACTCGGATCCTTGCGAATGTGTTCGGGTACTCCGACGAAGATTATCTGGAAGCCATCACAATCCTAAACGACGGCGAAGGCATCGCTGCATACGAGCTGAACATATCGTGTCCGAACGTAAAAGAGGGCGGCATCGTGATCGGCAATTCACCGGATGCGGCCGCGCGTCTGACTGAAAAAGCCAGACGAATATCGACACGCCCGTTGATCGTAAAGCTCTCGCCAAACGTTACCGATGTTACAAAGCTGGCTCGCGCAATCGTCGGCGCCGGCGCAGACTGTCTCTCGTTGATCAACACAATAGTCGGGATGTCGGTTGACGTGAACACTAGGCGCCCTCGATTGAGCTACGGAACCGGCGGTTTGTCAGGGCCGGCAATTCGTCCAATCGCGGTGCGCATGGTCTATGAAACGGCACAAACGGTCAACGTACCGCTGATTGGCATCGGCGGCATAGCGTCGGCGACCGATGCTCTCGAATTCATCATCGCTGGCGCGACCGCAATCCAGATAGGGACCGCCAACTACTATGATCCAACAATCACAATGAAGGTGATTGACGGCCTTTCTGAACATCTCGATCGACAGTGTCTCGATCACATCAAACCGCTAATCGGCTCGATCAAATCCGCGTAACCAGATCGCCCGGCCGCGGGCCGACGCTGCCGAAATACCCGAAAGCGACCCGATCAGCCACTTCATTTTCGGGCCGAGTGACCACATATTTGGAGCGCGGCGCGGTCTGTGCGTACGCGCCGCTTTGACTGCTTTGAATCGCCACGAAGAGCGAAAGCGGCGCGTACGCACAGACCGCGCCGCACTCCAAAAGAACGCCGCCGGTTTCCTCGTCGACCAACACAACTTGAGGGTACTACCAAAAATTCGGTGGTGTCCTAAAGTTGTATTGCTATTCACAGACGCATGACAACGACCCCAGGCCGAGTGACGAACATATTTGGAGTGCGGCGCGGTCTGTGCGTACGCGCCGCTTTGGCTCCTGGTGGCGATTCAAAGCAGCCAAAGCGGCGCGTACGCACAGACCGCGCCGCACTCCAAAAAAACGCCGGGCCGGTCTCCTCGTCGACCAACACAACTTTAGGACACCACCAAAAATTCTTGACAATAAAGTGCTCAGATTTTATTATCTAATTGTCATATAGAAATCGGAGTGGGAAGTCGCTGCGATTGTTGGGGTGGCGGACTCACTACGAAACTTAAATTCAGGAGGTAAACAGTATGGCTAAGACTGGAACACAACGCGCGCTCGTTCGGGCGCGAGGTCTCGGTTCAGATCCATTTCGTGAATTGTTCGAACTGCAGCGGGGAATCAACGATCTTTTCGACGAGAGCGTTGGCGCTCCGCGGGAAACCTCGGCCGTGCGAGCCTGGGCGCCGCCCGTCGATGTATACGAAGACGAGGATTCCTTCTTGATCAAGGTTGAGCTGCCCGAAATAAACCGCGAAGACGTCAAGGTCAGCCTCAACGAGAACGTGCTCTCCATAAGCGGCGAACGCCGAGTCGAGAACGAGGAGAAGCGTCAGAATTACCACCGCGTCGAGCGGACCTACGGCCAGTTCTTCCGCTCGTTCACGCTGCCGCAAAACGTGAACGTCGACGCAATCAATGCGCAGGTCAAAGACGGCGTGTTGCGACTGACCCTGCCGAAGAAGGAAGAAGCAAAGCCCAAGCAGATCGAAGTAAAGGTTCAGTAAACTGCCTGCAGGTTTTTTTCGGAACAGCCGCACCCAATGCTTTTGAGGGTGCGGCTTTTGTTTTATACCCTCGCATTCAATGCGATCAGCGCCGAGTAGCGTTCGGTTATGGAGTTGCTGACTTGTAACGTGTGGGCAGTCCTTCGCGTGCTTTGCGGTCCTTTGCGCCTTTGCGTTGAGTATTGCGTATTGAAGGAGCAAGACACAATACTCAGCGCAAAGGCGCAAAGGACCGCAAAGCACGCGGAGGTTAGTTAGCAACGCAGAATCCGATCACCACCCCAGCCGCGAGTAATCTTGACTTCGAGAAAGCGTTCGGCGTATAACCTGTCTGCCCCGATTTCAAAAAACATGCACCTGGAGCGTTGAATACTCAGCTTTAGCCGCCTGATTCAAATCGCTCCTCTCGTGCTAAAAATGGCTTGGGCCCGGTAAGTTTAGTCAGGTCGAACGGGTTTCCTGCAATCTAATCAAACGGGGATGCGCTATGAAACTAGTAAAAGGCGAAACAAACAATTCGGATTTTGGGTGGATAGGTCGCGGAATCGAAGTCACCGGAGACATCACATTCGCTGATCGGCTTCAAGTCGATGGCAAGGTTACCGGCAAGCTCATCTCGGAGAGCGGGACGCTGATAATCGGAGAGTCAGGCCAGCTCGACACACAGATCGACGTTGGAGTCTGCGTAGTCCATGGAGAGCTCCGCGGCAATCTGATCGCGCGATCGAAACTCGAGATTCGCAGAACCGGCCGCGTTCACGGTGACGTGATCACGCCTGTCCTTCTGGTAGAAGAAGGCGCGGTCTTCAATGGCGCAATCAGGATGACGCAGGAGGCTTCGGGCCGGCTGGAAGAAGTGCGTAAAACCAGCCTCGATTCTGACGGGCGCCGGCTGGCCAGCGGAGCGTGACCGGCAATCAGCGGTCTACATCGCCATATTCGACACGGGCGGCTTCCCGCGATGAACTCGAATTCGACGCCTTCCAACATAAAAGACCGGCTCATAATTGCGCTTGACGTTCAGGGCCGCGACGACGCTCTCCGTCTGGTTGAACGGCTGGGCGGCGCGGTTGGGATGTTCAAGATCGGCAGTCAGCTCTTCACCGCTGAAGGCCCGCAGCTTGTGAGAGAAATAGTAGCCTCCGGCGAGCGCGTGTTCCTCGACTTGAAATTCCACGACATCCCAAACACCGTCGCGGGCGCCGTCGAATCAGCGGCCCGTCTCGGCGTTTCGATTCTCAACGTACACACTTTGGGCGGATCCGAGATGATGCGCGCCGCCGGTCACGCTGTCGGAGATCGCGGCTTGCTGTGGATCACTCGACCCGCGGTGCTCGGTGTAACCGTGCTTACGAGCATGGACAAAGGGGACCTCGCCGACGTCGGCATATCTTCAGACCTGAGTTCTGAAGTTGTGCGTCTTGCGACCCTCGCGCGCGACTCGGGACTCGATGGCATCGTGGCTTCGCCGCACGAGATTCGATTGATCCGCGAATGCATAACCGCGGAACGATTCATAATCCTGACCCCGGGGATTCGGCCCGAGTGGGTCGAGAAGGGCGATCAAAAACGAATTGCAACGCCAGCTTCCGCAATACGGGACGGCGCGGACTTCATTGTCATCGGGCGCGCGGTTACAGACAGCGCAGATCCGCGCGCGGCCGTCGACCGGATTCTCGACGAAATCAGCGCTCTCTAGAGGTCATGCCCGCCGCGGTGATTCCGATCACAAATTCCATTGCCGCTAACGTACCTGAATATTCGGTCGAAGGATCGGGGCCATTGCTGATCTATGTTGCCGGTTTGGACGGCACCGGGCAGCTCTTTTTTAAGCAAGCATCATCGCTTGCGCAGTCTTATCGAGTCGTCACGTTTCGATCGCGTGACGACAATCGGTTCACCTACGAGGATCTCACGAGCGATCTGGCCGCGATCATCAGAGACTTTGGGGAACAACAGGCCATCATAGTTGGAGAGTCGTTTGGTGGAACGATAGCGTTGAGCTTTGCTCTTGCTTATCCCCAGATGGTCGCGCGTTTGGTCGTCGTCAATTCATTCCCGCGCTTTCGGAATCGCTTCAAGATAGAGATGGGAGTTAAGCTCGCCTCGGGGTTTCCCTTTCGGCTTCTGTCGCCTTTTCGACGAGCGGCAAACTGTGTGGGGCTTTTCATCGACGGAGTAAAAAAAGAAGATCGACGCCATTTCTGGAAGGCAATTCGCACGGTCAGTGCTGAAGCTTACGCACGCCGCCTTCAATTGATCTCGCAGTTCAATGTTGAAGACCGGCTCTGCGAGATTCAGGCGCCCACAATACTCATCGCGGGTGATCGAGACTTCCTCGTTCCATCCGCAAAAGAAGCTCGATCAATGGCCGCCCGAATGCCAAACGCAACAGTGAAGTTAGTAGAAGGCGCGGGTCATGCTTGTTTGATGGGTGATCGCGTTAGCCTGGCCGAGCTGCTAGCAGAGTAGCTGCTTCCCATCGCCCTAACGTTTCCATGTCGAGCCGTCATTATACTCGACCGATGTGATCCGCACCGCGTCAAGATTGAAGGATTTCACGAAGTCGTCCGTATATCGATGCACCTGCTCGGTCAGCTTTCGTCGTTCATCCGGAAGCAACTTCAACTTGTCGTTCCGAAACTTTGCTTCTGACCGCGGCTCATATTGACCGTCGCCACGTCGATAGTATTCCCATTCAATGGCAGTGATAATCTTCGTGCCTGTGTTACCGGCTTCAATAGTGAAATGCGAATCTCCGCTCTTGTCCGGCCCAAAGGCTGACGCGCTGTAGATGAACACGTCAGGCGCGTTTCGAGCTTTAAGTTTCTCGTCTGTGTTGTTCTGGGCTCTTTGTCCGAGCGAGCTCACCGCCAGCGCGGCCACGATGGTCATTGAGGTTAACGTTTTGATCATATGACCTCCTCTATGCGATTGCGCCACACCTTAAGCTTATAACGATTTGCTAATGGCACAAAACGCTGCCCGGTTCCGTAGTGTTCTGTTATTGGGTTGCTGACCTATAACGTCCGGTCCATCCTTCACGTGCTTTGCAGTCCTTCGCGTGCTTTGCGGTCCTTTGCGTCTTTGCGTTGAGTATTGCCTTCAACACCCAATACTCAACGCAAAAGCGCAAAGGACCGCAAAGCGGAGGTTATTAAGCAACGAGAATCCGAACACTCCCCCGGTTCTGAGCCCTACTGATCTTTGCACACCTCCGGAAGCTCAAGGCTGGCCGGTTGGCTTTCGCAAGAGGTTTTTCCGCGTGAGATCGCGTCTGATGTAGACAAGAAAGCGCCCCGTAGCACCCAACGATTTGTAGCTGCGCATGTACTCCTTCAGCTCAGGGTACTCGAGGATCGCAAGGTCCCCGTTAAAGAAGCCCAACTCGTCAATTATGTATTTGGGCTGGCTCTCCTTCAGATCGCTTATGAGTTGAGCGCGCGCAGCCGCGGTCGTACTCTCCTCGAGTATTGAACGATGCTCCCCATTTACATATTGCGCATCGGCCGGAACACCGGTCAGCGGTTGAGCGCTCAAGTAGCGAGACGCCGGGAGCAGCCCCGACCAGTAATAGAGCTCTGGCCGGTAACCCCATACAAAGAGGTAATCCGCCGCCTCCTCGCTCGATCGTCCATCGGGGGCGCCCTGGCGAATGCCCTCCGGTCCCAGGCCATCCTCCGCGCCTTCCGGTAATCCTCTTACCAGGGCGGCGACCATGCGTTCTTCGTGGTTGAGCCGCTCGTGAAACCAGGTGGCCGTCGCGTCGCCTTTTTTGCCCCGCGCCCAATCGGCGGCGAGCGTTATGGTGCGCGTGTGAAACCGAACGGCCGTAATAACGAACCCGATGACGAGCAACGCCATTAGCGCCCGGCTCAAGCGTTCGCCGTGTGCTCGAGTGTCAGATGTGATCTCGCTCAAGCCACGAGCCCCGATCAGGCTCAACGCCGGCATGATTTGGAAGAAGTAGTGGGTGTAGAACCGCCCGCCGACTGAAAGCCCCGCGAAAGAGACGACTAGCCAGATCAGCAAAACCACGTCCGACGCGAACTCGCCTCGCGACGCGATGTCGAGCGCAGAGGCAGCGTTTGAATCAGGTTTGTCTACCTCCTCCTTTGGCTCTCGAATTCCGGAGAGACGACGCGCCCGCGTGATGACGCTCACAACCACAACCACAAGAGTGATCAGCAAAGTACTATTGAGCGCGAAGTAGCCTACGTTGACACGCATTCCCAGCGTGATAATGCTAAGCAGCGAATTGTAGTTCGCGTATCGAGAGCCCCAAACCCACACATACAGCCAATAATCGGAAAGCGAATGCGTCACCGCTAGATAGACGATGAACGGGAGAGAGCCTGCGACGAACCCGACGAGCGCCAGCGCGAGCAGGCGCACTGAAGAGATCATTCGACTGGCACCCGGATTTCCCCACATCTCCGGCTTAACCAGCCTCGCGCGGCCGAGCCACAGCAACAACACAAAGAGAAGCGCGGCAAAGAAGACAAGGTCAAACACTCCTTTCGGGTTAACCTGAACCGCCACGCCAACCAGGGCGCCGCCGGCCACCGCCAGCCACGCTCGTCCTTCAAAGCACGCACGTGTCAGCCAATAAGCTCCCGCCGTGTAGGGCAGGACCATCACGAAATCCGTATCGAACCCCTGCGTATGTCCGCTTGCGGCGGTTGTGCTATAAAAGGCCCACATAGCCGCAGCAGTAAGACCCGTCCGTTTGTTGTAAAGCCTCGAGCCGAACTTATAGAGGACGGCTGATATTACGAGCGAGTATGCGATTGTGAACAACCTGATGGTCAGGATGTGCGCGCCGAAGATCTTAAAAAGCCCCGCGTACAACAACGGAAGCACCGGCGGCTTGTCAAAGTAAATGCCACCATAAAGCGTCTTGCCGCGAAGCAACTCTTCGGCGGCAGTGAACCACAGCCCATCGTCTTCGTAGAGATGGCCGGCGTAAAAGATGCGCAACGCGAAGGTTGCTACGGCGATGATCGCAAACGCTTTCAGAACTGTCGCGCGTGTAACGAGGTGAGATTTGTCGGCTCGCTTGGGCTGCTCATCGGCGGGAGCTGGATTCGTCATCGGTAGGTAAGGGTTAACTAGACCAGTACTAGTTGCTTGTAAACAAAGGCTTCGATAGCGATTAAGGGTAACTCCTGTATGGGCGGTCCTCCGTGGCCGCCCCTCCTTCGAGAGCGCGCTTCCTCACTAAGGGGCGCCCACGGAGGACCGCCCATACAGGACTAGCGAATTCTCTGGTAACTCCACCAGCTCAGATCGCGCCTGTCAGAGTCACTGGCGCAAGCGCAGGAGCCGGCAGATCAGTATGGCCGCGAAGCACTCCGTCGAGTTCGTCGGCGACGTTTGTTCTCACGCCCGACAACGATGCAAAGTCAAACAGTCGCGTGTCCATCAACTGCGACGGCGAAACGTTGGAAAGCGCTTTCAGCATCGAGTGACGAAGCGCCGGCATTTCATCTTGAAGATCGTCGATCAGCCGCTTTACTCGCTTGCGCTTGAGATTCTCCTGCGAGCCGCATAGGTCGCAGGGAATTATCGGATAGCTCTGCGTTTCGGCGAACGCCGCGATGTCCCGCTCCCAGCAGTAAGCCAGCGGCCTTATCACCATGTTGCGGCCGTCGTCGCTACGAAGCGCGGGAGGCATGGCTTTAACCGAGCCGCTGAAGAACAGGTTCAGCAGAAACGTTTCCAGTATGTCGTCGGCGTGATGACCGAGGGCGATCTTCGAGCACCGTTCTTCAACCGCGATGTTGTAAAGTATCCCACGCCGCAACCTCGAGCAGAGCGAACAGGTGGTCTTGCCTTCAGGCACCACGGCTTTGACCACGGAATAAGTATCGCGCTCGACGATCCGAAACGGCACGGCTAATTTGCTTAGATATTCAGGCAAGACATGCTCTGGAAAGCCCGGCTGCTTCTGGTCGAGATTGACCGCAAGAAGCTCGAACCTGACCGGCGCGCGGCCCTGGAGATCGAGTAGCAGAGTTAACAGCGTGTAACTGTCCTTACCACCGCTCAGACAGACCATGACGCGGTCGCCGTTCTCGATCATGCTGAAATCGGCAATCGCATTCCCAATGCCGTACAAGAGTTTTTGCTTTAGTTTTGCTTCGCTCATAAGCTACGGTTGTTACGGAGTTGATCCTATCATGCCCGCGCGAACGCCTGCCACGAAGTGAGCGGGATAGACTCAAGCCGATGTCGCGAGATCGAATTATCGATGATTGGTATATCGAATCCTGAGCCGGTGAGGCTCGTTGTTCAAGGTCTACGAACCCGCCAGCGCCTGATTCACCGCTTCATCAAGCACCTTGACGTGCGACTGATCGTACCCGATCAAATGCTTGATCAGTTTTCCGTCGCGCCCGAAAACCAGCGTTTGCGGAATCGTATCATCCGCGGTGCCCAGATAAGCAGTGAACATGTCGTCTGTGGCTAATCCTACTGTGTAACTGATTCCGTAGTTGTCGATGAATTTGCGTATGGCCTCGGGCGAGGATCTGCCCCGGTCATCAATGTGCAAGCCCACAACCTCAACGCCTCGATCCCGATTCTCGCGAGCGATTCTCGCGAGCTGAGGAGTCTCCTGCCGACAGGGCGGACACCACGTCGCCC